>Ga0210384_10001235_pt1 | contig 35625 bp, 34 predicted proteins | sample IncBWH2MmetaG_FD_160574 | JGI IMG/M metagenome (GOLD analysis project Ga0210384, IMG submission 160574) | Forest soil microbial communities from Barre Woods Harvard Forest LTER site, Petersham, Massachusetts, United States - Inc-BW-H-2-M | ecosystem: Environmental > Terrestrial > Soil >...
GCGAATTGAACGCGCGAGATCAAAGCCGGTCTCACCGGGCATCATGACGTCGAGGATCAAGAGATCGAAGTGAAGCCCGGCGAGCTTGGCGCGCGCGTCGCTCGCGCTCATCGCGGTCGTCACGCGATAGCCTTCGCCGGCGAGGAAGCGCGAGAGCAGGTCGCGGATGCGGCGGTCGTCGTCGACGAGCAGGATATGCGGCGCGTCGTCCGCGGGTTGGACAGGCGCGCGCGAGGCGGTTGCGGCGAGGGCCAAGGTCATTCCTTTGCGCTGGCGGTGCTGAAGATGGTCTCCAGCACCTTGTCGGGATCATCGCGATCGATCATCGCACGCAGGAAGCGGCGGACGGTCTCGGCGCCGGCCGGGCCGATCTCCTCCAGCGCGCGATCGATTCGCGTGGTCTGCAGCGTCGCGAGCTTGGCGACCAGCGCCTCGCCCTTGGGCGTTGCATAGAGCAGGCGCTGCCGGCGGTCGTTGTTGCCGGTCTTCTGCACGATATAGCCCTCGTCCAGCAACTGCTTCAGCACCCGCCCGAGCGACTGCTTGGTGATGCGGAGCACATCGAGCAGGTCGGCGACCTTCAGGCCGGGATAGCGGTAGACGAAATGCATCACCCGGTGATGCGCCCGGCCGAACCCGAAGGCCTCCAGCTCATGGTCGGCATCGCCGACGAAGTCGCGGTAGGCGAAGAACAGCAACTCGATGATATCCCAGCGTAAAGTGCCGTCGCGGGCAGGCGAGGGGCGCGTGTCGGATGCCCGCGAATCGGGGGCCGTCTGGGGACTCGAGAAATTTATGTCAGCCATATTGACGTATCTTGGGTTCAATGTTACAAAACAATCAGCCGCGACGAAATTTTAGATCGTTTCATCCGCGGTGACGTTTTCAAACGGCCTGAGAGGGCCAAACCATGCGGCGTCAGCCGCGAGTGATCTACCGTACGGTTGTCGAGCGGCATGTCGGCAAACATACTGGACTTCGCCATTCCACAAAAGCATGTCCTCAAGGACATGAGGTGTGGTAACCGGCCGCAAACGGCGGACCCGGGGCGATGTCCGGACGAACCAAAACCGCGCCGAGGCGCGGGCGCGAGTTTCGCGCCGATCCGGGAGAGAGTCATGGGAGTTTCGTTGGACAATTCTGCTCGAAGTCGGGCAAGCAGCCCCGCAGATGCGGGGCCGGCGCCGGTTTCGGCCACGGAAAACAGGGCCATGAGTTTGAAATTCGACATTCAACCGACCGCCAACCCCACCTCCGACAAGGACCGTGCGGCAAAGCTGGTCGACCCGGGCTTCGGCCGGGTCTTCTCCGATCACATGGCGATCGTCCGCTACAGCCAGGCCAAGGGCTGGCATGGCGCGCGGGTCGAATCGCGGGCGAATTTCCCGCTCGATCCGGCGCTCGCGGTCCTGCACTACGCACAGGAGATTTTCGAGGGCCTCAAGGCCTATAAGCGCGACGACGGCGGCGTGAACCTGTTCCGCCCCGACGCCAATGCACGGCGCTTCATGAGCTCGGCCGACCGCATGGCCATGGCGCAGCTTCCCGAGTCCATCTTCATCGATGCGGTCGAGCAACTGGTGCGCATCGACCGCGCCTGGATCCCGGGCGGCGAGGGCAGCCTCTATCTGCGGCCCTTCATGATCGCGAGCGAGGTGTTCCTCGGTGTGAAGCCGTCGGCGGAATACATCTTCGCCGTCATCGCTTCGCCCGTCGGTTCCTATTTCAAGGGCGGACCTGCGCCGGTCTCGATCTGGGTGTCGGAGAACTATACCCGCGCCGCGGTCGGCGGCACCGGCGCCGTCAAATGCGGCGGCAATTATGCCGCGAGCCTGCGCGCGCAGGCCGAGGCCATCGATCATGGCTGCGACCAGGTGGTGTTCCTCGATGCGGTCGAGCGCCGCTTTATCGAGGAGCTCGGCGGCATGAACATCTTCTTCGCGTTCGACGACGGCTCGCTCTTGACCCCGCCGCTCGGCACGATCCTGCCCGGCATCACCCGCGACTCCATCATTGCGCTGGCGAAGGATTCCGGCACGCGCGTGCGCGAGGAGCCCTACACCATCGAGCAATGGCGCAAGGACGCCGCCAGCGGCAAGCTGAAAGAGGCCTTCGCCTGCGGCACCGCGGCCGTCATCTCGCCGATCGGCAAGGTGTGCTCGACCAGCGGCGATTTCCTCATCAGCGGCGGCGCCGCTGGTCCCGTCGCCATGGGGATGCGCAAGAAGCTGGTCGATATCCAGTATGGGCGGACGAACGATCCGCACGACTGGATCAAGCAGGTGCTGTGATCGCGTTGCGGCGCGACACAAAAAATTAAGCGTTGCTCCCTATACAGAAGCGAGATCGCGAATACGCGGTCTCGCTTTCTTGGTCTCTTCGAAGCATCGCGCGTTAATTCATATTCTTCAGCGCTTGACGCCCCGCTTCCACGACGAAGAACTGAGAGTTCAATCACATTCTTGGTATGAACAAGTTCGCGTGACACTTCCGCGCGGAAAAGCCGTGGCCTTTCAGATTCGAAGCGCCAACTCTTCATCCGCCATCTCGTCTCCGATAGAATGTGGTTGCGTCACGTGAAGTGGTTCAAGTCAGCAAGAATGGACCTCTAAAGCGCGTTCTTGCACGCCGCGCGGGGCGAGACCGGCGAGAACGCCGGTTGCCGCCGCGCGCCCCGGCTGGTACCAACGCGCCCGCTGATATTGCGAACCAAAATGGCCGAAAAACCCAAAAAACCCCAGAAGCTGAAGGCGCGCCTGCCGCGCGGGCTCGAGGATCGTGGCCCTGCTGCGATCAATGCCACGCGGGCGATGGTCGAGAAAATCCGCGCCGTCTACGAGCGCTACGGTTTCGAGCCGGTGGAGACGCCGGCGTTCGAATATACCGACGCGCTCGGAAAATTCCTGCCCGACCAGGACCGGCCCAATGAGGGCGTGTTCTCGTTCCAGGACGATGACGAGCAGTGGATCTCGCTGCGCTACGACCTCACCGCGCCACTCGCCCGCTATGTCGCGGAAAATTTCGATACGCTGGCCAAACCCTACCGCTCCTACCGTTTCGGCTGGGTGTTCCGCAACGAGAAGCCGGGCCCCGGCCGCTTCCGCCAGTTCATGCAGTTCGACGCCGACACGGTCGGTGCCCCGACACCGGCCGCCGATGCCGAGATGTGCATGATGGCGGCCGACACGATGGAAGCGCTCGGCATTCCCCGCGGCTCCTATGTGGTGAAGGTGAATAACCGCAAGGTGCTGGATGGGGTGCGCGACGCCCTCGGCATCAATGATGACGGCCAGTGGCTGACGGTGATGCGCGCGATCGACAAGCTCGATCGGCTCGGCATTGAGGGCGTCAAGCAGTTGCTCGGTGACGGGCGCAAGGATGAGTCCGGCGACTTCACCAAGGGCGCCGGATTGAAGGAAGCCGACATCGCCCTGGTGGTCGGCTCGGTCGAGCAGGGGAATAGCCCGGTCGATCCGCGGTTGCTGGAAAGCAAGGTCGGAAAGGAAGGGCGCGACGAGCTCGACGAAATCAGCCGGATTGCCGTTTCGTCCGGCTATGGCGAAGACCGGATCAAGGTCGATCCCTCCGTCGTCCGCGGGCTTGAATATTACACCGGCGCCGTGTTCGAGGTTGAACTGCTGCTCGACACCAAGGACGAAAAGGGCCGGCCTGTGCGCTTCGGCTCGGTCGGCGGCGGTGGGCGTTATGATGGGCTCGTCTCGCGGTTCCGTGGCGAGCCGGTGCCGGCGACCGGCTTCTCCATCGGCGTATCGCGGCTGCAGGCAGCGCTGACGATGCTGGGCAAGCTCGACAGCAGCAAGGAATACGGCCCCGTCGTGGTCACGGTGTTCGGGGGTGATATCGCGGACTACCAGAAGATGGTGGCAAGCCTGCGCAACGCGGGCATCCGCGCCGAGCTCTATCTCGGCAATCCCAAGCACTCGATCGGCCAGCAGATGAAATATGCCGACCGCCGCAACTCGCCTTGCGCGATCGTGCAGGGCTCGGACGAGAAGGCGAGGGGTGTGGTGCAGATCAAGGATCTGATATCAGGCGCCGGGCTGACCGAGATCAAGGACCGCGAGGAATATCTGAAGCGGCAGGCCGAGGCGCAGACCGAGGCCGATGAAAGCGCGCTGGTCGAGGCCGTGCAGAAGATATTGGCGCGGCATGACGTGAAGTGGGGATAGCCATTCGCTCAAGGCGCGCCGCCCGGGCTTGTCGGGGGCATCGGCGTCTTGTTTGATGGAAAAGAACGTGGATGGCCAGGAAAAGCCTGGCTACTAGCGTAACAAAGGGAGAGTTGAGATGCCTGAGATTACCGTGAGCATGGCCGCCGGCCGCACCGACGAGCAGAAGGCCGGCATGATGCGCGACATCACCCAGGCGCTGGTGAAGAATCTCGGCGTCGATGCCGATGCGGTCGTGATCCAGATCAACGAAGCCCCGCTCGCCCACAAGATGAAGGGTGGCAAGACCTTCGTGGAGCGCGCTGCGGCCGCGAAGAAATAAGCCCCGTCGTCCTGGCGACGCGTCCGCCGTAGCTCGAAGAGCGAAGGCGGAAAGCCAGGACCCATTACCCCAGGCGGTTGTCGTTTTTGACCGGCTGAGGCTCCAGCTTCGCACAACAACTCGCATCGGTGGTAATGGGTCCCGGCTCGCGCTTCCGCATTCGCTCTCCGAGCTACGGCGGACAGGTCGCTTGGCCGGGCGACATCGTGAGAGGAGTCCCCATGCGTCGCCGAGAACTGCTGGGTCTAGCCGCAGCGCTGGCCGGTGCCCGCTTACTCACGCGCGTGTTGCCGGCGCGGGCGCAGTCGCTCGCGGGCAAGCAGATCCGCGTGGTGGTGCCGTTTCCGCCGGGCGGACCCACCGACATCGTGGCGCGGCCGTTCGCGCGCATGCTGGGCGAGGCGCTGAACGCGACCATCATTGTCGATAATCGCGGCGGCGCCGGCGGATCGATCGGCGCTGATCTCGTTGCCAAATCGCCGCCCGACGGGCAATCGATCCTGGTCGGTACCGTCGGCACCAACGCGATCAATTCCGCGCTCTACGCCGCGCTGCCCTATGATCCCCTCAAGGATTTCACCCCGCTTGCGCTGATCGCACAGGCGCCGGTCGCGATCGTGGTGCATCCGTTGCTCGAAGCCAGGACGCTAGCCGATCTGGTCGACATCGCTAAGAAGAATCCGGGCAAGCTCAGCTACGGTACGGCCGGCCCGGGCACGCCCGGTCATCTCACCGCCGAGATGTTTCGGCGAGCCGCCGGCATCGATATCCAGCACGTGCCCTACAGGGGCAGCGCGCCGGCACTCAGCGACCTGATCAGCGGCCATATCCCGATCATGTTCGATCCGCTGCAATCGGTGCTGTCGAATGTACAAGGCGGCAATATCCGCGCGCTCGCGCTGTCGAGCAAGACGCGCGCGCCTGTGGTCCCCGACGTGGCGACAATTGCCGAATCCGGCTATGCCGATTTTGAGACCACCGCCTGGTGGGGCGCATTTGCGCCGGCAAAATTGCCCGACGACTTGACCGCCTCGCTCGTCGCCGAGAGCGAGCGCATCGCCGCAAGCGACGCGTTCCGCCAAAAGCTCGAGCCGCTCGGCGTCACCGCGGTCGCCGGTCTTTCCGGTGCGGCCTTCGCCGATTTCCAGAAGAGCGAGGTCGAGAAGTGGGGCAAGGTCGTGAAAGACGCCCAAGTCAAAATAGACTGAGTCAAAATAGACTGAGCGAAAATAGATTGAAGATCGATTGATGCGATGAAACTCAACGACGAAGAACAGGACATCCTCGCTGGCAAGGCCGGCCCCGTGCCGCAACAGGCGCTGCAACACCAGATCAAGGTCGGTGATTTCTTCCACGCGAAAGATTTCGTGCCGGTGACGCAGGCCCATATCATGGCCGACACGGAGAGCCTTGGAGAGGCCGGCGTGCAATGGCTCGAGGGCCTCGCTGCGACCACCGAGGGGCAGCACCGCGTGCGCATCCCCACCATCACCGACCCGCGCGGCACCGATTTCGCCAAGGCCGAGTGGCTGGGCCAGACCAAAGGCATGGTCGATCTCGAACACCGCGCCATCGTGGCGTTCGAGAAGCTCGGCGTGGCCATGACCAACACCTGCATCAACTACCAGACCATCCAGCCGCCGACCCGGGGCGAGCACACGGCGTTTGGCGACACCGGCGTCGTGATCTACGCCAACTCGGTCTGCGGCGCGCGTTCCAATTTCGAGGGCGGACCTTCCGCGCTCTCTGCCGGTCTCACCGGTCGCACGCCGCGCTACGGCTTTCATCTGCCCGGGCAGCGCCGCGGCACCTTGCGCATCCAGGTTGACCACACGCCGACGACGCTCAACGGCTGGGGCGGGCTTGGCGGCGTGATCGGCCGCCTCGCCGGCAATTACTGGGCGGTCCCGGTCATCGAAGGCATCGAAGGCGCGCCGCGCTCGGACCAGCTCAAGCACTTTGGCGCCTCGATGGCGAGCTTTGGCTCGATTGCGCTGTTTCATCTGGTCGGGCTGACGCCGGAAGCGACAACGCTTTCTGATGTTGCTGCAAATGATCTGCCGGCACATCGCGTCGGAAAAGCCGATGTCGAAGCGCTGCAAAAATCCTATCACACCGACGACACCGTCGATGTCGTGGTGTTCTCCGCGCCGCAGCTCAGCCTCTACGAGCTCGGTGACCTCGCCTCGCTCTGTGAGGGGCGGAAATTTTCCGTGCCGATGCTGGCGGTGACGAGCCCGCAGGTGAAGCCGGACTCCGACCGCATGGGCTATACCGCGCGGATCGAAGCAGCCGGTGGCAGCGTGCTTTCCGGCATGTGTTTCTACCAATCCTATGCGCGCGAGATTTCGGAGGCGCGCGGCTGGAAGCGGCTCGCCACCAACAGCGCCAAGCTCGTCAACATCCTCGGCGGCTATGGCTACCGGCCGATGCTGGCCTCGATGGAAGCCTGTGTCGATGCCGCGGTCAGCGGCAAGATGGTGCGGACATGAGCAAGCTATTCAAGGCCCGTCACGCCATGGGACCAGTCGTCCGCGGGCCGGCGCTGGTCGCCAATGACGGCTTCTCCGCCCGCTACGATCTCGACCGCATCAAGGGCATCTTCAGCCGGCCCGCGCACAAGCTTGCCGGTCAATCCTATGTCGGCAAGATCCTGGTGCTCGACACCGCCAAGGGCGGCGTCGCCACCGCCTGGATGCTGCATGAGATGAAATCGCGCGGCATAGTGCCGCTGGCGCTGGTACTCAATTCAGTCAATCCGATCCTGGCCCAGGGTGCAGCGCTAGGCGATGTCGCAATGCTTGCGGGCTTCGACGAGGACATCACCGCTGCCGTGCCCAATGGCGCCGAAGTGGAGGTCAATCCGGCCGAGGGCTGGGTGAAGGTGATTTAGGATGGACGCACGCGATGTTATCCAGGTCGGCATGAGCGCCGAGCGCACCCTGGTGGTGCCGCCGGAGCAGACGGTCGGCCATTTCGTGGAGGGAATGCCGATGGTGTTCGCGACGCCGATGATGATCCTGCAGATGGAGCTGACCTCGGGCGATGCGATCCGCAATCGGTTCAAGCCCGGCTGGGTCACCGTCGGCACCGAGGTCAACATCAAGCATCTCGCGGCGTCGCCCGTCGGCGCCACCGTGCGCACGACGGCAAAAGTGATCGCGGTGGAACGCCGCGTCATCCGCTTCGAGGTCGCCTCCTTCCACGGCGAGCGCAAGATCGGCGAGGGTTTTCACGCCCGCGGGCTGGTCAATGTGGAGAGTTTTATGAAGCGGTTCGGGGTGGTGTAGTTGCCGCACGCTCCGCCCTCATCCTGAGGAGCGCGCTTGCGCGCGTCTCGAAGGATGGCCGCGGGGCGAGATGCGGGCTTCATGGTTCTCCCGGCGGTGCGAAGCATCGTCCGGAGACGGCGCTGGTGCGCCTCCTCACCATGAGGGGAGAGAGGCTACTTCGCCAATTCCTTCGACCTTGCCGTCGCCGCGGCGATCGCGCGGATCATCAACTCGCGCATCCCGTCTTTCCCCATCAGCACCTCCAGCGCAGCCGCCGTGGTGCCGCCGGGCGAAGTCACGTTCTGGCGCAGCGTTGCGGAAGGCAGCTCAGAGCGATGCAAGAGTTCGCCGGAGCCCGCGACCGTTTCGCGCGCGAGCTTGGTCGCCAACTCCTCCGGCAGTCCGGCGGCGACGCCGGCGCGCGCGAGTTCTTCGGCGAGCAGGAAGATGTAGGCGGGGCCGGAGCCCGACACCGCGGTCACCGCATCCATCAGGCCTTCATCCGAAACCCATTCGACGGAGCCGGTGGCACGCAGGAGCGCATCGGCGGTGGCGCGCTGGGCCGTGCTGACATTGTTTGCGGCGACCGCAACCGTGATGCCGCGGCCGATCGCGGCCGGCGTGTTCGGCATGGCGCGGACCACCGCGCCGCCGCAGACCTCCTGCAGCGATGTCATGGTGGTGCCGGCCATGATCGAAACCACCAACGTCGACGGCGCTATGTGCTTTTTGAGCGCGGCGCCCGCCTCGCGGAACATTTGCGGCTTGACCGCGATCACCAGCGTCTCGACCTGGCCGAGGTCCTTCGGATTGAGCCGAACGCCCTTGGCCGCGAGCGCGGCGATCTCGGCCGACGGCATCGGCTCGATCACGACCGCGCGCTTGGGGTCGAGGCCGCCCGCCAGCCAGCCCGTCAGCATCGCGCCGCCCATTTTGCCGGCGCCGGCGAGCGCGATGGTGCCGGTGATGTTTTGTAGAGTGCTCACAACGAAAACCCATGTCGTCCTGGCGGAAGCCAGGACCCATTACCACAGGCGGTTCTAGTAAAGCGCTGAAGGCGGTACAAGCGCCTTACGCGATGGTGAGATCACGCGGTATGGGTCCTGGCCTTCCGCCTTCGCTCTTCGAGCTACGGCGGACACGTCGCCAGGACGACAGTGGGTATGTTGCGCCGGCTTGGCTAAAACGACAGGCTAAGCCTCGCCCTCGACGTCGAACATCGCGGCGGCCATCGCCTCCTGCGGCGATTTGCCGGCCCAGACCACGAAATTGAACGCCGGGTAGTAGCGCTCACAGGCGTGGATCGCGCCGTCCAGCATGCTCACGCATTGCGCGGTGGAGGCGGTGAGGCCGCCCGGCAGCACCAGGGCCTGGCGGTGCATGACCATGCCGGTGTGGGTCCAGAGATCAAAGTGCCCGATCCAGAGCTGCTCGTTGACGGCCGCGATCAGCTTCTGCACTTCGCCCCGGCGCGCGGGCGGAATCTTCATGTCGAAGGCGCAGGCCAGATGCAGCGCCTCGATCTCTGCCATCCAGGTGAAGGAGAGCTGGTAGTCGGTCCACTCGCCCTTGGAGACAATGGTGATCTCGTCGTCGCCGGAACGCTCGAACGCCCAGTTGTTATGCGCGGCAATATCCTCGACCGCCGCAAGAGGGTGGCTTCGGGAATCGATAATGCCTTCGAGCATGGACATGCCGTCTCGACCTCAATTTTCTGGTTTCTCGTTGATACGCGACACGGGGCTGGCCGGCCTGCGACTTACGAGGACTGCCGGGCGCAATCCCAAAAGGTATCTCGGGGCTGCCGGGCTCAACTGATGTGATTTGCGGAATCTGCGCAACTGCCCGTGGAGTCCGTCCACAGGGCGGCCGCGAAGTTTCCCACAACAGATGCTGGCCGGTCGTTAACCATCAGAACAAACCGGAATCGGATTTGTATCCCCGTCGCAATCGTTAATTTTTCGCGGCGAAATTTGGCTGGGCCCAAGTCGGCGTCGTGTCAGCGTGGTGTCCGCCGGGAGTCAGCTTGGAGCCGGAGTAGCCCGCTGACGGCATGGGGACCATGCCGGTTCCCCATACCAAAGCCGCTTGCCCGGTGGCCGGCCTTTCGCCATTATTCCCCTCAGGCCGTTCATTCCGAACGGCCGATGTTCTCAGGGCGGGGCGAAATTCCCCACCGGCGGTAAAGGGTCTCTATTCTCCTGAACAGAGGTCCAAGCCCGCGAGCGCCTTCTTCCCAAAGCACGTTGCCCGGGGAAAAAGGGTCAGCAGATTCGGTGTAACTCCGAAGCCGACGGTTAAAGTCCGGATGAAAGAGAACGGTCGCGATGCCGGCGCTTCCTGTGAAGCGCGGGTTTTCTCGTTCCGTGTGCCCTGATTCTGGTCCCAAAGAGGAAAGCCATGAATCAGATGTTGCAAGATACCGAAACCAAAACCCCCGAAACCGATACTGCCAAGACCTCCGGCCCTCCGCCGTTACCGCCGAGCCATCCGCGCTTTGCCAAGCCCCAGCGGGTCGCCTTCGTGCAATCATGCTGGCACCGCGAGGTGGTGATGGAATGCCAGGCCGCGTTCCTCATCGAAGCCGAGGCGCGGCACATCCCGCGCTCGGCGATCGACATTTTCGAGGTGCCGGGCTCGTTCGAGATTCCGCTGCATGCGCAGATCCTCGCCAAGACGCGGCGCTACACCGCGATCGTCGCCGCCGGCCTCGTCGTCGATGGCGGCATCTACCGCCATGAATTCGTCGCCGACACCGTGATCAAGGCGCTGATGGATGTGCAGCTCAGGACCGAGGTGCCGGTGTTCTCTGCGGTGCTGACGCCGCAGCAGTTCCACGAGAGCCAGGCGCATCTGAATTTCTTTCGCAAGCATTTTGCCGTCAAGGGCGTCGAGGTCGCGGAAGCCTGCGCCAATACGCTGCTCTCGCTGGAGCGGTTGCGCGGCCAGGTCGCTGCCGGGATCGTCGCGAGCGCGTGAAATAAGTTCTCTTGGGCATGCTCGATGCACCCTCTCCCCTTGTGGGAGAGGGTGGCGGCGCACGCAGTGCGGCGCCGGGTGAGGGGTTCTCTCCACAAGCGCGCTCGTGGAGAGAACCCCTCATCCGGCGCTTCGCGCCACCTTCTTCCACAAGGGGAGAAGGGAAGGGATTCGCATGTCGCCGCGGCGCATCGCAATATCCCCATCGCAATCGATTGATCGCGACAATCGATCGATTGTCATTTCGGATGATGCGCCTATACACTCGGCGCCGGGAGGAGGCCGGCCCGTGGAGACGAGCCGGCCGAGACGATCATGTTCGAAGGACACGATCCCTATCTCGTCGCGCTCTCGGTGGCGATCGCGATTCTGGGAGGTTACACCGGTTTCTCGCTGGCCGCGCGCGTGCGCGTCGCGCCGGGCGCAGGCCGTCGCGTGCTGCTCGCGGGCGCTGCGGCATTTTTGGCCGTAGGCATCTGGACCATGCACTTTGTCGGTGTGCTGGCCGCGCCGATCCCCGCCGACGCCGTTTATCTCGTGCTGCCGACCATGATCTCGTTCCTGATCTGCGCGCTGGTGGTCGGCATTTCCCTGTTTTTTGTCTCGATCGGCGAGCCGACCTTGACGCGCGTCGCGTCATCCGCCGTGCTGCTCGGGCTTGGCATCGTCAGCATGCACTACGTCGGCATCCATGGCCTCGCCGGCGATTTCGCCATCCAGCACGACACGGCCATGGTGCTGCTGTCGGTCGTGGTCGCGATCGGTGCCGCCTATGGCGGCCTGCGCGCATTTCTGGCGCGGCAGGAGGGCATCCGCCTGATCCTGAGCTCGATCGCCTTTGGCATTGCGGTGTCGGGCATGCATTACACTGCGATGGAAGGCATGCATTTCGCCCCGCTTGCGGGCGAGAGCCATTATCACCTCGGCTCCGGTCTTGCTGCCTCGCAGCAAATTCTGTCCATCGTCGTCGCCGTGCTCTGCTTTGTGATCGCGGCAGGCTTCCTGTTGTCGCTGGTGCCGGATCCGCGCCGGCAATCGGCAGCGATGGCCGCTGACGCGGCGGCGCCGGCCGACGCTCCGGCATCGTTAGAGGCGGCGCCGGTTGCTTTGACCTCGCCGCGGCTGATGCCGGCCCCGCTCGGCGGGCTCGGTCAGCCGCCACGCGCCGCACCCGCGCCACGGTTGCCGGTCGAAGGCGCCAACGGCACCCATTTCATCGACGCGGCCGAAGTCCGCAGCGTCCGGGCGGATGCGCACTATACAAGGGTGCATGACGGCACCCGCGAGCGGATGTGCCCGTGGTCGATCTCGGAGGCCGAGGCCCAGCTCGACCCCGGACTGTTCGTCCGCGTCCACCGCAGCCACATCGTGGCAATTCCTCACGTCTCCTTCGTCCGCAAGGAGGGCGACGGCGCGGTGATCGAGCTCGACGGCCCGACGCCGCATCGCGTCCCCGTCAGCCGCGCCAAGATCGCCGAGGTAAAGGCGAGGCTGGGGCTGGCGCGGAAGCACGCGTAGTAAAGGCAAGCAGCCACGGGTTTCAATTCACCTCTCCCGCTTGCGGGGGAGGTCGCATCGCATCGAAGGATGCGATGCGGGTGGGGGCTCTCTCCACTCGCACAATCTTTCTACGGAGACACCCCCACCCCAACCCTCCCCCGCAAGCGGGAGAGGGGGCGCACTCCCGATGCGGAACATCCCCATCGTTAGGTCGCCCCTTCTGACGCAATTCGTGCGTCAACTGCCGCAACTCGTGCGAAATCCGCGCGCTTGTGCCCCCGCCATTGCTCCGGCGCGCGGTGAGGAAGACCGTCCCGTTCAAGTCCATGCCCCGTAAGTGCATGGGCAATGGAGGAGACGATGATCCCTGGCGCATTCAGCTACCATCGGCCCGCGACCGTGGCCGATGCGGTCAAGCTCTTGGCCGATCTGGGCGATGACGCCCGCCCCTTGGCCGGCGGCCACAGCCTGGTTCCGATGATGAAGCTCCGGCTGGCAACGCCGGCCCATCTGATCGACCTGCATGGGGTAGCTAGCCTGAAGGGCATCAAGAGCGATGGCAAGACAGTCACCATCGGCGCGATGACCACCCAGCACGAGCTGCTGGCTTCAGAGGAAATCGCCAGATCGCTGCCGATCCTGCACGAGACGGCGCTGCTGATCGCCGATCCCCAGGTGCGCTACCGCGGCACCATCGGCGGCAATGTCGCCAATGGCGATCCCGGCAACGACATGCCGGCGCTGATGATGACGCTGGGCGCGAGCTATCAGCTCCAGGGGCCGAACGGCGCGCGCGAGATTGCGGCCGGCGAGTTCTATCAGGGCGCCTATTTCACCGCGCTCGAGCCCGGTGAAATCCTCACCTCTGTCTCGGTGCCCGTGCAGCCCACTGGCCACGGCTACGCCTATGAGAAATTGAAGCGCAAGGTCGGCGACTACGCCACCGCTGCAGCCGCGGTCGTGCTGACGATGTCCGGCGGCAAGGTCGCGACCTGCACGATCGGGCTGACCAATCTGCACGAGACGCCGCTGCTCGCAGCGGACGCGGCGAAAGCCGTGATCGGCACCAGCCTCGATGCGGCCTCATTGAAGAAAGCGGCGCAAGCGGCGCAGGCGATCATGTCGCCGGCGGCGGATGCGCGCGGGCCGGTCGAATACAGAAAACATGTCGGCGGCATCATGGTGACGCGCGCGCTGCAGCGCGCCGCCGGCCGCGCGAAGTAACGGGAGGGGATAATGGCAAAGACCCATGTGACCATGAAGGTCAACGGCGCCGAGGTCGAAGGCCTCGTCGAGCCGCGCACGCTGCTGGTGCATTTCATCCGCGAGAATTTGCAGATGACCGGCACCCATATCGGCTGCGAGACCACGCATTGCGGCGCCTGCACCGTCGACATCGACGGCATGAGCGTGAAGTCCTGCACGATGTTCGCGGTCCAAGCCAATGGCAGCGACATCACCACCATTGAGGGCATGGCCAACGCCGACGGCACGCTGTCGGCGCTGCAGGAAGGCTTCCGCATGATGCACGGCCTGCAATGCGGCTTCTGCACGCCCGGCATGATCGTGCGTGCGCATCGGCTGCTGCAGGAAAATCCGTCGCCCAGTGAGCAGGAAATCCGGATGGGCATTTCCGGCAATATCTGCCGCTGCACCGGCTACCAGAACATCGTCAAGGCAATCCAATACGCCGCCGCCAAGATCAACGGCGTGGAATTCAAGGAGGCCGCGGAATGAACGACCTTACTCCCACGCGGGAACAACGCACCGCCGCCCTCGAAGGCATGGGCTGCAAGCGCAAGCGCGTCGAAGATATCCGCTTCACGCAAGGCAGGGGCAATTACGTCGACGACGTGAAGCTGCCGGGCATGCTGCACGGCGATTTCGTGCGCTCGCCGCATCCGCATGCGCGGGTCAAGAAGATCGACGACAGCGAAGCGCTGAAAGTGCCTGGTGTGCTCGCGGTCATCACTGCCGAGACGCTGAAGACGGTCAACCTCGCCTGGATGCCGACGCTCGCGGGCGACGTGCAGATGGTGCTCGCCGACGGCAAGGTGCTGTTCCAGAACCAGGAGGTCGCCTTTGTGGTCGCGACCGACCGATATGCCGCTGACGACGGCATCAACAAGGTGATTGTGGAATATGAGCCGCTTCCTGTTCTCGTCGATCCGTTCAAGGCGATGGACGCGGATGCGCCGGTGCTGCGCGAAGACCTCGCCGGCAAGACGTCGGGCGCGCACGGCCCGCGCAAACATCACAACCACATCTTCGAGTGGACCGTCGGCGACAAGGAAATGACCGATGCGGCGTTCAAGAAGGCCGAGGTGACGATCAAGGAGATGATCTCCTATCACCGCACCCATCCATCGCCGCTGGAGACCTGCCAGTGCGTCTGCTCCTTTGACAAGATCAAGGGCGAACTCACGATCTATGGCACCTTCCAGGCCCCGCATGTGATCCGCACCGTGGTGTCGCTGATCGCCAAGCTGCCGGAGCAGAAGATCCATGTGATCGCGCCCGACATCGGCGGCGGTTTCGGCAACAAGGTCGGCGCCTATCCCGGCTATATCTGTGCGGCGGTCGCTTCCATCGTCACCGGCAAGCCGGTGAAGTGGGTCGAGGACCGCATCGAGAATCTGACGGCGACCTCGTTCGCGCGCGACTACCACATGACCACCGAAATCGCTGCGACCAAGGAGGGCAAGGTCACGGGGCTGCGCGTCCATGTGCTCGCCGATCACGGCGCGTTTGACGCCTGCGCCGATCCCTCGAAATGGCCGGCCGGCTTCTTCAACATCGTCACCGGTTCCTATGATTTCCCGGTGGCGCATCTGGCCGTCGACGGCATCTACACCAACAAGGCGCCGGGCGGTGTCGCCTACCGTTGCTCGTTCCGCGTCACGGAGGCGGCCTATTGCATCGAGCGCGCGATGGATATCCTCGCGCAGAAGCTCAACATGGATCCGGCCGAACTGCGCCTGAAGAATTTCATCAAGCCAGAGCAGTTCCCGTATCACTCGGCCTTGGGGTGGGAATACGACTCCGGCGACTACCACACCGCCATGAAGAAGATGATGGAGTCGACCGACTACACAGCACTCCGCAAGGAGCAGGCGGAAAAGCGCGCGGCGTTCAAGCGCGGCGAGACCCGCGAGATCATGGGGCTCGGCGTCTCCTTCTTCACCGAGATTGTCGGCGCAGGTCCCTCGAAGAACTGCGACATCCTCGGCATTGCGATGTTCGATTCCTGCGAGATCCGCATGCATCCGACGGGAGCCGGCATCGCGCGGATGGGCACCAAGAGCCAGGGCCAGGGCCACGAGACCACCTGGGCCCAGATCATCGCGACCGAAATCGGCATTCCCGCCGACAACATCATGGTCGAAGAGGGCAACACCGACACCGCGCCTTACGGCCTCGGCACCTATGGTTCGCGCTCGACGCCGGTCGCGGGCGCCGCGATTGCGATGGCCGCGCGGAAAATCAAGGCCAAGGCGCAGATGATCGCGGCCTACAAGCTCGAGGTTCATGAGGACGACCTCGAATTCGATATCGATGGCTTCCGCGTGAAAGGCCTGCCCGAGAAATACATGTCCATGAAGGACATCTGCTGGGCGGCCTATAACTCGGTGCCGCCGGGCATGGAGCCGGGGCTGGAAGCGGTGAGCTACTACGATCCGCCGAACATGACCTATCCGTTCGGCGCCTATCTCTGCGTGATGGACATCGACGTCGATACCGGCGTGTACAAGGTCCGGCGCTTCTATGCGCTGGATGATTGCGGCACCCGCATCAACCCGATGATCATCGAGGGCCAGGTCCATGGCGGCCTCACTGAAGCCTTCGCGATCGCGATGGGTCAGGAAATCCGCTATGATGACGCCGGCAATGTCGTGACCGGCTCGTTCATGGATTTCTTCATGCCGACCGCGGTGGAGACGCCGCATTGGGAGACCGATTTCACCGTCACCCCGTCGCCGCATCACCCGATCGGCGCCAAGGGCGTCGGCGAAAGCCCGAATGTCGGCGGCGTGCCGGCCTTCTCCAACGCCGTCAACGATGCGTTCTCGTTCCTGGGGAGCACGCACATCCAGATGCCGCATGATTTCTGGCGGAACTGGAAGGCGGCGAAGGAACTGGGCGCCGTCGCGTAACGCAATTGACAGAGCGGGGGCTTCATCCTTCGAGACGCGGCGAAGGCGCCGCTCCTCAGGATGAGGTCACTAGCTCAGGGTGAGGTCTTAGACCCTCATGGTGAGGAGGCGCGTAGCGCCGTCTCGAACCATGGAGGCCACGGAGAAGCAATGAAAGACCGCGAGCACATCGCGCAGGCCCTTGCCGCCTCCGGCTACATCGCCGACAGCGAGCTTGCGACCGCGATCGCGCTGATGCAGCGGTTGCGGCGTCCGCTGCTGCTCGAAGGCGAGGCTGGTGTCGGCAAGACCGAGGTGGCGAAGGCGCTCGCCTCCGTGCATGCGACCGAGCTGATCCGCCTGCAATGCTATGAGGGGCTCGATCAGTCCTCGGCGCTCTATGAATGGAACTACCAGCGGCAGCTTTTGGCGATCGAGGCACATCGCGGCCATGCCGACACGATCGAAGACCAGATCTTCTCGGAAAAATACTTGCTGGAGCGCCCGCTGCTCGCAGCCATCCGCCGCGACAAGCCGCCGGTGCTCTTGATCGACGAGATCGATCGCGCCGATGACGAGTTCGAGGCGTTCCTGCTCGAGCTCCTCTCCGACTTCCAGGTCTCGATCCCCGAGCTCGGCACCATCAGGGCGGTATCGATCCCGCATGTGGTGCTGACCTCGAACGGCACCCGCGAGCTATCCGACGCGCTGCGCCGGCGCTGTCTCTATCATTATGTCGATTACCCCGACGTCGAGCGCGAGGCGCGCATCATCATGGCGCGGATCAATGGTGCCTCCGCTTCGCTGTCGCTGCAGATCGCGCGGATGGTCGAAGGCATCCGCAAGGAAGAGCTGCGCAAGGTGCCGGGTGTCGCCGAGACGCTGGATTGGGCCGCGGCCTTGGTCGGCCTCGACGTCCGCGACCTGCATGATGCGCCCGAGACCGTGCATGAAACGTTGATGTGCCTGCTCAAGACGCAGGAGGACAAGGTTCGCATCAGCCGCGAGGTGAGCGAGCGCATTTTGGGGAAGGTCGCATGAGTTGCTGCGGCACCGCACCCGATTTTGAGGAGATGAACGAGGTCTCGCGCCTCGTCTCCGGCAAGCTCGCCGCATTCCTGCGCACCTTGCGCGACAACGGCTTTGCCGTCGGCCTCGCCGAAGGGCAGGATGCCGCATCGTTGATGGCCTCAGGTTATGCCGCCAAACCCGGCCTGTTGCGCTCCGCATTCAAGCATCTGTTCTCGGCGCGGCGGTCGGATTGGCAGAAATTCGACGGCCTGTTCGATGCCTTCTGGCTCGGTAAGCGCGTGCGCTCGCGTTCGCTCGCCGCGGGCTCGACAAAAGCCGCCAACAACCCGTCGCTGAAGACCATACAGGATGGCGCGCAGCCGGGCGGTAGCCAGTCCGCAAGCGATCAGGTGCCGTCATCCGAGGATGCGCCGTCGTCACGCGGCGGTGAGGGGCGCATGGAAGGCGCCTCGCGCGCCGAAAATCTGGCCGAGGTCGATTTCCGCAAGCTCGCCGATCCCGAGCAGATCGCGCAGGCGCATGAGGCTGCCGCGCAATTGGCCAGGATCATGCGCACGCGGCTGACGCGGCGAGACCTCGCGCGCCGGCGCGGCTATCGGCTCGATCTGCGGCGGACCATTCACCGCAACATCAGCCATGGCGGCGTGCCGATCTCTCTCGTCAAGCGCCAGCGCAAGGACAAGCCGCTGCGGCTTATCGTGCTGCTCGACGCCTCCGGCTCGATGAGCATGTACACCTCGGTGTTCCTCCGCTTCATCCATGGCGTGCTCGACGAGTTTCGCGAGGCGGAGGCGTTTCTGTTCCACACGCGCCTCGCGCATGTTTCCGGCGCGATGAAGGAGAAAGATGCCGCGCGTGCGCTCGATCGCCTCTCATTGCTCGCGCAGGGCGCGGGCGGCGGCACGAAGATCGGCGAGAGCCTGCAAACCTTCAACCGCTGGCACGCCGCGCGCGTCATCCATTCACGCTCGGTCGTGATGATCGTCTCCGACGGCTATGAGACGGGAGATGCCGATTTGCTCGGAAGGGAAATGGCGGCTCTGGCAAAGCGCTGCCGCCGCATCGTCTGGCTCAATCCGATGATGGCATGGGAAGGCTATGCGCCCGAGGCGAGAGGCATCAAGGCCGCGCTGCCGCATATCGATCTCTACGCGCCGGCCAATACGCTGAAGTCACTCACAGCGCTCGAACCCTATCTGGCGAGGCTCTGACCATGGGCGCGCATGTCGAGGTGATGGATCTGGTCGCGCAGATGAAGGCCGCTGAGCAGGCCTTCGTGCTGGCGACGGTCGTGCGCACGGTCTCGGTGACCGCGGCGAAAGCCGGCGCGAAAGCGATCATCCGACCCGACGGCACCATCGTCGCAGGCTGGATCGGCGGCGGTTGCGCCAAAGGCGCGGTGCTGAAGGCGGCGCGCGAGGCGCTGGCCGATGGCGAGCCGCGCATGGTCTCGGTGCAGCCGGAGAACCTGCTCGCCGAACTAGGCGTCAAGCCGGGCGACAACAAGGACGGCGTGCGTTTCGCGTCGAACATGTGCCCGAGCAAGGGAACGATGGATATTTTTGTAGAGCCCGTATTGCCACATCCCTCATTGGTTATCTTGGGCGCAAGCCCGGTCGCGATGTCGCTCGCGGCGCAAGCACGCCAGCTCGGCTATCACGTCACGCTCGCCGCGCCCGCCGCCGATCTCGTGGCCGAGCCCGACGCGCATGTGATCGTCGACGGCTTTGCGCCGCGTTATCTCAACGATGCCCGCCGCTTCGTGGTGGTGTCGACGCAGGGCAAGGGCGATGAGGCCGCGCTGAAGCAGGCCATCGCAATCCAGGCCGAGTACCGCGCCTTTGTCGGCAGCCGCCGCAAGATGGCGGCGCTGCGCGAAAAGCTGATCGCTTCAGGTGTCGACACTGGTGCGGTCGACGACGTCAAGGCGCCCGCCGGGCTCGATCTCGGCGCCATCACCCCGGAAGAGATCGCGATGTCGATCCTCGCCGAGATCACCATCGAGCGGCGGCGCGGGCAGCGCGAACCCACTTCAAGGAGCCAGACCAAACATGCAGATGAATGACAGCCAGCGTATCCCGGCCTCGAAAGAAAAAGTCTGGGCGGCGCTCAACAATCCCGAGATCCTGAAGCAGTGCATTCCCGGCTGTCAGTCGCTCGAAATGACCACGCCGAACGAGATGACGGCGACGGTGGTGCTCAGGGTCGGTCCCGTGAAGGCAACCTTCGGCGGCAAGGTCACGCTGTCCGATCTCGATCCGCCCAATTCCTATCGCATCACCGGCGAAGGAAACGGCGGCATCGCCGGCTTTGCCAAGGGCGGTGCGACGGTGAAGCTCAGCGAGGAAAGCCCCGACGTCACCATCCTCTTCTATGAAGTCGACGCGCAGATCGGCGGTAAGCTCGCGCAGCTCGGCGGCCGCCTGATCGATTCCACCGCGAAGAAGCTTGCGGGCGAGTTCTTTGCCTCGTTCGGCGAGGTGGTGAGCGGCGCAGCCGTCGCGGCCGGCTGAAATCGCCCTTCTGATCTGTGCTAGGGTGCCTCGACTCCCCGAAATCGGCGGAGCCGGGAGGGCCGGAGCACAAGCATGGCACGTATTCTCATCCTCGGCGCGGGATTTGCCGGGCTGTGGGCCGCGATCGGCGCCGCGCGCAAGCGCGACGAGATCGGCGCGCGTGCCGCGGAGCTCGAGATCCTCGTGCTCGACCGCAATCCCTATCACAACATCCGCGTCCGCAATTACGAGGTTGATCTGAGCGACGTCGCGATTTCGCTTCGAGGATTGCTCGATCCGGTCGGCGTCACGTACAGGGTGGCCGAGGTAGCGGCGATCGATGTCGCGAACCAGCATGTCACCGCCGCAGGCGATGGGGGGAGCATCGCCTATGACCGGCTGGTGCTGGCGCTCGGCAGCGAACTGGCTCGGCCTGCGATCCCCGGGCTCGCAACCCATAGCTTTGACGTCGACACCTACGCGGCGGCGGAAAAGCTCAACGCCCATCTCGCCTCGCTCGCCAGTGCGCCGCCATCACCGGCGCGTTCGACCGTGGTCGTCGTCGGCGCCGGCTTCACGGGAATCGAAGTAGCGACCGAGATGCCGGCCAAGCTCGAGAAAGCCGGCGTCTACGGGGAGCGCCGCGTCATCCTGCTCGATCCCAATCCCGTGGTTGGTGCCACCATCGGGGCGAACGGACGGCCGGTGATCAACGAGGCGCTGTCGGCGCTCGGGGTCGAGACGCGGCTCGGCGTAAGGGTTGATGCCGTCAGCGCCGATAGCATCAGGCTCTCGTCGGGCGAGACCATTCCGACGCGGACCGTCGTATGGTGTGCGGGCATGTGCGCGAGCCCGCTGGTTGCGACACTGCCGGGCGAGCATGAGCATGGGCGTCTTTCGGTGGACCAGTTCATGCGCGCCAAAGGCCTCGCGCATGTCTTTGCCGCCGGCGATGCCGCGAGCGCGAGGCTCGACGGCGGGCATGAAACCGTCATGTCCTGCCAGTTCGCGCGGCCGATGGGCCGCTATGCCGGCCATAATGTCGTCGCGGAGCTGTTCGGCGATGCGATGATTCCGCTCGACATCGACTGGTACGTCACTGTGCTCGATCTCGGCGCCTGGGGCGCGCTCTACACCGAGGGCTGGGACCGCAAGGTGCGCACGACCGGGGCGGCCGCCAAGGTCACCAAGCAAACCATCAACCGCGAACGCATCTATCCGCCGCGAAACGGCAGCCGCGCCGATCTCTTTGCTGCGGCAGCGCCGTCCGTGCAGGCGCCGCCGAAGACGCGAACGTAGCTAAGGTTTCATGTCTTGTGGAGTTGAGGCAGGCGCCGCTCGTCGCTGAGGGCGGCCGATGCATCCATGCGCGTCTGGTAGAAATTTAGGACCTGCAATGGCGTCTTGGCGTCAAGACGCGCATATTCGTGCTTCATCTCCTCCAGAACGCGGGCAGTGATCTGATGATCCCTGGCGCCGAGGAACAGCACTGCCATGGTCGTTTCCCATTCGAAGCGGCAGGCCTTGCAGAGGATGAGGGTCATTTCCCGATCGCCAAGGGCTCGCTCGACGACATTGGCCGGTAGCGCGCACAGCAGGGATAGTCCAACTGTTGATTCTTCGATCTTGCGGTCGCGGGCATAGCTCAGAATTTTGCTCTCGTTTAGCTCGCCGCGATGTTGCAGCGCCGTCAGCGTTTTTTTTGCCGCAAAGTAGTCCTTCGTGGCCGGTCCAAATTTGGATTGCAATGATCCGGTCACCTCGGCGACGGAGGTGTGGATGTGGTCGACCAGGTCGGGACGTTCCTGTTTGAGCTTTCGGCAGGCATCGGCGGACGCTTTCGCCACCAGTTGCTGGAAGACGTGCCGCGGAATGTCCTTACGCAGCCCGAGCTGTTCGACGAGAATGGAGTCGTTCTCGGAGCGCTTGAGCATGTGCAGAAAACCGAAGTCGGAAATGCAGGCGCCGTTATTCGCAGCTACGGAAGTGAGGACGTCGCGGTCTCCACGCGTCACCAGTTCGTCTGTCACGACCTCGGGAATGGATTTTCGCCTGGATATCGCCAGCAGATGCGGCTGGCCCTTGGTCCTGATATTGTGGATCAGCATTTTGGCATCGAGGCGCTCGCAGTGCTGCAGGATCGGGCCTGCGACTTCGATCGCATCGTCGGAGCCAAGCCTTTTAAGGGCGTTGATCGGTGCGTTGGCGACATTCACTAGTCGCCTCGCGAGCTGGGCACGCGCGGCGACTTCAATCGCACCCGCCAGCCGGCCGATCAGTTCGCCAAAAATCCAGATTTCGTCGTCCGTATAGTGGCCGACGATCAGCATGTCGGTCGCATACGAAAGCGCCTTGGTGCGGCTCTCTTCCGAACCGCGCTGGACGGCGTCGTCCAACTCTCTCAAAAATGACTTCCCCTCAATCATCGCGGCTGGCCCTTATCTGACCTGTCATTTGCGACGGACGGAGACAATCTCTCCGCTTTAAAAGAAAATCCTAAATATCTCGCTGCAAATTGCTCGGGATTTGATCAGTGATGTGCCCGTTCGGCTACTAGGCCGGGGGTGAGGTTTACATGTCGTGAACTTGCAAATTTCTGATAGCGAAATGTTGCTATGGGCCGGCTAACGCGCCGGCATCAGCCGCCGCCGAAATAAAGACCGTGCGCGTTCGCGACATAGATCTTCTCCTGGGCGCCCGCATTGGGAATGGCATCGACCAGCCAGTCGACGGTGGCCTGGTAGGGGGACTGACCCTTATGGTCAACAAAGGGACAATCGTCCGTGGTGAAGACTGGCACATGAGCATCGATCTTGAAGGGGGCGGGCTTGCGCCCTCTTGCTTTCAGTTCGGCTCGAGGCCGGCCTTTTTCACCACGCCGGCCCACATCTCGGCGTCGGATTTGAGCCGCGCGCCGAGCTCCTCCGGCGTGCCCGTCACCGGTTCGCCGCCGAGCTCGACCATCCGCTTCTGATAGTCGGCATCGGAGATGATGGCGCGGATGTTGTCGTTGAGGAAGGTGATGATCTCGCGCGGCGTGCCGGCTGGAGCCACCAGCGAATTCCAGCCGTCGACCGCGGCGTCGATGCCGTTCTCGCGCAAGGTTGGCACGTCAGGCTGCTGCTCGGAACGCCGGCTGCCCGATGAAGCGATGGCGCGAACCTGTCCGCTGTCGATTGCCGATTTCAGCGCGGCATAGGTTTCCACGCCGACCTGGACATCGCCGCGTAACAACGCCGTCAGCACTTCCGAGGAAGTCCGGTGCGGTACGACCGTCATGGGCACACCGCTGACCGCGCGCAAGAGCTCGGCGGTCACGTTCTGGGTGCTGCCGGGGCTGATGGTCGCGACGTCGAACTTCTGCGGGTTGGCGCGCGCGGCGTCGAGCGCGTCCTTGAGCGTATGCAGCGGCGAATCCGCCCGCACCAGTAGCAGCAGGTCGAACAGCGCCATGGTCGAGATCGGCGAGAACGCCGTGACCGGATCGAACGGCATCGTTTTCAACAGCGACTTCGACAGCACGATGCCGCTGGAGAACACGAACAGTGCGTAGCCGTCCGGCGGCGAGGCGAGCACGGCGTTGGCGGCGATGATGCCGCCGGCGCCCGGCCGGTTTTCGATCACGACCTGCGCGCCGGTACGCTCGGTGAGTTTCTGCCCGAGAATGCGCACGGTGAAATCGGCAAAGCCGCCGGGGCCGAACGGCACCACAATGCGGATCGGACGGTTGGGGTAGGGCGCCTCGGCACGGGCTCCGATGATGGATGCAACAGAGATCGCGAACGCGATCAACAGGCTCGCTGTTCTCGTCAGCACCACGTCTCCTCACACTTCCCCGCTGCCCGTTCAGCCGGGCAGTCGATTGATCAGCGCTACTATAGCAGCGCCGAAGTGCGGGTCTACCCGCAGGCCGTCATCGCGACAGAGCGGGGAGCACCTCGTAGCGCGCGTTTTCGTGCGGAAATTCGCCGCGATTGGCGAGCAGCACGATGCCGATGTTTCGCTTCGGCACCAGGCCGATATAGGCGGACGCGTTGTTGAGGCCGCCCGGCTTGTCGATCATGTTGACGCCATCGAGATGCACGTTCTCCCAAGCCATGGCTTGCCCGAATTTGGCCTGGCCGAATTTGGCGCTGACCTCGAACCTCTCGCGCTGGATCATCTTGAGTGCCTCGCGGAGTTGCGGATCGCTGACCTTGCCGTCGAGACAGGCGGCGACGAAGATCGAGAGGTCGCGCACGGTCGAGAACATCTGGCCGGTGCCGGGAAAATCGAAATAGCTCTGCTGATTGCCGGGCGGGCCGATCGGCACGCCCTGGTCGGAATAGCCCTGCACTGTTTCCTGCAACAGCTCGGCGGGCATGATGGCGCGATTGTCCTGTCCGCGCTCGGGCAGGAACGTTGCGTGCATGCCGAGCGGCTCGAGGATGCGCTCCTCGATCAGCTCGTGGATCGGCCGGCCATAGCGGCGCTCGAGCACGACCTGCAGCAGCACATAGCCGGCATGGGTATAGATGCGCTGGCGGCCCGGCGCTTCGCCGACTGATGGCTTCCAGGTGTTGAGCATGTCGAAGAACTGGGCCTGCGTGTAGGATTCATTCGGCCACGGCGGATGATCGGTCGGCAGCAGCAGTCCCGACGTGTGCGTCACCAGTTCGCCGATGGTGACGCGGTGAAGATAGTCGCCGTTGAGCTCGCCGACATATTTGCTGACGGGATCGTAGAGATTGATCTCGCCGCGCAGCGCGCCGCGCGCCACCAGCGTTGCCTCGAACAGCTTGCGCAGCGAGGCGATATTGAACAGCGTATCCTCCGTGATCGGCTGTTTGCCGGCAATGTCGGCATGGCCGTAATTGAAGAACTGCACATGGCCCGTGGTATAGACCGCAACCGCAAGTCCGCCGCTGGTGACCGCGGGCGCAAGATGGGCGGCAACGAGGTTTTGGACTTTGCTATCCATGTCGGAATCCGCGGCCGCGTTCGGCACCGGCGTGAGACAGAGCGTGAGAAGGGCGAAGCTCGCCAGGGAGGCGTGAAGCCACGATTTCATCGCTGCCATTGCCTCTTCAATGCGGTGGCCATATTCGGCCTTCGAGGAAGCGCTACGGTTCCCGCGCGCGGGAGAGCGCGGGGTCGCTCGCGCTATGCAGCGGGAGAAGAGGCTGTCGCGTCAACCCTTGCGCGACACAATTTTGGTTGATGCGGGCGTGATCCCGGCCGCGTTGAAGGTGCACCTCTCCCCTTGTGGGAGAGGCGTAGGCCGCCTTTGGCGGCCGTTCTTGAAGAACGCCGAAGCGGAGCTTCGGCTATGTCGCATCGCCAGATGCGATCCGGGTGAGGGGTCTCTCTCCGCTTGGACAACTGCGTACCGCTTCTCCCGCAAGGGGAGAAGGAACAGAGCTCGTGAACGTCTTCGCCGCTAGAACGTGAACAGCACCGAGGCATACCAGGAATAGCGGTCGGTCTCGTCTGTGTTCTCGATCCCGCGCCTGACATAGCCGAGCAGGTGATAATTGTCGGTCACGTCGTAGCGCCATCCGATGCCGAGGCTGGTGGCTGCGGGTGTGCCTTGCCTGTCGGCGGTCTGATGGAACAGCTCGCCGCCGATCTGAAGCTTTGGCAGAAGCTGGTAGGTCAGCACAGTGCCGGCCTGGCAGAAATCGGCGGCGCTGATTTCGTCGAACGTGCATCCGCCGCCGCCGAACGCCGACCATTTCGGGCCGAAATCCTTTTGCACCCAGATCGGCAGCAGCAAGGACACATGATTGTCGCCGATCGTCGCCGAGCCGCTCGGCAGGAAGATACGGGGGAACACGCTGACGTCGAGGCCGAATGTGTCTTGATGCAGGAAGCGATATTTCGCGGCCAGCTCGACATTGCCTGGGTCGACCTCGGTGCTGCCGCCCATGGTGTCGCTGTAGCCCGCAGGCACGGTCGCGGTGAGCTGCAGATTCGGCGCCGCGCCGTAATTGAAGTCGATCCCGCTTTCGCCTGACGTGCCGGAGCGTGTGTTGGTCCCGTTGTTGAACGTGTAGATCTCGAAATGGCCGGTATCGGTGGGCTCGGGATCGTCGGACACGAAGGGCGGTCCGGCAACGGCCGGCTGCATCAGCAGCGCCAGCACAGCGCCCGCGACAACGGAACAAGCGAGCCAAGGGGCGCGTCGCGCGATCATCGAGAAAAACTGCTTCTCATTCGATCGATGTAGTATATGCTACATCAGAGCATGTCGAGTTCCATTTCACTACATGGTGGTATTTGCGTTTGAGCGCGCGACTTAACGTTGGAACCGACCTCGATCGCATGCTGAGGCGGGCGAAATCGCCGCTCGGTGCCACAGGTTTGCGTGTGGTTCGCTTCATCGACCAGAACCGCCAGCTCGTTTTGGCGAGTTCCGCCGCTGCGCTGGGCGAACGCATCGGGACTTCCGATGCCACCGTGCTCCGTACCATCCAGGCTCTGGGATTTCCGAGCCTCGCCGATCTCAAGACGGCCATTCTCAGATCAAGCGAGCGCTCGACGCCCGCCGACGACATGCGGCGCACGCTGGTCGATCTCGATAAGACCACCGGCAAGGCACTCGACAGCGTGCTGCGGACTCACGCCGAAGGGCTCGCAGTGTTGCGATCCGAAAAATGCCGCGCTCAAATCTCAGCCGCGGTGCGGCTCCTCGACGGCGCTTCCCGCATCGCCGTGTTCGGGATCGGACCTTCGGCCTCGCTTGCGACCTACATGTCGGTGCTGCTGGCGCGCAGCGGCCGGCGCAGCCGGACCATCAACGCCACCGGCTCGATGCTGGCCGATCAACTGCTCGATCTGCAGGCGGGCGATGCGCTGTTGATCCTCGCCTATGGCCGGCTCTACCGCGAGGTGAAGGCGGTGTTCGCCGAGGCGAGGGCGCTGCGCCTGCCGACTGTGCTGATCACCGAATCCGACGACACGCCGCTGGCAAAGCTCGCCGATGTCTGCGTGGCCATTCCGCGCGGCCGTCCGGGTCAGGTCGCGTTGCATGGCGTGACCCTTGTCGGTCTCGAAGCCTTCGCGCTCTCGCTTGCCGCCGCAAAGCCGGATGCGGCGCTCGCCTCGCTCGACCATCTCAATCGGCTTCGGCGCGCGACCGAGGCGCAGCCCAGGCTTGCGGAAACCGTTCGGGGGCGAACCAGACGAAACAAGGAGGCCGCCGCATGGTCCAGGACATCGAGAGAAGCAAGGTTCCGGAAGTCACGCTGATCTTCTGGATCATCAAGGTCCTCGCAACGACGCTGGGCGAGACCGGTGGTGACGCCGTCTCCATGTCCATGGATCTCGGCTATGCGCTCTCTAGCGTGATCTTCATCGGCATTTTCGTGGTCGCGGTCGTCGCGCAGATCCTGGCTCGGAAATTTTATCCGCCGCTCTATTGGTTGGTCGTCGTCGCCACCACGACGGCCGGCACCACCATGGCCGACTTCGCCGACCGTTCGCTCGGCATCGGCTATCCCGGCGGTGCATCGCTGCTGCTGGTGCTGCTGCTCGCCTCGCTCGTGATCTGGTACCGCTCCGAAGGTTCGATCTCCGTCAACACGGTGTCGACGCCCCGGGTCGAGACCTTCTACTGGGTCGCGATCCTGTTCTCGCAGACGCTCGGCACCGCGCTCGGCGACTGGATGGCCGACACCAATGGGCTCGGCTATGAAGGCGGTGCACTGGTGTTTGGCGCGGGCCTCGTCGCTATCGCCGCCGCTTATTACTTCACATCGATGTCCCGGACATTGTTGTTCTGGGCCGCCTTCATCCTGACCCGGCCGCTTGGCGCGACGCTGGGCGACCTGCTCGACAAGCCGCTCAGCAATGGCGGGCTCAACTTCAGCCGCTATTATGCCTCGGCCATCCTTGCGGCGCTGATCATCGCCTGCGTCGCACTGCTGCCGCAGCGAGCCGGCACGCATCCGGGCCGAGCGGAAACCAACAGGGCCTGACGGCATACACGGGACACGCATGAAACCGATCCATCTTCCCGCACTCGGGCCGCGCTATTGGGCGGCGCTGTGCATCGCCAGCATCTTCGGGGCCAATATGGGCGACTTCTTCGCCCATAATCTCGGCCTCGGCCATGTCGCGGGGCTACCCTTCCTCGCCGCTGCGCTCGCCATCGTGATGGTGGCCGAGCGTTTCGATACGTTGCGGCATCAGGTCTATTACTGGTGCGCGATCATCATCGTCCGCACCGCGGCGACCAATTTCGCGGATTTTGCCGCGGGCGATCTGAAATTGCCGCGGCTCTGGGTCATGGTCGTGCTTGCGATCCTGCTGATCGCAGCGGTGTGGCTGAGTTGGCGGTTCACCTGGCAGCGGCTCGCGAACAAGGCCGACGAAGTGCTGTGCGCCGACCTCGGCTATTGGGTGTGCATGTTCCTGGCTGGAACGCTGGGCACGGTGATCGGCGACTACAGCTCGCATAATCTGAAGCTGGACGATGCGGGCGCGGCGATCCTGCTCTCGCCGATCGTCGCGCTGTTGTTCGTTGCCGGGCGCAATGGCAGGCTTCTGCTGCTGCCCCTCTTCTGGACGACGGTGGTCGCGATCCGCGCCGCGGGCACCGCGATCGGCGACACTCTCGCCGGCCGCCACATGCTCGGCCTGCCCGTGAGCACGGCCGTGACGGGAGCAGTCTTTGTCATCCTGCTCGTGGTCTGGAAGGAGCGGGCGAGGGCGGTGCAGGTGACCGCGCCGGAAGCCGCAGAGTGATGAAGCGATCAGCGCCAGGCTAGCACCACACCCAGGAGCAGCCGATGAATCGATAGCGGCGGATGATGACGGTGTGCGGCCGGCCGCCGGACGTGTGATGGACCGATGTTGCGACCGCGGCCGGCACGTCCGGGTTCTGGCTGGTGGGGTCGACCATCTGCGCACGGGCACGCAACGCGCCGGCCTTTTCGAGATCCTTAGGCCCGAGCAGGCTGCGCTCGTACATGATGGCGAGGAATTTCAGCGCATAGCCGTCGTCGAGGTCGGCCGCCTGCTGGAAATATTCGGCCGCCGCGTGGTAGTCGCGATCGACACCCTTGCCGTTGAAATACATGACGCCGATCTGGTTCAGGGCAAAGGAATTGCCGGCCTCGACCGCCTTCTCGTAATAGTCGAGCGCCTTGGGATTGTCCTGCTTGACGAACATGCCGTTGCTGTACATCGAACCGACATTCGAGATCGCGTCGGGGTTTCCGGCGGAGGCCGCCTTGCTGAACAATTCGAAGGCGCGCTCGGGATTTTTCACGACGCCGCGCCCGGTCGCGAACAGGAAGCCAAGCGAGTTCATCGCATCGGTGTCGCCGCCGTCGGTCGCGATCTTGTAGCGGCGCAGCGCCTCGACGACGTTGTTGGTCTTGTCGAGCGCTAAACCATAATAATACTGCATGCGCAGATTGCCCGGCTGCTCGGCGACGACGGCCGCGCAGGCCGAGACCGCCGCCGGCCAGTCGGCGTGCTTGGAGCGCTTGAGTTGCTCGGGCGTCGCAAAGGGCGGGGGGAAGGATACGAGACGGTCGCAATCGTTCTGCGGCGGTGCTGCGGGCTTCAGGACCGGCAGCGGCGCAGTCGGCATTGCGGCGACCTGCTCGTTGGTGCGGGAGCCATCGCCCGCTCCGGCTGGATTCGTGGCAGGTGCCTGCGGCGGGTTGGGCGCCACGGTCGCCTGTTGCGCCGCTGATGCGCCGGCGAGATAGACGTCGCCGGTGAGCGAGGAGCTGTCCCACGGCGTTTGCTTCCGATCCGTCGTAGCAAGCACGTCGCCGCGCACGCGCGACAGCATCTGCCGCACCTCGATGCCGGGCGTCGCGACATGCTTGAGCAGCGCGGCGGTAAAGGGCGAATTGCGTCCCGAACCGTCGAGCGCGACGTTGTTGGGCTGGGTCGAATAAACGATGAGCGAGCCTTCGCCCGACGCATCGATCCTTCCGAGCCCGCGGGAGGGCGCCGCGCGTCCGCTCTGCGCGAGGCGCTCGGCGAACGGATTGTTGCGGCAGGCGTCCAGGATCATGATGTTGACGCGTCCGTTCGCCTCGATCTCCTGCTGGATGTCGGTGAGGTTGACGGTGTTGAAACGCACGTCTGCCGGCGTCTGGATGTCGGCGTCGATAGGCAGGAGATAATTCTCGCCGTTCATCTGCATGCCGTGGCCGGCATAGAAGAACAGCACCATCTCGGTGCCGCGCAAGCGGGTCGAAAATTCCCGTAGGGCTTTGGTCATGGCGTCGCGCGAGGCGTCCTGCAACGCGATCACCTCGAAGCCGACGCCGCGCAGCGCCTGCGCGAGATCGGCGGCATCGTTGGCCGGGTTCTCCAGCGCCGGCGCGTTGACATATTTGCCGTTGCCGATGATGAGTGCCAGCCGCGCACCGGCGAAGGCCGGTGCTGCGGCAAAGAGCAGGGCTGCGAGCATCATGAGCGTGGCAATCAAGCAACGGTGCATGCGCAATTTCCTTAAAAATGAAGTTTGCCAAAATAAGCCGCCGCTCTCGGCAGCTTTTGATGAATCGCGAGGGAAAGCAATCCCGCCGCATCACGGTCGTTTCGGCCGACCGATCAAAATTTCGCTAACGGCGCGTCCATGGCGAAACCCGATCGCAGCATTTGCTTGGTCGGTTTGGTCGCGCATGATGCTCAGATTGAATTTTGTCGAGTTTGCCCCAAAACTGAGATCACAGCTCACCGCTCTGGGGCGCTTACTCACATACGACGGCTAACTTTCAAGCCGTTCGGAATTGATGGCATCGGCAAAGCGGCCGCTGTCGTTGTAGACTTCGTAGGAAGAAATTCGACCATCCCGAAACCGGAAGACATTGCAGGCGCGGGCACTGATTGTGGAGCCGCTCCGGCGAACCCGCCATTCGCCTTCCAGCGCGACGACGACAGCATCGGCCGCATCCAGGCGGTAGATTTGCGAAACCGAAACAACCTCAATGTCTGCGCCGAGCTTCTTGAAAAACGCCAAAACCGCGTCGGCACCTGAATGGCGTCCGGCCCATGGCAAACGGGCTGGGTCACCGTTCCAAAGCAGCACGACATCCTCGGTAACGACGTCCCTTAGCGCAGCAGCGTCGCCGGTCCGCACCGCGGCATACCAGCGATCGATCAGAGATTGTGTCATGCGAGTCTCAGTGCCTGTGGCCGTTGGCCGATCGAGACTTATCACCCTTATCATACTGGGCGATTCCGGAGCGGATCTCGCGGATCACCTTGTTTTGACAATCTGCCTGGCCGCGATCAGCCGGTTGACCCGATGCCGGACCTGAGGCTTTCTTGCGCGGCAGAATTGGGGCCTCCATGTCGTCTCCTCACGATGAGCTATACCGGCTGACAGCAAGCGAGGCGGTGCTTCGCTTGAAGCGCCGGGAGGTCACGCCGCTCGACCTCATTGACGCCGCGGTGCGTCGGATTGCGGAAGTCGAGCCGGCGATCAATGCACTGCCGACCTTATGTATCGATCGCGCGCGTGCCCATGCCGAAGCGCTGATGCGCGGCGAAGGTCGCGAGGCTGAGGCTGAGCCCGGCTGGCTGTGCGGCTTGCCGGTCGCAATCAAGGATCTCGCCGATGTCGCCGGAGTGCGCACGACCTACGGCTCACCGATTTTCCGCGACCATGTGCCGACGCGTTCACACCCGGTGGTCGAACGGATCGAGCGCAGAGGTGGCATTGTCATCGCCAAGTCGAACACGCCGGAATTCGGCGCCGGCGGCTCGACGTTCAACGAGGTGTTTGGCCGCACCCGCAATCCCTGGAATACCGCGTTAACCCCGGGCGGCTCGACCGGTGGCGGCGCCGCCGCGCTCGCTGCCGGCGAGGTATGGCTCGCACACGGCTCCGACCATGCGGGAAGCCTGCGTCGACCAGCCACCTACTGCTCGGTCATCGGCTTGCGGCCTTCGCCGGGCCGGGTCACGCGCGGTACGTCCAACAATCTGTTCTCGCCGCTCTCGGTCCAGGGGCCGATGGCACGCACCGTGGCCGATGTGGCGCTGTTTCTCGATACCATGGCGGGCCTGTGCCCGCGTGATCCCCTGACTTTCGAAGCGCCGCATCGTTCGTTCGCCGCCGCAGTTGCCGGCCCCGTTGCGCCGAAGCGCGTCGCCTACACCGCCGATTTCGGCGGCAGGGTGCCGGTCGACCGGGAGACGCGGGAGATCTGTGCAAAGGCGGCGCGCCGTTTCGAGGAGCTCGGCGCTGATGTCGAGGAAGCTGCTCCCGACCTCGGCAACATCGCACAGGCTTTTCTCGCCTTGAGGTCGCAACATTTCGTGGTCGAGCGCGAGCTGTTGCTCGCAACGCACCGCGACCAGATCAAGCCGGATATCATCTGGAACACCGAGCACGGCCTGCGACAGTCGCCAAGCGAGCTCGCCGCCGCCGAGCGCGAGCGGGCCGCCCTGTTCCGGCGCGTCGTCGAGTTCTTCGAGACCTACGATCTTCTGGTATCGCCGGGAGCCTCGACGCCGGCTTTCAATGTCGAGTTGCGGATGCCGGCAACGATCGATGGCAAGAAGCTCGAGAATTATCTGGGGAGCTCCCTGATAACAGCGGCAACCACCCTGATGGCTTTGCCGTCCATTGCCGTGCCATGTGGTTTCGATCGGCATGGCCGCCCGGTCGGCTTGCAAATGGTCGGCCCTCATCGAGGCGAGGCCGAGCTGCTCCAGGCGGCGGTCCTCTTCGAGCAGATGGTGGGGCTTTCCTCCCTGGTCCCCATCGATCCACGACCTGGCGCCGTGCCGCCGACCGGCTGATGGCCACAACACGGCGGGGCCGCTGCGTGTATGGCGCGAACTCGCTTTGATATGGAGACGACATGGTAGATCGATCGAACGGATATGAGCGCATCGCTGCCGAGTTTGTAAGCGCTCGATCGAAGACGATCGGGGTAAAGAGGGTCCGCGACTGGGCCAAGGCGCTGCCACGCGGGGCCGCTGTTGTCGATCTTGGCTGTGGGCCCGGCCTTCCCATTACCGAGATTCTGGTGGCCGAAGGACTTGGAGTCTATGGCGTTGATGCCGCACCGTCTTTCGTCCAGGCATTCCGACGCAATCTCCCAAACACGCCCATCGCTTGCGAAGCCGTCCAGGATTCGAAATTTTTTGATCGAACCTTCGATGGTGTCCTGGCATGGGGACTCATGTTTTTGCTTTCGCCCGAAGATCAGCGGCGCCTGATCCGAAGGATTGCCGACATACTGGTGCCGGGCGGCAGGCTGCTATTTACATGCCCAGCGGAAATAGGATCCGGGGATGATATGATGACGGGACGGGAAACACGCTCCCTTGGAGCCGAGGAGTACCGGCGGCAGCTCTCAGCGGTTGGCCTTTCTATCGCCAGTCAGTACGAGGATGAGGGCGGAAACCACTACTTCGATGTTTTCAAGAGTTGAAGCCGACTTGACGATCCTGCTCTGTCATTCCCGATGTCCGCTCTTGAGCGCATCTCGGGCGAGAAGTGCTCAGTTTCAGTTCTTCGCGTTTTGACCCTGGCTGTGTGAAAACGCTGTGCCGCTGTATGATTTCTCCCGTGCTTCTCTCGGGGGGAATTGATGAGGCGCTTCGTTGAAGAGGCGGATCGTGGGCAGTGGACGCTATTGCCCGAATGCCTCGATGATTTCATTGACGAGAGCAATCCTGTTCGCGTGATCGACGTGTTTGTCGATGCACTGGATTTGGCTGAGATGAGCTTCGACGGGGTAGAGCCGGCGGTGACTGGTCGGCCGTCGTACCATCCCTCGGTTCTGCTGAAGCTTTACATCTATGGTTATCTGAACCGGGTGCAGTCAAGCCGGCGGCTCGAACGAGAAGCCAGACGCAATGTCGAGGTCATGTGGCTGCTGGGTCGGCTCGCTCCTGATCACAAGACGATCGCGGACTTCCGCAAGGACAATGGCCTGGCGCTTCGCAAGGTCTGTGCCCGCTTTGTCGAACTTTGCCGTGAAATGGGCCTTCTCGCGACAGCGAGCGTTGCCATTGATGGCAGCAAGTTCAAAGCCGTGAACAATCGGGATAAGAACTTCACAAAGGCGAAGGTGCAGCGGCGGCGTGCCCAGCTGGAAGAAAGTGTCGCGCGCTATCTGAGCCAACTTGACACGGCCGACCGGCAGGAGCCGACGGAGGCACTGGCCGCGAAGGTGACGAGGCTTACCGAGAAGCTGACAAAGCTGAAGGACGAAATGGGCAAGCTTGCCGTCTACGAGAAGCAGATGCTTGCGTCGCCGGACCAGCAAATCTCCCTGACCGATCCCGACAGCCGCTCGATGGCAACGAGCGGCCGCGGCTCCGGTGTTGTCGGCTACAATGTGCAGGTCGCCGTGGACACCGAGCGCCATCTGATTGTGACGCATGAGGTCACGAACAGCGGCTCGGATCGGGCGCAACTTGCTAACATGGCTAAGCAGGCAAAGGATGTTCTACAGACGGAGACGCTCGAGGCCGTTGCCGATCGCGGCTACTTCAGCAGTCTGGAGATCCTCGCGTGCCACGAGGCCGGCGTCACGGTGACTCTGCCTAAGCCGCTGACCTCGGGCGCCAAGTCGGATGGCCGCTTTGGCAAGCAGGACTTCGTATATTTGCCAGACGAGGACGTTTATCGCTGTCCAGCCGGCGAGCGCTTGCCGTATCGCTTCACGAATGAGGAAGATGGCAAGAGGATGCGGCGCTACTGGACCACAGCGTGTCAGAATTGTTCGCTCAAATCCCAGTGCACGACGGGGCCAGAGCGGCGGATTCCGCGATGGGAGCATGAGCATCTGCTCGAAGCTGTGCAGCAGCGCCTTGATGCAAATCCAAAAGCCATGCGCCAGCGCCGAGAGACAGTCGAGCACCCGTTCGGCACGATGAAAGCCCGCATGGGGGCGACGCACTTCCTGACCAAAACGCTTCCGAAAGTAGCCGCCGAAATGGCACTATCGGTTTTGGCCTACAATCTGACGCGGGTCATGAACATTGTCGGGATCAAGCCGCTCATCGCTGCGATCGCGGCCTGAGACATCCGATCCCGGGGCCCCATAGCCCCGTCCCCCTCAGACGGTTTTTACACGACCAAGACCCTGAACGGACATTGGGTTTGATCTGAGCGAAACGCTATGCTCATCTTTAACGTGGTCACGGAGCATTAGCGCGCGGCCCCATCGAGACACCGGGTAAATCTACGTCTTGAACTTAATTCACGACTTTGATGTCACCCGGCTTCCAACTTTTGTCGATTGCCGACTCCGCGGGGCCGTAGAGCCTGAGGATCACGAAATAGGCCTTCCCCGGAACGGTTTCGAGCCAGTTGCCCTGTTTGCCTTCCGGTGCCTTCGGACCAAAATAAAGGTCGGTACTCCCATCGGCGTTCTGCATCGGCTTATCGCGCGAACCCAATGATGGAAAAGGCTGTCCGTTGGCGAGGCCCGACGAGTTTGCCGCGTCGTAGAGTGTCATCGACCAGAAGATGCGGGCCGGAATTTTGGCTGGTAGGTTCACGCGATAGTTGGTGCCACCCGACAACGGCGCGCCGTCGCTATCGGTAAAGCCCATCATGTAATTGGCGCCCTTGCCCGGCGTGTACGAGAGCATGCCGGGGCTAACCGAATAGTAATTCGTGAAGAAGTTGATCCGAGAGTCTAGCGCAAGATAGCCCCCGGCCGTATCTATCCAAGACAGATTGAACTCACCTGATGGCTTCGCCGGTGTCCCGTCGGCCATGGG
>Ga0210384_10001237_pt1 | contig 35614 bp, 37 predicted proteins | sample IncBWH2MmetaG_FD_160574 | JGI IMG/M metagenome (GOLD analysis project Ga0210384, IMG submission 160574) | Forest soil microbial communities from Barre Woods Harvard Forest LTER site, Petersham, Massachusetts, United States - Inc-BW-H-2-M | ecosystem: Environmental > Terrestrial > Soil >...
CGTCTTCTTTTTAGTCCAAAGCCGTACGATGACGCGCGCCGTACACAGCTGTCTGCCAAGCTGGAAGGCTTGGCCTCGCACATCACGGCCGGGCCCGAATCGCGCTTCCTGAAGATGGAAGCTTCCGAAATCAGGATACTGGCTTCTCTCGCCAAACACACTTCCGCCAGCGCTCCACGTGATCATCTGGAAGAAAACTGGATGCGTGTCCGCAATAACCTCTTCGAGGACCGCTTCTGGATGGCACGCAGTGCAGCTGACCTGCAACCGGAATAGGCCCAGCCGAAGCCGCCACGGCCAACGTCCCGGTGGTCCTTCTTGGTCATTCCCAGATCGTCGATTCGGAAGTCATCGAGTGAAGGAGCCCGCATTGTGCAATGGCGATAGGGCCATCACTCAGCTAATCGGCCGCGACATCTCATCTTCGAGCACAGCTGAATCATTTGGATACGGCTCAGTTCGTCCAGTTCGTGTGAACCCAAGTCGCTCGTAAAATCGAATCGCGGGTTCGTTGTTGCTCGTGACCATCAATAGCAAGACACGGGCGTTGCGACCTCGGGCCCAGTTGAGAACGCCATTCACCAATAGGCGGCCGATACCTCGCTGGCGATGTGTCGGAGCTGTCCACATGGAAATGAGGTGGGCGCGCGTCGCATCATGCTGATCGAGAAATGAGCCGGCGATGCCGCACGCCGTATCCTCGTCCATCGCGAGGAACCCGGCCCCGCTCTCACCATTCCACCGTTCCACACGCTTAATCCAATCAGAGTCGATGAGCTGAACCTCCTGCGCATATGTCGAGCCGAATGCGTGCGGGGCATCTTGCAGAGCGCGAAGGCGAACCGCTTTGAAGAGGAAGGTGTTCAGCGGCGTGATTGGCTCGATAGCGATCAAGGATAAGGTTAATCCCTAGATGTCAGTGCTCATAGCGTCGCGAACCATGGATCGAGTCTATTACAGAGCCCCGTAAAGCTGCGGGTTGGTGGGAGTTTCCTTGGGTCCGCCTGGGGTTCTGCCGGGCCACGAAGCACGAGCCAGCCAACGGCGACAACAATCGTCAATGCCCCCGATGTCACTATTCGACCCTTTGGTCCAGGCATGGTCGGAAACATGGCTCACCTCGTCGATCGTTGGTTACTTTGCTTTTGTTCTCCGGGGACAGAATCTTTGTTCTCACTCGCCTTACTGGCGCCCGCCGCTCTGGGCCACACGCCGCTGGTGCAAGCACACCGCGCCAGTGATGTGATCACCAAGATTCGCGCCCTTATATTCGAAAGAGCCCGACAACATCTGGATCATAGACGGTAATATAAGGCGGCGGGAGATGTAGATTGAACAACCCACTATAGATAAATTGGCACTTGTCACTAAAACTTTGGTAAAGTGCCGCGCGTCGGCTATCCACTCAGATCCACAGCATCGGAGGGCGTGATGGGCACTCTCGAGTTGCGGCCGCTGTCCATCGGCGAGCTTTTGGACCGGACCTTTAGCCTGTACCGGCGGAATTTCCTCCTATTCATCGGAATTTCGGCGATTCCGCAGCTTCTGGTTCTGGCGTTGCAACTTGCGCAAGTAGCCTTCATGCCGAGCAGGGTTCCAATTCAGCCGCCGGCCACAACGGACTTCCAGGTCGCTGGTTCCGGTTTTTCCACTGGCGGCGCGCTGGGCGTCGTCGGCGTTGTCATCGTAGGACTTATCGTCTATGTGATTGCCTATTTGTTCTCTCAAGGCGGAACGGTCTTCGCAGTCTCCGAGCTTTATTTAGGAAGGGCGACCACCATCGGCCAATCGCTGGGCCGGGTTCGCGGTGAGTTAGGATCTCTGTTAGGCGTAGTTATTCTCAACGGTCTGGTGACCGGCGTCTCGTTTCTTCTTCTGATCATCCCGGGGATCTACATGGCTTGCCGCTTGTGCGTTTGTATTCCGGCGGCCCTGCTGGAGAATCTCGGTCCGCGCGAATCGCTCGAGCGCAGCTTTGGGCTGACCAAGGACAATGCCGGACGGGCATTTCTGATCCTATTTCTCTATTTTGTGATTCTATACGCAGCGCTATTCCTCTTCGATATTCCGTTTGCGATCGGCATTCAATTCGAAGCGCGCAATCCGTCCATGATCCGCTTGTTGACTGGCTTGATGCAGGTCGGAAACTTCGTCGCCGGGGTTTTGATTACACCGGTGTTGACGATCGCCAGTTCCATCTTCTACTTTGATTTGCGCGTGCGGAAAGAAGCTTTCGATCTGCAGTTGATGATGAATCCACTCGCCGGAGGAGTGCCAGCGCCCCGGAGCGCCACCAGCCTCCTGTCCTAAATGTCGCGGGAAAGCGCCGTCGATCCTATGTCCCTGGGCCGAGCATGCCGATAAGGGTTCACCGTTTATCGCGCCTTCTCGCTGGAGTAGTTTCCGTTCTGGCGATGAATTGCCTGGCGCTGGGGGCGCAGCAAGATTCTCGACCGACCGCGGTTGCCGGCGCTAATGTGTATCCGGATGCATCCTCATTCGCGACCGCACTCGAGCAAATTGGAAACGCAATTGGCAAGGAAAAGGCAAATCCTGCGGGGCTTACCGCTTTGCGCCAGAGCCTGCCTTCTCATTGGGAAGTAAGCGCGGGCGAACACCACTACTTTCTTTCCGCGGAACCCTTGAGCGCCCTTCTGCGGGATGGCGGAGGAGGAAAAAATGCACAGGCTATCGCAGCTAAAGCCAAAGAAGCCGCGGACTGGGCGTTCGACCTCGCCAACCAGGCAAAGGCATATGCAGGAGCGCAAAGAAGCGGAGACTTGAACTCTCGGACGGCACTGGAGCGAATCCTTACCCGGCGGGAATTCGGCAGTGTGACGAGGCCTTCCGCTTGGGATTTGTTCCGGCAACGAGTCAACCGCTGGATTCAAGAACTTGTGCTGCGCTTCTTGAGGCAGATCGGCCGCTACCCCATGGGCGCCACTATCGTATTCTGGTTGATCATTCTGGCTGTAGTTGTGTGGTTGGCCTTGGTCCTGTTTCGCTATTGGACGAGGCCCGCCGCCCGGGAAGAATTGCAGGCACCCGATTCGGTCGCCTATGTTCGCACGTGGCAGGAGTGGGTCCAGGCGGCGCGCGAGGCTGCCAGGCGCGGAGACTTCCGAGAAGCAGTGCATTCCGCCTACTGGGCAGGGGTCAGTTACCTCGAAGATAGCGACGTGGTGAGGAAGGATCGCACTCGAACGCCGCGCGAGTACATGCGCTTGGTTTCGAATTCTACGCAACTGCTGGCCTCGGGCCGCAAAACCCGTGAGGCGCTTTCAGCTCTGACGGTGGTTCTCGAGCAGGTCTGGTATGGCATGCGGCCGGCCAGCAATCAGGATTTTGCAAAAGCCATGCAAAGTGTTGAGGCGCTCGGATGCCAGCTACAATAGCTTCCGCAGATCGCAAGATTCTGCTCATCGCGGGGGCGGTGCTTGTTGTGCTCACCGCAGGGCTTGCATTTGTAGGGGGCGACCCCCAGGAGCATGGGATGTCGATTCCATCGACATACTCCGCCAGTTCCGGAGGTGCGCGTGCCGCGTACTTGCTTCTCCAAGAGCTGCACTATAAAGTTTCGCGCTGGGAACGCTCCCCTACCGAGCTTCCCATTGGTGATGTAGACGCTGTCTTGATCATCGCCGACCCGCTGGAAACGCCGACGAAAGAGGAGACCGAAGCTCTTCAAAATTTCGTCGCCGAAGGTGGCCAGGTGCTTTTTACGGGGCAGCGGATCAAGTCTTTCTTTCTCAAAGCCAAGGTGGACGAAAGATTTCCCGAAGCCGAATGGAAAACATTCACCGCGAATATCCCCAGTAATTACACCGCGGGCGCTCCAAAGATTGTTCTCGAGACGGGCACTGCCTGGCAAACTCCGGAGGCCAGTCAACTTGCGCTATACGGCGACGCTGGGGCTCCCGTGGTTGTGAGTTGGCGAATTGGAAACGGCAGAATTCTGTGGTGGGCGGCGGCAACGCCCTTGACGAACTCCGGTATCTCGCGCGAAGGCAACCTGAATCTCTTTCTCAATGCCATGAACTTTCCACTGCCGGTTGAAAAGACGGCCGTGCAAGTCTACTGGGATGAATATTTTCATGGAGAACGGACGTCGCTGTGGAGCTACGTGCGAAAGACTCCAGTTGCGTGGGGCCTGATGCAGATTGCGATCCTCGGCTTGCTCGTTGTTTTTACGTTTGGGCGGAGGAGCGGCCCTGTCGTGCTTCCACCCGTTATCTCGCGACTTGCTCCGCTGGAATTTGTGGATACGCTTGGAGGGCTTTATGAGCGGGCGGGAGCCGCGCCAGCCGTGGTGGGTTTTGTCTACCAGCGATTCCGCGGGACCCTTTCGAGGCAGTTGCGCATTTCCTCAAGTGCGAGCGATACGGAGCTCGCGGAGGCGGTGCAAAACCGACTCGGCTGGAATGAAAGCGGCTTGAAGACGACGCTGGCGCGCGCCTCCGTGGCTAGCCGCGCTAGAAAGGTGGCGCCACAGGAAGCGCTCGGCCTGGTCAGGGAACTTGAGCAGTACGAAGAGCGGCTTGGCTTGAAGAAGAAAACTGCAAAGGAGAAATCCTGAACGTGGAAAACATCACACGACTCGCCGAGCATGTTCGAACGGAAATGTCCAAGGTCATCGTAGGCCAGAAGGAAATCATCGACCAGCTTCTGATGGTACTGATTTGCGGCGGTCATGCGCTTATCGAAGGAGTTCCCGGACTTGCCAAGACACTCGCCGTCAAGACGCTAGCGAGAATCTGCGGGCTCGGCTTCCAGCGCGTGCAATGCACCGCCGACCTGATGCCCGCCGACGTGATGGGCACAAATATTTTCAATATGGCGACGAGTGCGTTTTCGCTGCACCGCGGACCCGTTTTTACGGATCTGCTGCTCGTGGATGAAATTAACCGGACTTCACCGCGCACCCAGGCGGCGCTTCTCGAGGCGATGGAGGAGCGTCAAGTCACCATCGACGGAACGCGCTATCCGCTCGGCGAAAACTTTACAGTGTTTGCGACGCAAAACCCCATCGAATTTGAGGGTACCTACCCGCTTCCGGAAGCGCAACTCGACCGGTTCCTCCTGAAAATCCGGCTCGACTATCCTTCGGCAGGGGAAGAGGCCGATATCCTTGGGCGGTATGAACAGGGATTTGATCCGCGGCGGCTGGATTTGGTTTCGATTGTTCCTGTCGATCCGGCTTTGTTGGCAGCTGCGCGGCAAGATATCGGCGCAGTCCGCATCGAGCCATCGTTGCGATCCTATATCGTTACGCTGGTGCGTCGTACGCGTGATTGGCCGGCCCTGTCGCTTGGAGCCAGCCCGCGGGCCGCGATCGGCCTTCTCTTCGTTGCCCGGGCATTGGCAGGGGTCGAAGGCCGGGATTTTCTGATTCCCGATGACATCAAGACCGCCGCCTTGCCAGTTCTGCGCCACCGCGTGCTGTTGAAGCCAGAAGCAGAGCTGGAAGGACTAAATTCCGACCGAGTCATCGCGGAACTGCTTTCCACCGTCGAGGTTCCCAAGTGATTCATTCCGAGCCTCTCGGCCCGAATTCCGTCGCGGCGCGCGCAAAGAAGCGCGGCAGATTATCGTTTGCATTCGGGCCCAGATTTTTCGTGGCTTTGCTGCTCGGATTCGTTGCGCTGGGCCCTGCTTGGTGGTTTCGACAGGCTATCGCCGTCATGTTCTTGTGGGACAGTCTGGTGGTGGCCGCGTGGCTTTGGGATCTGTTGCGGCTGCCGAGACCGGAGCAATTGGAAGTTCAGCGGGTTTGGGAGAAAAGGCCATGTCTTGGAGTGCCCGGCAACGTCACGGTAGAAATTCGAAATGGCGGGAATATATCCATCCGCGCTAGGGTCATTGACGAAACGCCTGCGCAATTGCGAAGCGCGCCGCCCGATTTGGCAGTGCTTGTAAAGGCGCGCTCTTCCACCGAGGCGCGCTATAGAGTGATGCCCGCCGAACGAGGTGATACGAAGCTGGGCAGGGTTTTTCTTCGCTATCAATCACCACTGGGATTGGCGGAGCGGTGGGCGGTATCCGAAACGCAGCAAACCATTCGGGTGCTTCCAAACCTGGAACAGGCCCGGCGCCAAACGCTGTATCTGATTCGCAGCCGTCAGGTGGAGCTGGAAAAGCGGCGGCGGCGACAGCGCGGCATGGGGCGTGAGTTTGACAGCTTGCGAGAATATCGCCAGGGCGATGAGCTTCGCGACATTTCCTGGACAGCGACTGCTCGCCGCAGGCACCTCATTACTCGCGTCTTCCAAATGGAGCGCAGCCAAAACGTCTGGTTGGTGCTGGATGCCGGCCGCCTCCTGCGCGCACAGGTGCGGGAAGAGGGAGACGCTCCGCGATTCTCGAAACTGGACTATGCGGTGAACGCCGCGCTTTCTCTGGCTCAGGTCGCTCTTTATTGCGGCGATCGCGTGGGCTTGCTGGCGTACGGGCGCAAGGTTCAACAGAATTTATACGCCAGCCGCGGCGCTCATCACGTGCGGGCGATTGTCGAATCTCTCGCGCAAGTTCGTGCCGAGGCCTTCGAATCGGATCATGGGCGAGCCGTGCGAGCCTTGCTGAACGCGCAGAAGCGGCGAAGCTTGGTGGTGTGGATCACAGATTTTGCGGAAACCGCGACCATTCCAGAAGTGATTGAATATGCCATGCAATTGACGCCGCGCCACCTGGTTGTCTTTGCGGCCATGGGCCAGCCAGACCTAAAGGCCTTAGCCGAAACTATTCCGGCCGCTACCGCGGACTTATATCGCCACGGAGCGGCTTTGGAGATTTCCCAGAGACGCGACATTCTGCTGCGCGGTTTGCGGCAGCGCGGTGTTCTGGCGCTCGAACTGATGCCCGGAATGCTGGCCAGTGCGCTGGTGACACAATATTTGGATATCAAGGAACGCAGCCTGATTTAGTTTGCGGCAGCGCGGTGTTCTGGCGCTCGAACTGATGCCCGGAATGCTGGCCAGTGCGCTGGTGACACAATATTTGGATATCAAGGAACGCAGCCTGATTTAGTTTGCGGCAGCGCGGTGTTCTGGCGCTCGAACTGATGCCCGGAATGCTGGCCAGTGCGCTGGTGACACAATATTTGGATATCAAGGAACGCAGCCTGATTTAGCTTGTTTCAGATTGGTTGCGGCTGCGACGAACCTGCTCGCAGCAAGTAAGTCGCGAGCGCGGCAAGCAAAACGGTGGCAAGCAGAAATTTGAGAGGCATGGCAATTCCGGATGGAGAGACAAATCCTTCGATGATTCCCGCGACGACCAGCATGGGCACAATTCCAATCATCAGGCGCGCCGCCCGGCCCCCTGCCTGCGCCAGAGATTCGCGCCGCGGCAGCAAACCGGGAAAGAGCATCCCTCGCGCGATCTCCAGGCCGGCGCCGCCGGAGATGAAGATCGCCGGCAGTTCGAGCACGCCATGCGCCGCGACGAAACTCCAGAGCTGGAGCGCCATCCCCGCTTGCCAGGTGGCGGCGCCGATCACGCCGATGAGCATCCCGTTGGTCACCATCATATTAATGGTCCCAATCCCCGCCGTGATGCCCAGCGCAAACGTCGCGAAGCACACGGCAAGGTTGTTGGTCATGATGCCTGAAGCGGCGAGCGGCTTGACCGTCACGATGGATTGCGTCCACATCTCCCGTTTCTCGATCGTGTCCATCATCTGAGGGCCAAGCATGCGATGCGCGAAGGCCGGATCATGAATGGTCACGGCCCAAGCCGCGACTCCCGTTACGGCGAAAATGAGAAATGCCAGCAGAGTTTGCCGAAACGTTTCGCGGAAAACCTGGGGAAAGGTTTGGGTGTAGAAACGAACGAGCCCGCTCATTCTTTGCTTGTGGCCCATATAGATGAGGTTGTGGGCTCGTCCTAGAAGTTGATTGAGGTAAAAAGAGAGCTGATTGCTGGTCACATCCTCGCGCACAGTTGCGAGGTCAGAGGCCGTCTGGCGGTACAATAAACCTAGTTCCTGCAATTCGCGATGATCGAGGGCGGAAATACCGCCCTTGTTTGACCGCTCGACCAGCTGCTCAAGCCTGGCCCAGTACGTTTTTCGCTTTTCCAGCCAGCGCGTGGAGATCATGACAGAGCCATCACAGATTCATGTTCCCGGTGATTTCCGGGACAAGCTTACCATCGAAACGCCGGAACAAACCCTTATCGAGTTTGAGGTTGCCGGAATTGGCAGCCGGTTTCTGGCACTGGCCTTTGATACCTTGCTGCAAATCCTGGTGGGGATCGGTCTGCTGATGATTCTCGTGGTCGCAGGCGTGGCCATGCCCGACGCGGCAAGAAGCGGAATCTGGTTCCTAGCCTTCATAGTGCTCGCTTATTTTGTGCTTTATTTCGGATATTTCGCCATTTTTGAAATCCTCTGGAATGGCCAAACGCCCGGGAAAAGGAAAGAGGGTCTTCGCGTCATCAAGGATTCCGGCCGGCCGATTACGCCGGCGGAAGCGGTTGGCCGCAACTTGATGCGCATCGTGGATCAGATGCCCGTGCTCTATGCTGTCGGGATTTGCAGCGTGCTGCTAAGCCGTCAAAACAAGCGCCTCGGCGATTTTGTTGCGGGCACGATTGTCGTTCATGAAAAATCGCTGTCGGACACCAAGCCGGTTTGGGAATCAACTCCGGCCGCACAACCGAGGCTCGCGACCACGTTGGGCTCGGAGAGGCTTAGTCCAGAGGAGCTTGCCCTTGTAGAGGCGTTCTTGAACCGGAGGAGTTCCCTGCCCTCCGACGTGCGTTTCAGTATGGCGGAGCAAATCGCCAGACAGATTCGGCCGAAAATTTCCCTCCCCGCCGGTGAATTGCCGAGCGCCGAGAAACTCCTTGAGATGCTGGTGCAGGAGCGGCGGTCCAGCGCCGGCTACTCCTGATCTGCTTCTTCCGCGCGCGAGAAGTTCATGCGGTTGTGCAGCGATCGGCGCGACACCTCAGCAAAGAATGAAGCTGAGCGTTGACTAGGCTGTGAGTCACGATTCCGAATCGCGTTTCTCGACAACGGCACGGGTTTTGACGAAACTAAGCTCAGCCAGCCTACGCATTCGACCCTTAGGAAGGTCAGCCGTGGGTTCTCTTCTCAAATTCTTTTTCCTCACGTACGCCGTGACTTGGGCCTGCTTCATCACCGTAGTGATGATCTCCCAGGGGCCTGCGCCGACTGCGCCGACGCTTGCGCTAGTTGCCGGGTTCTTGCTGCTTCTCGGCACCTTCACTCCGGCATTGGTGGCTCTCGGGATCACTGCGCACTCCGAGGGCCGCCAAGGGGTAGGCGCGCTGCTTCGTCGCATGGTCCAGTGGCAGGTCGGTAGGCGATGGTATCTGTTCGCCATCGGCTATCTGCCAGCGATCAAGCTCTCCGTTGCGCTCGTGCATCGCGTCATGACCGGTTCATGGCCACGCTTCGGCACTGAGCCTTGGTACATCATTCTGGTGGCGATCGCCATTTCGACACCATTTCAGGCCGGGGAAGAGATTGGATGGCGCGGTTATGCTCTTCCCCGCCTGGCGGCTCGCTTCGGATTCGGGCGCGCGAGCATACTGCTCGGGTTGATCTGGTCCTGCTGGCATCTGCCCATCTTTTTTCTTAGGGGAGCTGACAAGTACGGCCAGTCTTTCCCGGTGTGGACGATCCAAGTGGTCGCGCTTTCCGTCGCCATCACGTGGCTCTACAGCCACACGAATGGAAGTCTGTTACTCACCATGCTGATGCACTCGGCCGTGAACCAGACCGTAGGCATTGTCCCTTCGGCCAATGCGAATCCGGGGAATCCCTTTGCGCTCAGCGTTTCTTTGGTGATGCGGCTCACGGCCGCGTTCTTGTGGGTCACTGCTCTTTACTTCCTTGTTCGGATGCCGGAGGTGGAACGGTCGCACGCCGACGAGGCAACCGGCAATCTACGCAGCGACCCGACCGTCACCTAAGTTTGGTCTCGCCGAATCGTCTGTCCTTCCTAGTTGAGGGAATTGCCCCCCCGCACTGGTTTCCGGTTACCATTTGGTGAAAAAGACTGGATCTGCTCCACTTTGCACTCACTCGACGAGGAAACCTTTGGAGTTTTGCCCTTGTACTCAAGCAGCATGCTGCGCCCCATTTCAACTCTACAGTTTGCGGTTCTCCGCCGTGTAGTGGGCTTGCAGGTACAGGATGATCTTCTTAGTGTTGTCCTCAGGAATCCCTGCGCCGAAGGTTTTGTTCATCTTGTTCACCTCGGTTTCCCATGCCGCGGCTGGCAGTGGGGGCTGCATGGTGATGTAGCGCGGGCTGTGGCAGGTGTTGCAGTAAATCTGCACGTCCTGGAGGCCATCCCCGGGGGCAAGATCCACAGCAGGAACCGGGTATGGCGAAACCTGGTAGTTCGAATCCGGCAAAAACTCGATAGGTGCCACCTGCCGGATGATTCCGAGTTCCGCAGGAGCGTAGTAGCCTTTTTTCAAGTCGGCGTAAACGACGCCCGCCGCAATCCCCAAGCTGCACGCCGCAAGAAGAATGGCTCGGCCTCTGCTTTTCATAGTGGTTCTCCCTTTAGCTCGCATTTCCAACGACGATTTCCTGCCGCTCGATCCGATTCCAGAGGTACCCTCCTGGATTCCAGACCGGCTCGTCGGGCTGTGTGTTGTTTTTTTCATCCGACGCGCGCACTGCTAGCGAATAACGTCCTGGTGACTTCGCGGCCCACGACGACTCCCAAGTGCGGAAGGAATATGCGCCATGGTCCTCTCCGAGTTTTGCCGCTATCCAGTTCTTTCCCTCGTTATCCGAAACTTCCACGCGGTTCACCCGGCCGAACCCACTGAAAGCAATACCCCGCAGCGTGACGTTCATTCCCGCGGGAATCTTCGAAGATCCATCGGGCGAGATGAGGAAAGATCGAACAGGGAACCGCTCGATCGGCACCGTTTTTACCTTTCCTGCCTTCACATCCTCAGGGGTGGTGTTCCCACGCGGCGTATCCGGTACACGATATCCGGTCTTCATCCAGAAATTCTCGTCCGGCGCGTTGAGAACTCGAATCCACGTCAGGCATTTCGTCCAGTAAGTCGCGAAGTATCCGGGAACGACCAGTCGCACGGGAAATCCATTGAGCACGGGAAGCGGCTCGCCGTTCATCAGATACGCGACAACGCATTCATCCAGTGCAGGATTCCCAAGATCGAGCGATTTGAGAAAAAGATTCGAGCCGAGACCCTCTGGGCCTTGTCCGGTCTCAAGGCCCTGAAACTGGACCTGCAACGAGCCGCTCTTTACACCGGCCATATCGAGAATGTCGCGCAGCCGCACTCCGGTCCACATCGCGTTCCCCATCGCGCCATTGCCCCATTGACCGCCAGGCACGCGCGGTTGCAGCCGGCTGCGGCTGTTGCCTGAGCACTGATTTACTGCGGCGAGTGAAATTGGTTTGAACTTTTGCATCAGGTCGGGAAAGCTCAGCGCAAGCGGTTTGTTGACGTTCCCCTCGACCTGAAGCTGCCAGGCTTTCAGATCAACAGAGTTCGGGATACCATCGAGATGCCAGCGCACATAAAACGCTTCGTTGGGTGTGAATGCCGTGCGGAAATAATGGCGTGGCGTTTCGAGCTGAACAGGCCGGTCCGTCAGCAGAATCAAAGGAACTTTTTGAGGCTCGGCCATATAGGGGCCGACGGAATTCCAGTGCGGATTTGGCCCGGGTCCGGTGAAAGTATCAACCGCTTTTCCTCGAGCAGGTTCCTGGGCCATCGTCACGTCCGGTACTAGCCATCGATTGACGGCCATTCCACTACTCGCCACACCTAAAGCCTTCAGCAGACCTCGCCGGGAAAGACCTCGCACTGTCGTATTCATAGGGCACCCTCCGACTTGCAGACTATTGGCTAGAGCGGCGAGAGGTGTCAACCAACTTTTGATTAACCTTCCTGGGTCGCTCCCTTCGATAAAAAAGGTAAAAAGCCGCTGGACGCCGGACCTTTCCTTGTCGGGCAAGAATCGCGAACGCTGTGGCTCCTGGTGACGGGCGTGAACGAGCAACGACGGAGAGTAGGCCAGCCCAGCGGCGTCGCAATCTTTTCCATGCCGGCTCGTCCGTTGATAAATCTGAGCGACCGTCGTACCATCCCCCGTTATGTACTTGCCATCTTCCGGAATGCCTTCGCAACATTTTGAGCAGTTTCAGTTCGTCGCTGATGAGTCGGGACTGATCATCATCGTGCGCAACACGAATCCAAAGTCCAAGTTTTGGATTGAACGCGGTTATCCACCCAAGCCCAAGGAAATCAAATGCCACACCAGCAAGAAGACGGGCAAGGTGACGGCAGTCAGCCCAGAGGAAGTGGGCGCTTGTCGGGCAGCCAGTTTCTACGTGATCGATGACGACGGCGTTGCGCGCCGAGGGCCGAACGAGGCACTACCTTCGCGGTTTCCGTTTGGGACACCCGAACAGAACGCCCCAGGTCAGGTCATTGACCCAAAGAAGAATAAGGCTCTGGTAGGAGACTACGACCTGATGGGCGTGGTTAATCCCGACGCGAAAGGCCGCAATCTTACCCTGGTATGGACGAATGGCGTTCGGACGTCCGACTTCACTAGCCCGGAGGTCGATCGCGTACGCATGATGGTGAATGCGAGACTAGACCAGCCTAGGGTAATGCATGGCGCACAGGATCAGTTCGCTGATTTTCCCGAGGGCGGCGCGACTGCGTTCTTTCCTAACGGCTTGACTTGGGAACTGAAAAACGGAGAATCCATTCGCGGATTCTACGAATTACTCGGCCGCCAGACGATCAAGGGCTCATATATGAGATGAATGAACTGATTTCCAGGGTCGAAGATCACTGCCCTTGTGCTGCACCGGGTGTTGCAGCTTCGGTAGTTCGATCCGATGGGTGACGCCTGGCCTCGTTCTTCGTCACGGACTCCCTGGTGCATTACTTGTGCAGCCTGACAGAAACGGCTATTGAAGCAATGAAAGGGTGCCGCCGGGACGAATCGGAAGCGACTGCGTATATTGCTGCCCCAAATACTTGAAAACGGTTACGTAGCCTTGGGGATTCGTGAATTGATTTTGTGTCAGTTCCCCCCTGGCGTTGCGGAGATGCACGTACTGGAATTCGCGTCCGTCCTTCAAAGTCTGACGGGTTATCGATCCCTCCGGCGAGTAGGTCATGGTCATTACAGCATTGCCACTGCCGTCCAGGATCGCCCGCATCTGGTTTTTTTCATCGTAGAGATAACCTTCAGAGTATCCCTCCGAGTCCCTGACTCGACTGAGTCTTCCGTCCGCATCATAGTCATAGTTCACCTCGCGCCCGTCCGAAGCTTCAATGCGGCGGTTGCGATGTTCTTTGTCATACTGGAAGTGTAGCCACTGTCCTGCTGGAGTTGTGATACTTAGCAAGTCTCCCGAATCGTCCCGCTTCATGTCGAAACGGCGCCCTTGCGGGTCGGAATAACCTGTAAGGACGGTCGTTTTGTTCCCCACCGCCTTCTGATGATAGGGGAAACTGTATTTCCAGCCGTCCACCGTTTCAACGCGTAGGCCGTCACCCTCGAACTCGATTCTGGCGCGAGAATAGGGGCTGCCACGCAAAACGCCGGCACGGTATGTCTCTCTGCCGCCGCTTTCTGGGGATTTGTCGAGGTCGAATTGAACATAGCCGCCATTCTCGAACGTGAGCTGCAGGAAAGAACCCCACTTCCCAGCAATATAGGTGTCCAACGAATGGGTCGCACCCAGTCCGAAAGAGTGGGACAGAGCATCTTGGTTGCGGTACACGCGAGCGAATTCCAGCGGGAATTCTCCTCCGAAACGGAAGTCCGTTTTCCGCTGAATCAAGAGGCCAAACCTTAGGTCGGCCGTAAAAGACTCAAAGCTGACCTCTTCCGGCGGCTTCCTTCCCTCCATCGTCCACTCCACCGGTTTTCCTGGTGCAACGACTACCGACACACTCGGATCGCCTCCATTCCGGAAGGAGTCCCATCTCCCCTCTGCCCCGATCACTTGATCCGACATGACATCGACTTCATCGGGACTCATCACCCCGCCACTCACCGCGCTCGTGTAGTCGCTGCTCAAGGGAATATCAAAACACAGAAGGTATACGTTCTTGTTGATCATCTTTTGCAGGCGCGATCCTGCCAGTGCGGCGTTCCACCGCTGGTAGAAGGCAAACGGTCGTAATCTGGCCGTGGATACCACAGCTAGGTGCCCTTCCTCCCGCCAGTTGATTGCGTATCTCCAATCGAAGCTCTGGATGTACATATCCTCCGGCGTCACACCGATCAAAATCGCCGAAGCGTCGTTGGCCTGTTCTGGCAGGGCGCTCTTCATGTGTGCAATCAACTTTTCCGCGATCAATTGATGCCGATGGGCATTCCAGACTGACCCGTCAAGGGGAATAGGTGGGAGTACCACTGCTTCCAGGCCGAACTTCGCATTATAATAGGCTGGCGCCCAAGCGAGAGATTCGGCTTGCCGAGAGCCGAGGGGAACGAGAAACACTTTCTGGTTTCCTTCGGCAAAAACGAACGAGTCTCGCTTTGGTGTTGGTGTGATGTCCAATTCGGTTTTGCCATCTTCTGAAGCATAGAGCAAGCGGGAAAGCTGCCAGGAAGCACCGACCCGGTTCGCCACGCCGTGGAGCCGTCCGCGTCCCTTTGGTCCCTTCAGTGAAGTCGTCCATTCCGCAAATTCTGACCCATAAGCGGGCCGGATTTCTCCAAACGCTGCCCAGCCGTCTTGAATGGGCTGCCCTACTGGCTCTTGCAATTTTGCGGAAGACCGCGCAATCCCGAGCGCTTCCTTGTACGCGGGATTTCCAACAAGATTTGCTCGAAGGATAAAAAAGGCGGCAAGCAGCAGTGCCGCAAAGAGCGCCGAGACGCTCGCGACGACAAAGAGAAGAACTCGGATGACAGACGGCCCGGCCCTAGCGCCGGAGACTGGCAAAGGGAGCCCGCAGCGCGGACATGCCTGCGCACCGGCGGGGAAGGTACTACCGCAAGATAGGCACGTCATCCGATATGGCGGCATGATGAAAAATCTAACATGGAATCGACGTGAATCCTGTCAGAGCGTGTTCCAAGCCGTGGTTAGCCGGCAACCGATCAAGTCAAGTTCCAGGACTTCAAATGGACGCTCGCCATGCTTCGCGGTCCATTTGATGTTGGCGTGGGGAACCGGAACAAGAGCTTCCCTCAGGCCGCCTACTCTGTTCTTATCTTCTTGAAGGAGGGACAGAATTTTGAGCGCGGTAACGCAGATAGGAGAACCCGTCGTTCTTCTCGCTATTTGTTTCGAGGCGGTGGATTTTGGTTTGCCTTAACCACGATGGGTTGGAAGTACTCTGGTACGATGACCCGAGTATTTGGCGAAGCCGCCTTTACCTCCGCCAGGAAAGACTGCAATCTTTCGATGGCTGGCTGCTGCGAAGTGCTGTAGGGAACGTTGAATCGGTCCCAATGCGTCGGCAGCACCAGAGGCGGATCACCTAGAGCGCGCAACAAACGGACCGTATACTGGTAGATTTCCCGTCTCTCCGGCATCGCGCCTATCAGAGCGGCATCCGGCCGCAGTCCTTCCACTTCGCGCTCGATGTAGTTCATGGACCCGAAGGCGAGCACCTTCACGCCATTGAGACGGATGAGATAGGCCAGCGTTCCGCCTTGGACATAGTCGCGCAGATGGAACGGCGGTTTCGCATCGGGCGGAAAAGGCTCAGGTGGGGGAGGGCCTGGAATCGGTGGCATATTGGGCGCACGCCGCAGAATCCCATGCAGGCTGGGAATAACCCGGACGGAGAAGACCCCGAATTCCAAGTCATCGCCGCCCTTCACACCCAGAAACTGGTTACTCGGCACTCCGCTCGCCCGCGCCAAATTGATCGTGCTCTCCGTTCCAATCACCATTGCGCCGGTCTTTCGGGCGATGTAAGGCAGGTCCAGCACGTGGTCCAAATGCGTGTGCGTGATCAGGATGAAGTCGGCTCTTTTGATATGGGCGTCGATGACGGCCTCATCCGGGACCGCGATGCTCTCCCATCCGAAGAGAGGACGTGGATCGTCAGAGAGCACTGCGTCATTGGGTGTCGGCAATTTCAGGCGCGAGAGATACGGATCCACCAGGATAACGGTCTTGCGGTCCGTGATCTCCCAGCCAGCGGTGCCCAGATAAGAAAGGCGGACCTCGTCCTGGGCGCTTGCGATCCGCGGAAGCAATCCACCGAGTAACAAGAGGAAGATTACGTGGGGAAGATAACGCCGCATTCTTACTTCGCAGACGAACCTCATCGAGAGAGGGTACCCCACGCATCGGCTGCGGCGCTTGGTATGCTGCGGCATGCGTTGAACCTACTCCAGACGGTTCACGTTTTCAATCTCCAGAGTTGCCTTCTTTGCGCCACCCAAGTATCGAACTGAATGCAGTGCCTGGGCAGAAGCGTGCCAAAGCTCTGAGGTCCCCGATTGTGTTCAATGCGACGGGGGCTATCGCGGTGGAGAGCTTTTCGCACCGCGTAGCCATGGACCCCGAAGGGGATGTAGAGTTGCCTGACTCCAATCAATTCCTTGTAGCGAACTGGGTGCCTCTACTAGAGTCGTGACCACAAAAGGGTAGAAAATCGCATCGAGGGATCAGAGGAAAGAAGACATCTGTGATACACAACGCGATTCACAAGAGCATGATCTACGACATACTTCCAAAGACGTGCCTTGCCGCCCTTAGTCTTCTATGCGCTCGCAAGTTCGGTTGTCCAGCTAACGGTCGCCCCAGCGGCCACAGCCTGGAGTCCCATCGTCCCTGCCATTGTTTCAAAAAAGCTTAACCATGATGCAAAGTTTACGCAGCGCACTCATCTATGCCGCCAGCCTCGCAGCAAGCATCGGCGCTTTTTTCTTGATTCGGACCTTCGGACCCCCGCTCGTAACCAGCGGACCCCAAGGATCTGCCAGACTCGCGACTTCCGAGACCCCTGGCATCTTGCTTCATGTATTGCTCACGTTAGTTGTCGTGCTTGTCGTAGCCCGCATTCTTGGCGCGATGTTTCGCAGGCTGAATCAACCACAGGTAATGGGAGAAGTGATCGCCGGAATCCTTCTGGGACCATCCTTTCTTGGTTGGTTGGCCCCGGGGGTTGCCTCTCAAGTCCTTCCCGTGAATACCGCACCGTATCTCGCGCTGATCTCTCAGGTCGGCGTGGTGCTCTACATGTTCCTGGTCGGTCTGGACCTGGATACTGATCTCTTGCAAAAGCGCAGCCAGGCTGCGATTGCCATCTCTCATGCCAGCATCGTCGCCCCCTTTTTGCTAGGAGCTGCATTCGCACTCTGGTTATATCCCCGGTATTCGACCGGTGTGTTCTCCTTCACCACCTTCGCTCTCTTCATCGGGGTGGCTATGTCCATAACCGCGTTCCCGGTGTTAGCACGCATTCTCACGGATCGCGGTATGCAGAAGACTCACCTGGGAGTGCTGGCCCTAGCGTGCGCTGCGATCGACGATGTCACCGCATGGTGCCTGCTGGCCTTCGCTATGAGCGTCGCGCATGCCCAGACGGGAAGCCTCTTGTTCACTTTGAGCACGACCATTGGGTTCATCTTCTTCGTGTTGCTGATCGCGAAGCGAGGCGCTTTGTGGCTCGTGCGGCGACGGACTCAGAAGGGCCGAACAACACAGGACATGTTCGCCATGGTCTGCGCTGCCTTACTTCTGTCAGCATTGGTGACAGAGCGAATCGGCATTCATGCGCTTTTCGGTGCTTTCCTTCTGGGAACCGTGATTCCTCACAATTCTGTGTTGGCGCGCGATATCCGGGCGAGGTGTGAAGATCTTGTCGTGGTACTCCTGTTGCCGGTGTTTTTCGCATTTACCGGCATGCGAACTCAGCTCGGTCTGGTGCATGGCACTCGCGATTGGACGGCCTGTGTTTTGATTGTCTGCGTGGCATCGCTCGGCAAATTCGGGGGCAGTTTTCTCGCGGCTCGATGGACAGGGTCGGATTGGCGCGAAGCAGCATCGCTAGGCGTCTTAATGAACACGCGCGGCTTAATGGAGCTTATCGTGCTCAATATTGGGTTGGACCTGGGCGTGCTCTCGCCGGTGTTATTTACGATGTTCGTATTCATGGCCGTCGTCACAACTCTGGTGACCACGCCGATACTGCATGAGCTGACGAGATCACGCGGTCAAAACTCAGATCCGCTCATGACATCCGTCTCTCCCTAAAGGGCTGAACGTTTTCCGCTTATCCATAATCCGTGTATGCCAGATCGGTCGAGTTTATCGGAAGTTCTCGACAAGAATGATGTCCCTACTTAACACATCTACTTGTGTGCAAAGGATTGTCCGTTTGTCTGAAGAAACGGCCAATCCCGGCGTTTCCCTTGCCGGTCGGTTCTCCAGATCGAACACTCGCGTAGTGCGATGGGTGGTGACGTTGAAGAAGGCGATCCCCGGTTTCGCTGTCGTATCCAGGCGAGGCAGCTGACGATTGGCCAATCTGTATGCTAAAAGTAGGTCTGGCCTGCGGACCGCGGAAGGAGAACCCCGCATGAAGAAACATCGGGTTATTTTGAGTACCGTCTTGGTCGTGTTGTTCCTCGGAGTTTTGACGCCTCAATTCGCGCAAGACACTCTCACCAACCCTCCAAGGCCAGACTTCGAAAGACGGGGGCTCGCACTGGGCCTCCTGAGGACAATTAACACAGCCGAAGGAGGCGAGCTTTCTAACTATGGTTCGTACGCTTCGTGGCAGACCCTTCTAGCTCATCAGCCGAAATTCTTCGATAAGTTCCTCGCTATGAATTACCCGCGGGAGGCCAGCCGGTACTTCGCTGATATGCCAGAAGTCTTGCCCGGATGGACCTTGCGGTTCAACGTGCACGCAGACGGACAGGGATACGATGTGCGATTGCAAGACATGACCGCCAAACAGCACGGATATGCAGCTCTCACGGACGAAAGCGGCGTCATTTGGCAGGGCGAACCGCTTCACTGAGGAATTCCGCAAACCTATAGTTTCACGGTCTTGACCTACATAAACGAGACCCTGAACCCAACATCTCGGTTCCTGGTTAATCTGGCATATAGCGGATAGCCCGATTGCGACGCTCCTGCATGTGGCTCAAAATGAAGAGTTTGAAGGTGACAGGAGCCGGGCTTGAGAGCGTTGCGTCTGGACTGTCCTTGCCTGGCAGCGAGAGATTGACAACATCGCCGGGGCCAGTAAGGGCAAAGACCCGCGCCATCTCGAGAGGTCACACCGAGCGAGGGCCAGCAACTAATCCCGCCGGACGGGGTTTAGGGTTGATTGCACTGAGCAAAGCTACGACGCCGGACGAGGGAAGTTGATCAGAGAGGATTCTTCCCACACTGAAGTGGGGCTGCTAGGGGTGACGAGATGCATGTGCCCGGCCCTAAGTGCACAAGCACCGATCTCCAGAAAGTCTCTCTGGCCTGCCTAGAAGTGCTTTACAGGTCTGACAACCATGCACAGTTCCGCGGCGTTTTGGTCGGGAGCCGTGGTCCGGGAGTTCTTGTAGGGGCCTCCACAACCAAGGGAACAAGGCCCAGGACGCTTACGGCACAAAGCGGTGGGGTGAGGGCATGTGGAATCTGCAGGAATACTTCAGCGCATTTGTTATACTTCGAAACATTTGTAGTTCAAATCCCCGTCGCGACGGCCGCTTCTAAAAGTTTGCTGGCCACCCGCCAGCAAAGTCGTGTGGCGGGTAGAACTTTTCGGGCCGCATCATGAAATTGAAGGAACACGAACGAGCCAGGCCCAACCTTGCTGGACTCACTTCTCCAGTGCAACAGGCCGAGATGAAACTACTCCTGGCCGGTAGGTGGCCAGCGCTCAAGCCGTTGCCGGTATTCAAGTATGAAACGGATGAGTATCGTGCCTCCATTGATTTCGATAAGACGCGCGGAGAGTGGGTCTGTCACAAAACATCTTTACCGTCCAACAAGGTTCAGGAACTGCGTGGCGGATTGACAGAAATAACCATGGCATTACCCCACGGTCAGGCAGAAGTGTTCGCCGAATGTGCCGCAGCAGAACCGCAAGAACAAGAATTGGAGAAGGACGCCACTCGTCGTCTCCAGGCCATTCTTGAGTGGAGAGAGAACTACGAGAACGGCGCACTCTATTCTGGCCTCGCGGACTATCTTTCCAAAAGCCAACAAGATGAAATCGACGACAGCATCCGACTGACGCTTACTGCTCGGCAGCTTCAGTTCAACCCGAAGAATGTTGCCTACGTCTTTGACGCACTCTCGAAGGCGGGCGGCAAGCTAGCAACACTCCTGGAAACCGCGCAGCGGAATAAGATTCACCAGGGAGCGGACGTACCGGCAGAGGCAGCCGCACCTGACGCCGAACGCCATGTGTCGGTTGAGGCGATTCATCCGACGCGCGACCGCCGCCTTCAGATGCGCGCCACTCTTGCCTCCCGCGCGTACGTCGAACTCGGCGGTGCCGATAGCGGCATTGTCCTTAATATAAGTGAGACGGGCATGGCCGTGGCCGCCGCCGACCCCCTTGTAGTAGAGGACCACCTTCCACGCATTCGCTTTCAATTGCCCAGCTCCGGGCAGAGCATCGAAATCTCCGCGCAGGTTGTGTGGCTAGCGGAATCGAAAAAAAGCGCAGGCATTCGATTTGTGGATCTCAGCGCCGAGGCCCGCAATCAAATTTCAAGCTGGATCAGCTCCGAAAGGCCAGTCCCGGAACTTGAAGGCTTGACGCCGGCGCCTGTTGATAACCTCATCCCCGCAATGCTCGAAAGCTTCCCGGAAGAGCAAAGCGGGAGGGTTTTCCGTGGACTAGAACAAGCCTCCTCGCCGGAACTGATTGCGCACACTGCGTCAGAAGTTTCTAAGGTCGTGACGCCCAAGATTCCGGATGTGCGCCCTCTATCGCTTGGCGAAGATCTCCAGCAGAAAGTGCGCCGCCGCACTCCAGTCGCCGGTTTTGCACCGCAATTTCGAACAGACAAGTTCGAATCGTCAGCGGATCGCATCGAGCACTCGCCGTCACACTTTTATGTTCTTAAAATATCCGGTTTTCAGGTAAGAGCAATAGTGTTCTTGTTCGCGGTGATAAGTCTCGCCGTTGGGCTCACAGTGGGACGAGATCCGCTCGGAAAACACCTCCGAGACGCCCAGAAATCAATACTGGCTGCTGACGCCACGTCACCGGCACCGGCTAACCGACCGGGCGAAACGACTTCGCGAACTTCCGCTCCACCGGCGGCCAATACCTTCCATGCGCCTGCAGTAAATCCGCCAGCGCCGGAGACGGAAGAATCGCGCTCAGAAAGCCCGTCCGCTCAATCCCTAAACGCAGGACCAGTAGATGCACCTACCCGTGTGGCTCCGACCGGACCATCTTCAGCGGTAACGAGCCGATCGCTCATTGATTCCGATAACTCCTCGGGTGCCAATAAACTCGATGAGGCCAGGCCTTTCGAAAAACGGTCCGAGAAAAGCACCCGGGACTCTAGATCGTTCGCGAAAGTGCCCTCCACAAACTCAAATTCATCTCCGACAATAGAATCCAAACCATCTGCTAGTGATCGCGATGGGTCGACCGGGCCAATCGCGCGAAACGCGGCGCCCCGCGCGAGTCCCAAACCTGCACATTCATCCCTGGCCGCCGGCCCCCCACGCAGGGTAACGCCTGCGACGGCCGCAGCGCCGCACCGTTCACCGCCTTCCGCAATCCTTGTCCGGGGCCCAGGCGATGGCAGCAAACCGTTCAGGCTGACTTTGCCGCAAAAACCTATCGCCGCATCCTCTTCGTTCGCGATGGCCTCGCAACTTTCTGTTTTTATCGCACCTGAGCCCGGATCTGCGGTGACTCATAAACCCGCTCGATTGCAAGCTGGGGAACTTGTCTCCTTCGTTTGGCCTCGTTATCCAAGGCCGGGGGATCGGTATGGATCTTCAGAAACCGTAAAGGTCCGCACCACCATCGGAACGCTCGGCCAGGTGCTGGATACAAAGCTCGTGAGCGGCTCGACCTCTCTTCTCCCTGCTGCGACGAGCGCCATTCGCCTGTGGCGCTACAAGCCCACTCTGGTGAACAACAGGCCTGTCCAAGCTCAACAGGACGTCACGATTGAATTCCTGCCGCCACAGTATTTGTCGCACGTGCCCGCTCAGCATTCAGCGCACAACTAGCCGCGGTTTCGGCTGTTGATTTTGCGAATGCGCCGAGACTAAGCGCCTTTCCATCTCGACAACGCCATCTTCGCCGCATGGTACCCGCACATGCCGTGCACTCCCCCACCTGGTGGAGTGGACGCGGAGCAAATGTAAATATCGCGCGCCGACGTTGCGTAATGTCGCCAAGTTGGGCGAAACAGAAACTGGCGCATATCGAGCGCCCCACCTCCGATATCCCCTCCTACGAGGTTGGCGTCCATGCCCTCAAGACCCTCGGGAGAAAGGACCCGTCGCGCTAAAACGCAGTCGCGGAAGCCTGGAGCGAATCGCTCAATCTGATTCTCCAGTCTTTCAAGCATGTTTACTTTCGACGCATTGGGCACATGGCAATAAGCCCACGCCGTGTGCTTGTCCGCAGGAGCGCGCGAACTATCGAAAAGACTAGGCTGAGCCAGCAGAACGAACGGACGCTCGGCGTGATGTCCGATTCGCACGGCCTTTTCCGATGCAGCAATCTCCTCAAAGCTTCCGCCCAGATGTACCGTCGCTGCTCGCAGGCAGCCGGGAGCTTTCCACGGAATCTGTGAGTTCAACGCGTAATCCACTTTGAAGACGCCCGCGCCGTAGCGGTATCTTCCCAATCGACGTTTGTAGTTCTCAGATAATCTTTCGCCACCAATCTTGACCAGCTGGCGCGGAGTCAGGTCACAGAAAAGCAGGTCATAGTCCTCCAACGCCGCCAAGCTCTGGACCGGCGAAGAAGTTTTTATCTTGCTTCCGAAGGTTGAAAGAAACCGGCAAAGTGCGTTTGTTAGAGACTGTGCGCCGCCGCGAGGAATCGGCCAGCCTACGGCGTGTGCCGGCACGGCCATTAGCATGGCGAACGCCGCGCTCAACGGTTCATCCAGGCTGAGGAAAGAGTGGGCGGCCAAGCCCGCGAATAGTGCCCTGGTCCCCTGGTTACGAAACCGGCCAGCGACAGCTTTGGCCGGCTGTAGCGCGACTATTCCAAAATGCGCCATCAACCAGGGATGTCTGGGGACCAAGGCGACGGGACGCAGTATCTCCGGAGCAAATTCCCCCCAGCGCTCGACGAACGGACGCATGAGCTTGTCCCACGCCAGTCCGTCGGTCCCAAGGGAATCTCTGGCTTCGCCTAGGTCACGTTCCAACACGACAGCCGTGCCGTCATCCAAAGGATGGGCCAAAGCGGCGGGCGAGTGAATCCACTCTAAGCCATGCTCGGCCAGTGGGAGCGAGGAGAAGAATGGCGACCCGGCGCCGAGCGGATAGATTGCTGCTCCGAAGTCATGCCGAAAGCCCGGCAAAGTTAACTCGAGCGTGCGCGCAGCCCCGCCCGGCGTCGACTCCGCCTCCAGCACGTCCACCTGCAGCCCCGCCTGTGCCAGAACGATGGCCGCTGCCAGTCCATTCGGACCGGCGCCGATTACGCACCCCTTAAGGCTCATCGTGGACCACCGTGAAACGATTTCTCTGAATGCCGCTCTTCAAAGGATATCCGTGGCCCTGGGCATCGGTTTTTCCAGCACGACGGTAGGCTCCTTCGCGGCTCCGATGCTTCCGCATGCTCCCAAAGGGCGTCTCGGCCCCGCTCAGCGGTTGAATGGATACTCCTGGATCCAGTGAAACCCGCGACTGACAAGCAAGAACTTGTTGAGGTCAACGAGTTGGAGCTGCGCATGAATCCGGTGGCCGTCCATGTTGCCATCCATGGTCATTTGATCCTGCGCCACGCGCTGGCAATAAAAGCTGGCTTTCCAGTTCTTGTCATCGTCCTTGCTGAGTGCGAGCGTATTTCCGTTGATCTCTGCGCCAAATCGCGCGTAGGAATCGTCCATGCGTTGAAACGCCATCCTGTTGGGCGCGTCAAAGATAGCCCGGCGCCAGCGATCATAGTCGTTGAGCAGCGGTGAGCGGAGCTGACCATCGATAGAGAGTTGGTCCACATTCCAGATGCCATAGAGTGGCGATTTAGGGCGTCCGCCGCCATAGGTGTGCCAGCCGTCCCAACTGCCATAGGCATTCATTCCTACCAACCAGATGCCCAGGATGATCTGCATGGCCAGCGCAATGCGGTTCGCACGGCTTGTGCCGAACAGCTGCATTTCGTTGGAGGGTCCCACTGGGCGATTCCAGAAGAAGAAGTCAGCAAGTCGCCTGAACTCCGGCGCCAGCAGGAACATCGCCATCAGGAGCAAATGGAACGAGAAGAGTTTTACCGGAACGTCGTACGTCATATTGAGCATTAAGACCTGCGTCAGGTCCGCGAGGCAAATCAACGCGCCGAGCTTCGTCGTTCGAGGAAAGATCAGCAGAAGCCCACCCAACGTTTCTGCGCAGCCGGTGAAGACTTCATACGCCGGAGAGGAACCAATGGCTGACCAGAGAACCCCCATCATTGAGAAGCTTCCGAATGGTTCGAGGAATCGGGTGAGAGAGGGGAACGGCATTTGCAACGGAATGACTTTTGCCATGCCGTAGAGAATCATTTCCGAGGCCAGCGCAAAACGAATGAACAACCGAAACCACTTGTACAGCGTGACATAGTATCCGCGTCTGCGGTCCAGAACCGACCAAAGACCGGTTGCCAGCAGGGCAACCACCATCATGCAGAACGAGGAAACCCAGTCAAAGGCCTTGTCACCGCTACCGCTGTCCCGGTAAACCAGCGTCTTCGTGATATGGAAGATATGGCCTGCCGTCCAGAAAACCATCTGGCGCATCGGCCAGAGCGTGCCTAGGTCTGGAATACCGTCCTTGGTGATGGGAAATAGGCCGCCGAGAATCTGCGTGCAAAGGCAGAACAATCCGAAATATGTGAAGCAAAAGCGAAAGGCGATACGCGTGATGGTGTTCCAGCACGGCATCTGCGGTGCCTGCTGGAGTTGCGCAATCGGGACCTGAGCACCCATCCGAGTCCTCCCGAAGCGCTACAGTCTACCGGCCTTCAGGCAGGGGAGTATGTCACACTGCGAGGTCTAAAGACCCTTCTCACTCTAAGAATCAAAGGCCAGGAATGTTGCCTCCGTATAAGCGTCCTCCGCAGCGCGCCGGGAGAGTTTTGGTCCTCTTGACAGCTGTACCATACTGTCCCGGTGGAACACTCCTTCACTTGCCCGTATTGCGGGGAAGAGATTTCGATGGTTCTCGACCTGTCGGTTCGCCGGCAAAGCTACGTCGAAGACTGTGAAGTTTGCTGCAACCCAATCGAGGTCAGTTACAGCGTTCAGGACGAGGCGCTCGCTAGCTTCAACGCCAAGACTCTCGAATAGGGAAGTTATCGTGGGCTGGAATTTCCCGTCAGCAATTTGGAAAGTCGTTTTCTGGCTGAGTTTGCGTTTGTTTCAAGTCCGACCTAGGTACCATCTACTGGCAATCTAACGTCGAGACTTACTCTGCTGGCCCTTCGTCTGAATTCCAAGGCCGCGCACGGAGCTGACAAGCTGACTCATTAGAATCCTCATATTCAGCCTGCCGACGCTTGCCGCGAGACCTCGAAGAGGCGCAAAGAATCCATCAACGCTCTGACGAACTCCTGCCAGTGCTTCCGGGTCACGGATGCCCCAGAAATCTACCAGTCGCCTGGTTTTGTGGTTGTACGCGAATTTTTGACCGCAATCCAAGCAAGTGATGTAGGTTCCCAGGCCATCGACAGCTCGGCATCCTGGTTGGCTGGAGGCTGACCCGCGCAGCCTTAACGGTGGACTCTTATGCCAATGGGAACAGACAAAAACAAGACGAACCACGCTCCGCACAAAGAGCGGGACCCCGAAGACCATCGTCCACCACGGCTCCGCACGGGGGAGCGTTCTTTCCGTTTTGAACTGACTTCTTGCTGCCGAGCGATACAGAACGATCGAACCCTCGATTCTATATCCCCGGGCCACTCTTTTCTGCGCTTGAGGTTGCACGTGAACCTCCCAACAAGATGCTACTCGCAGCGAAGATTCGTGTCTGTCCGGTTGTGTACACTGACGTAGCCGATTGGGTACCTGTCGCGATACGGCCTTGCCGCCCGGGAGGGCTCCGGAAGAAGAACGATAGCCAGTAAAGGCCGCTTATTCGTGCCTTTTAGAAGTGGACCCGCTTGTCCGCCGCGAGCTTTCCGCTCCACTGGCGCAAAGCATGGGGGACAGCGCAGGCACGATTCCCGCAATACGTTTGGATCGGGGCATGTGGATCGAGACACTTCCGCAGCCGTGGACAACGGCAATGGAAGCGATCATGTTCACTGCCTGGGTCTACGATCATCTACTTCCGCACGGCCGCCGCCGTGAAGCTCGAACATCCCCTGTGACGATAGCATGCGCACAAAATCTCTTTGCATCCAGCCTCAGGAACAGCGTTCTCTTAGCGCGAGAAAGGATACATGGCCCAGCCAATGCCCACGCCTATCAGCAAAAAAAGAAATAACGACCAGATGATGTATTTGACGCGTTCGCTGGTCCGGCGGCGGCTCAAGAATCCGAACGCGATGGAGATGAGCAGCGCGAAAAGGGTCATCGCCTGAAAATGGCTGAGATGGAAATCGGTAGGCGCGATCACGCCTTCCGCCCTCGCGCCGCTTCATAGGCGTGCAGCGCGGCCAGCAGGTTTAGTACACCTGCTGCCGCGAGAAATCGCGTGCCATAGTCCCCCTCGGCGTGCGCCACATCCGATCCTTGTGTTTCAAGGGCCCTTGCCGCGAAATAAAAAGATCCGGTCCCGAGATCGGCGACGTAGCCGAGCATTCCAAACGCGTCGCCGCCTTCCGAACTGAAAAGGTTTCCACGCATCGCAACGCCCAGAAAAACCAGCACCCCCACCGTCAGGAAGCACCCCAGTGCGCGCCCCCACATTTTCTGCAGCGCGTGGCCAAGCCCTGGGACCAGCCATCCCGCCACGCCAATCGCAAAGGCCAGGACTTCATTCCTCTCGTGATGTTCAGGCGGTACGGCGATCGCTGCTGCAGCGGTCGTCGCCTCCGTTGCTGTGTCGTCAGGCATTTTTCTCCCAGCGTCCCGGTTGGCGGTGGCCGGCCTTTTCTAGGCCAGCAACGCCAGAATCTCTTTCTGCACCGCTCCGGTTACGCGCGCTTCTTTTTCTCCGATATACACGTTCACTTCGCTGCGAATCCCGAACTCAGGCAAATAAATTCCCGGCTCAATGGAATTGCACGTTTTCGGAATCAGATGGCGAACATCGTGCGTCTCCAGTCCGTCCATATTGACGCCGTTGCCATGCACGGTCTGTCCGATGTTGTGGCCCGTGCGATGAAAAAAGTATTTGCCGTAGCCCGCTTTTTCGATCACCTTCCGCGCTGCCAGGTCCACTTGCCATCCCTGCAGCGGCTTTCCTGCGGCGACGCTTGACTGGATGAGGTCGACGGCTTTGTCCCGTGCCTCCCGAACGATTCCAAAAATTTTCGCCATTTTTTCAGGAACCTTCGCCCCGAGATACCCTACCCAGGTAATGTCGTAGTAGACGCTGCCCGCCGCTCTCATTTTTCCCCACACGTCCAGCAGCAACAAATCCCCTTCCCGGATGGGCGACGCCGTCTCCGGAGTAGGTCCGTAATGCGGATCACTCGCGTGCGGTCCGACGGCGATGTCCGGTCCCTGGTCCAGGGTGATACCGGCCGATTCGAGTTCCTTCAGAATCCACTGCTTTAAATCGTATTCCGTAAACGTCTTCTTCTCGTGGACGTTGTTCGCGGCAAGCTCGAAAGCCCTTCGTACCACGAGGTCAATCACCGCGCCCGCTGCCAAGTGCGATGCAAGCTGTGCCTCGCTCCAACACGCTTCGTATTTTTGCACCAGGTCGGCCGAGCTCACGACCTTCACGCCGGTACTGCGTACCAGCTCCACCGTTCCCGCGTCGACCATCGCCACATAAGGGATGGCATTCTTGGGCGAATACTGCATCGCGACATTTTTTGAGCGTCCCAGTAGTTTGGCGAGGTTTTTTCTCAACTCTTCCTGGCCGGCGTAAAACAAAGTGTCGCCAGGCAATGCCCCAAGGGATTCCGTCTCAATCTTGTGCACTAATTTGCGCGGAGTCCCTTTGGCCGGCACGAAGTAATACCAACGCCGCGTACGCATCCCCGGAGGAAGTTGCAAGATGCCTTGCGCGATCGGGTCGCGCCCGCGAAAATCGTAAAACAGCCAGCCATCCAGCTTGGCGGCCCGCAAGTCGTTCTGAATTCCGTTGATATCAGCACTCATACTTAGAAACCGTCCTGGCCGGCCGAGCCTCCGTACCGCCAATCATTACGCGTCCTCGACCAAAAGTCCCAGCACTTGCTGCTTGGTCACACCGCGAATTTCGATGCGTTTTCGACGGCTGCGATCACCGCCAAGAATTCTAACAGCCGACTTGGGTGTTTTCAAAAGATGCGCGAGTAATTCCACCAGCGCCTCGTTCGCCCGGTTTTCTACTGCCGGCGCCTGCAGCCGAATCTTTAAAGCTCCATTGATCACACCGGCAATTTCGTCCTTACTCGCCCGCGGTTGCACGCGAACCGCAAAAGAGACCGTCCCGGCAGCAATGTTTTCCAGAATTTCCGGGACCATGCTGCTCTCACCAGGCCCTTTCATATTGCACCGGAGCCTTGATCTTCACATCCAACGCTTTCGCCGCTCGCCGTGGCCAATAGGGATCGCGCAGCAGTTCGCGCGCCAGAAAAACCAGGTCGGCCTGCTTGGTCGCTAGAATCGTTTCCGCCTGCACCGCCTCGCTGATCATGCCAACGGCGCCCGTGGCAATTCCGGCCTCCGTGCGAATCGCCTCGGCAAATCCGGTTTGATAGCCTGGCCCCAAAGGGACGGTCACTCCGGGCGCCGCTCCTCCGCTCGAGACATCCATTAAATCCACGCCCAGCGGCTTCAACTGTCGAGCCAGGTCTATCGTCTGCGCCAGATCCCAGCCACCCTCTTTCCAATCGGTGGCTGATACGCGAACGAAAAGAGGCAGCCTCCCGGGCCAAACCTCTCGCACGGCGCGCACGACCTGTTTGACAATGTGAACTCGGTTTTCAAATTCGCCGCCATACGCATCGGTCCGCGCGTTAGATAGAGGCGACATAAACTGGTGCAGCAAATACCCGTGCGCGGCATGAATCTCGAGTACTTCAAAACCGGCCGCGAGCGCACGTTCTGCGGATTTCCGGAAGGCCCCGACAATTTCCCGAATCTCGTCTGCTGACAATTCGCGCGGCACGGTGTACCCGGAGTCAAACGGCAGCGCGCTCGGCGCAACCGGCTGCCACCCGCCATCTTCGATGGATACGGGTTTGCCTCCAGTCCATGGTGGCGCCGTGCTGGCCTTTCTCCCGGCGTGCGCGATCTGCATCCCCGGGACCGCGCCATGCGACCGTATGAACTCAGCAATCGGGCGCCAGGAGGCAATGTGCGCGTCTTCATAGATGCCAGTATCCGCCGCCGAGATTCTCCCTCGCTCTTCAACGGCGCTGGCCTCGGTAAATACCAAGCTCGCGCCGCCAATCGCCCTGCTTCCCAGATGCACCAGGTGCCACGCTTGCGGGTGCCCGTCCTTCGCCGAATATTCGCACATCGGCGAGACCACGATCCTGTTCTTCAACTCAATCTCTCGCATTCGAAATGGACTAAAAAGCTTCATCCGGGTCTCCCATGAATATTATTGGCCAGCTTTCACCGTGCCGCGCGTTCCGAATAACGCCGTTCCAACACGCACCTCCGTCGCCCCTTCTTGAATCGCCACCTCAAAATCGTGCGACATTCCCATCGACAGGACGGCCATCGATCGACCCAGCTGTCGCGCCAGGCCGTCGCGCAATTCCCGCAGCCGCCTAAAATGCGGTCTCGCCTCCTCGGCATTCTCCGCGAACGGCGGAATGCACATGAGCCCGGCCAGTTCCAGCATGGGTAACCCGTCGATCTGCTCCGCCAACAGGGAGAGTCCTTCCGCGTCAGCGCCGCTCTTGGCTTCTTCCTTGGCGATGTGTACCTCGATCAGCACACGTAATTTGGCAGGAGCCCCCATTTCGCTTCTGGCCCGGTCCAACCGTTGCGCCAGCGCAAAATCATCCACGGAATCAACGCTATGGAAGAGTTTCGCCGCCCTCACCGCCTTGTTGCTCTGTAAATGCCCGATCAGATGCCAGGTTGCGCTCAAATCCTGTATCCCATCCTGCTTCCCTGCCCACTCCTGGACGCGGTTTTCTCCAAAATGCCTCAGCCCCGCGGCATGTGCTTCGCGGATGGCCTCCGCTGGATGCGTCTTCGAGACTCCTATGAGGGTAATTTCTTCGGCTCGGCGTCCGGCTCGCCTCGCCGCCGCAAGAACCCGTTCTTGAACCCGCAGCAGGTTTTCCCTGATCGATGTCGTCGCCATGTTCAAATTTAAATCCTAGCATGCGCAGCGTTGCAGCGTTCGGAGTCTGCGGGTTAGACTGGCTTTCGCACATGACTCCGCCAGGAAAACTCATCGCCATCGAGGGAATTGACGGCAGCGGCAAACGCACCCAGGTCGCTCTGTTGGAAAAGGCGCTCATCGCAGGCGGCCATGCAGTCTGCTCAACCGGTTTTCCTCAGTACGATTCCTGGTTCGGCAGAATGGTCGGCCGGTTCCTGAACGGCGATTTTGGCGCTCTCGAAACGGTTGACCCGCACTTCAGCGCCCTTCTCTACGCCGGCGATCGCTTCGAAGCCAAGCCTCGCTTGGAAGCCGCCCTGAACGAAGGCAAAATCGTGCTGGCCGACCGCTACATCGGTTCAAATCTTGCGCATCAAACCGCCCGCGTCAGCGCCGCTGAACGCCCGGCGTTTATCTCCTGGATCGAGCATCTGGAGTACAACATTTACAATCTCCCGCGAGAAATGCTGGTGCTCTATCTTCAAGTCCCTCCCCGCCAGGCGCAGGAACTCGTGGCACAGAAGTCCGCCCGTACCTACACCAAGGACAAGCAGGATCTGCAGGAAGCCAGCCTCCGCCATCTCGAAGAGGCCGCCGCCATGTACGATCATCTCTCGCGCCGTCCCAACTGGGCCACAATTCCATGCTTCAACGCGTCGCGTGGCGTGATGCGAACTCAAAACCAGATCGCCACAGAGATTCTCGCGGCGGTCTTGCCGGTGCTATCCCCATCCCTGGCAAAGGAAGGCCGCTGACGCATGGGCTTCTCCGAATTCCTAGGTAATGAACGAATCGTCGCCGCCCTCCGGGGCGCGCTGCGCAGCGATCGTGTTCCACACGCGCTGTTGTTCAGCGGCCCGCGCGGCCTCGGCAAATACACATTGGCGCGGATGTTTGCACAGGCTGCCAACTGCCTTCGCCTGAAAGATGACTTCTGCGGCGAATGCGAAACCTGTAAGCGCATCGCGTTGCTCGCCGATCCGCAAGCGCTCATCGAACAAGGCCTCGCCGAACGCGGCGAAAGCGCGGACGCTGCTACCGTCGAACGCACCCCTCTGATCCTTCAGACGCATCCGGACGTCTGGGCCCTGGTGCCCGACCCGGTCCGGCTAAAGAACCCCGTGGCGCGTCCCATGCTGCGCATAGGCCAACTCCGCGCGGTCCAGCGTGCTGCGTACTTCCAGCCCATGGGGCGCCGCCGCGTTTTTATCCTGGACGGCGCGGAAACCATGCATTGGAATGTGGCTAATGTATTTTTGAAAATCCTGGAAGAACCGCCCGGCTCAGCCACCCTCATCCTAACGGCGCCTTCGTCCTACGCGCTGCTTCCGACCATCGTTTCCCGATGCATGCAATTTCATTTCGCGCCGCTCTCGCAGCCGGACGTGGAAATCATTCTCAAGGAAAAAACCGATCGCAAGCCCGCCGACCTGAAGCTCGCCGCGCAACTCGCCGAAGGCAGCCCCGGACTAGCTCTCGAAATGAATGTGGAAGAAACCGCCGAGCGCCGCCGCAATGCGCTGCGCATCCTGGAACGCGCCGCCCGTGGCCAAGGCTTCGCTCAGCTTTTCGCAGGCACTTCCGCCTTCGCCAAAGACCGCGAGTCTTCCTTTGAGGATCAGCTCGGCGTCTTTTACGGGCTGCTCTCTGATCTCCTCGAGCTCACCTCCGGACGCAAGCATCCTGCGCTTCGTAATGTTGCCTTGGCCAAAGACCTCGAAGCGCTCGCCCATTCGATCGATTCCCGCTGGGTGATGCGCGCCATTAAAGGTTTCGACGAGTTACATACGGGCGCCCGCCGTAACCTGAACCGCCAGCTTGGCCTGGACGCCCTAGCCGCATCGCTGGCACCGGAGTCTTAGTACGTGGCCGCCTAACTCCCTAGTTTAGTTACCTTTAATTCGATGGCAAATTTTTGCGTTTCGGACTGTAACCCAGCGCCTCGGCCGTGCATCTCACCAAATGAACTCACCCCACCTTTAGTAGTTGCAAGGAGAAGTCATGGTGAATCGCAGATTGTTTCGCCCGGGATTTCCGGACGTGAAGGAGCAGCCGCCGCAAAGAATCTCCCACAACAACGGCCCTGCGCCCAGCAAAAAACCCGCGCCACCGGAGACGACCCACGCCGAGAACTTCTACTGGGTCAAGCAGATGCAGGGTCATACCCCGATGGTTGTGGTTCTCGACAATGGTGAGTCGCTTCGCGGCACAGTCGAATGGTACGACCGCGATTGCATCAAGCTCACGCGCCAAGGCAGCCCGAATTTGCTCATCTTCAAGCGCGTTATCAAGTACGTTCACAAGGATGGGGAAGAAGCGGCATCCGGCGGCGACGAATAGTCCCGTAGTTCACCCAAGAATCACCTCTGGGTGATGGAGTGGCCGCGAGCCGCTCCAAACGTAAGCAGGGCCTTGGCCGCCAGTGTGCCGTCCTCCTTATAAATCTCGCATTCGGTCACCACGAAATTTCGCCCCGTACGCAAAACGCGCCCTTCGGCCTTGATTCGCCCACCCGGCACTGCTTCGAGAAAGTTTATCTTCATTTCCACAGTAGCGATCTCCGTCCCCTTCGGAACGGTGGTATAGGCCGCGATGGCCGCCACGGTGTCCGCAACGGTAGCCAAAACTCCTCCGTGCACCACCCCGTGAATCTGCTTGTGCCGCGGCTTCACCCGCATACTGAACACCACATGCCCCTTCTCCAAACTCTCCAGCGAGAGGCCCAGCAGCGAGGTTGCTCCGGTCTCGTTGGTCTTCCGGCGCAACGCCGCTTCATATTTCTTCAAATCATTGAATAGTTCCGGGGCCATGAAGTCGTTGTGCTCCTCTCAGTACGCCGAAAGCCCGCCATCCAGCGGAATCGCCGCGCCCGTCAACCAGCTCGATTCCTCCGACGCCAAAAACACAGCCAGTTCCGCCACATCTTCCGGCCGCCCCATCCGCCCCAAGGGAATCTGGCCAATCCTGGCCTTGCGCAGAACCTTTCCTTCTTCGGAAGCCGCAAACAATCCCCGCACCAAGTCCGTCTCGACAATCGATGGACAAATGCAGTTCGAGCGCACATTTTCATGCGCGTGATCGAGCGCGACGGCTTTCGTCAGCAGAGTCACTCCGCCCTTCGACGCGCAGTACGCAGCGCGATCCTTCATCGCCACCAATCCCAGCACCGAGCCGACATTTACAATCGCCCCGCCACCAGCCTTGCGAAACTCCGGCAGCGCTGCGCGACACATCAAAAACGGCCCTTTCAGATTTATCGTCATCAGCTTGTCCCACTGCTCCTCGCTAATCCCTTCGATCGTCGACACGTGCAAAACCGCGGCGTTGTTCACCAGCACATTCAGCTTTCCAAAGGCCTTCGCTGCCTCCCGCACCGCACGGCCGGCATCCTTCGCCTTCGCCACATCGCAGGCAATCGCCAACCCTTCGCCCCCCTCCTTTTGCAGTTCGCCGAGCGTCTCGTCCAGCTTCTCTTTCCGCCGCCCCGCCACGGCGACCTTGGCTCCTTCTCTGGCAAACGCCAAAGCGATAGCCCGTCCAATCCCAGTTCCCCCGCCCGTAATCAAGGCCACCTTACCTCGAAGTCGTGTCACGGTTTCATAGCCTCCCGCGTCTAATGGAGTGCCTTTCGGGCCAAGTCGGGTGCCTGGTCACCGACATATGTTTACACTCTCCGAGCCCCGCAAGGTCGCGCTTTGCCGGTAGAATGCTGCCCTATCTGCTCGCGAGAAACAACTGAGGACACCGGAGAGCCTCTTTCATGAAAATCGGCATCACCTGCTATCCAACCTACGGCGGCTCCGGCGTCGTCGCCACCGAGCTGGGCCAGGAACTCGCCGCCCGCGGCCACGACATCCACTTCATCAGCTACGCCCCGCCCATCCGCATGAATCCCAACGACCCGCACATCCATTTTCACGAGGTCGAAGTCGCCAGCTATCCCCTTTTCGACCATCCACCGTACACGCTGGCTCTGGCCACCAAGATGTTGGAAGTCTTCGAATCCGAATCCCTCGACCTCCTCCACGTCCACTACGCCATTCCCCATTCCGTAAGCGCGCTACTGGCCCGATCCATGGCTGCCCCGCGCCGCCTCCCCTTCATCACCACGCTTCACGGCACCGACATCACTCTGGTAGGCAGCAACCGCAGCTATCTCCCCATCACTAGATTCTCTATTGAGCAAAGCGACGGCGTCACCGCTATCTCGAACTATCTTCTTCAGCAAACTCTCAGAGATTTCGATATCAAGCGCCCCATCGAGGTCATCCCCAACTTTGTAAATTGCGATCTGTACACGCGCAAACCGCAACCCGGTCTGCGCGAACAATGGGCCCCTAACGGCGAACCTATCCTCATGCACCTCTCAAATTTCCGTCCTGTAAAACGCCTCACAGACGTAGTCGAAATCTTCGCCCTGGTCCGCGCCAAGGTGCCAGCCAAACTAATCCTGATCGGCGACGGCCCAGACCGCGGTGCCGCCGAATACCTGATGCGCAAGAAAAAACTCCAAAAGGACGTTCTATTCCTCGGCAAGCAAGACCAAGTTTATGAAAAACTTGCCTGCGCCGACCTTTTCCTGATGCCCTCGCACCTGGAATCCTTCGGCCTGGCCGCTCTCGAGGCCATGGCCTGCGAAGTCCCGGTTATCGCCACAAACGTCGGCGGCGTCCCGGAAGTCGTCGAGCACGGTATAGATGGATTTTTGGTGGAACCCGGCGACGTGAAGGAAGCCGCCCGCTACGCCATCGAAATTCTCTCCCGCGCCGACCGCGGCCGCGAGATGGGCCAAATCGCCCGCATCAACGCCAAGAAAAAATTCTGCGCCAACGACGTCATCCCCGCCTACGAAGGCTACTACCGCCGCGTCATGGAACAATCCTCTGCCGCCAGAGCCTGACGGAGCTCGCAACTTTGATATCCTCCCCTCCCTAAAGGGTCCCTAAAGGGAGGGGATTCCTACTGGTTCCACGCCAAAGCGGGGATACCTTCGGTGGGTTCCTGCCACGACGGGCTTACCTCACCCGAAGACGACGCGCAGGCTAGCGAGGCGAGTCCCGCCT
>Ga0210384_10001238_pt1 | contig 35611 bp, 27 predicted proteins | sample IncBWH2MmetaG_FD_160574 | JGI IMG/M metagenome (GOLD analysis project Ga0210384, IMG submission 160574) | Forest soil microbial communities from Barre Woods Harvard Forest LTER site, Petersham, Massachusetts, United States - Inc-BW-H-2-M | ecosystem: Environmental > Terrestrial > Soil >...
TCCTCGAGCGTCTCGTGGAAGACGTTGGCGAGCGGCACGAAGCCGCGCTGCACCGCCTCCTCGCCGAGCCCGAGGATCGCCTGCTCGGCGTGGCCCAGCGCCTCGCGCGCGTCGACGCCGCCGTCCAAGCAGTCGCGCACGATCTGGCCGGCGGTCTGGATCAGCCGCCTGCGGACCGACCGCTCCTTGACGATCTCGACGTAATTGTCGATGCGCCCGATGTCGGGCAGGTCGAGATCGAGCCCCACGAGGTAGGCGAGCCCGCCCACCTCGTCGAACTTCAGCTGCTGCTCGAGCTTGGCCTGGACGGTGCGCAGGTCGATCCCGACCCGGGCGTCCTGCAGGTCGAGCATCGCCTCGTAGAGCACGCGGTGGCGGTCGAGATAGAAGTCGTCCGGCCGCAGCCGGCCCGCGATCGTCGGCAGCACCGCCGGGTCGAGCAGGATGCCGCCGAGCACCGCCCGCTCCGATTCCTCGCTGTGCGGCAAGGTCTTCTGCTGTGGAAGGGTGTCGATCATGCCGCCGCACGTCCGGAAGCGAAGCTGGCGTCATTCTCCCCCACCCCTCCGCAGGGGCGCAAGGCACGAGCGAGAAGGGCAGCGTCCTGGATTGCCCTTGCCTTCCCTTTGGGCGAGGGGTGGTGGGAGCAGAGAGGAAAGGACTTTAGTGCCTCGCCCAAAGGGAAGGCAAGGGCAATCCAGGACACTCCCGCGAGAGGTCCCTGCTAGTCCCGGGGATCGAGCGGCGTCGGAGGCTCGTAGACGATCTCGACCTCGTAGCCGTCGGGATCGAGGCAGAAGATGTACGGCTCGCCGGGGCAGAACTCACCCTTGCTGCGAATGGTGCCGCCGGCCCGCTCCACGGCGCGCGCCGCCTCCTCGATGTCCGCGGGATCGGTCAGCCGGAAGCCGAAGTGGAGGATGCCGCCGCTCTTGCCGGCCTTCTCCAGGTCCCTCTGGAACACCAGGATGTCCCGGTAGCCCGGGGTCTGCACCTGGACGAAGTCGGCATCGCGGTAGACCGGCTGCATACCGGCGATCTCCTGGTAGAAGCGCAGCGATCGCTCGGGATCGCGCACGGCGAGAGCCACGTGCGTCATGCCATAGGTCTTGAACATCGGTCCTCCTCGCGGCGATTGTACCGTGCCGGGCGGCACGGCGGCCCGGGCCGAGCCGATCGGTCCAGCCGGCCTTCTCCCGCTCGGCTCCGGCGCCACCACGCAGGAACAGCGTCGGTAAATTTCGACCATACCAAGTGCTTGTCATTGGCTGTTCGTAGTTGTATCATGAGTCCGGTAGGCTTACGGCACGGGATGCCTGCTCGCTGTCCCCGGCAGCCTCTCGGCGGACCTGTGGACGATGGCGCGGGCGATGTCCTGCCGCGCGAACGGAGGTTGGTGCCATGGGCAATGAATTGCCTGGGCGATCGCGCCTCAGATCCACCATGACAAGGAGTCGATACATCACCGTTCACGTCACCCCGGACGAACGCGCTCTCCTCGCGGCTGCCGCCGAGACCTCATCCATGTCCGCCAGCTCCTGGGTCCGGCACCACGCTTTGCGCGCGGCGGACGTCGCGCCGGCGCCGGGATCGCTGCAGGCGCCGCCAGCCGGCAGGTCGCCGCGCAAGGTCGAGCGGCTGATCCGTGGACGCTTCACGACGGCAGAGCACGAGGCGATCGTCGAACACGCTCGCGCGTGCGGCTTGACGGTCTCCGCCCTGATCCGCCGGCTCGTCCTCGGCTCCGCGCCGATGACACGTCGGCCGCTCCTTCGCTCTGCCATCGTCGCGGTCCACCGGGCCGGCGACAACCTCGGACAGCTTCTCCGCCTGGCCGGCAGTGGCTCCCCGCTCGCGCCGGACCTGGTGGGTACCATCACGCAGCTCCGTAGCGAGATCCACGCGCTGCGCGAAGCGTTGCTCCGCGCCGACGCGGCCGGCGCGGCGGAACCTGGCGAGTGATCGGCTTCAGGGGCGGCTTGCGGTCCGCGAGCGGCGTCCGCACCGGGCTCGGCAAGGACTTCGTCGCGCTCGTCGCCTACCTCTGCTCGGGTTCCAGGGGCCGGCCCGATCCGAACCGGGTCGCCTGGATCTCCTACCGCAACCTCGACGGCATCGCCGAGCCGGTGCGCGCCGCGCACATCATGCGGGCTTGCGCCAGTCAGCATCCTCGCGTCGAGAAGCCCGTCTACCACTTCGGCCTCAGCTTGCCTCCCGCCGAGCACCTCCGTCGCGAGCAGTGGGACCAGGCCGTCGACCAGACCCTCCGGCGCCTGGGTCTCGCCAACCATCAGGCGCTGGTGGTCGCTCACCGCGATACCGAGTGCGAGCATGTCCATGTCGCCCTCAACCGCGTCGGCGACAATGGCCGGGCCTGGAGGCTCGGATACGACAACGTCAAGGTTACCGCCGTCATTCGGCGCCTCGAGATGGAGCTCGGCTTGGCCCGAGGCGGCGCCCGCAAGCTACCCGTCCAGGAAGCCGCCGCCGGCGCCGACCGGCCGGCCGTCGGAGCCGGCCAACCGCCCCTGAACGATCGCGTGCGCGGCCGGGCCGCCGCCGATTTCGCCGATGCCACCGGCTGGACCGATCTCGAGGCGCGCCTCGCCGCCCGCGGCTTCCGTCTCCGAGCTGCCACCCGCCACGCGGGGCTGCTGATCACCGACGGCTCGCGCTTCGCCGCCCTCTCTCGCGTAGACCGGACGATCTCCGGCCCTAAGCTCGCCCAGCGCTTCGGCGAGACTTTCGAGGACCATCGCCGAGCGCACCCGGACCCGCCCGCCGTCCAGGAACCGGGACGCACCGGCGCCACCGCCCGGCGCCACCCTCGAGCATCGCGCCGCGGATCTGCTCGACCGCATCACCCGGACCAGCGCCACGTTCACCGAGACCGACCTCCGCCGCGCCACTTCCTACCAGCCCGACAGCGTCGACCTCGTCCGCACCGTGCTCCGCTCCGACCGCATCCTCGACCTCGGAGTGAGTGCCGACGGCGCCGGCCGCTACACCACCCGCGACTACCTCGACGCCGAGGCGCGGCTGCTGGCGGCCGCTGCCGGCCTGGCGTCGCGGGACCGCTTCCGTCTCGACCCCGCGGCACGGGCCGAGGTCTCCGTCGCCGACCGCGATCGTGCGCCCCAAGCCGAGCCGTTCGCAACCGGCCATGGTCGCACAGCGCCCGTCGAGGCGCCGGCTGCCGGCGACGACCTCGCCGGCCAACCGGCTGCCTCCAGCCTCTCCGGCGAGCAGCGCGCCGCGGTCCTCCACGCCACCGCCGCAGCCGACCTCGCCCAGATCGTCGGCGGTGACCGCGACGGCAGGACCGCCGCCGCCGCCGCCGTCGCCGCCGCCTACCGGGAGCGGGGCTACGAGGTGCGCGGCGCCGCGCTGACCGACCACGCCGCCGCGGCGCTCGAGACCGCCACCGGCGTCCGCTCCCAGACGCTCGCGGACCTCGAGCGCTCCTGGTCCGAGGGCGCCGGCCGCCTCGACGCCCGCTCCGTCCTGCTCCTCGACGAGGCGGGCATCCTCGACGTGCGGCGGCTCGGCGGCATCCTGGCCGAGGCCGGGGAGCGCGGCGCCAAGGTGGTCCTGCTGGGCGATCCCGGCCGCATGCAGGCGATCGGCGCCGGCGACGCTTTCCGCGGCCTGCTCGAGCAGCACCCGAGCGTCCGGCTCGACGCCCCGCGGTGCCAGCGGGAGCCCTGGCAGGCGGCCGCCGCCGAGCAGCTCGCCGCGGGCAGGGTGGCCGCCGCCCTCGACCGCTACGAGGCGGCCGGCCACCTCCACTGGGTCGCCAGCCGCGCCGCGGCGCGGGCCGAGCTGCTCCGCGCCCACGCCGGCGACCGCCGGCAGGATCCCGCCGCCACGCGGCTCATCGTCGCCCCTGACGGCGCCGAGGCGGCGCTGCTCAACGCCGCCGTCCGCGCCGAGCGCCTCGCCGCCGGCGAGCTCGGCCCCGCGATCCGCGCCGGCGGCGCCGAGCTCGCGAGCGGCGATCGCATCGTGTTCCGGCGCGACGTCCGCCAGGGCGGCGCCGTCGCCGACCTCGACGCGTCCCCCGGCCAGGGCGTCCGCCGCGGCACCCTCGGCACGGTCACCGGCGCCGAGCGCCGCCGCGTCGAGGTCCGGCTCGACGACGGCCGCAGGGTGGCCTTCGATCCCGCCCGCTACAGCTCGGTGGCCCACGGCTATGCCGTCACCATCGGCCAGGCGCGGGCGGCCGCCGCCGACCGCGTCTACGTGCTGGCGGATCCCCGCATGAACCGCGACGACGCCGTCGTGGCGCTCAGCCGTCATCGCGCCACCCTGGACCTCTACGCCGACCGTGCCTCCTTCCCCGGCCGCGAGCTCCTCGACCGGGCCCTTTCGCACCCCGGGCGGAGGGACCTCGCCGGCGACTACGCCGCGGCCGACCTGCGCCGCGCCGTCGATCGCCTGCAAGACGTCGCCGCCGCGATCGCGCGCACGACCCGCGTCGAGCGCCCGCTCCGCGAGGCCCTGGCCGCGCACGAGGCGCTGCAGCGGGCGAGGCAGCGCGTCGTCGAGGCGCGCCGCTCGCTCTCCCAGCCGGCGGGCCAGGCCTACGCGGAGCCCGCGAAGGCCCTGCGCGCCCTGCTTCGCGATCCCGCCGCACCCGATCGGCTACGCGACGGAGCGGCACGTGACTACGGCGCCCTCCGCGGGCGCGCCCTCTTCGGCAGGGCGGACCGCGAACGCGCCCAGGCGCTGCATGCCGTACCAACCTTGACCGGCCGCCTCGACGCCTACCAGCGCAGCCTCGCGGCTCTCCAGGCCGCCAAGCGGCAAGCTCGCGCCAGCCTGGAGCGGATCGCCGGCCCCAACCTCTCCCCGCCGCCGAGCGCCGGCGCCGCGGAGCACGCGCTGCCCGGCACGGCCGCACCCGGCCTTCCCGACACCGCCGCCCGCGGCCTGCCCGGGACTGCCGCGACGCCCGCCCAGGCCGCCTCTCCGCCCAGCCTGCCGCCTCCCGCGCAGCTGCGGCGCGAGCTGGCGCGCGTCGATGCGGAGCTGCGCGGCCATCACCAGGCCTCGCGCAGCGCGCAGGACGCCGTCGAGACGGCCATCCGCGCCCTTGGCCGGCCGGCCGTCGACAGCGCCCTCGTCCTGCTGCCGCCGGAGGTGGCGCTGCCGGTGAACCTGGCGGTGCGAGCCGTCGAGCGCGCCCTCGAACGAGGCCTCGACCTCGGACTGGGCCGGTAGGGCGCCCCTCGGTAGTGGGTCAGTCTCCCTCCGAGTCCCTTTGGGCGAGGGGTTGGGGCTGCAAGGGCCGAGGACTTTGGCCCCTCGCCCAAAGGGACGCGGAGGGAAACTGACCCACTACCCCGCCCTCGGCCGTCACGAGACAAAAAGGGGGCCGGGGAGACCCCTCCAAGCCCCCCCGGCCCCGGCCCCGCGACGACTTCCGCTCACGACCTCGAGCTAGTTGCCGCCCGGCAGGCTCGGGTCGCTTCCCTGCACCCGGTCCGCCTTCAGGCCGCCCTTCACCTGCGCCAACTTCGCGTCGTCGAGCGTCACCGGAGCCTGCCGCCGCCGCGCTGCATCACCCTGCCGATCGATTCGCATGCCACTGCCCCCTTCCGGGAAGGACGATCCCGCGACCACGGCCCCGACCCGGCCGACGCGGCCGTCGGAGCCCTCGGGTCACGTTCGTCCATGGCATGATATGGTCATGATCTTCCAATGTCAATCTATAGAAATGGTCTACGCATGGCGCACGGTCGTGCCCGGCCAGGTCCCGGGCCGCCTCCTGCCCGAGCGTCCATCCCCTCCTGCCTCCGGACCCACTCCCCCGCCCTCGCGCATCCTGGTGATCTCGAGCCAGGGGCGATATCATTCGACCGCCTGATCTGGGCATGAGCGGCGAAGCGTCGGAGCACCCCCGGGGTGTCGCCGGGGCGATGTCCCCTCGCTGCGGCTTCCCGACGCACCTACCCGTGGGAGCGCACGAGCCAGCGAGCGCGCCCCTTCTCTGGAGGATCCATGAACGCCTCAGGCCGGTTACCGTTCGGCGCCAGGACGAGGTCCCAGCAACGCGGGGACTCGCCCTTCGCGACCCACCTCCCGCCGCACCCGCCGCACCCGCCGCTCCCGCTTCTCCGGCCGACCCGCCCCCTCCGGCCGCTCCCGCTGCTCCTGCCGCTGCTCGTGCTGCTCTCGGGCCTGGCGCTGGGCTGCTCGATGTTCGACACCGGCATGTCCGAGGCGAAGGACCTGCAGCGCGTGGGCGTCTCCGCCCAGGCGGAGATCCTCTCCATCGGCGAGACCGGATTGACGGTCAACGGCAATCCGGTGATCACTCTCGACGTCGAGGTGCGGCCAGCCGATCGGCCGCCCTACCGCGCGACCATCAAGCGGCTCATGGTCTCTCGTCTCGAGGTGCCGCAGTTCCAGCCCGGCCGAGTCATCCCGGTCCGCTTCGACCCGCGCGACCCCTCCCGGGTGTCGTTCGACCTCGGACCGCCGCGAGCCGCCAGCACCGGCGATCCGTTCGTCGACCACTTCACTCCCTCCCAGTCCACCCTGGGATCCTCCCTGGTGACGCCGCCTCCCACGCCGGCGCTCTACCGCGGCAGCGACGACGAAGCCGGCGACACGCGAGCGCTGATCGAGCACAACTACCTGCTGCTTGGCTCCTCCACCTTCACCGGCGGCGACGCCGATCCACGCCTGGCCGCCCAGCAGGGGAAGAAGCTCGGCGCCGCGCTGGTCGTGCTCTACGGCGAGATCCGCGAGACGCCGGATGCCCCGCTGGCACGGCTGCCGTTCCATCCCCGGCCACCTGGCGCCGGGGGCGCCGGCGCGTCCGGCGAGCCTGCCGCCGACACCGCGGGCGCCGCCGCGACGATCGGCAGCCTCCCCCCGCGGCCCCCGGCAGACCACGAGGCGACCTATTGGGGGAAGAACCAGCCGCCGCTGCTCGGCATCATGTCCCGGCCCCTCGATCAGCAGGAGAAGGACCGCCTGCTGCGCAGCGACGGCATGGTCGTCGAGCTGGTGACCAACGACTCCCCGGCCGCCGCCGCGCACATCCAGCAGGGAGACATCATCCTGGCCATCGACGGCAAGCCGATCCTCGACGCCAGGGCCGTGCCGGCATTCCTCCGCTCGATCGCCGGCCGCCGCGTCCGCATCGACCTGCTGCGCGACAGCACGCCGCACACCGTCGAGGTGCAGCTGAACCCGGCAGCACCCTGAAGGCAGGCGTGTCCCAAGGCTGTCCTCGACGAGGTCCAGAACGTCTGAAGCGCTCCATCTTGGGATTGGCGTTGAGCTTGGGAAGCGGAGCGACCAGCAGCGAGACCGCGATCCGGATGTCTGGAGCCCACCATCAGCACCACGGCCCGGCGCTCCACCACTTGGAGAAGCAGCCGCCAAGGAGACGATCTCGCGCGGTCCGCTACTGCGTCGCGGCCATCGTCCTTCTGTACGCTCTCCAATATTGCCGCGGGAGCAGCTGGCGTGAGCTCTTCAGGTATCGCACGAAGCGCTCGGACATCCTTCACGTGAAGTAGCCGGGCCGGCGGGCGATGTCCTCGCGCGGCGGCCCCGCGACCTGGGCCCCCAGGCCGCCCGCGAGCACCATACCCCCGCCCTCGCTGGACCGCTGCCAGCGCCGGCGCGGCGCAACGCTTCCACCCGCACGGCCCAACGTTCTGCCGGGCTGGCGCGTCTACAGGATGTGAGCCCCACGATGACGATCGTCGCCGCCGGCGTCGCCGGGCGCGCGGGGGAAGGCGGCGGCGGGCGGGCGTTCCCGGGCATCGCTGCCGAGGATCCAGTCGTGGCGCCCGCGCGCGCCGGCGGCACGGAGAGGCTGGCAGCGCTCTTCGAACGCCATCACGCGCGGCTCTTCCGCCTCGCTTGCCGGCTGACCGCCGACCGCGAAGAGGCCCGCGACCTGGTGCAGGAGACCTTCCTGCGCGCGGCGCGGCGGGCTGACAGTGTGCCGGAGGGAGCGGCGTCCGGCGAGGCATGGCTGGTGCGGACGCTGGTCAATCTCTGCCGCGACCACCACCGCCGGCTGTCCGTGCGGTCGCGTGCCCGCGGTCTCCTCACCGCGGCGGCACTCGCAGCGTCCGCGGCGTCCGCCGCATGCGCCGCTCCCGGTCCGGAGGCGATGGTGGTGGCGCAGGCGACGGTGCGTGCCGCCCTGGCGCGGCTGCCGGCCCGGCGCCGGGCGGTCGTCGTGCTGCACGAGATCGAGGAGCTGCCGGTGGCAGGCATCGCGCGGCTGCTCGGGATCGCCGCGGTCACCGTGCGCTGGCACCTGCTGGCGGCGCGCCGCGAGCTCGCCGCCGCGCTGCTCCCACCGCGCGCCGCCGCCGCACTCAGCCTGCCCGAGGAAGGAGGCAATTCCCGATGAGCCGAGCACCGTCGCCCCGCCACCTGCTCCTGCGGACCGCATTGCGCTTGGGCGATCCCGGCGCCGGCGCGATCCTGGCGCCCGCGGAAGAGGAGGCGATGCGCCGCGCCACCCTCGACGCGGCCGCCGCTTCCGGGGGAAGTCGCGCCGGGCGGCTGGCGCGGCCGCCGCGGCCAGCTGCTCCGCCGCCGAACCGAGCTCGCCGCCGCGGCCACCTGGCCCATGCCGGTCACCCCGGCACGACCGCGAGGTCGGCGCTCCGGCTGCTCGGTACGACTGCGGCGGCCGCGGCCGCGATCTGCGTGGCCGTCGCCGTGAGCTGGGTGAGCTGGCAGGGACGCCCCTGGCCGCGCCCAGCCGACGAAGCCAGGCCGCGGCCACTGCAGCAGCGGTCCGCCATGGCGGCGCGCCGGCCGCTGCCGCCGGCTCTCGAACCTGCTGCCGGCGGCGGCGCCGGCAGCCCGACACCCGTCGCTGCAACCGGCGATGAGCTGGTCGAGATCGGACACACCACTCGCACAGCCGGGGGCACCGGCGTGGCCAAGGCCGACCACCTGGCCAAGGCCGCTGACGTCGTCGAAGCCGCCGGCAGGCCGGCGGTGGACGCCGAGCAGATCTCTCTCGCTGCCGAAGCGCCGGCGGCTCCCTCGGTCACGAGCGCCGCGGTGGCCGAGCCTGGGCCTGAGCCCGGCGCCCGAGCCGCCGCCGAGGCAGCCGGCGCCGCCGCCTCACTCGCGCCAGACGCCTCGACCGAGGCCGGGCCGAGCGCGCCGCCGCGCCAGGTGCAGTTCTCGCTCCCGGGGGGCACCCGGGTCATCTGGCTGGTAAGGGAACCGACCTCGCGATGAGCCGCCTCACCAACGTCCACGGCAACCCGACACGATGAAGCGACGACCGAAAGCAACCTTCGACGGCGGCGACCGCCAGCGACGACCGACAGCACCGAACGAAAGCAACCACCGACAGCGACCACCGAAGAGGAGACGACCATGAATCGACCCGTACCACTCACCCTGGCCTGCTGCGTCGCCTGGCTGCTTGGCCTCGCCGCTGCACCCCCTGCGGCCCTTGCGGCGCAGGCCGCCCAGGCCGCGCCGGCCGCGCCGGCGGCCCAGGAGAGCGCTAGCGCTCCGCCGGCCGCCACCGCCACCGCCAGGGCCTCGACCTACTCGGCGCGCTACCGTGTCCATTACCTCGACCGCCACGCCGCCGAGCAGCTCGCCTGGGACCAGTGCGCCGGCAAGGAGTGCCGCGTCAGCTGGCAGGCCGGCGACCTCGACCTGACCGCCGACGGCGCCACCCACGAGAAGCTGGCCCGGGCGCTGGCCCGCGCCGACGAGCCCCGCACGCAGAGCTTCCAGCTCACTCTGCTCGCCGCGGACAAGCGTGCCGGCGGCATGGCCCCCGATCTGTCCAAGCCCGCCCAGCGGGCGCTCGCGGACCTGAAGGACTTCCTGCCGTACGCGAGCTACCGGCTGCTCGACATCGCCTGGCTGCGCACGACGGCGGGCGCGGAAGCGCACCTCGTCGGGGACCGCGACACCCCGTACAGCGCCGAGCTGTTCTTCACCCGCATCGGCGATCCGGAGGCCAGGGAGCTCCTGGTCGAGAGCTTCGTCCTCCGCGCCGCGGTCGCCGAAGGCTCCCGGCCGCCGGCCCCCGCCGCCGCCAAGCCCGCGCCGGAGGCCCCGGCGCGCTCCTGGGAGACCCTGATCAAGACGACCTTCAGCATGCACGTCGGCGAGACCGTCGTGGTGGGCACCTCGAAGCTCGGCGGCGACACCTCGGCCTTGGTCGTGCTGCTGACCGCGGTGCCCGAGCCCGCGGCACCGCGGACCGCCGCCGCGAGCCACTGAGCGGACCGCCGGCAGGGCGCGACCGGCGTGGCGATCGCGGGCTACTGGCTGTTCGTCAACGAGCCGCCGCCGGCGAGGGAGCCCTGAGGCGCATGCCCGGACAGCGCATAGCTGGTGCTCCGCCCCCCTTCCGGGTTCCGGACCAGGATGCCGCGCTCGAGAAGAGGCAGGAGGTCGCGGAGCGCCGTGTCCTGGGAACACTTCGCGAGCTTGGCGTACTTCGACGTCGTGAGCTTGCCCACAAAACCATCCAGCAAGCGGTTCAGCACGAGGCGCTGGCGCTCGTTGACCGCAAGGTCGCCGAGACTCTCCCAGAAGCGCGCCTTCGCGAGGACGGCGCCGAGAGTGATCTGCGCGCCGGCGATGGCCCGGCCCAGGCAGCCAAGGAACCATTCCATCCACGGCGTGACATCCAAGGCTCCCTTCTGCACCTGCTCGAGAGTGTCGTAGTAGGCCGCGGATTCCTGCCGAATCTGCGTTGACATGCTGTAGAAGCGTTGCGGACTGTTCTCGGAGCGCGCCAGAGCCATGTCCGCGATGGCGCGCGCGATGCGGCCGTTGCCATCGTCGAAGGGATGGACGGTCACGAACCAGAGATGGGCCAGCCCCGCTTTCAAGACCGGATCTATCGCGGCGCCGGCATTGAACCACTCCAGGAATGCCTCCATCTCGCCATCGAGCCGTCGCGCCGGGGGTGCCCTGAAGTGGACATGCTCCTTCCCGATCGGACCGGAGACCACTGCCATCGGGCCCGTGCCGTCGTCGCGCCAAGCCCCTGCCCGGATCCTCGTCAGGCCACTGTGCCCGGTGGGGAACAGGGACGCATGCCAGGCGAAGAGCCTCTCGGCGGTGAGCGGCTGGTCATAGCGCCGCGTCGCGTCGAGCATCATCTCGACGACACCTTCGACCTTGCGGTCGGCGGGCTCGAGTCCGCCGATCTCCATGCCGAGGCGGCGCGCAATCGACGACCGGACCTGTTCCGCGTCCAGCTTCTCCCCCTCGATCTCGCTGCTCTTCAAGACATCGGCGGTCAGAGTCTCCAGGACCGCCTCCTGGCGAAGCTCGAACCCGAGGGCCTCCAGATGGCCGATCAGTCGACCCTGCCGGTGGCGGACGTCGGCGAGAGCCTCGGCAAGCTGCTCGCGGTTCCACTCGAACCGGGGCCAATCCTGGAGCTCGTGGATGTACATTCTCCGCACCTCCTGCGGAGATTATAGCAGGAATCTAGCCGGGAGCCAACCATTCACCGTAGGAAATGCGGAGAATAGGCCAGCCAATCGCCGCAGACCCGTCGTGCGACTACGCCGTGCAAGTCACCCGGAACGTGCAGTCCAGGTGGCAGCTGTTGCAGGTGGCGCAGAGGCTGATGCCCGTGATCGCCACTCCCGCGGCGACCTTCCCGAGCAGCGGCACGTCGAGCTGGCGCAACGTGTCCCGATGGAGCGCGATCCTCTTGGCCTTGATCTTCATCGTGAGTCCTCCTGGCTGAGTGGTCCGGCCGGCGCCGCGGCCGACCCTCCAGAGCCGGCCCGGCGCGGCCCGCTACTCCGCCGCTGCAAACCACGAGCCTTTTCCCGCGAGGCAGCGGCGCTCGCCGGCCAACGAGACCTACCTCCGAATGCGTATACCGGTCGTGGACGATGGCCTTCCAGGCCTGGCCGCCTCCCCGGCGCTCTGCCTTTGACGGCACAGCGGCCCGGCATTATATTTAAGCGGGGCTGTGGCCGAGCGCCCTCGATCGCCGGCTGCCGTCCTCTCCGGAAGGGAGATCAGGGGATGTTCACTCGCGAGCCCGACTTCGACTTCGCCCTCTTCAGCCGTGACCAGCGGCTAACGACGCTGGTCGAGGTCAAGTCCAAGGCGAACACCTCGTCCGGCTGGGCGACCCAACTCAGGCGCAACCGCCTCGCCCACGGGAATCCCTCTCGGCGTGGCGATTACCTGCTGTTCGCCACGCCGGACAAGATCTACTTGTGGAAGAGGGCCGGCGACGACCCCGCTCCGCTCCAGCCCTCCTTCGAGGCCGATGCACGACCACTCTTCGCGCCCTATTTCGAGCGAGCCGGCGTCCGCGCAGAGGGCGCCAGCCCGGAGGCTTTCGAGCTGGTCGTCGCTGCCTGGCTGGGCGACCTCGTCCGTGCAGCAGAGCCACGAGAGAAGCTCGCCGCGCAGCAGCCGTGGCTGGTCGACTCCGGATTCCTCGACGCCGTCGTGGGCGGCCAGATCGAGTACGCCACCGCGGCGTGAACGTCTACGTCGAGTCCAATTCGTTCTGCAGTTGGCGCTCCTTCAGGAGTTCCACGCGAGCCGCGAAGCAATTCTGCAGCTCTGCGAAGCCGGCAGCGCCCGGCTCGTGATCCCGGCCTTCTCCCTCATCGCATCGGCTCAGCGCGTGGGGGCGTTCGGCTCAGCGGCGAGGATCGTCTCTTCGTGAGCAATGGCGTCGGCAGCGTATGCCATAGCCGCACGGATGTCTTCGCGCTTCAAGCGCGGGTAGGCATCCAGCAAGTCGTCCTCGGTGGCCCCGTCGCCGAGCTTGCGCAGCAGCAGTTCGACGGGAATCCGGGTGCCCCGAATGACGGGCCTCCCCATCATGACCTTGGGGTCCATCTCGATGCGGTCCGTGATGGTCATGGAGTACTCCATGCAGGGCGCCGGTGCGCGAGGTCGTACCAGCACCTTGATCTTCTCACGTTAAAGGGCGAGCCCACCACTCGTCGCATTCCCGAACTAGCCCGACGCTTGACCCGCACGGCGCTCCACCTTTGACGACACTTCAGCGCGGCCGGTGAGCCTTGTCGCTCTCACTGCCCGTCAGTTGTCGTGGAGTTGCCATCTTCCGAAGCGAGCCGCCTCTCTAATTTGGCTATAGAGAGCCGCCTGTCCAAAGTCCTTGGTGAGGACGTCTTCAGCTTCCGCCAGCTTGTCCTCTTCTTCCGTGGTGCGGCCGCGCGGCCGATCCGGCAGGCTGTTAGCAGCTTGATAACGTATCCTTGCAAGATGGGCATTGATATCCACCCACGTCCTGATCGCCGATCTTATGGAGGCCTGTTGAGATGTTGGCACCACCAGGTAGAGCTGCCACAATAGTGTCGTAAGGCTCTTCTTTTCAAAGTCGTTGGACAGAGGTTGACGGATCCAGAACTTCTCGGTGTCTCCACGGATGATCCGGTCGATGTTTCTGAGATTTGAGTAGCGGTCCCGATTCTTGCCCTCAGCCAGTGCAGCGACATCCTTCACACGCAAGCTGATTTCCAGATCCAACAGCTCGGCCGCCCGCCGCTGCTCGCCGCGCTTCACCCACTGGCCGTAAGAGAAGGACAAGAGGCCAATGAAGAGAGAGGAGAACAGGAATAGCGCAAAAGGAGTGTTGACGAACGCCCAGATCGGCGATCGCGGCGTCGAATGACGGGTAGCGGCCGCGTGGCCTGCGTGGCCAGGAGAGTCTCGGAGATGAGCGGAATTCCTTCTCATTGCCTGTGTTGCAAGCGCGGCGGCCCGGCGCCGTTCATCCCGCCCGGAAAGCCCGCATCGGGTCGATCCTCGCCGCGCGGCGGGCGGGCACGAAGCTCGCCGCCATCGCGGTCGCCGCCAGCAGAGCCGCGATGCTCGCGAAGGTCAGCGGATCGCTCGGGCTGACGCCGAACAGCAATCCCGCGAGCAGCCGGCTGAGGACGAGCGCGCCGCCGGTGGCCACCAGGTGCGCGCCGGCGCGGTCCCCCTCGCCGAAGTCCCGGCCCGCGAGCAGCGGGATGCGCAGCGTCTCGAAGTAGCGCGTGCCGATCACGCTGTCCTCCACCTCGAAGGCGTCCTTGCCCGGCGGCGGCTGGCGCCCCGCGACCTTGATCTCGGTCCGGCTGCTGCCGAAGAGGTTCCCGAGGCCGAGCGGAATCGCGTCCGCCAGCGTCACCGCCTGCACTCCGGGCAGCCCCGCCACGCGCTCGCCGAGCCGCAGGAAGAGCTGCTGCGACCGCGGCTTGTCGAAGCCGAGCACCGAGGGGTCGAGCGTCACGGTCTCGACGTGCCCCGGGTCGAATCCCGGATCGAGCGCGCCGGCATGCTGCAGCGCGCGCAGGAAGAGGCCCGCGGTGACGAGCAGGAGCAGCGACACCGCGACCTGGGCGACGACGAAGGCGCTGCGGATGCGGGCTCCCCGGCGGCTGCCCCCCGAGGCGGTGTCCTTGAGCGCCGGCACCAGGTCCGCGTGCGCGGCCTGGCGGGCCGGCACCAGCCCGAAGGCCACGCCGCAGAGCAGCGACAGCAGCAGCGCGAACCCGAGCACGCGCCCGTCGAGGCTGAAGTCGAGGACCAGCGCGATGCCGAAGGGCGGCTGGAAACCGCGCAGCAGGTCCAGGCCCCAGCCGGCCAGCAGGACGCCGCCGGCCCCGCCGAGCACGGCCAGTAGCACGCTCTCGGTGAGCAGCTGCCGGGTCAGGCGGGCTCGCGCCATGCCGATCGCCAGGCGGATGGCGATCTCCTTGCCGCGCGCCGTGGCCCTGGCGAGCTGCATGCTCGCGACGTTGACGCAGGCGATGAGCAGCACGAACAGCGACACCGCGAGGAGCACGGCGAGGAAGCTGACGACCCCGCCCTGCAGCTCCCGGTCGTAGCCGGTCACCGGCGCGAGGACCACCTCGTGATGGCGGTCCTCCGGATACTCGTGCGCCAGCCTGCCGGCGATGGTGTTCATCTCCGCCTGGGCGTGAGCCGCCGACACCCCCGGCCGCAAGCGGCCGACCGCCTCCAGCCAGACCGTGCGCCGGTCCTCGAGATCGCCACGCTGCAGCACCGTAGGCGCCATCGCGGTCGGCAGCCAGAGATCGTAGACGAAGCCGAAGAACGTGCCGCCGAAGCCGCCGCCGGCGACACCGATGACCGTGAACGGGATGCCGTTGAGGATCAGCTGCCCGCCGATCAGCGACGGATCGCCGCCGAAGCGCCGCTGCCAGAGCGTTTGGCTGATCACCACCACCCGGTGGGAGCCGCGCGTGCGGTCCTCCTCCGGCAGGAAGAAGCGGCCGCGCATCGGGCGTGCCCCGAGGACGTCGAAGTAGTTGCCCGAGACGATCTGCGCCGCGACCAGCTGCGACTCGCCATGCCGGGTCAGCGACAGCGCCCGGTCGGTGTAGACGGCGAGACCGGCGAGCGTGCGGCTGGCGTCCCGATAGTCGCGGTAGTCGAGGAGCGGGAAGCCGCCGAGACGATGCTTCTCCCCGGTCTCGTTGCGGTAGACCTTGACCAGCCGCCCCGGCGCCGTCACCCCGGGCAAGGGCCGCAACAGCAGCGAGTTGACGAGAGTGAAGATCGCCGTGACCGCCCCGATGCCGATCGCCAGGGACAGCGTCGCGGTGAGCGCGAAGCCGGGGTTCCGGCGCAGCGCCCGCAGGCTGAAGAGCAGATCGCGGACCAGGCCCATCGTCGAACCTCCAGGACCAGGCCTTCCGCACGCGGCACCAGGGAAGGTCGGACAGCGTTAGCGAAGAGCCTACCACGCACTCGTCTGAGGCGCTCCGGCCCACACGCCCTCGAAACCCACCCAGCTTCTCCACCGTAGAGCGCTCTGGAGGGCGGCGTTACGACGACGCATTCCTCCAAGGAGGTAGACTTCACGCGCAAGCGGACCGTAGGTGTGGCGCCTGGCGGTCCCGCTCCAGCGAGGTGATCCGGCCGTGCTCTTGCTGCTGGTGTCGATCGCCGCGGGAATGATCGTCGTCGAGAAGCTCTGGCCGGCGGTCGAGTTGCCGCGTGTGCGGGCCTGGTGGGCGCGCGTCATCGCGGTCAATGCCGTCCAGCTCGGCATCGTGATCCTGGCCGGGGTCACCTGGGACCGCTGGCTCGAGGGCGCTTCGCTCTTCCATCTCCGCGATCGGTTCGGCGTCGCCGTCCAGGGAGCGCTGGCCTACCTCGTCTCGACGTTCGTCTACTACTGGTGGCACCGGCTGCGCCACGAGTCACGTTGGTTCTGGCTGCTCTGCCACCAGCTCCATCACTCGCCGCGGCGCATCGAGCTGGTGACCTCTTTCTACAAGCATCCCGTCGAGATCGCCCTCAACTCCTTGCTGAGCGCGGCGATCGTCTATCCGCTGCTCGGCTGCTCGCCGCAGGCGGGCGCCCTCTACACCTTCCTGACCGGCATCGCCGAGTTCTTCTACCACTGGAACGTCAACACCCCGCGCTGGCTGGGCTTCGTCATCCAGCGCCCCGAGTCCCACCGCGTGCATCACCAGTACCGCCATCACACGCAGAACTTCGCCGATCTGCCGGTCTGGGACCTGCTCTTCGGCACCTTCAACAACCCGCGCCGCTTCACCGCCGTCTGCGGCTACGACGACTGGCGCGAGGACCGCTTCGAGGACATGCTCGTCGCCCGCGACGTGCACGCCGCGGCGGCCGAGACGACCCGGCCGTTCACGTTCCTGCCGACCTGTATCGGCTGCAGCAAGCGCTGGGCCTGCGCGACGATCTCCGGCAGCGCCGGCAGCGCCGCCAGCGCCGCGCCGCCCGCCGAGCCCCGGAGCTGAGGACCCGCGCCGCGCCGCACCGCCCTCAGTCGTCATCGATGGCTACCAGGCGTCCGCCCAGCCGATTCGGTAGAGGCAGAAGTTCAGGATGCGCGGATCGGTCGCGATGCGGCGACCTCCGCCAGGGATCTCGAAGTCGAAGCAGGCGGCGGCCGCTGGTTCCAGAGGAAGCTCGACGTCCAGCGTGCTCCGAGCCTGGACTCGCCGCAGCGCGATCGTCTGTCCCCCCTGGTCGAGCAGCCAGAGGTCGAACGGTCGTCGTGCAACGCCAGGGCCGGGCTCCAGATCGAGGCGCAAGACTCGCCGGCGTCCCGTCGGGCGCTGGATGACGAGGCGCGCGCAGGGACCTGCCCAGCGCCAGAAGACTGGGCCATGGACTTCAAGCCCGTGCCAGCCGCGTCCGAGGAAGATCTCATCCGGTGGCCCAGGCCGGCCGAGACCTTCCTCCGACAGGCGCCGCAGGCCCGTTCTTGCCGCCTCCGGCGGAGTTTCAGCCTCGCAAAGTCGAGAGGTTGCGTCCCACGAGAGATCGTCGCTCCAGGCCATGCCGAAGAGGCGAAAGTTCATCACGCGCGGATCCCGGGCATAGACGCGGCCACCGCCGGCGGCCTCCAAGCGGAACGACTGCAGCGGGGTCTCGTCCAGCGGGAGCTCGCACGCCACGACGGACCTGCCGGAGATCCAGGCGCCTCGAACCAGGTCGCCATCCTGTCCGCGAACCTGCAGTTCGAAGGCAGCGTCGTTCACGCCCGGCCCCGGCTCGATCTCGAGCCGCACCCGCCGATGGGTATGCGTCGGCCGGGTCACCGCGATCTCCGCCTGCGCCGAAGCCCAGCGGAAAGGCTCGCCGTCCGCCCCCGCTTCGAGCACATGCCAGCCGCGCGCGAGGAAGAGACCGTCGGGCGCGGTCGGAGTCGTGAGCCCGGTGTGGGCTGGGCGGTCCAAGCGCTGCAGCCGAGCCGAGCGCTGCCTGCTCGCCGGAGGCCCCAGCGGAAGCTTCCGCTGGCGCCAGGCGTTCCTCACGGCGGCGCGCCCCGCTGCGGCTCGTGTGGCGCGCACTTCCTGGGCGCGCTCGAAGCGGTAACCGTACGCCGAGTCGTGAAGGAAGCGCAGGAACGGCCAGATCCGGTGGGACGATAGTTGCTTGGCCACCCACACCAGCAGGCGGGCGGAGGCGCCGGCCCTGCCGAGCAAATAGAGCAGGTCCCGGCGCACGAAAAAATCCAGGCCGAGGCGCTCCTTGGCCTCCAGCTCGTCCACTGCGATGCCCTGAGCCGAGTAGATTTCCTCCAGCTCCCGACCCTGCACGTCAAGCCATTTGGAGCTCTTGGCCTCCGCATGCGTGCGGAACACGCCCAGGAAATGGGGCAACAGGGTAAAGTGGAAACCTGCCGCGATCAAGCGCTGCCAGTAGTCGTAGTCCATCGCGAACTGCTTGCCCTCGTCCAACGGTCCGACGCTCTCCCACACACAGCGGCGCCAGTAGGTCGTCTCCTGATAAATGCTGCAGTAGTGGCGCACGTTCCAGTCGGTGGGGAAGGCATCGAATTGGTTGAAGAGCCAGCGGCTGTCCACGTCGTGGACGCGGTGAAGTCCCGTGACCACCGTGCGCGACGAGTCTTGCAGGAAGGCTTCGGCGATGCGCCTGAGCGCACCGGGAAGCAAGCAGTCGTCGGCGTTCAGCCAGCCCATGATCTCGCCCGTGCCGCTGCCGAGTCCCCGATTGATGGCAGCCGCCTGCCCGCCGTCGGGCTCACTCACCCAGCCGGAGAGACACGGCTCGTAGCGGCGCAAGATCTCCACGCTCTCGTCGTTGCTCCCGCCATCGCAGATGAAATACTCGAGGTTGGAGTAGCCCTGTAGCAGGACCGACCGCACGGTCTCTTCCAAGAAGCGCCCTTGTTGATAGGACGGAGTCACGATCGTGATGCGCGGCCATTTCGGGTCGCCCGGCTTGGTTCGCGTGAGATACCAGCCAGGCCGCGTCCACGGCCAACCCCGCCGCCCGTCGGGCGGGTTGGGCAGACCGGAGAGACCCGACGCGGCGCGCTTCACAGAAGCCGACTCTACCAGCTACGATCTGACCTACTTCGCGGTCACCAGGCTTGTGCCGCAGGGACCAGATCAAGGGAGGAAACGCGCCTGCACCGCGGGTGCCGGCAACTTGCACGCCTCGAAGCGGCCCCACCACGCATAGCGGTGACGGGCGATCCAGTCGTAGACCAGATCGCGCAGCGGCCGCGGCACGACCCGCAGCCCGGCGACCACGCGCCAGAAGCCACCGACCGCCGCCAGGATCGCCAAGGCTCCCGCCGAGCGCACGAGGATAACCTGCCGCGGCGTGCCGAGGTCGCGGACGAAGACGACGCTCCGCACCTCGCCGGTCAGCGGCCGATCGGCGAGGATCCCGGCGGCGGTCTCGCCCTGCAGCGGTGCGAAGCTGAGCACCGCGCTCTGATCCTCCGCGAGCAGGAACTGCACGGTGCGGTCGCAGAGGCCGCACACGCCGTCGTAGAGCACCAGCTGCCGCGCGCCGGCGACCCTGCGGGCCGGCAGCCAGTCGGGGTCGAAGACGAAGAGATGGACCATGAGCATGCCGAAGGTGAGGTCGGCGAAGCTCACCAGCGAGAGGATGCCGAGCTGCAACGCCGCCGTGCCGAGCCATGCCCAGAGCCGCGTGCGGCGGCTGAAGCTCAGCGGGAGCGGCAGGATCTCGCAGGCCAGCGCCGCCCAGGTCGCCCACCGCAGCCACGGCGCCGGCAGCGCGAGGAGCACGTCGCGCAGCGCCCCGGGCCGCGCGAGGGGATTGTCCAGCACGTGCCGGAGAGCCGAGCCGTCCTGCCAGCTCGGGCTCGCGAGCTTGGTGCAGCCGCTGTACGTGTAGCCGGCGGCGAAGAGCAGCCACGCCACGCCGTAGACGCTGGCCGGGAACGCCCATTCCCGGCCCTCCCGCCGGCGCCGGGACAAGGGCGCGAGCGGCTCGCCCGGAGGCACGAGCACGGTGAGCAGCAGCAGCAGGCCGACGTAGGGGATCGAGGGATTGGCGATCAGGTTGTTGCGGTTGAAGAGCGCCGCCCAGCCGAACCAGAGCAGCAGCGCGACGGTGCGCCGCGCGATGCCCAGGGCGAAGGCCACCGCGAGCCCGAGGAGCACGAGCAAGAAGACGGTGACGAAGCGCGGCGTTCCCCAAACGTCGAGCGGATCGGGCAACAGCCCATGCGTGAGGTTGAGCGCCGGGTCGGCGAGCACCCCCCGGTCGCTGAACAGTTCCGCGCCGTAGGGCAGCAGCGTCGCGAAGTGGATCGCCAGGTAGACCCCGAACACGACCCGGAAGCAGGCGAACTGCCACGCCGAGATCGGCTTCACTCGACGCAAGGCGCCTCCAGCACCCAGACGTCATGGCGGCCGCGGGTGCGCGTGGCGATGCGCACGCGAAGGTGCCTGGCGCCCGCCGGCACGCCGAGCTCGCGGCGGAGCGGCCCCCCGCTCCCGAGCCCGTAGCAGAAGACCGCCTCCCAGAGCGGCCGCGGCAGCCGAGGCGCGTACGAGAGCGCCGCGCCATAGACATTGCGCCGGTTGTAAGGCCCGCCGAGCCGCCGATAGACCTCGGGCGTGATCGGCAGCACGAGCTCCCGCCCCGAGGGCAACGTCGCGAGCAGCGTGAACTCCGAGGCGAAGGTCTCGAGGCCCCGCACATCGGTGAACACCTTGGGGAGCGGCGAGGCCGCCAGCGCCGCGCCGATGCCCTTGAGCGGTGCGATCCCGGCGGCGTCGCCAACCATCTGCAACGAACCCAGGACGAGCAGCGCCGCGGCGCCCACGTCCCGCCACGCCACGGAGCGCTTCCCGGGCGCCGCACCCGGCGACCTCGAGCGAAGGTTCACGGCTGGATTCTAGCTTGCACCCAAGTACGCGAGCGGCGACCGGCCGAGGCCCGTCGGCGATGCCTCCGCAAGCGCCGGGCAGCCGAGGTAGCGGATGCAGCAGCCCGGCGAGTTGCGCGGCAGCGCCCGCGGTGCCAGGATCCTCTCGGGATGCCGTTCCGGTGAGGCGGTACGGGCGCCGTATCCCAGGCGCGACAGCCGAGGAGGGCTGCAGGGCCATGGACCAGGACGGATCGACGAAGCCCGCCGACGAGCTGAACCCGCAACTGTCGAGGAGCCGCGCCGACGAGCCGAGCCCAGGACGATACCACATCGCCTTCGCCGCCACCCTGGTTTCCCTGTGCGCGCTCAACTTCCTCTTCCACCAGGTCCTCGCCGCCGACTTCTTCGATCGCGAGCTACAGGGCAGGGTCCTCCCGGTGCGACAGCTGCGGCCCCTCTGGCCGACCGTCATCTACGCGATGTCAGCCCTCGCCATGGTGGCCTTCGCCGCCCGCGGCCCCGCGACGGCAAGCCCCTGGCGAGCCGCCGTCCTCGGCGGTGGCTTTGTCGGCCTCCTCACCTTCGGCACCTGGAACCTCATGAACTACGCGTGGCTGCCCGGCTGGCCTCTCTCAGTGGTGCTCGTGGACACCGGCTGGCACATCGTCTGCGGCCTGCTCAGCGGTGTCGTGCTGGCGCGCTGGCTCCTCTCCTCTCGACGTTGAAGCCACCATCGTGGTTCTATTCGGGAGGCCTGTCGCTCGCAACCCGCGTAGTGCCCTGTAGCCGCAGCTTCCTTCGCCTTTGACGGCGTCGGCGGCCAAATCGAGCACGCCACCGCAGCGTGAACGTCTACGCCGAGTCCAATTTCGTTCTGCGGTCGGCGTTCTGGCAGGAGTTCCACGCCGGCTACCCGCCTCGTCGCGGCCAGGCGGCCAGCCTCCGTAAACCCGACCTCGATCTGGCGACGCGACGGCGGCGGTCGCTGACCAAGGCGTCGCACCGCAAGTCAATCGGTTGCCAGCGAGGCCGCGCGCTATTCTTTCTCGAACCCTTGGCTCGTGAACTTCAACGTCTGGCTGTTTTCGGTCACAATACGCACAACCTGCTCCGGCGCCCCGGTCGGGATCGTGGCCTCGATCTCGAGCGTGACGGTGACCTCGGTTCCGACGAGACCGGCGAGATGCGCGATGACCTCATCGGCGATCCGGCTGGCATCACGCCCCACACGCGCCGGGTCGAGGCGCACTGTTCCATGGAAGCGCCGCGGCGGCGCAGTCACTTCGGTCCTGCCAGCTTCGACTCCACCGCCCTCGGTCGGAACGCGGGATCCGGCCCCCGTCGCGCCATGCGTCACCATTGGTTGATCAGCCGGCACCGACTCTCTGTCCAGCTGAACCTTCGCGACATCGGGCTTGACCAACAGGCCGGCGCTATCTTCCGTTAACGCGATCTGGCTTCCCCCCTGCAAACCGCGATATCGACCTGTCGCTGCATCGTAGTCGTCAGCGAAAGCGAAGGCGTCTATCTGCCATGTCAAGAGGGCCAAGCCGTCGCGGATCGCGTTCACTAGAACCGTAGGTTCGGCAAGCCGCGGCAAATAGAGATAACGAGCGAAGTCCTCGACGAGCTGCTTCACGGCGACGTGGTCGCCGCGCCAGAGCGGCACTCCATCGAGTTCCATGCGCAGCCGCGTCGGGGCGAAAGCGGTGACCAGCAGCTCGTCGCCGCGCAGTTTCTTGCTGGCGCGCACTGCCAGCGGCTCCTGCCCCGAAAGCCTCAGGCCCTGCCACTCGACCGCAGCCTGCGGTGAGGCCTGCACCGGCACCAGGAGCCACTGATAGGTCTCTGGCAGGCGGGCGTCGACGGCGCTGTCGGCGGCAGCTCGCTGGGTCTCGGCCTGCTTCACCTGGTGAGGCGAGAGGTCGAGCGTCTCTTTCTCCGCCAGGATCGCTTCCCAGGCCAGAAAACGACGCGTGGCCTCGTCGAGGTCTTGAAGCCGAGTCTTGTCGGCGGCCAGGAAGACCAGCGCGTTGCCGTAGAGACGTGGCGAGTTGCCGCGCGATGCCAGGATCGCTTTCGCGGCGACCTCCGCTGCGCTTCCCGGCTCCCGGCTATAGGTTTGGTCGATGCCGAGCACGATCAGCCGCGCATCCAGATCGTCGGGCACGTCCTGGCCCGAATGCGGCAAGGCGTGGACACGGTTGAAGTCGCCGCTCTTCCGCAAGTCGGTTCGCAGTCGCTGCTCGAGCTCGTGCACGACCTTGTCCGGATCGCGCTTGAGCTGCTCGGCGCGGTCTTCTGCGAGCTTGGTGACCGTGGGCTGCGTCGAGTACCAGTAGCGCGGGCCATCCTGGTACAGATAGGTGGCCGCCCCTGCGAGCCGCCGGAGCGCATCGCCGAAGACGGCGGGCGACTCTCCCGGCATGACGCAGCCGAGCTTGATCCGGCGATCCTCGATCCCGCGGTGCGCGGCCGCCGCGGTCGGCGCCGAGCCCAAATAGATGGTGCGCGCCACCCGTCGGCAAGCCGCGAATTTGCCAAGGTTGGGCACCTCGCCATCGAGGCGCAGCGGCAGCGAGTTGGGGCCGTCAACGTCCTTCTCGATCACCGGCACCCAGTTGTCTGAGAGGTAGCGCGTCAGCTCGAACTGCACGCGCGGATCATCGATCGAAATGTTTGCCGGCAGGATCAGCGGGTTCTTGTCCCCCTTCTCCCACAGGCTGTGAATGACCGCCGCCATCAGGCGCAGCACGCCGCGCGTGCGCTGAAACTTCACCAGGGTCGACCAGTCGTTGTAGAGACGGTCAAAGATCTCAGGATGGATCGGGTAGGCGGCCTTCATGCGCTTCTCGTAGTCGGGGCCGCGGCATTCCGGCGGGAACTCCTGGTGTTGAGTACGATAGAGGTCTGCGAAGGTGCGCGCCACGACGTCGCGGTCCTTGAACTGCGCTACGTCGGCCAGCGGCTCGAACAGTCGCCGCCGCACGATCTCGAAGCTCTCCTCGGCGCTCGCCGGCCGCCACGACGACTCCACTCGCCCGACAACGTTACGCAGCCGGTCGAGCGCTTCGCGCCCACGCTGGCCCCCCACCTCGACATCATCGGCCTGGGTGTGGGGAGAGCCCGCGGTGTCGGATGCCGGTAAGCTGATGACCAGCATGCAGTTCTTCGCCAGCTTCGCCGACTCGGTCAGCGCCTGGGCAAACGTGAACTGGGTCTCAAAGCTGCCGGCCGGCAGGTCGCTCTGGTCGTGGAGCTGGCGCGCGTACGCCACCCACTCGTCGATGAGGACCAGGCAGGGACCGTACTCGACGAACAGTTCGCGGAGCACGTCGCCGGGGCTGGTCGCCTTCTCGTCATCGGCAGCGAGGCGCGCGAAGGCCTTCTTCCCGCCGAGCTGCCAGGCCAGTTCCCCCCAGAGCGTGCGGATCACAGTGCCATCAGCCTTACGGACCGGGTTGCCGGGTGAGATCCTGTTCCCCACCAGCACCACGCGCCGCGCGGTCGGCAACTTCGTCGCTCCGGCGACTTGAATCACGTCAGCGACACCTGCCAGCTCGGACGGCTTCGTCCCCGAGCAGAGGTGGTAGAGCGCCAACATCGAGTGCGTCTTGCCGCCGCCAAAGTTCGTCTGAAGCTGCACCACAGGGTCCCCGCCCTCGCCATTGAGCCGCTGCACCGCGCCAACCAGCAGCCGCTTCAGGCTCTCTGTGAGGTAGGTGCGGCGGAAAAACTCGGCGGGATCGCGGTATTCGGCCGTCCCCTCTCCAAGATGCACCTGCCACAGGTCGGCGGCGAACTCGGCCTGCTGGTACCGACCGCTTGCCACATCCTTGTGTGGCGTCACCACTTCGCGCCAGGGCTTGAGATTTCCCGTCATAGGGCTCTCGATGGCCGTGCCCGCGCTCTTGCGCTTCTCACCTCGGACCTGCTCGTCGAAGCGCACCCTCAGCAATTCCATCTTTATCTTCTCGATCTCTTCCACCTGCGGCGCCGACACCGCGGTCAAGAGCCGCCCCACCGAGTCGAGGGCGCGGTAGGCGTCGTCACCGGAGAACGGGTTTTGATGCGCCCACCGATTGCGCATGTCGCGCAGCTCGCTCACGAGCGAGCGCTCGGCGTGGCCCAGGGTCTTGCGGAAGACTAGGTTCCATTGGTTCCACATCACGGCGAGCAGCGCCGCCACGTCCCAGCGGGGTTCCGCCTCGGTGCCGACCAGCCTCGTCTGCGACTCCGCGACCGCCGCCTTCGCCTCCTCGAACCAGAGTTGCGCGTGCTGAGCCTTCAGCTCGCGCTCGATGAACGGGGCGAGACCCTCCTTGAGGAGGTCCAAGGCCTTGCCGACGCGTTCCTGGTTGGTAATCGCCATGGTTTACTCCTGATCATCAAAGAGCCCGCGCTCGGCGCGGGGCTTGCCGCCGTTGCGCGCGAGCCGCGTGATTTCCGGCCAGCTCTGGACGAGGCCGTTGTAGGACAGCGCTTCGGCTGCGCGCTTCTTGCGCTCGCACAGAGTGTAGAGCCGGTAGGGCAGCTCACGGGCGGTCTCGGCGTTGGCGCCGAGCTTTGCGATCAGCGCCGCCGCGGCGGCTTCGCCGTCGGCCTCCAGCACTCGGATCAGGTGATGCACAATCTCCCAAACCGAGAGGCGTGGGTCGGTCGCCGGGTCCCAATCTTTGGGCAACTCGCTGGGTTTGAGGAGGCGCACCTTGCCGCCCTTCGAGGCCAGGATGCGAGCCGCCACCATGCCGGCCACGCTGGTGTTCTTGGCCTTGGAAAGCGTCTCGGCCACACCGTATTCTCCCGCCTCAAATCCGTATTGCTCGAACCACGCCAGCGCCCAGCGAGTGTCGGCGTCGAAGTCGCCCTCCTGCTCGGCCAGCGCCTCGTCGAGGGTATGGTTGATGAGCGCCAGCGCCTGGCGCACCGAGAGGGACTTGCCTTCGGCGTCGAGCACTCTGGAGTAGCGCGTGTAGACCGCCATGCCTGGGCCGATGGCCGCCTGCGCCAGATCGACCGGGGCGATGTTGCCGCGCTGGAGGTCGGCTAGCGCCGCGGGCAGCTCGGCCTTAAGCGCGGTGACGAACTCGCGGCGGGTGGCGGTGGGCGCGGCGGCTGCGCGCGGGCGGCAGACGAGGACGATGCTGGAGGCGAGGGCGTTACTCCCTGAGCCGACCATGCGGTTACTCAGTTCCGTCCGCATCGGCCAGGTTCCACTGATGGCGAAGCCGGCGCGGATCACCGCGTCGAGGAAGGTGTCCCAGCCCGTACTGGCAGTGCCGTTAGCGCCATCGCTCTCCGCCTGTTTGAAGGCGTAGTAGATGGTGACCGGAAACGCCGGGTGAGCTTGCTCCGCGAGGCGATGCATCGCCTGCGTCATACCGGCGAGGAAGAACGCCTCCGCCTTCTCCTTGCTGCCGTGGCGATAGGGCGTGGCTACCAGTTCCTCGGCTTTAGGCACGGCCAGCGTGGCGAAGAGGTCGGGGAACACGGGCTTTAGCGAGCGGCGCAGCCAGACGTAGAAGAAATCCGACAGGTCTGCGTAGCCGATGTTGTCGTAATAAGGCGGGTCGGTGGAGACCACCTTGCCTTCTGAGATGGATTGGCTCGACGCGTCAACCTGACTGCTCGCGCCGAAGGTTGATCCATAACCTGCAGCGACCCCTTCGATACTTTCGGTGGTCCAATCGACTGCTCCGAGAAAGCTACCTGTTCCGCCCAGCAGCGTATTCAATTCCGCGTAATCCCAGGTCATCGGAATACCCTGCCGAGCGAACGTGTTCCGCGTCGAGTCTCTCTCCGTAAACCAAGTACAAATCGTCGACCCTCGGTCCGCCAGCTTCGAGATAGCAAATGCCAGATACACCCCCACCGCATCGCCATAAGCGATACCGCCGGTAGCGCCGGCCTTGAGGGCGTTGTTGTCGTCAGTCAGGCCGGCTCTTAGCCTGTCGAGCTTCACCCGCTCCCGGGCTTCCTGCACGAGGTCGCAGAAGGTCGTCAGCGCCACCAACTGGCGGGGAGTGAAGAGGTCACCGTAGGTCGTCAGGCCGTAGGGTGGCGTCCAGAGAGCGCGTGGGTCGGGGGCAAGCCGTGTTTCGGGCTTCCACTCTGGCTTCGCCTGGCACGCGACGGCCTCCATCTCCTCGGTCGGCGGCAGGTACATTCGCCTAACGTCCCCTTCGGCAACGATGGCCATCAGCCGCGCGCCCATCCGCCCAGCCTTGCCCTCTGCTTTGATGTAGTCGCCCGCAATCGGCGTCCCCGACATCAGGCATCGGAAGTTCGCGCCGCGAGAGAGCTTGGTGCCGTTCTTCGCCGCCTCGGCATCCTTCGGCTTTCCAACTTTCACGGTGAAGCGGTAGCCGCTAGTCTCGATGATCGGCTCGACGTAGGCCTCCTTGCCCGCCTTAGTGGAGAGCATGAAGGTGGAGGCGAGCGGCACGTCGACCTGGGCGAACGCCGGGTTAGGGCTCTTCACTGTGCGCGCCCAGAGCCAGGCGATGACGGTGAGTTTCTTACCCACAAAGGGCTTGAGGTCCGGGCGGCCCGTTGCCAGCTCGGCCGTCACCTCAACCTTGGGGTAGAGGTGGCCGATGCGCTTCTCAGCCTCGTCATGCATCCACTGGCCGTAATATCGCACGTCCTCGGCGAGGCCCTGCGCGCCGCGCCAGGTCCTTGCCGCTCTCTCTTCTTTGGGCCTCCTCTGCCAATCTGCGTTGACCGGCTCCTTGCCCGCGAATTTCGGCGGGATCTCGATCATCGCCTTGCAGATGAGCACTGCCACCGGGTTGAGGTCCGAGGCGTAAGCCTCTAGTCCCAGCCGCTGCGCCTCCAGCGGCAGCGACCCGCCACCCGCAAAGGGATCGTGGAAGGCCGGCAGCTTGTGCCGGTCGAACAGCTCCTTCGCGCGGGGGTGGTCAGCGTTTTCAGCACAGGCGTAGCGCCAGCTCTGCCAGATCTCGTTCCGCGCCTGCTGCAAGACCGTCTCGTTGGTGGTGTTCTCCCACAGCACAAGATCCTCAATGACGTGGAACAGCCGCTGGCGCTCCTTCTCCTGCGCCTTCTCGGTTTTGAAGATGTCCGGGTGGCTCGACGGATCGTCCACCATCTGCGCGAAGATCACCGCCCGCGCCGCGGCCAGAGGACGACGTGCCCACCAGAGGTGCAGCGTGCTCGGGTGCCCGTGTCGGATCGACTTCTCCCGCGCCGAGGCCTTGTTGATGGCCTCAAGGGGGAGAGCAACTTCGATGAGCTTCTTGCGGTAAGTCATTTCGTTGCCTTCTTCTCGGCAACCAACCTGGTCAGTTCATTAATCCAGCGGGTCGCGCTTTCAAATTGATTAACAAACGCCACGACCCCCTTCTTGCCGTCAGAAAGATCGATAAATGTTGATGCGTGCGCAATCTGATCGCGCAGGTTACGCAAGCTGTCGAGTTCCTCTACGAACCTTGAGCTGCTGCCGCCGATGACTAGCTTGCAGAGATCCCGCTTGTCGCTGAACTCCGTTAGATCGATTCTTGGCGGGTTCATGCCTCGATCACGGAGGGCGGATTCCTTCGTGTTGATCTTGCGTTGACGCCCTTCACTCAGTTCCGCGCACCATGAATCATTTGGCCAAAGAGCAGAAACTACGCCCGCCATGACTTGTTCGAGATGGGTGATCAAGGCAAAGACCACGAGACGCACCGGCAGCTTGAGCAGGTCACTCTGCGTGACCAAGCCATCTATGCGACCGCCGCGGAGTACGAGCCGATAGTGGCTCTCGCGCAGCTGGGGGATCAGGTCAGCAATAGGCATGTCGGCTGAGACAATCAACCCGTCGCGCAAACGCTGCATCACGTTGCAGACGGCTTTGCCGCTGTGATCTCCTCCCCGAAGCAGGACGCCCACTGTGGCATCACCCCGCTTCACCGGGAACTGGTCGAAGTCTGGCGCATTCCGCGCCAACCAAGGCGCCGCTTCGGCATCGGCCGGGGCCCAAACCAAGTCCGGTTCAAACGTACCAATCAGCCGCGCGTGGAAGCTGGCTTCCATGGCCTTGAGGGCTGCTGCAAGCTCTGTGTCAAGTCCCGCCATCACGGCCTCCTCGTCAGCTCCTATCTCCCCGACCACCGTCGTGCCCGTGACAACCCGGATCTCGTGCCACAGGCGCTCCTGCCGTCATGCCACGATCGCCTCGTAGTCGTCGCGCAGGGGCGGCAGTCAGTGCCCGATGGCGGGCCGTCGAGAACCGGAAAGGTGTGCCGCGCGCAATCGAGGGCAGGCGCGTGCTCGAATCGGCGGACGACGAACACCCGCTTCGCTCGCGCACTAGGAGGATGCTCCCGGCCAGGTAGCTGTTGGCGATCAAGTCGATCAGCTCCTGCGTCGCCCCGGGCTCCCAGACGAAGTGATGCTGGAAGTCAGGCAGGATGGTCGCGCGGTTGTAGATCTCGGCCAGGAGGTCCTTGAGCGCGCGGGGGTTGGTGTCTTCGAGAAGGCTCATGAGGGTTCTCCCGCCCGCGCCAGCAGCTCCGTGAAGTCGTAGTTCACGCTGGTGACCCCGAAGTCGGGCTCGCGGCGGAACGGTGCACGGACGTAGTGGACACGGTGCACACCGTCCTCACAGAACTCGACGATGCCGAGGATGAAGTCCTCAGGCTTATTGAGCGAGTAGAGGATCTCGTTCTTGGTGACGGTAATCGTGGACGCCTCTGTCACACGGCCCTTGACCTCGATGAAGCGGAGCTTCCCGGTGCCGGGGACGCGGCTCTCGATGTCGTAGCCCAGCTTCTCGACCTCTCGGTCCGTCGGCTCAAAGCCGAGGCGGCGCTCAGTCTCCATGACGAGAGCGCGCGCAAGCGCCGCGGCGGCCTGGTGGTCTGTCGACGCACCGGCAGTTTCGGGCGGTCGCCCCGTCACTGCTGCGAGGAGTCCCATAGGCACGACGAGCAGACCCCCGAGGACGACGGGCGGCAACGGTGAGATCTGGGCTTCGAGCTTCAGATCCTCCAGCCGCTTCTGCAATCGTCCCTGGAGCGCGTCCGCGCGCTTGCGGGCCTCACCGGAATTGAGACGAGCGTTGGGCTTGCCCGCCTGCTCTTGCAGCCGCAGCTCCTCTGCCCGGTGATCCCAGTAGGTGATCTCCTTGGTCAAGCGGTCCTTTACCGCCGCCTCCGTCTTGGCGATGAGGGCGAGCTTGCGCGAGCGAACTTCTTCAACGTGCTCAGGCACCACGTGCGCGACGGCATACCCCTGCGCATGGCGCTCCAGTTCGCGACTGATCCAGGCGCACTCAGGCCGGGAGAGGATCGCCTCAACGGCTGGCTCGCTCTTCGCCAGAGGTCGGTAGTCGAGGTAGGGTGCGTACTGAAGATGCCGCGCCTTTCCCTCCGCGTCGAGTTCCACGTACAGCATCCTTTTGGACACGACGCGCCGTTCGCCCGTGCGGGAGAGGCTAGCGTCCTGGATGGCGTGCTCCAGGTAGACGAGCACCCGCGGTTGCGTCCCGGGGTCGGCTTCGTCCACCAGGGCGGTGCCTCGCCGGAGGAGGTCGCGATGGCGCTCCAAGGTGAGGTCCGTGACGGCATCAAGCAGTGGGTGGCCGGGGCAGACGAAGGCGGCCAGCGGTTGGCCCTGTGGCGCGACCAGCTGCTTCTCGAAGGCGATGCGCTCATAGCGCGGCAACACCGGCTCTCCGATGCCGATCAGGCGGTCGCGGCTTCGCACCGGAGCGGGGACGTGGGTGACTTCGTACCGCCGCGCCTCGCGCTGCCTGGCCGACCCGCCGAGGCGCGAGAACGCCTCCAGGAAGAACGACTCGATGTAGTGCGGCTGGAGGCGCCGCGCCTCAGCCCGCTCCATTTCCTCGCGGATGCGATAAACGCGGCTCGCGTCCATGGCGTCGTGGGCCAGGGCTCGCTCTTCGAGGAGATCCTGGAGCTGGTTGCGATCGAAGGCTTGGGCGACGACTTGGGTGAGCCGCGCGCGGACCTCGGGTCGCTCGCCGTAGCGGATCGCCTCGATCAGGAGATCGCGAAGCGGCCGGCCGTCAAACTGGAGCTTGCCCAGTACATCGAACACCTGGCCGCCTAGTGCGCCGCGGGCCTCTTCGAGCTTCTCCAGCAGCGTCCGGTAGACGTCGCCCTCACGCGTCCCCTCGGCGACGAGGTTCCAGAGGTGACAGACCTCTGTCTGACCAATGCGGTGGATGCGCCCGAAGCGCTGCTCGATGCGGTTCGGGTTCCAGGGGAGGTCATAGTTGACCATGAGGTGCGCGCGCTGCAGGTTAATGCCCTCGCCGGCCGCGTCTGTCGCGAGCAGCACCTGCACCTCGGGGTCGTGCCTGAACGACTCCTGCGCCCTCATCCGGTCCTCGCGGCCCATGCTTCCGTGGATGACGACGATGGCTTCACTGCGACCGAGGAGCGTGCTGATGCGGCTCTGCAGGTAGTTCAGGGTGTCGCGGTGCTCCGTGAACAAGACCAGTTTTTGCCTGGGCGAAGGTGCGGGCGCAGGTATCGGACCTTTCCCCGTTTGGGCGGCTGGCTCCGCAACCTCGTCTACTATGGCTGCGCGGGTGAAGATCGTGCCAAAGAGCGACGCCAGCTGCCGCCACTTAGCGTCTGCGCCGCTGGTGCGGACCGTGTGAGCCAGCGCTTCCAACCGCCTGAGCGTGCCGATCTCTGCCTTCAGCTCGACTATGGTGCGCGCCGCGGTGGCCTGGTCGAGGATCTCCTCTTCAGCGGCTTCGACCTCATTGTCGGGAGCCTCCTCAAGGTCCTCCACGTCCTCAGCGTCGAGCGCCGGCACGCCTGCAGCGATGGCGGGCTCCACGTCGCCGCTCCGTTGCACCAGCTCCAACTCCCGGAGACGGCTCTCCAGGCGTTCTCGCCGCCGGCGCAGAGACTGGTAGATCGCCTCGGGTGAGGATGCCAGGCGGCGCTGGAGGATCGTAAGGGCGAAACCGACCGTGCCCGCGCGCTTGTCGTTCTGGAGCTTCTCCGCGCGGTTGAACTCGTCGCGCACGTATTCGGTGACCGCCTTATAGAGCTGTGCCTCGGCATCGGATAGTTTGTAGGAAACTGTGTTCGCGTAGCGCTCGGGAAAGAGCGGCGTGGCATCGAACCTGAGCAGGCTCTCCTTGACCATCCGGCGCATCAAGTCGGAGACATCGGCCACGTGGACCCCATCTCGAAACCGCCCCTCGAAGCGGTCCCCGTCTAACAGGGCCATGAAGAGCTGGAAGTCCTCCTCTTTCCCGTTGTGCGGCGTCGCTGTCATCAGTAGGAAGTGACGCGTGAGGGTCGACAGAAGCTGGCCGAGCCGGTAGCGCTTCGTGTATTTGATCTCGCCGCCGAAGAAGGTCGCGGACATCTTGTGCGCCTCATCGCAGATGATGAGATCCCAACCGCAGTCGGGCGCCTTGAGCTTTTCCTGTACGTCTTCGTTGCGGGAGAGCTTGTCCAGCCGGGCGATCACGAGGTTCGTCTCGAGGAACCAGTTTCCAGTTCGCGCGGCTTCGAGCTTGTCGTTGGTCAGGATCTCGAACGGGAGATGAAAGCGCCGATAGAGTTCGTCCTGCCACTGCTCGGCGAGACTGCCCGGGCAGACAACGAGACAGCGCTGCAGGTCTCCGCGAGCGATCAGCTCCTTGATGAAGAGCCCAGCCATGATTGTCTTGCCCGCACCGGGATCGTCCGCCAACAGGAACCGGAGCGGCTGGCGCGGTAGCATCGCCTCGTAGACGGCGGTGATCTGGTGCGGCAGCGGTTCGACCAACGACGTGTGCACCGCCAACACGGGATCGAAGAGGTGGGCCAGCCGGATGCGGTGCGCCTCGGAGACCAGACGGAAGAGGGCGCCGTCGCCGTCGAAGCTCCAGGGTCGTCCCTGCTCCACGACTTCAAGGCGGGACTCGTCGTGCCGGTAGAGAAGCACATTGGCTACTCTGCCGGCTGGGTCCTTGTAAGTTAGCTCCAGCGCCTCGGAGCCGAACCACTGTACCTGGACCACCGTGCCTAGGGAATCCGGCAGGATGCCCCGCACCGTGGCATTAGGCTGGAGGTCTTCAAGCCTGGTCACTAACTCCCCTGAAGACGCCTAACCGTGATCGGCCATTACCGACCATGCGATTCACGGCGAGCGCCAAAGTAACTGCGCAGACCTTAGAGTAGGCTAATCTACCAGATCGGCGCGAGGTTCTAGCCACCGGACACGATCCCGGAGAGACGCAGGGCATCCCCGGACGCCTCCGCGCGACTTCGCGCTGAGCGCGGCAGCCTCGCCTGAGCATGGCCGTCGGCGCCAGGCTGACCGGCCAGCGGACCCCCGCTTGTCGCTGCCCCCCCAGGTTGCGCCGTGCCCACTTTGCCCTTACCATCATCCCCATGAGACGGTTCACCCCATCCTGCCGCTGGGCAACGACGGTCCTCCTGCTGAGCGGCCTGCTCCTGCTGCTCGGCGGTCCCGTCTGTGAGTCCGACAGCTGCCCGATGAGCGTGTCGCAGCGCGCGAAGTGCAGGACCATGGGGCTCGACTGCTGCCAGGGTAAGGGGGGCGTGTCCCATGCGTCCCCGCAGGCGCCGCCGCTGGCGCCGGCGCTCGCGGCCGGCTGTGCTCCGACCCTTGCCGCCCAGGATCAGGGTGCCGCCGGCGCGAGCTCGTCTCTGCCCGCCGCCGCGCCAGCGGTGCTCCAGGGCGTGGGTCTCTTCACGCTCCTCGCCGTCTTCCGCATTTAGGTCCTCCTCCCAGGAGAAGTGTGTCCGGCCGGTCCCGGCGTGGGCCGTCCCCAACTCTTGCGCTGGAGGACTCATGTTCGCGAAGCCTGCTCCTGCTTTGTCGTTGATTCTGCTCGTATTCCTGACCGCTGCCGCGCGGGCGCGGCAGGAGCCGCAACCGCCCGGCACCGGCGCCGCCGGCGCCGCCGTGGCCGCGGCCGGGGACCCGTTCGCCGGCGCGGCGCGGCTCGACCGCCGCGCGCTGCTCGCGGAGGTGGCGCGGCGCAACCCCACCCTGGAAGCGGCTCGCCTGGCCTGGCAAGCGGCCGCCGCCAGGCCTCCCCAGGAGAGGGCGCTGCCCGATCCGATGCTCTCCTACGAGGTGGCGCCGGGGAGCATCGCGGGCAGCAGTCTCCGCTTCGGGCAGGCGATCGAGCTGAGCCAGGACCTCCCGCTCCCGGGCCGCCGCCGGCTGCGCGGCGAGCGGGCCGCGGCCGAAGCCCGCGGCGTGGCGGCGGACTATCGCTCGGTGCTCCTGGACCTCTTGACCACCGCGTCGCAGCTCTACGACGACGACTGCCTGGTGAGCCGCAGCTTGGCGATCGTGGCGCAGCACCGGGCGCTGCTCGCCGAGCTGCAAGCGGCCGCGGCGGGGCGCTACGCCGCGGGGCTGGTGCCGCAGCAAGACCCGATCCAGGCCGAGCTCGAGGGTTCCAAGATGCTCCATCGCCAGGTCGAGCTGGAGGCGGAGCGGGAGGCGATCGCGAGCCGGCTGGCCGCGCTCTTGCACCTGCCCGCGGATCACGCGCTGCCGCCGCCGTCGGTGGAGCCGGAGCCACCCGAGGCAGGCCAGCCGGATCCGGGTGCGCTGGTCGCGGCGGCGCTGGTCGCGTCCGCGCTGGCCGCGCGGCCGGAGCTCGCGGCGCGCACCGCCGCGGTGGAGGCCCAGCGCGCTGCCCTCGACCTCGCGCGGCTCGCCGGCAGACCCGACCTGGCGCTGCGCGGCTCCTACGACTCGATGTGGAATGAGCCCGGGTACCGGTGGATGGCGGGCGTCGCCGTCAACCTGCCGGTGCGGCGGGACCGTCTGGCCAGCCAGCGCGTGGAGGCGGAAGCGCGCCTGGCGCAGGCGCAGGCCGAGCTGGCGGCGACCGAGGACCGCATCCGCGCCGAGGTCCGCAATGCGGCGATCGAGGTGCGAGAGGCCCACCATCTGCTCGCGATCTTCGCCGACCGGCTGCTCCCGGCGGCGCGCGACCAGGTGCATGCGGCGCGCTCGGGTTTCGAGACCGGACGGGGGAGCTTCCTGGGGGTGATCGACGCGGAACGGAGCCTGCGCGACGTCGAGCTCGGCCGGGAACAGGCAGTGACCAGCCTCCATCGCAAGATGGCCGCGCTCGATCGCGCGATGGGACGGCTGCCGGCCGGGCTCCCGGCGGACCTGCTCGAGCCGGGGGCGGAGCGCCCGGCGCTCGCCTCGCCACCCCTTCCCCACCAAGGCGACGAAGGAGTCTCGCAATGACCTCACCAGATCCGGAGCGGCGCCGGTCCGCGCTCGTCGTCCGCGTCGTCCGCATCGTCCGCGCCGCCCTCGCCGCGGCGGCGCTGGCCGCCCTCGTCCTCTACCGCGGCCTGGTCGTCGCCTGGTTCACCGGCGGGCAGGTCGGCGGCGGCACCTCCGGCGCCGTCTCCTCGAGGGCCGGCGGGCTGACGATCGCCGCGGCGCTCACCCCCGATCCGCCCCGCCAGCAGGGCAACGCGCTGCTGCTGACGCTCGAGGACGCCGGCGGCAAGCCGGTGGACGACGCGGAGCTCACGGTCGCCTTCGACATGGCGGCGATGGGCAGCATGCCGGCGATGCACAGCGACGCCAAGGTCCATCGCCAAGGCGACGGCCGCTACCGCGCCGAGTTCGATCTGCCGATGGCCGGCACCTGGAACCCGCAGGTGATCGTCCGCTCGGCGCGGGGCTCGGCGACCGCGCACTACTCCCTGGCGACCGGCAGCAAGGGTCTCCGCTCGCTCGATGCCGAGGGCGGCGCCGGGATCCCGGTGCGCCGCGACGAGGAACGGAGCGGCGTCGTGACCCTCGACGACGGCCGCCGGCAGGAGATCGGCCTGCGCACGGGCGTAGTCGCCCGGCGGCCGCTCGCGGAGCGCATCACGACGGTCGGTCGGGTCGCCTACGACGAGAGCCGTCTGCACGACGTCAGCGTCAAGTTCGCCGGCTGGATCGGCAGGCTGTACGTCGACCAGACCGGCCAAAGGGTGCGGCGGGGCC
>Ga0210384_10001239_pt1 | contig 35603 bp, 30 predicted proteins | sample IncBWH2MmetaG_FD_160574 | JGI IMG/M metagenome (GOLD analysis project Ga0210384, IMG submission 160574) | Forest soil microbial communities from Barre Woods Harvard Forest LTER site, Petersham, Massachusetts, United States - Inc-BW-H-2-M | ecosystem: Environmental > Terrestrial > Soil >...
TTAGTCGCAGTCACCTGGACTCGGCGGTTGAGCTCGGCTCTTCGTACCCAATTCTACGCCACGGTGCCTACCCCTTCACAGTGCTAATCTTCTTCATAGCCGGTCTCCTTTCCATTGCGTCTTGAGCGCGTCAATCGTTGGGAGCGTATCGCATCCCGTCGGAGACCGGCCTTCTCATCCCATCTGATAAACGTCTTATCGGCCAAGGACAATCATTCGTCGCATGGTTCTCTCAAACATCCCTCCATGCTCTCGGCTATGATTTTTTCTTTGCCCCCATGACCAGCAAAGCGATCTCTCCAGCCAAAGCCAGACCTCCGAGTAGCGGAGGATTGTGCAACCTGGTTGCACAAAGGTCGCGAACTGCCCAAGGAGGAATTCAAACGGGAGGTCTCGAAGCACCTGACCGGGAAGGGAATTGAGTCGTGGGAGATTCTCTATTTCAAAGCGCACATGAGTCAATTGCCTGTCATCGAGCAGGCGCTTGAAACAGCAGGTCTAATGCTCGGGAGCGACAAGTCGCGAGGGTACTGCTTGGAGATGATCTGTGCGGATTTTCTGGCGGGAGTGAGCTTGGAGGCGGGCAACCGAGATACTCTATTGCCTTGTCTTATTCGGCTGGTCCTTGGTCTTCCGAAACCGCAGCGGAAGCAACTCCTTGAAGAAGTCCAGGTGACGTTTTAAAGGGAGCCGCACAAAGAGTCCACGGTTGAGGCTTGATCCTGAAGCTTATCGCCTGCTCTACCTCGAAGTTCTGAAACGAGACAGTTGGCGATGCCAATGGTGCGGGCGAATGGAAGGCCATCAAGTCCATCACATTCAGCTGCGGAGCCGATTGGGCGATGACGCTGCCGAAAATCCAATCGCTCTTTGTGTCATGTGTCACCAGAAAGCTCACCGACAACGGCAAGTCACCGAGCAGGACTTTCCAAAGCGCTGATAAGGCAAAGCCATTTTTTCAACAAGGTCGGTCGCCCACCCAAACCGGAGAGGGGCTTGCGGCAGGGTGCTATCATGTCGCAGCAATCTAGCAACTGCCGCTGGTTCGCACGCGGGAGGAGTTAGGCCCAGCTTGTATCGCATTCTCCTAATTATGATTGCGTTGATCGTGTACGGATCCCTGTATCCGTGGGACTTCCACTCCACGCAGCTAGCCGCCAGCCCACTCTGGGTGCTTGTTCATTCTTGGCCAACACAGATTGACCGATCCTTTGTCCGCAATGTTGCGGTCAACCTGCTGCTCTACATTCCAGTTGGCGTATTTGGCTTCCTTGCGCTTCGGCAGCATTTGGGCACCGGGTTTGCCGTGACCGTGACGGTGTTGATTGGGCTCACACTGTCCGGCAGCATCGAGATGATCCAATTGTTCGATGATGCGCGCATCTGTGACGCCTCTGACGTGGTCTGCAATGTCAGCGGCACAATATTCGGTGTGGCCCTCGGCTACCTTTATCAACACTGGTTGAAGGGTTTCGTTGTCCGAGCGGACAGAGCCAAGCTTCTCCACCCGTCCGGCGCTATGTTGCTGTTTTATACGTGGCTGGCATATCAGACATTTCCTCTATTCCCGGTGCTGAGCCTGACCAGGCTGGCCGTGAAATTCCGAGACCGCTTCCTGGAAGCGTCGATCTCTCCGCTCCAAACGTTCATCTACCTTGTTGAGTGGTTGGTCGTAGCCCAACTGCTGGAGAACGTGCTGGGCGCAGAGCGCACCCGGCGATTGTTCCCGTTCTTGCTCCTGGTAATTCCAGCCAAACTCATGGTCGCGGGCAGAACCTTCACTTGGTCCGAAGTGGCCGGCGGAGTGCTGGCGTGTATCTGCTCATACTTCCTAAACGGATATCAGCGGCGCATAGGCGTCGTCGGTGTCCTAATCGTCTCAATGTTAGTCCTAGGAGGTCTCGCTCCCTATCATTGGAGCAGCGTTGCCAATCCATTCTCCTGGGTACCATTCAGTGGCTTTCTCCAGACTGACCAGGAGTTCGGCTTACTGATATTTCTTCGAAAATGTTTTTGGTATGGATCGGCAATCTGGATCTTGCGGGCGGCCGGCTTGCGGCTGGCCCGGGCGGCCGTTGCCGTGGCGCTGATACTATGGGCAATCGAAGTTGCCCAAATCCACCTTCCCGGCAGGGTGGCCGAGATCACCGACCCTTTGCTCGCCCTGATCCTGGCGCTGATTCTCGGGCTATCGGAGCAGTTGCAGAACCTGCGCAGCAAGTCACCTGCCCGCTGAGCCTCTATGTAGTCGTCACGCAAATCCAACGGCGGGGTAGCTCCGGCCCACGGGATTCATTTGGAGACATAGGCCTTGCGTCTGGAGTCCGGGAACTTCCGGTTGTGGAAGTATTGCTCGATGTAGTGTCTCGCCGAGGTCTCAAAATACAGCATACAGCTCTTCTCGGGACACATTCGAAGTCTTGCCAATTTCTTCGAGCCACCTAGAGTCGACGCGGCGGGTCCTGATCGGTAGGGAAATTTGGTACGCGGTGCGCGACGACGATCCTTGAGCGGGGTCTCGATCTGTGTGATTCCTGTCTTCGAGCAGTCGACGAAAATCTTGCGCGGAATTGAACTAGAGACGCGGCTTGCCAACACGCTGCGAAGTCGCCAACATTAGCTCCACTGTGTCCATGTCTTTGGCTTGTACTTTGCCTGCCGGAATGCGATTGCGCGTGACATCCTCGAGCTTCAAAAGGATATCGACCAGGGACATGGAATCGATGAGGCCGGAGGATACCAGAGGAGTGTTTTCATCAATCTGCGTTCCCGGGCGGCGAATCACTTCCTCCACGATATATTCGATCATTTGCTGCGCCTCCGGGGTCATGAGTCGAATCCTCCTTGGGCGTCGACGCTCAATTCTAGATGCTCGGAAAGAAGTTTTTCGCGTGTTGTGGAACGGGCCGGCTTGCCGGCGGTACTTTTTATGATCCACTTTGGTGGCTTCAGGTAGATGGCGCGGACGGCTACGCCGAGCTCACTTTTGATGGACATTTTAAGTTCGCGCTCGACTTCCATCGTGCATTGGAGATCTCTTTCGTCGTTGACTTCCGCGACTGCGACGATTTCCTGGGTGCCGAGCTTGGAGTTGTAGACCCCCATGGCGATGGCGCGGCCGTCGTGAATGGACGGATGGCGGGAAATTATTTCTTCGATGTCCTGAGGATAAATATTTTCACCGCCGACGATGATCAGATCTTTTTTGCGTCCAATGACATATAGCTCGCCATCTAATGCGAAACCCAAATCGCCGGACAAATACGAACCATCTCGCAGAGCGTTGGCGGTGAGGTCGGCGCGATTGAAGTAGCCATCGAGCATGGCATCGCTGTGGATGACGATTTCGCCGACGTGGCCCGAAGGCAGATGATCGCCATTTTCCGAAACAATGTAGACCTGCGTACCGGGAAGGCAAGCGCCGGACGAAACAAGGCACAAGCCTCCTGACGCGTCCGGCGCAACCGGCCGCGCGAAATGTTCTTTACGGAGAACGCCCGCATCGACCCAAAGGCGAGCTGGTTCGGTGAGTCCATTCCAGCCCGATTGAGTGACAGCAAAAACGGTTTCGGCCATAGCGTAACAGGTTTGTAGCACGTGGGGGTTCAACTGGCAGGGCTGGTACGCCGCGAGGAATTCGTCCATGCTCGCGGCACGAACTGGCTCAGAACAGTTGACCAACATACGTAGAGAAGACAAATCGTACTGCGAGCGATCATCAGGGCGGGCACTGCGGGCAAGAAATTGAAATGCGAAATTCGGAATCCAGGCTAACGAGCAACGATACTCGGAAATCAGCTGCAACATTGTTTTAGGCTGCATGACCCAATTCGTAGGCGATTGCATGACGATTGGCACATGGCATATCAAGGGCAGCATGAAGCAAGCGATGAGGCCCATGTCGTGATAAAGCGGCAGCCAGCTGTAAATGCGATCTTCGGACGTGAGGCGAAGCGAGGACGCGAGATGGTTGATTTGGCGGAGCACCGCGGCGTGGGTAAGAGCGACGCCTTTCTGCAAGCCGGTTGTGCCGGCGGAATGTTGAATAAAGGCAATCCGGTCCGGATTGAGATGAGGGGGAGCAATAGGAGTTTGCGGCGGCGGCAAGTCGGCACGCGTCTTGGCAAGGTTACACCGATCTCCGACACTGACGTGGGCCACTAATTCTTTCGGGAATGCGTCATCGACGACGACAAGGCGCGCTTTGAGGTTGGCTGAAACTCCGGACAAGCCAAAACGATACTTTGACGTGTCAACTTTGAAATTTGGATAGGCAAGAATTGCCGGGATCGCGCCCAGATACAGAGCAGCCGTGAAAACAGCCATCAAAGAAATTCCCTGGGGCATGACAAGAATGACCGTGTCACCGGATGTGACGCCGTGTTCCCGCAGGAAGACGGCTTGCCCGGAAACCAAGGCGCGAAAATCACCGAAGGTGACGCTTTCAACTTCCTGTTCGTTTTTCCACATAGTGACGAAAGGCTGCGAGGCTGGGGCTGCTTCCAGGGCTTCCGGAATCGTGCGAAACGCAAGAGGGGATGTCAGAGGCGTATGGAGGCCGGTAGAAGAGGCTGGCGTGTGTATCTTAAATTCATTCAAGCGATTGCTCCTCGGCGAACTGCTGTTTGGCTCAATGCGCGCCACGCGCTCTAATACCGACATCTCGTGATTGCGCAGAGGCGCCGACTTTTGCCAGGGCATTCAAATCATGTTGCCCAGTGAACTCATCGGCGAGCCGCGAGGCCATCAAGGCAGCACCCAGCGTGGTGAAATGGCAAAAATCCGCGAAGTTATCGCGGCTCGGAGGAATTTCACGGGCGGCGTCGACTAACCGAATGTGCTCGCCGGCGACGAGGTTGCGCATGGCATCGTTCATGCGTTGCTCCATGTCGATAAATCCATCGTTGGCGAGCATTGGGTAGAACTTTCGCCACGAAGTCAGTAATTGATAGTCCGGGTTCGGGGGGTGTTCTCCGAACGGATCGGCGTGAGTGACCAAAATGGGCTCTACGCCCCGAGTCCGCAACTCGTTGACAAGGGTGGCGAGATCTGAGCGGTAACGCAAGACATTTTCTTCCGGCACGAGATCCATGACGTGATAATCGGCTGCGGCGGAGTTGATGTCGCGGTCGCGGATCCAAGTTTGGATGCGTTCGGGCAAGATAGATTTCAACGCGACGCGGATGCGATCCGCAACGCGAAATTCGAAATTGTCAGGTCTATTCTGGGGCGAAACGGCTATCTTTGGGGGCCGAATCCAGGGTAGCCATATGTAGCTTCCCGGAGAAGAATAGACGATAGCGAAACGGGGATGAATTGTCTCGACGATTTCAGGGACACGAAGGATGGAGGTCGCAACGGTTTCGCCGGGATAGGCAACGTTGACAACCTGAAAGATCTCTTTGCGTGCCCGGGCATTCAACTCACGCTCGAGCTGGCGTGGATATTCTTCGCCGTCCGCTTCGTACAAGCCGAATGTTTCAGAAGCACCGATGCAGACGATGCGAATCGTGCCACTACGCAATTCTGGGCCGCGGTAACCCAAGCTATTCAACTGCCATTTCTTGTAACGCGCGCCGGGTTTGCCGCGTTGTCCAATCTGGTCTCGCTCGTATAGCCGATCACTATTGTACGGTCTCCAGAGTGGTGCACGATATGCGATGAAATCGTCCAGACGCGCACACGTTTCTCCAATCAACGCAAAAATCACGAGGCCAGTGAGGATTCGAAGAATGGAGGCGGTGCGCTTCATCAGAATTGAAAATAGATGAATTGTTGGGGCTCAGCACTGTGAAGGACAGCAAGATAGAACATAGCACCGTAGAGGACGCATTTGAATTCCAGAGGCAGCCAGGTACAAATGCCCGCCGGTTGATCGCAATGGAAAAGTGGCATTGCGATCAAGACAAAATATCCGCTTATCAGCCCGGCAATCAGCATGTACAAACTCGGTGTAAGAACGTGATGGACGTAACTCGCAGGGCTCAAGACTGCGGCGACCATAGAAAATGCCTGTTGCAGGGTGTTAGCTCGGAAAAAGATCCACCCGAATGAGATAGCCGCGAAGGTGACGGCCCAAGAAACGGGGGTTGCGACCTGTTGCGGCCAGTGAAACCCAGACCATCGTTGAAATTGTTGCCATTTGCGATGAAGCACGAGCAAAACACCGTGGTAAAGACCCCAAATTGCAAACAGAACCGTGCCTCTGTGCCACAGGCCAAAAGTGACCATGGAGACTACGAGAGCCACATTGCGCCACCACGTCTCCCGTCGAACGGTAACCAAGGGAAAAAACAGGTAGTCGCGAATCCAAAAGGACAGGGACATATGCCACCGCGTCCAAAAGATGGATGGGGTGGTGGAAAGGTAGGGGCGAGAAAAGTTTTCGTCCAGGCGGATACCAAAAAGACGAGCGGCGCCAATGACGATATGGGAATAGCCTGCGAAGTTGAAAAAAAGCTGGAAGCCGTAGCCGATGGTCAGGCACCAAACATCGGCGCCACTCCACTTCGTCGCCGTCGACGCAAAAGCATCGTCGATCCCTTGTCCTGGACCCATGCCTGTGCCCATCATTTTTGCTAAGGCCATCATCAAGAGGCCAAAAAAAAACCGGTCGAAGCCGACGCTGAAATCCTCGCGACGCGGCGTGAATCGCTGACGGAATTGCGGCAGGAGAGTGCCGACGCGGCAGATCGGGCCGGAAAGGACCGTCGGCCAAAAAGCCATGTAAAGGCAGAACTCGACAAGCGAAGGGTCAAGTTCTTCTTCACGATAAATGTCGAAGAGATAGGAGAGGGCCTGAAAAGTCCAGAAGGAGATTCCGACGGGTAGCGCGATACGCGCCCCAAGGGCGCCGAAAGAAGAATCCCTAAAGGCTAAGGCAGCGAAGCCAGATAGGTACTTAAATGTTCCTAGAATAGCAACGTTGAATGATACTCCAACCCACAGGCGCGCAGCGGAAAGGCGTCGGCGCAGCCATGCTCCCAGTATGTAATTCACGAGCGAGCTAAAAATCAGCAGGCCGAGGAAATGCAGGCCCCACGTGGCGTACAGAACGTAGCTCGACAAGAGATAGATGATCTCGCGAGCTCGCACAGGACGCACCACCCAGGCCATCAACAAGGTGAGAAATAGTACGATTGTATAATAGAAGGACTCAGTGCTCATGGCACTCGTCGAACCGCTCACAGAGCGTCTGCCGTTCTTACTTGACGATTCGCTCTCGGAGTTTTTTCCACCGCCAATGGTGCGTATCGGCCGCCGTCATGTTCCAGATTCCTTCGCGGTAGCAACGGCGCCCTCTGTACGACACACGCCATCGGCGTATACCTCGGATCGTACCCCATCCGAATGCCTAAGGCGCCACCCTCAACATTGATCGTATTTCCAAAAATGCAAGCGAGGAAGAAGTCAGGTGCTCAGGGAACAGCCAAACGGCCTGTCCTCAATCTGATCCTCTGACCAGGCGCAACTCGTTGCTCGGATCCATAGATTACATGCTTGATGAGACTCCGATCAACAAACAAAACTCGGTACGACGAGCTTCCAATTCGCATAGAGCCATGCGGGGTCCGTATTCACTGTAACCGCCTTATTCTGTTCGGGTTACTGCCCATACTGTTTGTAGTCATCACGCAGTCAGGATGCGTGGGTTTAACAAGCGCCGGTAGCCCTTATGGTAGGAATTCCACAAGTTCGACGGGCACTGATTCTCCGCCTACTATAACTACCCAACCAATCAGCCAGCCAGTCGCCGTCGGTCAGACGGCTACTTTTTCGGTCACCGCCTCAGGCACGGCTCCACTGAGTTACCAGTGGAGGAAGAATGGAACAGTCATCAGCGGCGCGACCTCGGTGACTTATACTACCCCGGTCACCGCGACATCGGATAACGGATCGCAGTTCACTGCCGTAGTTAGCAACGCAGCAGGCAATGCGACCAGCAATGCCGCCACTCTCACAGTCACTGCTGCTGCCGTGCCGCCCTCGATTGCCACGCAGCCAGCCAGCCAGACAGTCACCGTCGGTCAGACGACTACTTTTTCGGTCACCGCCTCAGGCACGGCTCCACTCAGTTACCAGTGGAGGAAGAATGGAACAGTCATCAGCGGCGCGACCTCGGCGACTTACACTACCCCGGTCACCACGACATCGGATAACGGATCGCAGTTCACTGCCGTAGTTAGCAACGCAGCAGGCAATGCGACCAGCAATGCCGCCACTCGCACAGTCACTGCTGCTGCCGTGCCACCCTCGATTGCCACGCAGCCAGCCAGCCAGACAGTCACCGTCGGTCAGACGACTACTTTTTCGGTCACCGCCTCAGGCACGGCTCCACTCAGTTATCAGTGGAGGAAGAACGGAACAGCCATCAGCGGCGCGACCTCGGTGACTTATACTACCCCGGTCACCGCGCCATCGGATAACGGGTCGCAGTTCGCCGTTGCGGTCAGCAACTCAATCGGCACTGTCACCAGCAGCACTGCAACGCTGACCGTCAAGGCCGCTGGGCAACTCGCCGCCAATACGACGAACCTGAGTTACGGAAACGTTTCGGTGGGAAGCAACAGCATTCTAACCGTGACGCTAACGAACGTAGGAGGCTCCAGCATTTCCATAGCGAACGTGACTCTCTCAGGCGCCGGCGTGAGCGCCAATGGTGTTTCGTCGGGCTTGATCTTAGCGGCTGGAGGCTCCGCTGTCTTGAACGTCACCTTTGCGCCGTTCGCCGCCGGAAACTTGAACGGCACTGTTACTATCACCAGCAATGCAACCAATCCAACGGTGACCATCTCGTTGCTGGGCACCGCCGTCCAGCCGGGATCGCATTTGGTGACGCTAGGTTTATCGGCTAACTCGTCGAGCTCCGCGGGATTCAACATTTATCGATCTTCAGTGTCTGGTGGACCATACACGAAGCTGAATTCATCACTTATTACTGTGGCCATGTACACCGATTCGAACGTTTCCGCCGGCCAAACCTACTTCTATGTCGGGACTTCGGTCGGTTCGCAAGGCACCAAGAGTTCTTATTCAAATGAGGTGTCCGTCACGATCCCAACACCTTAGAAACGCGGAGCTTCCTCACTCGACGGAGATCCGAAACAGGTACCGGCGAATATGTCAGACAAGTCTTTGAAGCCCGCGGCTGATGTGAAAGACTCGACATCCGGGCAGTAGCGACGACAGTCCAAGCATCAGACTCGGGTATTGAGGATAATCTGGGAACCAGAACGTACCGATGATAAAACGATCGGGATGGAACGACTATGAAATGTACACGAACGAATCTGACCGGTTCACTTCCTTACGCACGAAGCGCCGATCAGGAAACACGCAAGAGAAATTGTTGTCACACAGTCCGATTTCGAGGAGCTGAAGCTGTGTATTTGCGTCAAAGTCTCTGGCAGCATTTCGTCTTCGGCCGGCCTGACGGTGCGGATGCCGTATGTCACGATAGCGCTCTGTCAAGTGAATCCACTTTTCTGCGGATGACCAGGAGGATCAAAAGATTTGTCGCTAGCATAATCTTAATCACAACATTTTTGGCAATTGGGTGTTCTTTTGCGTTCGCACAGTGCCAAACAATTACGTCCTCTCGCCCGCGCCTCTATCTGCCCAATTCGGCCTATGGTTCATACACCACGGTCAAGGACCGACTGAATGCCGCACGCCTGGCTAACTCACCGGAGTGGCAGGCGATATATAATGAGGCGACTCCTTACCTCACAACAGAAATCGCATCATATTATTATGACAGCATGGCCTTCGAGATGGCCATGATATACGCTATTGATCCCGCTGACTACCAGGCCTACGGCGTGCGGTCACTGCATTTTCTTGCTGAAGCCCAGCAGTTCCTAGCTCCGACCGTGGACATCACAGCGGCCACGAACGCAAATCCGACAGTCTTCACCACCGCCAGCGCACATGGCTTATCCACGGGAACGAATATTGCTCCTGTGTGGGGAGGGACGGGCAATTGGGCGGCATTCAACCAAGCCAACGCGTATAAGATCACAGTTGTAGATGCCACGCACTTTTCAGTAGCGATTGATTCCACTTCGTTCGGTCCCCTGACCGGAAAGATGACGGTCACCAAAACGAATGAGTTCACTGAGCTGAATCAAGCTCGGTGGAACACGCCCGACATGGCCGCTACATGGGATTGGGCGCACCCTTTGATTGCTGGCAATCTGACGGCTGACCAGATCAATATGATCGAGAACGTGATGACAGCGGCGATCACGTTTGTCGCCACAAACCCTTATGAATTCATAGGCTCGACGCCGTACCCAACTGGCGGCATAGGCAACCTGACAATCGGTCCCATGAGCGGGGCTTTGCAGATGGCAGTGGCGCTATCCGGTGAGGTACCAGGAATGAACACAATCTGCAATGAGTTGCGGGCTACATTCTTGCAGGTCGCACCGATCTATACGACTGGATCGGCTGGATCAGGATACGTAATTTACCCTTTTGCACATGGCGGAGCGCACGTCGAATCGATGGAGTATGCTCCCGAAACTGAGTTTTTCTTGATGACTTACCTCCAGACAATGCGCGGAGCAACTAGTGAGAATCTCTATTCCCAGATTGGCACGTTCCCGACTGCGCTCTTGCAATTCCAATTTGAGGATACAAGTCCGGGCACGGCATCATCTGGCGGTAGCCTTGGCGAGCAGTTCGGATACGGCGATATCATCTTCGCGAACCAGCATCAGTTCAACTGGGTTGACCGGCAAGTTGTCGAGCAACTCGCATACTATCTCTGTTCCTCGGGAGACACGACGCAATGCAACTACGCAGAATGGTGGCTCCAGAACATCTACTCCGAGGCCCAGCTCAACGCTCGGGGGAATGGAACCGTAGCGCCGCTTTTGAACAGGCCGAACGAGTTCCTCTGGTACGACCCGACGATCACGGCGACGAATCCCGAAGGCTCGGTTTACTCGACGGACTACCTAGCCGACGGCTATAGCATCATGCTCTCCCGTTCCGCATGGAGCAGTTCGGCCACGTGGGTACTGTTCAAAGGCGGCGGACTCCAGGGCTTCGATGAGGATCACTGGCACCCCGACGTTTTAACCTTTAGCCTGTACCGCAATGGCGATTGGCTCACAAACGAGCTCATGTCTTGGAATCCCGCGAAGATGACGCGGTTCTACAACGTGCCGCTGCCCGAGACCAACATGCTGGGAACGGTCTACGAAGGCAGCAACGCTCCGAGCGGGATGATAAGCATTCTTGACTGGGGCACGGTCGGAATGACGAAGCCCAGCCAGATCACCCAATACGAGAGCAATACCTCACTGAACTACGCCTATGTAGAAGCGGATGCGTCTCAGGTCTATCGCGGCCAGAGCAATCCGAACGTGTCGCCTGCCTACACAGCGACCGTTAACACAGTGATTCGGGATTTCCTGTACTTGAAGCCAGATACCTACGTTGTGGAAGATCGGCTCGCGTATGATAGCGCATTGCAATCTGAGTGGAACCTCCAAGCCTTGTCCAATCCGGGAACCCCAAGCGGCAACACGTTCGCGCTTGGCTCGCTGCTCGGTAACAATGCTCTGAATGTTGCGGTGATCTCGCCTGCGTCTCCTTCCTACACTGTGATTCCTCCGGCAACGCAAGCCATGGAGCTAAACTCAAATGGAGGAAGCGGGTGCCCTAATGGCGTCGGCGCAAGCTGCGCGAGTCAATGGCGCATTGAAATCACCTCTGGCAAGGCCGTCACTTCGGAGCAGTATTTCGTAGTCATGCAGAGCGGTGCGAGTGGTTTCACACCCCTTGCTGTCACGCGCCTTGCGGCGACGAATGCGATTGCCGCGCAGTTCGGCGGATATGTTGTCATGGGTTTGACAGACACCTCGCAGACAGGCGTTACGCGCTCCTACACTTACATCCCTAATACGACGATTCAACACGTTGGAATGGGCTTCAAGCCTTCGACAGCTTATTCCGTGGATAGATCGGTTCCTAGCACGGTCACAATTAGCAATGGAACCGGCGGAGCAAACGATATAACTACGACATCAGGCGGAGTTCTCCTGTTTACCACCGGATCGTCCGTCCAAAGAGCGCTTAGCCCGCCGACAATTCGACCAATTACGGTTCAATAAAATCGTAAAAGCCATTTGGCTCTGTTCATACACTCAGGAAAAGCCCGCGATGATTCAAACGCTACACATTGCAAGCCGCGCAGCAATTATTTGTTGAGGCATAGAACAGGCTGTTGTCGTGCTCGGCGCCCCGAGGACGGAACCGAAAGTTTGTGCGTGGCATAAGTGCAGTCGGGTGCGGCGTTTGCCCCAACGCTCCGGTGCAAACTAACAACCGCCAAATTTGGCCGGTGAGTGGCCATCGAGTCCAATTTGGTACAGGTCCGTCTTCGTGATTCCGACAAGCTTCTCTTGCTGTTTAGTATCTCTGGAGCGCTCGTGGAGCAATACGGCAACGATCCGCTCAGCGGCGTGGCCGTCCCAAAGTTGCGGAATGCGGCCCCCTCTCCACTTGCCCGCAAGCACCGCATCTACAGCACTGAGGATCTTATTGGCATCCTGACCGACGACTTGATTGGTGCCCTCGGTAACTGTTATCGGCCGCTCCGTATTCTCGCGCAGTGTGAGACAGGGCACTCCCAGCGCCGTCGTTTCCTCCTGGATGCCTCCGGAGTCGGTCAAAACCATCTTGGCCCTGCTTAGCAAAAACAGAAAATCGAGATAGCTAGCTGGCGGAATCATTCTGATTTCACTTCGATTTCCATTCCTCAACCCTTCCAGCCTCTTCTGCGTGCGCGGATGAACGGGGAAAATGACCGGCAATCGTCTGGCTACCGCACCGATGGTTTTGAGCAGGCCTTCCAGTGCCACCGCAGAGTCAACGTTAGCAGGCCTGTGCAGCGTCAATACAGCAAAGGGAAGGCAGGCACCATTCTTGGTTAGTCCTAGTTCACCGGCTAAACGGGAGCCCTGCGCGAGCGGCAGATATTGCCGCAAGGCATCAACTATCACATTCCCGACAAAATGGATGTTTTGGCGGGAGCGGCCTTCGCGGATCAGATTCTCAACTGCTTCCGGTTCGGTCACAAACAAATAATCTGCCAGCGCATCCGTCAAGACTCTGTTGATTTCTTCCGGCATGTTCCGGTCGAAGCTCCGCAGACCCGCTTCCACATGAGCTATATGAATACCCAGCTTCGCGGCCGCGAGCGAGGCGGCAAGCGTGGAATTCACATCACCCACAACCAGAACGAGGTCCGGAGAGTGCTCGATCAAAATCGGTTCAATGCGCTTCAGGATTTCAGCCGTCTGCCAAGCCTGAGAGCCCGAGCCGACTTCCAGATTTACGTCGGGCTCGGGAATACCCATCTGCTGGAAGAAGACCTCGGAAAGTTTTTCGTCGTAATGCTGACCAGTGTGCACTAACAAGGAATGAATTTCCGGGTGTCTTTTCGCTTCACGGAGGAGTGGCGCAATCTTGACAAGGTTTGGCCGCGCGCCAATGATGTTGATGATTTTCATGCTGAAGCCAAGGTTTAGGATGCCTTACGGCACACGACACTAAGGACGTGGGCGTACTCTCTAAGGGTTGTGAAAAGACGCCATCTGTGGTCAGTCATGGCATTGATCTGTATCCCGGGTGCTCCGAATTGCCAACCTGCCAATTTCTGCTGTGCACTCTTTAGAATTCGTTGACAGTTACGCCTGGTTGCCCATCGCCACGGCCCATCGACGCCGTAGCGCCGAATGTCGAAGGGGCTAAACTTTCCGGGGAGATTGAGTCCTCCATAAAACGAGAAAGCTGCGCGGTAGCCCGTCGAATCCAAGATCCGGACGGTCTCTGGGGAAAACGTATCCTTCTGCCCAACTGGAAACGATAATGTATCGATGGGTACTTTTAGCTGACTCTCCAGAATTTCACGGGACTGGCGAAGCTCTTGCAATTGCTGGTCAGGCGATAGTTTGGCAAGGATTTCGTGTGTGTGCGTATGGGAACCGAATGCCATGCCGGCTCGCTGCATCTCGCGCGCCTCTTCCCAATTTAGGAAACAGCGTGCAGATTCTGCCTGTGGGCGAGAAGATTCGCAGCTGCTTTCCAATTCGGAGATGAATCGCTCACTTTCTCGCATCGAGGGTCGCTTATAGAGCTGCAAAATTTCCTTGATGACTTTGGACAGGCCTTCGCGTTCGAGAACGAATGTTGCCGGCTCTGGAAATCGCAGCTGTATGACTTTCTTCTGACTCTGTTTCACAATAAACGCGATGATGTCCCACCAAGGCAACTTCCCTGTGCCGATGAACGATGTAGGCAGGAAAAAGGTGCCCTGTACGTTATGCTTGCGCAAGATCGGGAGTGCTAGTGTGTAATTGTCAAGATATCCGTCATCAAAAGTGATAAGGACAAGAGTCTCAGAGACATTGCCGCCGTGCGCGATGTGCCGAACTTCTTCCAGGGTGGTGATGTGGTACCGACGTTTGAGATATGTGATTTGAGCATCGAATTCTTCCGCCGTGGCGGAGAATACGCCGGGATCGTAGGGGGTCCTCGTCGAATCGCCAATGCGATGATAATTCAGAATCATCAATAGGCGGCGCTTGCGCATCATTTCCATCACTCGTTTTGTCATCTGCAAGAGGAAAACAATTGACGACCCCAAGAGTCAAACACCCCAACAGCACTAATCCTTTGCATACGACTCATCCCTCTTTGTGCACGTTCCTTCAAAGAGTCAGAGGTGATTCGGTACCTCGAAAATGAAAAAGAGACGTACGCCGAATCTCCGAGCCCGTTAGATTGAGTCGAGGGAAACCACGCGTTCCGGAAAGATGCGCGAGCACAACGAGACTGATCGAGACCGCGCGCAAACAGTCGAGGCTAGGTATCCCGCGATTTATTGGGGCAACACGGTCTAATTTGGCTCCGAAGTATTTTTAGGGTAAGGATCGTCTTAACTTCAGCGAGCAACCAATGAAGCACAACGCGGATATCCCTTAAGAAGGAGTTCCTGGTACAGAGCTTCGTAGCTGTCGCACCTCGCCTCAATTGAAAATGAGCGTTTGGCGATGGCTTGTGCGGCTTGTCCCATGGTTGCGAGGAGTTGAGGTCTCAGGATGGACTGGATCGCCTGCGCCAGGGCTTCAGGGTTTCCCGGGGGGCAGTACTCCGCGACTTCATGCTCAGGAGCGGCCTCGGGCGTTCCCCCCACCCGAGTGGAAACAATCGGCAAGCCTGCGGACATGGCTTCCAAAACCGCGATGGGTAATCCTTCGCTTAGGGAAGACAGAGCGAACAAATCCAGCCCGCTCAGGAATTCTGGGACATTGGGGCCCTGTCCATGAAATGTAACGCTGCTGCCAAGTTCCAACTGGTTCGCCAACAACTCCAGATTGTTTTTGAGCGGGCCGTCGCCCAAGAAGTGCAACTCCGCGCCAGGAAAAGTCTCATGAACGATGTGGAATGCGCGAATTAGCGTGGCCTGGTCCTTGACTTCGGCAAGCCGCGCTACGGTTCCGATCCGGATGCGAGGCCAATAGGAACCCGGCTGAGCCGATTGGGCCACGAACTTGGAGACCGGAATGCCGTTGGGTATGATGTGAAATTTGCAGCGATAGCGCTTACGCTCTGCGGCAAATTGGGCGGCGGTTTCGCCGGATACGCTAACCACCGCGTCGGTCCAGGACAGTAAGGCCCGGTAATTTCGATTGAGACGCCCGTCTATGCCGCTGTTGCCACCGTGAGCGGTGTTTACGATGCAGCCCACTCCCGCCAGGCGCCCCGCCAAGGTTCCGTAGGTGTGAACCAATCCGTTATGCGTGTGTACCACAGAAGTACGGTCGCGGCGAAGCTGCATCGCCATCTTCCGGAGCGTACGGAATGAGAAGCCCGTCTCTTTATTGAATTGAACCACGCGAACTCCCGCGCGCTCCGCCTCGCCCTGAAGTTCCGGTTCATGCTTATAGACACAATAGATCACCGCGCCGTGCCCACGGTTTCTTTGTTCAATCGCGAGGTCAACGGCGAGGCGTTCGAGGCCGCCACATTCAAGTGTTCGGACTATATGGACGACGGTCACTGGAGTTCGTTTTATATTGAGCATTGCTGTGCGTCGTTACGCGCTTAATTACTGGACGCCGGCATGGGGATCAACCAGTTGAGGCTGGCTTCCAGAATCCGGCCGAAACTTGATGGGATGTGACGCTTCAAGTTCAACATGCGCCGGTGATCGGCGGGATCAAGTGCTCCGGTCATTCGGATCAGGAGCATGAAGATCGCGGCTCCCACAAGAACCGCCAGGCTCACGGCTGGAACAGGAGCAACCCGCGAGGTTGTGAAGTGGACGAATAACGCCATGGCTGCGGAGATTACGACAATCTTCACCAGAGGCAAGATCGGGACCCGAATCTTGAGCAGATGAACGGCGGACAGCCAGAGCGCGAGCACCGAGAATGTTTGCGATGTTCCATTGGCAAGCGCTGCGCCCACGGCGCCGTACCTGGGGATCAGCGCCAGATCGAGAGCGATGTTGAGCGCCCCGGCCACAAGTCCCCACCGAATGATCAGGTCCTGGCGTTCCCAACTCGCCAGCAAGGCCTGCACCGGAAGGAGGAAAGCCTTTGGAATCCCCAGGCACGCAGCCACGATAAGCGCAGGAACTGCTCCAGAGTATTTGTAGCCGTAAATGATCCACATTACGGGACCCGCAATGGCAGCCAAACCCAGGTGAATCGGAAAAGAAATGAGCGCCAGATAACGCACCGACGCGCCGATTATATCGCCACTGCGCGTGGAGTCGCGCCCGTACTGGGCCATTACGGTGGCTTCCGTAGCTGTCCCTAAAACTTGTGAAAAAATCAGGAGCTTCTCGGTGAGATTAAAAGCCACTGAGTAGAAGGCAACCTGCCGGATATCGGCGCAAAAGCTTTTTAAGAAAACCATTTCGGAGCGATCCCAGACGACCAGGCCAAGGAGCAGGAGCACCAAACTTTGTCCCGAGAACAGAAACATCCGCTTGCTAAGTATCTGGTCGAGCGGCTCAGGTGAGTGCGCATTCAGGCGCCGGATCAAGGGGACCAGGCGGACCACGAGCTCTGCCGATCGCATCGTAAAAAGACCGATTGAAATACCGAGCAGATTCCAGCCGAAGTAAATGCTCATAGCAACTGCTGAAACAAAGATGGCTGTCGACACCAGGGAGGCGGGAACGTTGGCTCTTAGATCTTCAAGCGCGGTGTTGGCGCCCGCGACGACCGAATTCACCAGGTACGGGAAAATGCTTGCGATCATGAACAGCGACATCAGGCGATACCGGTGGTCTCCAAAGAACCAGACCACAACTAGGCTGAAAATCGCGGCAACCGCTGCGATGGCTGTCTGTAAACGCAGGGTTTTATAGAAGACGGTTCTGGCAATCCCCATTTGCCCGCGACCGAAATACTCGCTCATGTATTTCCGGGTCGCTGCAGGAATGCCCAGACTGCCCACCATGCCCGCCACTCCAGCGATCCACCACATGTACAGAAAGTATCCGAGCCTTTCCGGGCCGAACGCGCGGGCAACGGCGATGGAAGTGAAAAACGACAGGAGGAGATTGGTGAGGGTCTCAATCCCATACCAGAAAGAATTTTTCGCTATGGTGTTACTATTCATTGGACGGCAAAGGCGGAAGTTATGCGTGCCAGACGTCTCTTTTCGGCTAGTGCTTCAATACAAACGGCATAGGTTTCGTCGGCAACCTGATCCCAATTGCGGCTCATACGCGCTCCGATTGCGTCTACATCCCAGTTTCGTTTGAGACCCTCACAAATTGCACTCGACAATTTAGAAGGGTCACCAAACGGTACCAGGATTCCCGAACGATCGTCGACCAATTCTGGAATGCCGCCGACCTGGGTAGCGATCACGGGGCGCCCGGAAGCCAGCGCCTCCACGACAACATTGGGACATCCTTCTGAACGACTTGGCAGGCATAACAGATCGCATGCTCCTAGCCAGTCCGCGATCTCAATGCTGGTCTTGACGCCCGCAGGACGAACGCCGTCACCCGGACTTTTCGTGCTTAGCATTTGCCCTAACGGGCCTTCTCCGATACAAACCAGCTCGGCACTATCAAATTCTCGGCGAACCTGCGAAAAAGCGGCGACGAGTTCAGGCAAACCCTTAAGCGGCGTCAGCCATCCGACAAATAGCACCAAACGAGCCTCAGGATTGATGCCTAATTTTGCTCTACATGCCGCACGATCTCGCGGATAAAAAATCGTGTGGTCGCATCCGTTAGGGATCGTCCTTACGCGCTGAGGCGACGCCCCCATGGATATAGCAGCCTTGCGCAAATCCTCGCTCACCGTGAGCACGCGGTCCGCGTTCGTCACAGTGCGCTTTGTTAGATACTTCCGAATGCCTCTGGGCATAAGGAGGTCGGAACCAAGCGCACCTACGATCACTGGAATATTCAGACGCCTTCCGATTTTCAGGGCTGCATAGCCCTCAGGATGAGTCCAAAAAGCAAGAATCAGGTCAGGCTCAAGACGGTTTACGCAGGATTGGATCGCTAATCGGCATGAAATACTGTTAAGTGGACGAGTGATTACGGGAAAGCCCGGATAATTTAGGTGCCGAACCTGTACATCTTTCGGAAAACACTTCGAATTCACACGCTGACGCAAGGAAACGTTCGTATGCCGGGCACCGGGGAAAGGATAAGCTACGGACGAGCAAACGACGTTGACGTTAGCGTGCCGTTGCAGGCTTCGAACGGTATTGTAAACATAGATTCCCCGATGTGGCGAGGCACTTGTGGGAAAAACTGGAGTTATGACGGTAATACGCAATGTGGCGATCCTTTGAACCCCATATGTTGGTAGCTAGGTTTATTTTGGCGAGCCATTGTGGAACCCAAACGATCCTCGGTAACAACCTCCCGCATTGACCGCGCAGACTCCACGGCCTCTCGCATCTGCCACGCCGTCACATAGTGAAGCGCACTGCCCTGACGCACGCATTCATCGCGCAAGAGTTGAAAGGTTAGATCCAAATCGCGTTCCAGGAGCTGCGAAGCATTGTTCTCTCTCGCACCGTGCGCGAATAGCTTGATGAAAACATCATTGCCCACCCTCGGCGCGTACTTGAGCCACAGCCGGACTCTTTGACGGGTCACTGGGTTGGAAGCGGCCAGTTCGCCGGTTTCAAGCCGTGGAAACACTCCAAGTTTCCTGCTGCTCCAGTTGAGAGCCAAAGGACCGGGGATCATCAGAAGGTCCCCGATCGATGTTTCTCCTGCTCTGACTGGAAGGCCGGTATCGTGGGACTTGGGGCGCACCGGATCGTCATTCGCCCAATAGATTGTATTAATCATGTGGGTTTGCGCTGGTGAAGGCGCCGAAGGCAGTGTGAAGTCCGCATAGCAGCCGAGGTCGCGCAAGAGAGTGATCTCATTATTCAAGCCACACCAGCGGCCACCGGGAAGCGAATTGTCTAATGCCCAATTCCCGTGAATAAATCCGAAAATCAGCTTACCGCCGTATTTCCGCAAAAGGCCGTGGCGCGCAAAAAGAGTTTCCGTAAAACTACTGATCCGTTCTACGAAATTCCGTTCCCCCTCTCCGTCGTGATGTAAATGGACTTCCACATCGGCGATCCCCGCTTCCGCCATTCCTGCCAAGCCATCAAGCAGATGGGGACGATACTCCTCCTCTGCATAAAAGAAGGTATAACGCGGAAGGTTTCCGGCCGAGTCGCAATGACGACGCGCGATCTCCGGCCATTGCCGACACCACCTCGCGACGCGATTGCGGGCGACAGCCTCATCGGCTGGCTTACGTAACGGCTCAAAATGGTCGGCAAGCAGCAGCCAAACTCGCGCCGGTCGGGGCGCGCCGCCGACCGTAAGGCCTTCCAAATACCCGGGAAGCCACAACTGTGCGTTGCGTGGGAGCTTCATACTCTCCCGGAGGTGGCTAACGACAGCACGGGTGGGGACAATGAGATGCTGGGCCTGATTCTTTTTCACATTGGGTTCTATACTTGGGTTGGTGGCGTCGCTCGGCTCCATTTCGGCTCGGTAGGCAGCAAAAGATCTTCGCAGTCCTTCATCGGTTGAAACTAATTGTTTCCATCCAATAGACTGTAACTTGGAGTTATCAAAATGGTTGCCAGCCCACGCCGTTGCCACCTTGTACGGAGTGAAAATCGCAGGCACCTGACCCTTTGAGTATTCGTGATATTTCGTAATTATGCGGGAGAATAGTTGCAAACCGAAGTAGGGGACGGAAATTGACCGCACGTTTTTGACGTGCTTCTTGTAAGCGCGCAAGTATTCGCGGCACGTTGGCAAGGCGTCGTCGTGCACGTTGTATACTTGGCCCGCGGCGTCTCTATGGGCGCCCGCAACCACCACGGCTTCCGCGCAGTTGTCGACATAAGTCAGGGGGAGCGGATTGCTCCCGCCTAGGTTCAACTGCCAATTACCAATGGTCAAGCCAACGCGGCTGGAAAAATGACCGCCCCCCGGACCATAAATGACGCCCGGACGTAGTACGACCAGTTCGAAGCCGCATCGCTGCTGATATTCCCAGAAGAGTTGTTCCTGGCGCAGCTTTGCGTGGGAGTAATGGTCGCGCCACTCTGGGTGACGTTCGAGAGCGGTTTGCTCAGTTACCCGCGAGTTGCGACGTAGGCCGGCAATTCCGTACACGCCGAAAGAACTCACCAGGACAATGCGCATCGGCGTTCGGCCCGCGATTGCGTCCAACAGATTTCTTGATGCTACCACCGAGTCCAGAAACAGTTCGGCGGCAGCTCCACTCTTACCGGCGGCCAGATGGAAAATGAGTTGCGCACCGTCCACGGCTCGAGAGGCGTCGTCACGGTGTTTGAGGTTTCCAACGCAATACTCAACCCGGGAGTTCTGGTATCGTCTCGCCACCGCCGCGAGAAGCGGAATATTGGCTTTGCGGCGCACATTGCAGCGGATGTTGACGTACCCGTGAGCCAACAACCGCTCAACAACGGCAGTTCCGAGGAAACCCGAAGCGCCCGTGACAAGTACTTTTATGCTGGCACTCCCGGATAGACCTGGGTAGAAATTTCATCGATGATCTCCGATACCCGCAATATCTCCGCGTACGGAATCGGAACTGGCGTATCGTCCAAAACGCTCTGGTAAAATAGTGACAGTAAGCGGTTCAGTCCCGCGAAATAGTGGAACCGCGATCCGGCGAACTCGCGAGTGTTACGAATCGACTGCCCTAGAGCTTTCCAACTGGATTTAAAAGGTGGCAGCAAACGGCCAAACGCGCTTGGAACCGTTTGCTTTCCCTCGATCGACATGGTTCGAAATAAATGATCGATGTGGACCGTATTCTTTGTCCCATACACGCGCAAGAAATGGCCTACCGGTCGTGTGTGCGAGCTAAAAGTCATGTAGGCGGACACGCGACTGCCAACGATCATTACGCGTAGTTCGTCGAGAACTTCATCCGTACGGTCGCCGCTCTCCTGCCGCCGGCGGTAGGCGCGTGCGATAATCTCCAAACGTTCTTGGTTCAGGAATGGAGTGATCTTATTGACGGCATGATCGATGATGTTCTGGAATAACTTGCCGGGCAATTGATGAACCCAATGACGGTCATCAGATAGCAAAGCGCGTCCGAAGCCGCCCTCCAAGTCGTAGCCGCAAAAGCTCTCGACATGAACTGGATCTCCCAACTCGCCCCTCGCAATGAAGTCCCCTAAGTCCAGGGAGGGAGTTTCGAATTTGTACCAGTAGTTGATGGTCATCTTTCGGCCGGTCCGCTCGAAACACTCGATCAGGCGCCGGCCGTCGGCCGCATTTAGGGCCAGTGGCTTCTCCAGAAAGACATGGCATCCTGCCTCCGCGGACTTCCGTGCCAGCGTCAGGTGAGAGTGCGGCGGAGTCGCGATATGAACTACGTCGAGTCGATGTTCGGAGAGCATACGATCGAAATCCGCATACCAGTGGGGAACGGAATAGCGTAGCGCGAGCTGCTCGGCCAGAATCGGTTCGAGGTCACAAACTGCGACGACACGGGTATAGTCGAGCTTTTGAATTTCTTCGATGTGGCCATCAGCGATCTTTCCACATCCAACGATTCCAATCCTCAGAGTCATTTAGTGTCGATACCTGACAATCTCTTATTTAGCGCCCGCTCATAAATTTCGGAATAACTCGAAGTCGTTTTTTCCCAAGAGCGATTCTTACGAACCCAATCCGCCCCCTGCGCCGCAATACGTTCCCGCCATTCATCGTTATCTAGAACAAGGTTCAGGGTTTTCACCAACGAAGTAAGGTCTCCTGCCTGGAATAAGACACCGGTCTCACCGTCACGAATCAGCTCACGATGTCCTCCGACGTCACTGGCAACGATCGGCTTGCCCATCGCCATGGCTTCCAGTGGTTTGAGAGGGGTTACGAGTTCGGTAAGCCGGATTGAATATCTTGGGTACACGAGGAGATCCATTAGCGAATAAATTTCGGGAATCCTTTCGTGTGGTATTCTACCCGGCAGAATCACTCGGCCCTGCGCACTTTTCTGGTTGATTTGGTCTCGCAGCTCGTTTTCCATTTCGCCGCCGCCCACAAGGAGCGCCACGATATCCGATCTCATCGTTGCGAGTTCTTCAACAGCCCTGATTAACAGGTCCAAGCCCTCGTAATGATTAAACGACCCGACGAATCCTATGACTTTCTTTCCAGCGATCCCAAGATCTCTTGCGAGAGCTGAATCCCGTATTCCGGCACGAAAGTTCACAGGATCGGTTCCGTTGGAAACGACGGTGATCTTTTGCGCCGGTATCCCTCGAAGGATCAGTTCATCTCGCAGTCCACCGCAGATAACCGCAATCTGCGATGCGTGGCGGCACGCCCACGTTTCGAGTAAGCGAACTACTCTGTATTTAACGGATCTTTCTGAGTAGGTTCCGTGATCTACTGCAGCGTCTTCCCAAAAGGCGCGGATTTCATAGGCAACGGGCAGGCCCAGTTTATGTCCAATCCAGAGTGTTGGCAACGCGTTTAGGACGGGAGAATGCGCGTGCAACAGGTCCGGTTTTTCGGAGCGAGCGACGAATTCGATGCGTTTCGCTAGCAACCTCATGAGTTGAAGCTCCCGTCCAAACGGGATTGAGTTGTCCGACGCCTCGGTTCGGTAATAGCAGAGACCCTCGATCTCTTCTCTTTCTCTTGATGAACCCTTCCAGGCGGCCTGGTGTTTCGGCGACGTCAAAGCTACTGGCGACCAACCTCTTCGTTGCTGTTCCTTAAGTACGTTCTGGCTACGGAAGGCGTATCCGCTATGCACGGGGATACTGCTATCCAGAATGTGAAGGATCTTCAAAGGCGATAGGCGCACCTCGGAGTGGACTACGTCTCGACTGGCTCGACCAGACCCGGCACGGAAAACGGCGCTGTGACAAGAAGTCTGATTCACGTGCCGATCAACTCGCATCATAGACGAACCATGCCGTAGACACACAGGATTGCAGAGACTTCAACTGCCAGCGTGAGAAAAACCCAGCGCCTTGAAGTGTAAGAGTCGGCGGCGGATTGCCGGAGCGCGATCATTGCGGTCGCCAGTCCCAAAACCAAATACAACGGCAGCGTGTAACTGCGCGACAAGAACCAAGCCGTCGTAACAAACGCAACCAATGCTATGCGCATGGCGGCAACCCAGTGCCTCGGGATTATGGACAGTTCTGCAGGCTCGAAGGCAATTCCTGCGTCATTCGTGATGGCACTTTCTGCCGATGTGACGGCGAGTGACTCACCGGAAGGCAATGGGTCCCCAAGGAAAGTAGCTTCACGTTCTTGCTCCGTGTTTCCAAGTGAGGTCGTCTGCCCTTTTTTCTCGTCGGTGTGACCGATCATATCGTTTAGGCTCATCAGCGTTGTAACGAGCAAGGCGATCCAGATTGTGCTTCCCACCAATCCAAGTTCGGCAAGACAGAGGACGAACGAATTATGGGCTGTAATGTCGTGGAAATCGGTGAAACGGCCGAATCCAACTCCAAACAAAGGCGCGCTCTTGAACATCTCAAGTCCATTGGCCCAGGCTTCCAGTCTGCCGGCGCCATCGGCTGCCGAGATACCACGGCCGCCCGTAAACTGTAGAGCTAACATGCCAACGACTAGCGCAGCGATCAAAATTGCCGATGTTGTAGTTCCTAATCTCTTCCGGGTTACCATTAGAGTAAGAATCGCCAGAGCGATTGATGCGCCGCGAGAATGGGTCAAGTAGACAGCCCAAAGGACCGTGGCAGCAGGAACAAGAACCATCATGAAGCTGGCTATCGCTCTCCTTCTTGGCCAAGCGAAAAAGATGAGAGGCAAAGCGATCAAGAGCATTTGAGCGAGATCGTTGGGATCGTTCAGGAAACCAGCGCCGCGCAGCCGGGCGAGTTGCCCCACCTCGCCATTGATTAACAAGATGTTATCTATTGATACGAATAAGTCCCCTCGGAATCCACCGTAGTATCCACAGAATGCTTCCACAACCACGACCAGGCATGTTGCAACAGAGACTAACGTCAGGATTTTCAGTCTGCGAACTGTAGTTACGTTCGCGACAATGAAGAAAAATACTGCCGCGCTTGGCAAGAATTCCCTCCAGCTGGCGAGAATTCCGCCGATCCATCCGTTCGCCATTTCGGACAGTGCGATGGCGAAGACAAAACCAAGGAGCAGGAAAGTCTGAATGGAAGATCTCGAGTAGATGTTGGCGAGAATGCCCGGCAACGAAAATAAAAAAGTAATTCCTGCTAGGTACAAAAGTGGATGGTAGTTTGCTATCGTCGGTCCAAACTGCTCCGGCGAAATGATTGCTGCTGCGATGTAGACAACAGTGAGCGCGAATCCCACGTCAGGATGTGCTCCAGTCGGTTTGTTCGCTGGAGAGTGGTTCAATTGAAAGACCCACTCCGGCATCTGCGTGAGGCGTCTGTTCGATACTGACGGTTGAAGCTTCGGGGGGAGGCGCGGTCGGGATCCAAATGCTCCACAACGGACGTCGGGTAGATATGAATCTATAGAATCCAACAACCACGGCAATATTCATCATGCAAAATGCGCGGGCTGCGCCGGCAATCTGGGCTAGGATTGGAACACCCCGACATGTCCCCAAGGCTGCAGCCAAGTAGAAGAGTAGTTGTGCGGCGAATAGTGCGGTGTACAGTTGAGACCGGATGGCAAGCATTGCGCTGGTGGCCAGCAGGATTACCAAGAGCACGGGAACAATCAGGCGCATCAACTTGTGTGAAATCAATTCAAACCTGAGACGGTTTTCGCTTGAAAGCAGCCATGGCGCCAGTTTCAACAGCTGGAAATTACCGGCTAGAGTACGTACTTTGCGACGAAACTCATCCTCAAAATTTCGGGGCGGGACGTCATAAACGACGGCGCGGGCGTCCAAGACCGAGCGATAGCCCTTGCGAATAATGCTGAGAGGCTGCAGCACGTCATCGAGAAGGCAGGCTTCCGGCAACGTGCAGACTAACTGCCGACGAACCGCGTAAAACGCTCCCGAAACACCCACCGGAGAATCGACTCTTGACTCACACTGTCGGATCCACTTTTCGTATCGCCAGTACATACTGCTGACAGCCCTGGTCTCTTGATCGTGCCCGTTGTCGGACAGCAGTACTTCACCGCCAGCGCATCCAACATCAGGATCAGTAAAGTTACTCAGCAAAGCGTGAAACGAGGTGCTCTCGAGTCGCTGGCGAACGTCTAAAAATACTAGTATTTCACCGGTTGCATTCTGGATGCCGACATTCAAGCCGGCTGCCTTGCCGCGACGCTCGGGGCAGATGATTGACCTCACGAAGGCATTGCTTCTGAGAATCCGATTCGTAGCGTCCGTACAACCGTCCGATACGACTATGAATTCGATTCGATCTCGCGGGTAATCGAGCGACAGGAGTTGATTGATCTTCTGCAGTAGCAGCGCCGCACCATTATGGACTACGAGGATCACGCTTACATTTGGAAATACAGTTGCCTGCTGCCATGGACGCGGCCAAAGGCGGCTTCGCAAGAATGCCCAAACAGGGTATCCCACATAGGTATAGAGGGTGAGACTTACAGCGCCCCAAAAGAGACTAATGAGCAACTTATGCATGGCGATCGAAAGACTCACGCGTTACGAGTTGGGGGATTACCTGGCACCCCTTCCCAGAAGAATGACTTTTAACGTGTCCAGCAAGACAAGCAAATCGAGGCCTGCCGACATGTTTTTTACATAAAACAAGTCATAGCAAAGCTTTTCCTTGGCGTCCTCGATGGAGCTTCCATACTTGTATCGAATCTGAGCCCACCCGGTGATTCCCGGGCGAATGGTATGGCGCAAATAGTAGTGAGGAATTTCGCGATTCAGCATCTCCACGAACTCAGGCCGCTCGGGTCGTGGGCCCACCAGGCTCATGTCGCCTCTAAAAACGTTCCATAGCTGAGGAATCTCATCCAACCTTGACGTGCGCAGAAACTTTCCGACTAAGGTGATTCTCGGATCGTCATCACGAGCCCAGGTTGGCCCAGTATCGGCCTCCGCGTCGGCACGCATAGTGCGGAATTTGTAGCAATCAAAAACCAGTCCGTCGCGTCCTGTACGCTTCTGCCGGTAAAGGACCGGTCCTGGTGAAGACAGTTTGATGGCCAGCACTATGAAGGGAAGCAAAGGCAAACTGAGCACCAATCCCGATGTTGAGACCAGAATTGAGGCGATCCGCTTGTAGGCTAGATGAATTCGGGAAGCATGACAGCCAGGCGAGAAAAGAAGCCACCCTAATCGAACAGATTCGACGGGAACTTTACCAGTGATCGCCTCATAAACTTCAACTCCATCGTGAACTTGCAATCCGCGACACTTGAGCGAAAGTAGTGCGTCGACCGGAAGCTTGCCTCGCCGGTCACCCATGGCAACAACGACCTGGGTCACGCGTAGACTTTTGACCGTCCGCAAAAGATAATCTGCAACATCTGTCATGAGTGGATCACCGAATGAATCTGCGGATTCGCAACGCCGATGATCGACCTCATTGTCACCTAGCTGGGCCCTTCCAACCACACGGAGCCCCAGCTCCTGACGAGACTCTAGTTCATTTACTAGGAACTCAGCTAAGGGACCTTCGCCATAAATGAGTGTTCGGTCCGCCAACTCGCGAACGCTATTAATTTTTGAGAATAGCCCCCGCCAGAAAAACAGCAGCATCGCGGCGAATACGAGACCGATGACGAAGATGCCTCTACCCAGTTCTAAGGGGGGGTAGAGGAAATAGAGTAGGACCGAGAGACTATAGACGGTGCACAGCGCCTGAGTAAGACGGATTAGAACCTCGCGTCGACTGGACAATATCGAAGTATCGTAGAGGTCGAAGTAGTGCATGCAAGTCACGATGAACAGGGACATGGCCAAAATCTTTAGGGAGCCATGTTGGTAGTTAAATATGCGTCCTGCGCCGTCGGTACCTAGTCGCGCAAGTGTGGCAGCGAGGAACGCAACAGAGACTAAGCACGCCTCTGAAACCCCTAAGAACAGGGTCCGCTTCGGAAAATACGCGTGGAGAAGTCGTATCAATGGTTAGACTTTGAAATCATGGAGTTCTAGGCGGGCGGCATCCGAGTGCCGTGCCGCCCGGCTCGATTTAACTGAGGCCCAGGCTGCACGTGCAAAATCACGCTTCGCGCACACACGTGCTAATAACTGACAGCGAGAGTTATTTCCGGCTCCCAAGTAAGCGTCGAGAAACAAGAACGCCTCCTCCGAGGAGGAGAGCAACGACGAATGACAGTGTCGTGGATGGTTCTGGGGCAGCCTTTGGCGCGTTCCCATGATCGTTCTTGTTGCCATCGCCGTAACCGCTTTCATTGCCGCCAACACTATTAGTGTTAGTTGGGCGCGCCCAGATATTCACGAACTGAAATGAATTGACGGTTAAGACGACAGCGCTGAACTGCATTGCCGGTCCAGTCGCGATTGAAGCAACCATTTTTCTGGATTGCGTTAACACGGAGCCTGCTCTTATTAGCAGAACGATGGACAGTAAAGCTGCGCCAAAAATTTGTGCTCTAACCATTGTCTTTCTCCATTTCTCTAACTAGCTTGATTTGGATCTGGAGTGAGCATCGAACCTTTCGTCGACAATGCGGACCGCAGCGAAATCCTGCCCTGAGTTTCGAGTCCTTGCCCTCGAAGATTACGTTTTCCTTCTCGTTTTTTCTCGGCTGTCTGCGCCACCGTAATACTGGCCTTCGTAATTGACCTGATCGAATTCTGTTGCGTCATTAACTACCACTCCGACCAACTTCGGGTTGTCGAGTGCCAGTAGGCCTTTCTTCAGAGACTTGATAGGAGTCAGACCTTCCCGAACAACAAGAAGTGTGCCATCTATTAATTTTGACCACAGGTTAACGTCGACGATCGGGAGCATCGGGGTCGAATCCACCACAATCCATTCGAACTGGGTGGCCAGCTGTACGAAGGCTCTAGCAAACCGCGCGGAACGCAATATGTCGGAAGGCTGATCGCAGGGTTTTCCAGCCGGGAGAAACCACAGTGGCATTCCATTCAATCGGTGAACGAATTTCCCGAGCTCTTGGTCCCCGCCGGACCACCAATGATTCAGGCCTCGCAATTCACGTAAGCCGAGCAGATTCGCCAAGGTTGGCCTATGCAAATCGCCTTCCACGAGCAGAGTCTTAGAACCGGAATACTTGGCCAGTGTCACCGCTATATTCCCCGCCACGAGGGTTTTGCCCTCATCAATCACACTGCTGGTGATCTGGAAAGACCTTAACTCACGTTGGTTGCGCAAGTGGTCGAACCGGGTGGCGAGAGCGCGAAATTTCTCAGCACCGAGACCGCTTGGGTCCGTCAGTGCGACTAAGTGCGACTCGGGCGAAGGGCTTGCCAGAACCGCAGGATTCTCCACGATCTCGGCCGGCCTCTGGACTGCCTCGTTCACCTCTTTCACTTCCTGCACAGGCTCCGCCTGAGCCAGGGCGAGTGGACCCGCGGTCGGGTGAACTACTTTCAACGAGTGATTTTCCGTTTTCGTCTCTTGCTTGGACATCGACGGAACTGCAGCGGGCGGAGCAATCGTAAGCGGAGTTACAACCTCCGCCGCCTGCTGTTCCGTTTTCAAGTGGCTTAGGGCTTCAAATAGCCGGCTCATGATTGTTCACCTGAATCCACTGTTCGAAACGCCTATCAACCCTTAACAAATGCGTAGAGGTTGCCAAGCACAATTAAAATGACTATCGCCGTCGCTGCGCCAAGCTCCGTCCGCCATCTGAGCACGCGAGAACGAGTTTCGCTCGGCGTGCTCAAATGGGGAATGCCGACTAATACTCTGACTGGAACAATCCCGACAAGATCTTTTTCCTTTCGGACGCGAACATCCGTGAATTCAATAAGTGCAGCTATCCCTAATCCCACGGCGATACCCAAAGCCATGCCAGCGAGACTAGCCTTAAAGTGATTGGGAGCCGAAGGCTTGTTCGGCAAGCTTGGTGGATCGAGAATCCGGAATTGCTCACCTTTCTGACGCTGCTCCAAGTTCGTTGCAAGTTGCGATTGCATTTGCTTTTGCAACAGCGAGGTGTAGTTGGACTTGGATTCTTCATATCCGCGAGAAATGTCGGTCAGCTCCTGTTCCGTCTCCGGAGTCATGTTCAAGCGAGACCGGTAGGAAGAAGCTTGTGATTCCAGGTCTCGTTCCTGCTTCTGATAATTCTCGATTTCAAGCTGATTGGCCTTGAGCTGGCTTTGTAGCTGCATCATCGAGGGTGATGAATTGCGCTGCGGTTTTTCGTTCGCGGGAACCGCGGGATTTGCCGCGTTTCCGTTTTTCGAATTGCCAACGGCTTCATCTCCACCGGACGTCTTCAATTTTTCCGCTTCTGCTATCTTTACCTTGAGTGCAACAACATCGGGATGGCTTTCGGTATAGCGCGTTTGCAGGTCTTGCAGGCGAAGATGTAACGTCAGGATCTCTTTGTCCAATGCGTCGCTGGTCGTGCCCGTTGGATCGCCAAGAACACCACCGATTTCGCTGCCCCCCTGACTCGCTCGAGATTGGTACTGTTGTAGCAGGGACTCCATGTAGAGTTTTTGCTGCCTTGCAGCATCCAAGGCCCGCTCTGTGCTCTGTAGTTGGCCTTGGATTCCGGCGAGGATCTGGACGTTGCTCTCGATTTGGGTGGGCAGCTCGCCTAGGTGCTTGGCCTTGAACGCTGCAACCTTGGCTTCCTGTTCCTCCATCTTTGTTCGGGCGTCAGCCAACTGGCTCTTGAGAAAAGAGGTCGTATCCTCGGAAAGCTGTTGCTGCGCTTCCACATTTTCCCGCACGAAGAGAGAAGTAAGTTCATTATTCACCTGCTGGGCAACCTTCGGTGATTCAGCGGCGTAACGCATTTTGAAAGCCGTGAATTCTCCCGGATGCCCTGGGGCCCTCACAAGTTCAATGGTGATATCGTCCCGCATAAGTTCGACTGGATCGCGCGACTTGTGAAGGAAATTCAGGCTATTGTTCCTGGAATAGAGATGAAAACGATCGATGGTGGCCTGAAGGCGAGTGCGACTTAGAATTTGCTGCGAAATGCTTTGCACGCGGTCCTGGAGACTATCGCTGACGTTGGGCGCAACGAATTGATCTGGCACTTTCTGCTGCTCCAAGAGGATCATTGCCTCCGATTGATACGTGGACGGCATGAGCCAACTTAATCCCCATACCGTACCCCACGCCAGGAACACAGATAGTAAGATCCACCAGCGCCGGCGGACTGCGATGGCCCAATACTCCTGCCAGCTGAGAAATACCTGGTCGTCCAGTTCTTTGGCCAATCCAACCCCCTGCCAGCAATGTCACAACGGTGTGTGACAGTGTCGTTTCAAATCAAACACGGCGTGCCAAGACCACATGAAACTCATCAATTATGTCCGCTGCCCGACGACGATGACTGTTTCCCGCGCTGCTCTGTCGATGTCATTTCCTTCTCGCCAGAGAGCCCTTCCTGCTTGGAGTTTGTCTGCGAGTTGTCGGGACTGACCGATGGTGCTCGAGCGGCAGACACTGGCCCGGACGTCGGGACAAGAAAATTTCTTACGGCAGTCGAAATAGAATTGTAAGAGGACCCAATCCACTTCTCGACATTTGGTTGAAGCCCCCAAAAACCTAAAGCTATGGCCACCAAGCCGGCGGCTACAATCATTGATATCCAGCCCCGAGGAGGAGGGGACTTCAATGTGAGAGCAACAGGTTGGAGCGATTGCGAAACGCTGGGTTTGGGTTCAACTTGTGATTTTGGCGTGAGAACTTCTCTTTCACTTTTTTCAATCGCCGATCCCAGATCCAAATCGGCCAATACTTCGCTCATTGTTTCCCGGTCAATGGTCTTACGCTTTGTGGCCCACGCGTAGGACATCGCGCAAAAACAAATATTGTTAATAATACGAGGAATGCCCGCACTGCGTTCCGCAAGCAATGTCCGCGCGCCGATACTGAACAGTGCTGAACCCTTATAACCAGCAACCCATAGGCGATGATCGATGTAGAGATCGACTTCTTCGCGGGTGAGAGGCTCAATCTGAATCGCAAATGAAACCCGTTCGCGGAGTTGGGCCATCGATGGTTCGGCCAGCCGATGGGCCAGTTGGGGCTGGCCGGCCAGGACGATGTGCATGAGTTTCATCCAGGGCGTCTCGAAATTGGAGAGCAATCGAATGGATTCGAGCACCTTTTCATCCAGGTTTTGTGCTTCGTCGATGACAAGAACGAAACGCCGGCCTGCTTGCATTTCCCGTAATAGGACTTGACCAAGCACCGCACGCATTTCCGGAAGATCCATCGCTTTGCCGTCAATACCGAGTTCGGCGAGTACGTAGCGCATCAATTCAGTTGAGTCGCAATCAGTTTGGAACACGAAAACAGTTCGTGCCTTGTCGCGCAGGCCCTCGAGATAGTGGAAAAGAAGTGATGTCTTCCCCATTCCCGGCTTGGCAATTAACGTCAGAAAACCTCGATTTAATTCCGTACCATAGTTGAGCACATCGAGTGCTTGCCGGTATTTACCGCCAAGGTACAAGAACCGCATGTCGGGCGTTACGCCAAAGGGCTGTTCATTGAGTCCGAAGTAATCAAGGAAAAGCTGATCAACACCCCGCCGTTCAACCACGCTCATGGGACGTTCAGAGTTTTCATCCGGCTGGGTCGGCAAAGCCGCTTCATCCATTGCCATATTTTGAATCTCCGGCTCATTCATATGAATATGCCTTTATGATGAAATCAAAATAAGTATTTACTCCCACGAACGGTAAAATTAAGCCAACTCGACATCATATCCCTCGACTCGAATTGCAACCGATCGCTGAAGCAACTCCACCGATACGACAAGTCTCTTATCTCCAGCATGGCCCACGAGGATACCTTCCATCCCATCAAGAGATCCCCCGCGAATTCGCACGCGCTTCCCGACTTTGAGGAATGGATGGACCGCAAACGCAATCTTTTCTCGAATGGCCGTTTGCAGATTCTCGATCTCTTCATCAGGGATCGGAGTCCCTATTCGCTCACTGCCCACGAAACCGAGCACGCCAGGAGTCCGTAACACTTTTAAGCGCTCTTCTACTGTCCGGACCGTACGCACAAAGGCATAGCAGCTAAACAAGGGAATTTCTGTCTTGGCCCGCCGGTCGCTCCATTGGCGTATTTGTTGCATCAGCGGCAGAAATGTGAGAACTCCGTTTTCCTGGAGCTGCTGGGCAACTCGTTTCTCATGCCGCGCTACCGTATGAATCGCATACCACTTGGATTCATCTCCAGCAATACCTTGGGCGGGAGATAGAGTGTTAGATTCGACGTCTATCCGTAGACTGTACACAGCTTCGCCCTCTCAGTCCCATTTCTCACTCGAAAACTAGTGGATCAAATATTTCGTTCACCAGCACCTTAGCTGAGACGGCCACAAATTCGATTAGTTGGAAATGCGTCGGTTTTGCACGCGGCCCTACGCCGAATCGGACTTGCACCGCTCTTGATCCGAATCCAAGTGCGAGCGGCAAGGCCGTCGCGGCGCTTTTCGAAGATTCGATTCGCGCTGCTCATTTCTGCTTTTCCGTGATCATTTCAGATTCTTTGATCAGGTCTTCTACGAGTCGTGAAGCTTGCTCCGAGAATGTGCGCAGCAAGAATCCTTTGCCGACAGCCGAAAACCCACTTCGCTTGTAACCCGCGATATCGTGTTCCACTCGCAATACCATCATGTCCGCTTTCATGAGCGCTTTCGATGCACCATCCGATAGGCGAAGAAAAACCTCCATGTGGACCTGAGCATTCGGAGGTGGGCACATAGGGGTCGAAACAAATGCGCCAGTCACACTCATGTCTCGTGTGACGCCTTCGCCTTGGTAGTGTCCGCCCTCAGGCCCACTCCAGCGAAATATCACGGATGCATTCATTCGATAACGAATGCCCTTCCGTCGTTCGACCGAATGCCCGGATGTGTGTGCGATCTGAGTGTCTCCACTTTTCCTGGGCAATTCGCACTTCCCATTGTTGCAGAGACTATGGGAATCAAGGATTGCCCACAAGTGGCGTTAAGGCATGCTTTACGGAAGATGTTTTGCTTTAGTTCAAATCCCCATTTTCAGTGCGTCGCGCTTCTCGTTCTTGAGGCGGTCTTATCTGCACTTCCTTAAGCAAAGGCCGTCACCAATATTGGAGGTTACCTATTGCTGTAATCGATGGACAAGGGGGGAGGTAAATGTCCATTGGCCTAAACTTATCGTGTCAGTTTCAACTCAATAATTACGCATGGCGAATCGCAACGCGCGTTCTACATTCATTTGCCTGCATTGCTGCATTCAAAAGACTTATGGCCCAATTACCCGCAGTGGACGTATCATGTGCCACAAAAGCGCACGCTAAAGAGCCTCGTTCATACGTCGTAAAAACTAATGGTGAGATTTAACCGTAACGTCTCGTTAAGAGTTTGGCGAGACAAAGTTCTTGACAGCGGGAGGGAGAACAGCTAAGGTCGCTTCTCGACAAAAAGAAAGCCCCCGCAATCATACTGAGCTAATTGCTAGGATTGTGGATCAAGCTGCCAAGATCCCACACTCTGCAAGCATTGATCGCGCGATTAATGCATATTGCAATATAACTCGTAGACGGTTATTGTTGGTCTCGTTTTTGCGGACAGCGTTAAGCTAATCTTTAGTACGGACGGCGATGAAAAACCCGTTCGGCGTCCCCCGAACATGTTTTTTAGAGCGTTGGAGGCAGTTACTTGTCTCGGTCTCTTCCACGACCCAAGGAGCGCATCTCTGTGCTCGTCGTCACACCGGACAACATGACGAGTGAGTTGCTCAAGAATGCATTCGCGCATCGTCGGAAAGGCTTTACGGTCGAAACGTTGACTGGCAGTTCTCAGAAGATCATTGGCGAGCTGGACGCACACAAAGCAGACGTCGCACTAATCAGTGATGAGCTTCAGGACGGCCCTGAAGCAGGCATGAAGGTCCTCCAGAAGACACGTAACTCAAATGGCGCTTCTGCAATCATGCTCCTGAAGAGTTCCAAGCCCGAGCATGTGGTGAAAGCCTTCCGGGACGGGGCGCGGGGTGTTTTCTACCGGAGCCACTCCTTGAAATCCCTCTCGGAGTGCATCCAGGCGGTCCACAGGGGACAAATCTGGGCCAGCAACGAGGATCTCGAACATCTCATACGAGCTCTGTCCCAAAGTAACCCTCTTCATTTAAATAATTCCAACGGAATGCCGCTGTTGACGCGTCGCGAGGAAGACGTGGTTCGCCTCGTCGCCGACGGCCTGAAGAACCGTGAAATCGCTCAACGGCTCAAGGTTAAGGAGCATTCGATCCGGAACTACCTCTATCGGATTTTCGAAAAACTGGGAGTCTCGAGCCGAGTCGAACTGATCCTTTATGCGTTCAGCAAGCGGGATCTTGGCAATTAGGCTAGCGTGCCCCCACGACAGCGTGAGGTCCTAAAGCTTGTAACTGAAGACATGAGGAACCATGAGATCGCTCTCAAACTCGGCCTGACCGACCACACCGTCAGGAATTACATTGTTCAGATTTTCGAGAAACTTGGAGTATCGACTCGCGTAGGGTTGGTTCTGTACGCCCTCAGCGAACCGACGATCAATGAGAGGCCTCCCGCACCCTGATACCTGGAATTCAAAAATAAAACAGAACAATTATGTAACTGAATAGCTGAAGCGCTGCGTTTCCTATTTGAGGCAATAATTGAATCGGTTCCGCCCCGAATGCAACGCTCGGTTTGCGCGCATCGGGCGAGGTTGATTGTAATTAGGACAATCTAGCCAGGGAGGAGAAGATGCCAATTCGAGTCTGCAGGTTTATGGTTTTTTGTGGAGCCGTTTTGTGTCTGTGGTTAACCGCGGCGATACCTTTCTTAGCGGGTCCATGCACCGAACAAAGAGAAGCACTTGGGATTTTTGTGCCTGCTCGGGGTTGCTTTGAGCTTGGGGTGGGCTACCAGTATCAACATTTTAATGTACTCGGCACCAGATTCCACAACAACGACTACAGTGTGGATTTTGGTATGCA
>Ga0210384_10001240_pt1 | contig 35598 bp, 30 predicted proteins | sample IncBWH2MmetaG_FD_160574 | JGI IMG/M metagenome (GOLD analysis project Ga0210384, IMG submission 160574) | Forest soil microbial communities from Barre Woods Harvard Forest LTER site, Petersham, Massachusetts, United States - Inc-BW-H-2-M | ecosystem: Environmental > Terrestrial > Soil >...
AATGCGGGCTGCGTCCTCGGTAGGCAGCGCCAAAGCTTCATCGTACGAGTCGGTGTGCAACGACTGCGTGCCTCCCAACACCGCAGCCAGCGCTTGCAGTGCCACACGCGCGATGTTATTCAGCGGTTGCTGCGCCGGAAGTGAAACGCCAGCTGTCTGCGTGTGGAAGCGCATCAACCAGGTGCGCGAATTCTTTGCTCCGAAGCGGTCCTTCATCACGCGGTACCAGATCTTGCGGGCCGCCCGGTACTTGGCAATCTCTTCAAAAAAATCGTTGTGGGCGTTGAAGAAAAAACTCAATCGCGGCCCGAAGTCGTCCACCTCAAGACCCCGCCGCAGCGCCCATTCCACGTATTCAACACCGTCATACAGCGTGAACGCCAGCTCCTGCAGCGCTGTCGAACCGGCCTCGCGAATGTGATATCCGCTGATGGAAACAGTGTTGAACTTGGGAGTAGCTTTTGCGCCGAACTCGAACGTGTCGATCACCAGCCGCATCGATGGCGCTGGCGGATAGATGTATTCCTTCTGCGCGATATATTCCTTCAGGATGTCGTTCTGCAGCGTGCCGGAGAGGTTCTTCCAGCTAGCGCCCTGTTTTTCCGCAACTACCAGGTACATCGCCCACAACACCGACGCGGGCGAGTTGATGGTCATCGAAACAGAAGTCTTTTCGAGATCGATTCCATCGAAAAGAATCTCCATGTCTTCGAGCGAGTCAATCGCAACGCCGCATTTTCCAACCTCGCCTTCGCTGGCCGCATGGTCGGAGTCGTAACCCATGAGCGTAGGCAGGTCGAAGGCTACGCTCAGGCCGCCGCCACCGTGTTCCAAAAGATACTTGTAGCGCTGATTGGTCTCCTCCGGCGACGCGAAGCCGGAGAACATGCGCATGGTCCAGAGTTTGCCCCGATATCCGGTAGCGTGAATGCCGCGCGTGTAGGGCGGTTGGCCGGGATGGTTGAGGTATGCCTCATAGCCAGCTTCGGTGCCAAAATCCTCCGGAAGATCCGCCGCGGTGTATAGCCTGCGGACCGGCACATTGGAGATGGTGCTGAAGCGCGCGTGCCCGTGTTCATCGAGGTTGACGCCGGTTGCCGCCCCAATGGGCTTCTCTGGAGCTTTCGCCAGCGTCGGTGCGAGAACTTTTTCCGCCCACGCCTTTTCAGCCCCAGAAGGATGACGGCCTTCAAAGACATCGGCAATAGGACTTTCGGCAACGGGCAGGCTGGGCTTGTTCTCTGGCATGGACTCTCCGCGGCTGTTCGATGCGCGCTGCTTGATGATAGAAGAGCCAGATTGCAAGCTGCAACCGACCGAGCGGTAGGTAAACTCGCCAGTCATTCCGAACTAGGTAAACCCGATTGTCATTCCGAACGTAGTGAGGAATCTGCTCTTGCTCTCGAGACACGTGAATGCCACGCTTACTTCAATTGGATCAATAAGATCTGTCCGTCGGAATGGAACGACCCACCCGTAGCGGTGTGCGCTTCCTTCAGTGGGTCGGATGGCAGCACGTGGCCGAGGACCGCAACTTCTCCGGTCGCGTCCAGTGTTTCGCCTAGATACTCCCGCTCTTTATCAATGTCCGGATCAATCTTGTGGGTCAAGCCGTTGTTGCGCTCATCTTTCTCAAATCCGATATCGTGCGTAGCCGCACCTACCCACACCGTGTGTCCCTCAATCTGGAACGGCGCTTGCCAAATGCGCAGGTGATGACGTTCCTTCACCATCTGGACAGGCTCAGCATGCTCGTAGCCGAAGTCCTGCACCCGCCCAAAAAGATAGAGCTGACTCATGGGCATGGCGAGGTAAGCGTCCTTATCCAGGGTGGCGGTCAGGGCATGGAAAATGGCCTGCTTCTTGTTTTTGTCGGCCAGCATCCAACCACCGTCTTCGTAGGTCTTCATCAAAGCTTCGCGCGAGCCAATGATCATGAAATTAACCATGTCGCCGGGATCGCCCTTCTCATCGCCAATGCGCCTAGGGCACTGCCGAAGGATCTCGTCCGTCACTTTGATCGCCGGAACCGCAGCCATAGTGCCTGCCGGAAAAACTTGTACCTTTGCGTGGAAATTGCCCTCGCCCACGTCTTTGGCGGCTTGATTCACACCCAGAAACAGATGCCCGGCTTGCCGTGTCACCATTTCCCTGTGCGCACCGATGGCGAAAGGAATCGCAGCGTCACTCTCTCCAATGCGCCCAACTAAACTGCCTGCGCGCGCGGTATTTACGGGCAAAGACCGCGTCAGATCCGTCCAGGAGCGCTCAACACCCTGCGGTCCCGCAAACTGCGCTTGATACTTTACCTTGCCGCTCGACTCGACAATTACTCGTTCGCCCACGGCCAGATCAACACCAGTGTCAGTCCATATTTGCGTGGCTGGAATATCGATCTCGCGCGTGAGCTTGGGGGCTGGTGTGGCGGGCGTCGCAGGAGCTTCCTGTGCCGCACAAACTGCGGGGTTAACGCCGCAAATAACGGCAAGAGTCGCTAGCAGCGCCAGTGTGTGGCCAGCGGGTCGAGAGAAGCGATTGAGGATAAAAGTGTTCAACCTCGACTGCATTTCAGTGTCCTCCATCTTCCGACCGATATTATAGCGAGTAGGCATTCTTGATGACTCAGCAAACTACATCGCCAGAGGATCACCCGATTGTCATTTACGACGGCCTTTGCGGCATGTGCGACGGAGTCGTCCAGTTTCTCTTGCAGCATGACAAGAGCGATGCGTTCCGGTTTGCCGCGAAGCAAAGCGAGTTCGCACAGCGAGCTCTGGCAAGGCATGAACTGGATGCCAGGACGGTCGAAACCATCTGCCTCATCGAAAACTGCGATTCGCCAGCGGAACGTGTCTTGACCAAGTCCGATGCGACGCTTCGAATTGCTGAAGTCCTCGGTGGAATCTGGAACGTGCTACTTGTCGCCAAACTCCTACCACACTCTTTGCGTGACGCCGCCTACGATCTTGTGGCGCGCAACCGCTACCGGATCTTTGGCAGACGCACAGAGTGCCGGCTACCCTCCGCAGAAGATCAACACAAATTCCTCGGATGAAGGAGCGTGCACGTGTGGCGCGGGCGCCCCGCCCGCGGCTCTCAATCCCCGGGCGCAGGCGCAGGTGCGGGAACCGTAACAGACCCACCAACCCGTTCCGCCAGGCTCTTGATGACAACATACAGCACCGGAATAAATATCAGATTCAATACGGTCGAGAGGATCATCCCGCCAAATACCGTAGTCCCCACCGAGTGGCGGCTGGCTTGCCCCGCGCCGGAGGCGAACACCAGCGGCAACACGCCGAGAATGAAAGCAAACGACGTCATCAGGATCGGGCGCAGCCTTATGCGGGCCGCTTCAATCGCGGCGTCGACGATGGAATAGCCACGCTCGCGTAACTGCTCGGCGAATTCCACAATTAGAATTCCGTTCTTGCTCGCAAGGCCAATCAGCATCACTAAACCGATTTGGCAGTAAACATCGTCGAGCAACCCCCGTGCCCACTGTGCACCCAGCGCGCCCAGCAAAGCCATGGGAACCCCAAGCAAAATAATGAACGGCAGCACAAAGCTCTCATACTGCGCGGCCAGTGTGAGGTAGGTAAACAGTAGTCCAAGCGCAAACAACACCAGCGACTGGTTGCCTGATTCGATTTCTTCCAGTGAAATACCCGACCAGGAATAGGTCATTCCCGCAGGCAAAGTTTTCTTCGCCAGATCTTCCATGGCGGCGATTCCCTGCCCCGAGCTATAGCCCGGTGCAGCCGTTCCGTTAATTTCCGCCGAGCGGAACAGATTGTAGTGGCTAATGACCTGAGGCGTTGTCCCTTCCGTCACCTTTACCAGGTTGTCTAGCGGCACCATCGTGCCCCGGTCCGAGCGCACATAATACTGGCCAATGTCCTGCGGCCGCGAACGGAACTGCTGATCCGCCTGAACATATACGCGGTAACTGCGGTTATTGAAATCGAAATCGTTTACGTAGGCCGACCCCATGAAGATCTGCATGGCATCGGTAATTTGGCTGAGCGGGACCTGCAAGCTCTTCGCTTTCTCGCGGTCCAACGTGACGATGAACTGCGGATCATTCGCGGTGAATCCGCTAAAAAGTCCGCGCAGTGAGGAACTATCGCCGCCCTTCGCGACCAAATCACGGGTGGCGCGGAACAGCGTGTCCAACGTGTTACCGCCCTGGTCCTGCACTTCAAACTGAAAGCCACCGAATGCGCCCACGCCGTCAATGGCCGGTGGCACGAACGGGATGATCGTGGCAGACGAAATAGCGAACAGCGGCCCCCGCAAGCGCTCAATGACCGCTTCCGCGGAGTGCCCCTTGGCTTTGCGCTCGGCGATGGGCTTCATATTCACAAAGATGAGACCGCGATTGGGGCTTGACCCGGCAAAGCTAAAGCCCGCCACACTGAAGCTAGCGATGATGTCCTTCTCTTTCATCAGTACCGCTTCGGCCTCGCCCATCACTCGAGTGGTGTAGGCGATCGATGCCCCCTCAGGAGCCTGCACGTTGACGATAAACCATCCCTGGTCTTCATCTGGAACAAATGACCGTGGCACTTTATTGAAAATCCAATACGTAAGGCCCAAGCCGCAGAAGAATACAACTAGCAGGCCGTAGCGCAGCGTCATTGCCTTCCCGGCAGTCGTGACATACCCCCTGGTCACTTTCCGGATGCCGGTCTCAATCGCGCCAAAGAATCCAGTGGTGCTCGCCTTCTCGCCACGCAGCAGAATGGCGGAGAGCGCGGGCGTAAAGGTCAGGGAATTGAAGGCCGAAAGCGCAATGGAAAAGGCAATCGTCAGCGAGAATTGTTGGTAGAGCTTCCCGGTAGTACCTGGGAAAAACGCCACTGGCACAAACACGGAGATCAGCACCAGCGACGTAGCAATCACAGCGCCAGTAACTTCACCCATGGCCCTGGACGCGGCGTGGATCGAGTCCACATGCTCTTCGCTCATATGCCGCTTGATGTTCTCGATGACGACGATCGCGTCGTCCACCACCAGCCCCGTCGCCAGCGTGATGCCGAACAGAGTCAACGTGTTGATGGAAAATCCCAGCAACTTGATAAACAGGAATGTTCCAATCAAAGAAACCGGAATGGTCACCGCCGGAATCAGCGTGCTCCGCCAGTCCTGCAGGAATAGGAACATCGTGATAATGACAAACGCGATCGCCAGTAGCAGCGTGAACACAACCTCTTGAATCGATTCGCCCACGACCCGCGTGGCATCGAATCCCACCGCGTACTTCAGCCCTGGCGGAAAGCGCTTGGAGAGATCGGCAAGCGCCTGCTGCACGCGCCGGTCCACATCGATGGCATTGGCCTGCGAGAGCTGCGTCACGCCAATGCCCAGCGCTTCGTGTCCATTGAAGTGCAGGTTACCGCTGTAGTCCTCGGCCCCAAGCTCGGCGCGGCCCACGTCGCGCAGGCGGACCAGCATGCCATCACGTCCAGACTTAATAATGATGTTGTCGAACTCCGAGGCCTCCGTGAGACGGCCCACGGCGCGCACGCTCACCTGGTACATCTGATTTGTCGACGAAGGCTCCTGCCCCACCTGGCCGGCGGCAATTTGCACATTCTGTTCCCGTAACGCGTCCACAACATCTGAGGCGGTCAAACTTCGGGCGGCGAGCTTGCTTGGATCAAGCCACAAGCGCATCGAGTACTTGCGCTCACCGAAAATAATCACGTCGCCCACGCCGGGCACGCGCTTCACCGCATCGCGAACATAGATGTCGAGGTAGTTGCTGATGAACTGGCTGTCGTACTGGCCTTTGTCGGCGTAGAAACCCAGCGCGAGCACGAACTGGCCGGTGTTCTTGGTGATGGTTAAGCCCGTCGTCTTGACTTCGTTGGGCAAGCGTCCCAGCACGGTCGAGGTGCGGTTCTGCACATCGACCGCTGCCAAATCCAGATTGCGCCCCAGATCGAACGTCGCGGTGATCTGGCTGGTGCCATCGTTGCCGCTGGTCGAGGACATATAGCGCATGCCCTCTACGCCGTTGATAGCTTGCTCCAGCGGCGTCGTCACGGCGGATTCCACCGTCTGCGCGTTCGCCCCAGTGTAGAAGCTCGTCACCGACACCTGCGGCGGAGCGAGTTGCGGAAACTGCGCCACCGGCAGAAGCGGAATCACCACGGCGCCAGAAATTACAATGAACAGCGAACACACGGTCGCGAAGACGGGCTTCTGGATAAAGAAATCCACAAACGCGTTGCGACGCTCTGCGGTATTGGGAGTTGGATCTGTATTCTGCACGGGAGGAACCTCACTGAACGAAACTTACCTTAAGGACACTCCGAATATGTTTTCTAATTTTGTCATCCTGAGCGCAGCGAAGGACCCCTACACTCTTAACCTCGCTCCGCTCTTTCAAACTTTCTTACGAGTCATCATCTCAGTGAGAAACCTAGAGAGTATTCTGACAATATGAGCACCCTAGGGGTCCTTCGCTGCGCTCAGGATGACAAAGTTAGAGGAACTTACTGCCCAACAGAAACCGGAGTGCCATCTGCCAGATTTTGCGTGCCCGAAACAATCAGCTTTTCTCCGGCCTGAACACCGTCCAGCAGCACATAGTCGTTGCCCACAATCGAGCCGACGTGTACGGGCTTCTGCCGTGCAACCAAGCCGCCTTTTTCGCCCGCTTCCGCGACAAAAACAAAATACTGTCCTGTCACCCGTGTCACAGAGGTCACGGGAACCACCAGCGCGGACTTCTTGCTCCAAATCACCCGCGTGCGAACAAACTGATCGGCGCGCAGACCGTGCGGCTGCAAAATTGCCGCTTTGATCAACACCGACTGCGTATTCGTATCCACTTGCGGAGAGATGAACGTCACTCTGCAATCAGCAAGAATCCCGCCGTCCGTCCCAAGCACCTGCACGGGCAGCCCCAAACGCACTTGCGGCGCGCGGTCCGCTGGAACGTTGATGTACGCTTCCAGCCCGGTCTTCCGGTCGACGGTCGTAAGGATCGTGGATGTCGTCACGCGGTCCCCCACGTGCACCGGAATATCTCCCACAATCCCCTCCAGTGGTGAAACAACGCTGAAGTATTTCAGTTGTACCTGCTGCTCGCGCACTTGCGCGTCGAGCGCCGAAACATCCGACTTTGCCGTGTCGTACGCCATTTGCGCCTGGTCCAAATCCTGTTTGCTGGCCACGCCCGAGGAGTACAGCTGCTTCAGCCGCTGCAGTTGAATCTCAGCCAGTTCCAGATTCGCAACTCGCGATTTGCGTGTAGCTTCCTGACTGTTGACGGTCGCAGCTTGCTTGAGAGGATCAATCTGAAGAATGGGCTTCCCTTCACCTACAAGGTCACCCGACTTCACGAAAATTCGCGTGATCTGCCCTTCCACCTGCGGCTGTAGCGTCACCGACGCGCGCGACTTCACCGTCGCCACGAATTCCGAGGCATCCTCCACGGGCTTGGGTTGCGCCGCTACCACCTGTACTTTGAAAGAAAATGCCGACGGATCGGGATCTGCCGCCCCCGTGCTCTTGCCGCAGCCCATCAGGGACAGAGTCGCCGCCAGTATCCCAGCGCTGCTCAACCCAATTCTGGCGCCAGTTTTGCAATCGAGATATCTCATAACTTTCAGAAACTAGGGGCTCCACGTGCGGAGCAACAAATGCACCGGGGGATTATAAATCGCTCCCGGAAACTCCGGACCACAAACCTTGAAGTCGCCACGTGAACCTCTCATGGGCGTGAATCCTCCGGTTGGACGGTGGGCAACACTTGGCGTTGGGGCAAATAGGCAAATAGATTAAGATGAGTGGCGAAATACCAAGACCAACAGTTTGGGCGGCAAAGCACAAGCTTTTGGGTGGAAAACGGGTTCGCTTTTTCCATGGCAAAGGGTTAGCTTTTTGGCGGCGCAGCGCTTTAGCGCTGCGATAAGTGCTTTGTAATGAGCAGGGCTTCAGCCCCCGAGGTAAGGTGTTCGCTCGCAATGACTTCTTCGGCAACCTCGTATTCAGCAATCTCTCCCGGCTTTGGGGCATCATGCGCATGACGCCCAAAACCATCGCCATCCTTGGGGGAGGACCTGCCGGGGCACGCGCCGGAGAGCTCTTGGCCCGCGCCGACTGCCGCGTACGCATTTTCGAGGAAAAGCTGGAGTGGGAAAAGCCCTGCGGCGGTGGCGTTACAAACAAGGCCCTCGCCGAATACCCGTTTCTAGCGGAGACTATCGTCGAGCGCAACTGGATTGAGACCTGCGAGCTGGTAAGCCCCAGCGGACGCCGCATTTCCCTGGCGCTCGACCGGGCCATCGCCATCTTCTCCCGCCACACCCTCAACACCCTGATGCGTGATCGCGCTCGGGAGGCGGGCGCCGAGATCGTTGCTCAACGGGTCACCGCCATCTCGGGCGAAGCCGGCGCGTGGCAGTTGGCTACCCGCGAGGGCATACGAGGGGCTGATTTTCTTGTAATCGCGACTGGCGCGCGCAACCCATTCCGCGCCCAATTCACCCAACCCTGGCATCCCGGCGACCTCATGACCGCCATCGGCTACTACATCCCGGGCACCAGCCGGGTAGCTACGGTGCGTTTCTTGCCTGGATTCGAGGGCTATTTTTGGCTCTTCCCCCGCGCCGACCATTTTTCTGCGGGCATTTGCGGCAAACTGGAATCGCAAACCACGGCGCAATTGCGCGTGCTGCTGGAAGAATTGATCGTGGAAGAGGGCCTCGACTATCGCGACTCAACGTTTTACGCGCACATCTTGCCCAACCTCAGCGGCGCTTCGTTCCGAAACTCGAATTTCTCCGGGGAAGGCTGGGCCATGGTCGGGGACGCCGCTGGATTCGTCGATCCCGTCACGGGAGAGGGTCTGCACTACGCCTTGCGCTCCGCCGACCTTCTGGCGAATGCGCTCATTGAGAACCATCCGGAAAACTACGCTTCTTCAGTACAGTCGGATTTCTTGCCCGAGCTGATCACCGCCGCCAGCTACGCCCAGCGCTTCTATCACGGCTCGTTCTGCGGCGGAGCTCTTCTCGACCGCATGATTCAGATGGCTGCGTACAGCGAAGAAATGCGGCGAACTCTCCGCGACCTGTTTTCCGGATCGCAGGGCTACACCGACCTCCGCCAGCGTGTCACGGCCAGCCTGCCCACTATTCTCAAACAATGCGGAGCCAATCTTTTGTGGGGCAATGGCTCGACGGAAATTTCGTCGCCGTCACCCGCAAGCTCCTAAATACCGCCGCGCTACTTGGAGTCCGGCAGAAGCACTTCAGAAAAGGTAATCCCGTTTGGATCGTTGAGCACCATTGCGGTTCGAACTTGTCCGCCTGTAAAAGCAATCGAGTTGCCGCCCGCCAATATCCCTTTGAACCCCGCCTGCGTAAACACAACTTCGTAACTTCCCGCCGTCGTGGAAACATAACTCGATGCACTCGTGTATGCGAGATTCGTGGTCGTCGGTGTCACCGTATTGATATCGGTCCCGCCGGGCTGGATGTACACGTCTGCGCTGCCAAGGTTCGGCGCCACATTTATAAGCCGCAACTTGAACGCACCGGAAGCTGGCGCGGAGTTGTCATCCGTCAGGACGACCGGCGTGATCAAGCCAATATAGTTCGTCGCAATGAACGTGGTCCTGCTTCCCGAAGCGACGCTGATGGTGTCGTCAATCAGATTCTGGGAGGTGTTGGGATCTTGCATTTGTATGTGCCGTGACCCCGGTTGCACGGTCAAATAGTTGGTAGAGGAGCCGCCATTCGCCAAAGCCGACTGCACACTCACGCCATCGATCAGGACGTTCAAAGAAGCTTGGTTCGGCGAGGCATTCACAAAACGGATTACCGTATTGTGGCTACCGGAAGAACCGCATCCCAGCGCAAAAGCCATCACAGTCACGAGAGTCAAGGTCAGAAAAATAAAACGGTAAGATTTCGGCGAACACTGCATCTGTGCTCCAGGGTCGATAAAAATTTAGTTCCGGAGTTACAGCAGATGCGTGCAGAGGGGATTGGAGTTGCTACAGTCTCGTAAAGGTCGTGTAAAAAGTTGTAAAGATTCGTGATTCATGCAAAGTAATAGTGGCATCTAATTTCCCATATAAATTTTATGCCCCTTCGTCACGGAGGATTACGATGCAACGAATGTACAGGCTTGTCCTTGTTCTGCTCGTGCTTTCACCCGCACTTCACGCTCAAGCTATTCTGCCCAAAGGCGACGTGTTTCTCGGCTATTCTTACAACCATTTCGGCGCTCAAGGGTTCTCGGACAGTTTGAACGGCTGGGAATTGTCCGGAGAAGGAAAGGTTCTTCCTTTTCTCGGAATTGTCGGGGACTACAGCAGCCATTACGGGGATAACAAACTGCACGAACAGAATTTTCTCTTCGGTCCGCGAGCCTCGGTTACCGTCGGCCGGGTCACGCCGTTTGCGCAGTTGCTAGTCGGCGGAGCTCATATATCTTTGAATCCGGGCTCTGACACTTCCTTCGCGACCGCAGTGGGAGGCGGCGTCGATTGGCGCTTGCGCGGGCCGCTCGCCTGGCGCTTCCAGGGCGACTACCTGCACACGAGTTTCTTCGGCAGCGCGCAGAACGATGTACGGTTTTCGTCAGGAATAGTGTTTCGCTTCTGAGAATTGCCTCACTAGAAGCCGTGCCCTGGTACGAGGAGGTTCGTATCAGGGTATGGCTTCAGCCATACCGTACGAATTGCCGGGGGTACCGGCTTTAGCCGCTGCGGTCATCCAGCTCAGGAGCTAAATCATCCACCGGCGATCGAGGGCACAATCAGCACTTGATCGCCGTCGCGGAACTGATAGGCATCGCCGCCCAAGAAACGCACGTCCTCGTCGTTGATGTAAATGTTGATAAATTGCCGTACCTTGCCGCTTTCATCGCGCAAGTGCTGCGTGATCGCCGGATGTTTCGCCCCCAAATCCTGCAAGATACTCGGCAGATTCGCACCCTCGCACTCAATTTTGGCCGCGCCTTCAGTAAACCGCCGCAACGCGCTCGGTATTTCCACAGTAACTCTCATCATTCGTTCCCTTCGTCTCCACCGATCCAAATCGGGTGCCCCGTCCTTGTCGCGTCAGCGACAGGGCCGGGGATTTCACGTCTAGACCGCTACCGACGCCTCTTCCAAACAGGCCTCAAACTCAGCCAGCTTGGGCTCAATCACCACATCTTCGAAGGCTTCGTCCGCAAGCGCATCCAAAGTTTTCAACCCGTTCCCGGTAATGCAGACCACAGTCGTCTCCTCCGGCTGAATTTTTCCCTGCTCCACCAGCTTCCGCGTCACCGCCGTCGTCACGCCACCCGCGGTCTCGGTAAAGATACCTTCCGTTTCAGCCAGCAAGCGAATTCCGGCAATCGTTTCCACATCGGAAACATCCTCCGCCCAGCCTCCACTGTCACGAATCCCGCGAATCGCATAAAACCCGTCCGCCGGATTCCCAATCGCCAGCGAGCGCACAATCGTCGAAGGCTTCTGTGGCTGGAACGTCTCCTGACCATCCTTCACCGCCTTAGAAATCGGTGAACAACCAGTCGCCTGGGCTCCAAAAAACTTCACTGGTTTCGGTTCCACCAGTCCCAACACGCACAATTCCGCAAACGCCTTCTGAATTTTCCCAATCAACGACCCGCCCGCCATCGGAACCACTACGTTATCCGGCAGCCGCCATCCTAACTGCTCCGCAATTTCGTAGCCCACCGTCTTCGATCCCTCAGCATAGTACGGTCGCAGGTTGACGTTGACGAATCCCCAGGGCAGCTTCTCCGTAATCTGCGAGCACAACCGGTTCACCTGATCGTAATTTCCCTTGATCCTGACAACGTTGGCGCCATACACGCGCGTGCCCAAAACCTTGGCGGGCTCGAGATCCGCGGGAATAAAGACCCACGCCTTAAGCCCTTCGCGAGCCGCCTGCGCCGCCACGGCATTCGCCAGGTTTCCAGTCGAGGAACAACCGACCGTCTCCAGCCCAAAACGCTTCGCCGCCGCCAAAGCTACCGCCACGACGCGGTCTTTGAACGACAGCGTCGGAAAACACACCGCGTCATTCTTTACATACAGATGATCGAGGCCAAGCGCAGTCCCTAGCTTCCGCGCCGTCACCAAAGGAGTGAACCCCACCGGCAGTGTGCTCTTATATCCCTCCGCCACCGGCAGTAGTTCCGAGTACCGCCACATGTTCGTAGGACGCTGCGCAATATTCTCCGGCGTAAACGTGCGCCGCACCCGGTCGAGGTCGTACACCACCTCCACTGGAGAAAAACATTCCTCGCAGAACGACCGCGGCGCATTGGCCGAGCGCTTGCCGCACTCGCGGCATCGCAATTCAAAATGCAGGCTGGTGGTAGGGGTTGCTTCAGCTGGGGAGGTACATGTCGAGCTACTCATTCCAGGACTCCTGCCGCCGCAGCGGCGCCGCCATTCAGCCCACGCGAAAGAAAGCGCAGCCAAATTCCGGCCTAAGTAAATTGTCCGTGGATAAATAGGAAATCTTGCTCGGAGGGCAAATAAAAAAGCCCTCCTGCCAAAGCATTCGGAGGACTCAAAGTTCTTTGAGTTTACCGCTCGCTGTTTAGCAGTTTTTAGCGTGGAGCAAGTTGCCTAAATCGCCACGTGAGAGTAATTGTACCGCTGAAAACCACTTTGTCAAGCCCATTGTGTTCGGCTAAGGTTCCCGGCCTCCGCGCCGATAGACCCAACAGGAGGCTCCTCAATATGGCCAGCCCTATCAGCATCAGCCATTTAGCCAGCGTCAACCCAGCTCAAACCGCAGCTCAACCTCCGGTAACGAGTCGAAAATCAGCACAAACCAACCCACAGGCCATCACCGATACGGTTCATATCAGCAGCGCCGCCCGTGTCACCAGTGCCGTAGTCAGTGCAGCCCAGGCAGCATTGCAGGAAGCAATTGAGACCCCAGCTCAAACCGCCAAGGAAGCCAGCACTGGGGACCTCCAAGCCAAAAGACTGCTAGCGAAAGAAACTGCAAAATAAACCGCCAATGCTCATGTGGGGGCAGGCGCCGCCGCCTGCCCAAGGGAGCAAAGCTCCGCAGCGGTTTCAGATGCACCGCCCTCACTCTCGCAGAATCGCCTGTCCAAACGCAATCAAATTTCCATCCGGCGCCAGCACCAATAACTCGCGCTGTCCATAGCTCTGGTCCACCGGCCCGTAAACATCGCCCTTCGGCAGAGTATCCAACTTCGGCTTGAGTTCCGCGTAAAGCCCATCCACGTCGCGCACGTCAATGTAGTAAGCAAACCGCCGATTGCCAGGCGGAGCGCCGTCCGCGCCGTGCTGCTCCAAAATGCGAAAACCCGCCGTCTCGCGATGCACATACGCATAGCCGTCGGCCCTGAATTGTGTTTCAAAGCCCAGGATGCCGGTAAAGAAAGTCAGCGCCCGCTCAAGGTCCTCCACATGCATGAACGGCGTGACTTGGATGAAGTTCGACATGGCGTTCTACTAGTCTAAGGAACGTCTGATTAGGTCAGCAATTCCTTTGAAGTTTGTCATTCTGAGCGCAGCGAAGAACCCCCAGGGTGCTGGCAGTAAATCGCTACTCGCAAGCTTTCTGGCTGGAGGCTCTGCGGCCAGAAAGCTGGAAAGAGCACCGCAAGATCAAGTGTGCGGGGATTCTTCGCTGCGCTCACAATGACAGTTTTGAGAGGTAATCAGAGTCTCCGCCCACCCTAATTCAAATCAAACTGCTCCTGATGTAAGCTCGCATCCGACTTCACGATAATCGACTTCTTCAGCAGCTCTTCCATCTCCAGCAGCCATTTGCCGTTGTCTGCCTTGAGAACCTTTGCCACCTCGGGGTTCACGCGCAGCATCACATCGGGCCTGTCGGCCTGCTTCGATGAAACTTTCCGCATCTCCACATAAATCTCGTTGCATACGGTTGTCGCCGACTTTACGTATCCTGTCGAAGTGCAATACGGGCAGGGTGCGCCAATCGTCCGCTCCAGGGATTGCTTCACGCGCTTGCGCGTAATCGCCACCAGGCCAAAGTCGTTAAACGCCAGCACCTTCGATGGCGCCCGGTCGCCCTTCAACTCCTCTTCCAGCGCCAGCATCACCTTCTGCCGGTTGCGCCGTTCGTCCATGTCGATGAAGTCGATAATGATGATCCCGCCCAAATCGCGCAGCCGGATCTGCCGTACGATCTCTTTGATCGCGTCGACGTTCGTCTTCACGATGGTGTCTTCGAGCCGCGCCGTCTTGCCTACATATTTCCCGGTGTTGACGTCAATCGCCACCAGCGCTTCCGTCTGGTTGATCACGATGTATCCACCGCTCTTCAGCCACACTTTCGACTTGAGCGCCTTATTCATTTCCTCCTGCAACCCAAACTGCTCAAACAGAGGAATGTCTTTCGAATAAAGCTTGATGCGCTTCATCAACGAGGGCTGGAAGCGCTGCGCAAAGCGCAGCACACGCTCGTATTCCTGTTCGTTGTCCACCCAAATCTGCGAGAAGTCCGACGTCACTTGATCGCGCAGCACACGCTCCACCACATTCAGATCGTGATAGATCAGCGCCGGAGCTTTCGAGCTTTCCGCGCGGTTCTTGATCTCGTGCCACAGGCTCTTGAGAAAGCGGATATCCGCCCGCAACTCATCTTCCGCCGCGCCACCCGCCGCCGTGCGCACAATGAACCCGCCCACTCCGTTTTCGCGCTCGCTCACCACAATGCGCTTCAACCGCATCCGCTCTTCGTCCGAATCAATCTTGCGCGATACGCCCACGTGGTTCACCGTCGGCATATACACCAGAAACCGTCCAGGCAGCGCAATGTGGCTGGTAATGCGCGCGCCCTTCTTGGCGATGGGTTCTTTCGCAATTTGGATCAAAACTTCCTGCCCAGCCTTCAGTAGGTCCGCAATCTGTGGCGTGGGACCCGCATCCCGGCGGCGAAAACGGCTGCCTCCACTATTGTTGCCGCGACGGCCACTCCGTTGCTGGCGGTCAAATCCCGTCCGCCGTTGCGTGCGCTGCATCAACGCCGCCGTAGAGGCCGGTGCCCGCACTTCCGCCTGCGCCGCATGATCTCCATTCAACGCCCCGCCATCCGCCTGTAATTCCGCTTCTTCCTGAATCGCTTCCAGCTCCGCGTCCTGCTGCTGTTCCATCTGGAACTCTTCCGCCAGCTCCGCCGGAGCCATCGGACGGTCCTTCAAGTCTTCATCCAGAACAGCATTCGCGCCAGCAAACACACCCGGTTCGCGAACCTCTTCCTCAAGCTCCTCATACTGCCCGTGCTCGGGAACCGTGTCGGCGTAGGCGGCCATTTCGGTCTCGTCCTCGTCGATCACTTCTTCCTCAATCACCCCCGCCGAACTGCCGGAGTAGAACGACAGCGGCTCCTGCGGCTGCGTTTCTGCAACTTGGTTATGCTCTTGGTGCTGAACGACCGGACGCTGCGCGACTGGCTCGTGCTCGCCGTTCTCTTCCTGTATCTCTTCAACTTGCGCAGGTTGAACTTCATGCTGCCGAACTTCCACTGGCTCGGCATGAACGAAAGCCTGCGTTCGCGCTGCTGGTTCTTCGACGGACTCCGTCTCTTCGAAAACTTCTTCTTCCTGAATCTCTTCTTCCACGACCTGCCGGTGTGCAGTCGGATGTGCCGCCGGATGCAGCGCCGGTTCATGAGTCTCCACCGGAGGGCGAACGTCTACACCCTCAACCTCGGGAATCGCCACCAGCACTTCATCGTGGTTGTCCTGCTCTGTCTCTTCGACCTCGTAGTGCCCGTCAGCTTGCGTGAGAGCCGCCGTATCCATTGACCGCATCGCAGCTTCCGCGCGAGGCGTTTCAAACTCGTCTACTCGGCTTTCGGCGCCTGCCGTGGAGAGCATCTCGGGAACAGCGAACATAGGCTCGTCATCCGGGAACTTGCTGGAAACTGCCGCGACTTCCTCCGTCTTCTGCCTAGTCACGGCTGGTGGAAACGTCGCGACCGGCCGTCCTTTGTATTTCGAAAGAGACTCACCTGGAAGAACGATTGGCTGATATCCCGGAGGAGGTCCGAAGTCGTCGCCCCCGGACTCGCGCGGACGCGAACTCCGGGAACCGGAATGCCTGGATTCTGAAAATCTTGATTCTGAGGACCTTGATTCTGAAGATCTGCCCTCTGAAGACCGGCTCTCCGAAAACCGGTTCTCCGAAGATCTCGGCTCTGACCGCCTGGGTTCCGCGAACCTAGGTTCCGTCGTTCGGGGTGCTGGAGTGGTCTCTTCCAGCTCTGGCGACCGAGGCTCTGAGGCGAAGGGCTCTGCATCTCTCGGTTCCACCGACCTGGACGCTGAATCCCTCCGTCCTCCGCGGCGGCGGCCTCCACGACCACTCCGCCCACCATAACTTCGATCCCGTCGCGGCTCGCCCGTTGCTTCACGCTGAGGCCGTGGTGCTCGCGCTTCCCCGGGCAACGCGCCGCCTTCCTGTCCTTCTTCAGCAAAACCAGCGTCCGCAAAATCCTGCCCGTCAGCACTTTCGCCATCCGCTGGCATCGGACGCGCCGGGATAGTCTCTTCATCGCCGTCGCCAGCATCTTCCAATTCCAGAAAATCGGATACATACAGGAAGGCGTCGCGCTCCAGGCCAATATCCACGAACGCCGACTGCATGCCGGGCAGCACGCGCGTCACGCGCCCTTTGTAAATCGAGCCGGCCAGGGTGTATTCCCCCTCCCGCTCCAGATAGATTTCCGCTAGTTGATCGTCCTCGACAAGCCCCACCTTGGTTTCGTGGGGAGTGGACGTGACAAACAATTCCTTATTCATTCGGACTCCGAACCCGCTTCCGCTTTACGGAAGCAGCTTCACCGCCCGAAGCTTCAAGGTCGAAACCTCGAATTCAGAACAAAGTTTTAGGCAGGATTCAACACGGCGACTTGAGAGGCGCATCCAGGCACACCACCGCAACGCGGTCTGTTTCTGGAATCTATCTCTGGTTTGAACGGATAAGTTGTCTTCACCGAATCGCTTTGCTGCGCTACCCCGGTTTGTGACCGCTCTCTCTACTTCGAGGGGGCCGTTACCCGCCGGATCGCGCTAAATCTTTAGAATCCTGCCCGGCCTTGGTCATTGCCTCGGGGCCGGTGATTTGCCCTCTTCACGCGAGGGCAGCGTAATTTTTCTTAAATCTTGCTTTCAGCACTTGCTTCGCATCGCTTACTTCTGATCTTGTGCCGCGCCCTCCTAGGCGCAGACTGTCTTGCTGCAATGTCTGGTTCTTTCAGAGCAACTTCTTTCGAAGCAACCAGCTTTGAAGGGGCACGGCTTCAGCCGTGCCGTCAAAACTCTACTAAATCAGGGGCTTTAGCCCCTGAGGGTCGCCCTTAGTTCACAAACCGGCGCATGCGCACATTCATCACGATCCCTAGCGCCAAAAACATAAACAACACCGAAGAGCCGCCGTAACTCATCAGCGGCAACGGGATCCCGGTGACCGGCATAAAGCCCACCACCATGCCTACGTTGACCAGAATGTGGAAGGCCAACACCGCCACCACACCCATCACAATGAACGCCCCAGCGCGGTCCGGCGCCGTTTGCGCGTTCTGGGTCAAACGCATCAATACCATGAAGTATAGCAGCAGAAGCAACAGGGCCCCGACAAATCCCCGCTCCTCCGACCACGCCGCAAAGATAAAGTCTGTCTGCGGGACTGGCAAGTAACCATAGTGAGTCTGCGAACCCTGCGTCGAACTCCCCCACAGCCCGCCCGACCCTACGGCAATCAGCGACTGGTTAACCTGGTACCCTGATCCCTGCCGGTCAGCCTCCGGAGCCATGAAGCTGGTTAGCCGTTCCTTCTGGTAAGGCTTCAACTTGTGCCAAGCCAACGGCAGCAGGGCACCAGCGATCAGTAAGACCGCCATAGCCTGCTTGAGCCGCACGCCTCCAAGGAACAGCGCCATAAGCGCCACAGGAATGTAGGTCAGAGCGGTCCCCAGGTCTGGCTGCGCGAGGACCATAAGCATGGGAATCCCCACCATCGCGCCGGCCTTCAGGAAGTCCTCCCAGCTCAACTCTCGCTGCCGCATCTCGGCGAAATATCTGGCAACGGCCAGGATCAGAATCAGCTTCACCCACTCCGAAGGCTGGAAGTGCTGCCCACCCGGCATCTTGATCCAGCGCCGAGCTCCTAAGTACTTCTGTCCAAAGAGGAAAACCGATATCAGCGACGCCACAGATACGATATACATCCAGTGCACGCGCTCAAGCAGTACATGGTAGTTGATCACGCTCAACGCAAACATCGCAGCCATCCCGCCCATGATCCAGTACACCTGCTTAATGTGTGCCCCGGCAAATTTGCTGTGCATGGTCGCACTACGAATCTCGACCACGCCGAGGCCGCAGATGAGCAGGACGAGGAAGAGCAGAGTCCAGTCAAAATCTCGAAATGAGACAAAACGTGCCATAGTTTACCGTACTCACGTGGGGGCAGGCGCCCCCGCCTGCCCAGCGGAGCAAAGCTCCGCTAGAACTCTCCTCTACTGCCCAACTGGAATAGGGGTTGCCGACGTCCCCAGCCCTGGTGCAGCCTTCACTGCCCGCAACCAACCCTGAGACTTTCCCAGCGGGAATCGTCCGGCTTGGAGCCGCTGCTCGCCTCGCTCCTCTACGGACGGCTCGGTCCAAAGTGCTGCCATCTCGTTCTCGCCCTCCGCAGGGACAGCCGCCGTCGGACGTCCCGCCTCGCCCTCTGCTACATGATTCTCCGGCCGCCGCTTCTTATCTACATACGCCTTAATCACTTGCGTGGCCAGACGCGCGGCTAGGCGACCGTGCTCGCCGCCCTCAAACAACGTGACCACAATGATTTCCGGATTGCGCCGCGGGGTAAATCCCACAAACCAACCATTTTGCGCGAAGTCTTCGTTCTGGGTGTGCTTGGCGCGCAAAGCCAGCGACACCGTCTGCGCTGAACCCGTCTTGCCCGCGATGTCGATTCCCTCGATATGCGCCGACTGCGCCGTACCCTCGGGCAGCAGCACCCGCGACATCGCGTCCGTGATGAGATTCCATCCCGCAACGTCAAGCGGAATGTTCTTCACTTCCTCGAGGCGTTTCACTTCAACGTACTCTGGAGGCAGCTGACTCGGATTAACCACGTGCGGGACAACCAGCTTGCCATCCATCGAGATAGCGGCAATGGCACGCATCAATTGCACCGGCGTAATCGCCACGGCTCCCTGCCCAATGCCCACGGAAATGGTTTCGCCGGCAAACCATTTTTGCCTGTAGTTCCGAGTTTTCCACTCTTCCGAGGGCATGATGCCGCTGACTTCCTGCGGCAAATCAATCCCCGTTTTCTGACCCAAGCCAAAGGCGGTCGCATACTGGGAAATGCGGCTGATGCCGAGCTTTTCCGCCAGCGTGTAGAAGAAAACATCGCAGGATTGATAGATAGCCTTGGGCAGATCAACCGGACCATGTCCGCCCTTCACCCAACATCCAAAGCGCCGCCCATAAAACGTTGCGCCGCCAGAGCAGTTCACGTGCAAAGTCTGCGCGATATTTTCCTGCCAGCCCGCTACTGACATCAGGATTTTGAAAGTCGACCCCGGGGCTAATTGCGCTTGAATGGCCTTATTCAGCAATGGCTTGGCCTTGTCCGTAAGCAATTGCTTCCATTCCGCGTTCGAGATGCGCACCGCGAAGTCATTGGGATCGAACGTCGGGCGGCTCACCATAGCAAGAATCTCGCCCGTGCGCGGGTCCATGGCCACGATTGCGCCGTTCTTCCCTTCTAGCGCTTCCTCGGCAGCGATCTGTACATCGAGATCGACGGTCAGCTTCAACGGCTTGCCCGGATCCGCTGGAGTCTCGCCCAACTGCCTGATTTCTTTACCTTTGCTATTGACGATCGCCTGCCGATAGCCGTTCTTACCCATAAGCAACTGATTGTATTGGAGTTCCACGCCGGACTTGCCCACGACATCGCCTGGACTATAGAGCTCCCATTGCGGCTGGCTGAGCATGTCTTCGCTGACTTCGCCCACATAGCCGATCAAGTGCGCCAGGAATCCGTTGCGCGGATACAGGCGCCTGTGCGCCATGATGGTATCGAGCTCGGGCAGTTCGTTGCGATGCGATTCGACGAAGGCGAGATCGTCGGGTGTGATGTCTTCCTTGAGATAGATTGGCGCGTACTGCGGCATGCCGGCGAAATGCCGGATTTTTTCCCGCACATCCGCTTCCTTCATGTGCAGACCCTTGGCAATCAGGGGCGCGTCGGCGCTCATGTCGCGGGTCTGGTCGCGCAGGATGAGTGCCGTAAACGAAGGATAGTTATCGACGATGATGCGGCCTTCGCGGTCGACGATTTTCCCGCGCGGGGCCAGGATGGGCACCTTACGCACGCGGTTGTTCTCGGCCTGCGTGGCGTAGTAATTGCTCTGCGAAACCTGCAAACGCCACAGCCCGTATCCCAGCACAAGGAAGATGACGAGAATCAGGTATTGCACCGCAGTCAAGCGGCCCTGCGATATTTTTTCCTCGCGGCCCAGCATAAGTTAGTTTCCAGTCTTCTAGTTGCCAGTTTTCAGTTCCAATATTCTCGTGCTGGCAACTGCCTTTCTAATTTCTCCGTTTAAACCGGTCGAGGGCCGCAAAAAGTACAACCGACAATCCGGCATTGGCCAGGCCGGCGAGCAGTTGGTGGCCCCACGCCCAATCCATTGCTTGCCCCACTAAACCGCGTTGCACTGAAAAATACAAGAACTGGTGCAGCAAATAAAAGCCGTAGGTCACCAGGAAACGCGACGCCGCATTCTCGACATCAAGTTTCACGCCCAGCGACGAGGCTCCGAACCCTACCACCGTCTTCGCGATGCCAAACACGCCGAGCGGAAAATTGGGCGTCAGGCTGTCCTGGATCAGGCCAATTACGCATCCTGTAAATAACCCTGAAACCGGATTCCGCCGCGTCACGCCCATATAAATTGTAACCAGCAGGGGCAGGTCGAAGATCAACAAACGGGGTAGAAATTTCGGCAAGAACGCCTGGAAGAATATGGCCAGCGCAGGGATCAACATTGCTGCCAACCAGTTGAACCGATAAACCTCGACCTGCTCGGGAGACGTCTGCGAAATGCGCACGCTACTGGGTCCGTTCTCCGGCGGGGTCGGACGCCGCAGCGGGCTTGAGGTTCTTCGGCGGCTTGGGCGTCGGTAAAGGCACGTCCACCTGCGGCTTAGCGGAGGCGTTCGGCAAGGCAGCGGGATTTGCGGGCTTCGTTTCCGGTGTATGAGTTCCGGTCTTCTCTTTCGCGTCCTGCTTCCCATCTTTGGCATCCTTCATGGGAACATCCTTCACGGGCACACCGGGGAGACGGGCCGCCAGAATATCCACCGCGCGCTGCGATCCCGCGACCTCACCCGCCGGGAACGCCACTTCCTGCAGCTTGGTGATTACCAGGACTTCCTCGAGACGGCTGAGGTCCGCCGCCGGACGCATGTGAATCCTAAGAAAGAGATCTGAGTGCGAGACCTTCACCACCTGCCCGACAGGCAAGCCTTTGGGGAAAATTCCGTCTCCTCCTGTGGTAATGACGCTGTCACCGGGCTGCACGTCCTCATCCGCCATGATGTTTTCCAGCATGGTTTCGCCTGCGGGACTGCCCTTGACGATGCATTGCTGGCGCAGCCTTTCGACGATTGCGCCCAATCCGCTGGTCTGGTCGTTGATCAGCAGTACCTGCGCCGTGTGGGGATACACCTGCAGAATTTTTCCCACCACACCATCGGCGGTAATGACCGCCATATCTTTCTTCAGGCCGTCGTTCTCGCCCTTGTCGAGATACACGGAGCGCGACTGTTCGCTGCCGCTCGAACCCACCACCTGAGCGGGGAGCGTCTGAATGATGGATTGCTCTTTGAACCCGAGGAGCGCCTGCAAGCGCCGCGCCTGACTGGCATCCTGATTGAGGCGCACTTGTTCGAGGCGGAGGCGCTCGATTTCCAGTTTCAGGTCACGGTTTTCCTGCCGCACACCACGCAAATACAGGTAGTTGTGCCAGACGCCGTAAAGGCCTCCCTGCACATGGACGATCGCACGCTCAACTGGTGTGATCGCGGCCACCGACCAAATGCGGATCAGCCGTGTCTGCCCGGCATCGTTGCCGCGCTTGACTTGCACGGCTAGCCCGAAGATTTGCAGAAATAACACCGCCGCTAGCACGGAGAGACTACGGTGCCGCGTGAGCAGGTTTTCCATAGCGGTGTTTTACAGCCTCATCATTTTTCCAGCGCGGGTTGCGGAGCGTCCGCTCCACAAGGGCAGGCGAGGGCGCCTGCCCTTACACGAGCTATTCAATCGAAATCTTGCGCAGTAACTTGAAGTCGCTGAGCATTTTACCCGTGCCCAGCACCACACTGGCCAGCGGATCGTCGGCGATGGACACCGGCAAACCGGTTTCCTCGCGAATGCGTTTGTCGAGATTCTTGAGCAGCGCGCCGCCGCCCGTCAGCACAATGCCGCGGTCGCTAATGTCAGCGGAAAGCTCTGGAGGCGTGCGCTCGAGCGCCACGCGGATTGCGTTCATGATGGTGGATACGCACTCGCTGAGAGCCTCGCGGATTTCGCTGTCATCGACCGTAATAGTTTTTGGAACACCCTCAATCAGGTTGCGCCCCTTGATCTCCATGGTCAGTGGCTTGTCCAGGGTGTAAGCAGACCCGATTTCCATCTTGATCTGTTCGGCGGTACGCTCGCCGACGAGCAGGTTATATTTGCGTTTCAGATAATTCATGATGGCTTCATCGATCTGGTTGCCCGCCATGCGTACGGAGCGCGAGTAGACGATGCCGCTCAAGGAGATGACGGCAATGTCGGTGGTGCCGCCGCCGATGTCAACGACCATGTTCCCGCTGGGCTCGGTGATGGGCAGGCCGGCGCCGATGGCAGCCACCATCGCCTGTTCCACAAGGTGGACTTCGCTGGCTTTGGCGCGGTAGGCCGAGTCCATGACCGCGCGCTTTTCCACCTGCGTAATCTCCGAAGGCACGCCGATGACGATGCGCGGATGCACCAGCATCTTGCGGTTGTGCGCCTTCTGGATGAAGTAGGTGAGCATCTTTTCGGTGACCTTGAAGTCGGCGATGACACCGTCCTTCATGGGCTTGATGGCGACGATGTTGCCGGGCGTGCGCCCCAGCATCTCTTTCGCTTCCTTGCCGACGGCCTCGACTTCGCCGGTGTTTTTATTGATGGCGACGATGGACGGCTCGTTGACTACGATGCCTCGTCCGCGCGCATACACAAGCGTGTTGGCGGTACCGAGATCGATGGCAAGGTCGCTGGAAAACATGCTGAACAGCGACCGCAAGTTGTGAAATTTGGAATTCCCTGTAAATCCGTTGGTTGTCATGCTCTCATCTCAAATCCCGCCCGCGCTCTGAACTCTCTATTTTATTCGATCCCTCAACTGGGGAGCCAACGCAGAAGTTCCGCGCCGCTCCACCATGTTTTATCTGAATTCTCTTTACCTGATTCATCTTTAGCTGAATCGGACTTACTTCGGTCACGTTTCACTGGATCAAGACCTTTTTCTGCTGCGTGTTGACGCCGCCCTTGGCATTTTGCGCGGTCACCGTGATCACGTTCTCGCCATTCGGAAGCGAAGGGGTGAAGTAGCGGAAGCTGCCATCGGTTTCGATCATGGGGACTTCGCGCCCGTTGACCATCACCCGCGCGTTCTCTTCCGTCTTACCTCGCACCTCCAGCACATGCCCGTGCTGAACGAATGGGTCCAACTCCAACGTCATGACAGCCGCGACGTCCTTGCCGCGCGGCAGAATAGTGAAGCGGTTCTTCTCACTCTCGACCGATTCCTTGCCGTCGGAGTCGTAGGATTGCACGGACCAATAGTAGGCTCCTTCGGTGAGAGCACCCACTTTGGTTTCCGGCTTTTCCACTTTTTGGTCTACGACGAGCGAGGAAAAATAAGGATTGCGCGACACCCGCAGGTGGTAACCAACGGCGTTCACCATCTTGGTCCAGGAAAACTCGACCGTCCGCTCCTGTCCGGCCACGGCGAAAATGGGCGCCATGTTGGCGGGAGAAATCGGCGTCGGCGGCCCCACTTCCTTCACTCGGGCCATGCGCGGCGAATCCGTCTGGAAACTCACCTTCTCCCAGTCGGCCAGCTTCACAATCTCGCCGTTGCGCTGAATGTCGCCCGTACCCTTTTTCAGCAGGATTTCGTGCTCGTCGCCCTTGGGATCGTTGTGTACCATGGCCGTGCTTTCTGGCGCCAGAGAGGCCGTGGCACCGGCGACGATCACCTGCGACTTCGACCCTTGCATGTACGTGCCCGTCGAAAGATCCACGGTCCCCGTGTTCACCGTCACCGCCACGTTCGTCTGCTGGTGGTCATTGGCCGAGTTCTCTTCAATCACGATGAGCGAGTCCTGCTTCACGGTGTAGTTGGTGCCGTCGGTAAACACAATCTTGGCCAGACCCTCGGACGCGGTCTGCACTACGTCGCCCTTATCGAGCGGCAGGCTGTAGTCCGCCTTGGTCCAGACGCTACTGTTGGCCTTCTTGACGCGCACCGTGCCGTCGAGATTGGTAAAGTGCGCCTGTTGCGCGCCAGCAGTGATCGGCGACTCGGAGGGCTCGACGTTGCCGGCAATCTTTTCCAGCATGTCGAACGTGAAACGATTGGCCACCTTCATCCCGGCATTGGTCGCATCCGGAAAAGCGAAGTGCATCAAGACCGCGGTAGCCAACAGAAGGGCCACCACGGCCAGTATCACGCTGCTGTAGGTGACGTTCACCCACGCAACATGCACGCCCGGCTTGCGATTTTGAGCCACGAAACGACGCTAAACCTTAGAGAATATGGGGTAATTCTGAGAGTAGCACAAGGGTTACCGGAGGGAAACGGGGTGTGCAGCTTGGTACATGTGCCGTTGGGACATGTACCGGTGCGGAAAGTGCTTGCCGTTGCCTCAACCCGGCGTTCGAGTCTTTATCATTTGCTGGTTGATGCCACTGCGGCCTGAGGGTGCTCTCCCAGAACCTTCAAGCGGTTCTGGGCTAGGCGGTAAACGGAACCGGGAATTTCCAGATCGTCTTTTGGCTTCGTAACCTTGGCGTAGTTGGCCCTGGCGGCGTCTTGCTCACCGTATTGTTCTGCGATCCGACCGAAGGCATACCAGAAATTGGGGGTGGGCTCATCCATCTTCGCGAGGTCCATGGCTTGAATAAGAACCTCTCGGGCTTCTTTCGTTTTGCCAGCTTCGGCGTAGGCGCAACCCAGGGTATGCAAGATACCCCAGGCGTTCTGGCTGAGCTGTGTGGCTTTGACGGCGGATTCAATATCGGGACCCTCGGCACGATCGTAGAACAGAGTGTCCCACGCCAAACCGTTCAGGTCGGTCGCCTCGGCCTTACCGGCGTCTACAATTTTCTGGCGCAAATCATGCGCTCCACTGTAGTCTTCCCGGGCCGCATCATTGGATGCGGCGGTGCGCATCGCGTCGATGTCGTCTGGCATACGCCGCAAGCGCTGCTGAACCAGAACGTTGGCATCGTCATACCGGCCGAGCGCACGCAGAGATAAGTCTTGGGAAAAGAACACACTGCGCGATTCGGGAGACTGTTTTGCCAGTTCTACATCCACCTCAAGTAGCTTTTCATAGTCTTTCACGTGCCCATAACCCTCCCGTAGAGCAAGGTCGATATTGGTTTTCTCGGTATCGCTGGCAGCGGACTTTCTCGCTTCTTCCAGGATGGCAACGCCCTGCTTCGCGGTCGGTTGGGTCTCCACCAAGATCGCAGCCGCAGCCAGCTTCATCTGATGGGCGTCGGCTTCCTTGCCTTTGGTCCAGAAGCGGGGAAATGCAAAGCCGGAAAAAGGATCATCGCCACCCTCCAAATGTTGATCCTCCCGCAGCCAGCCGAGAAGTGTGCGGGCCCCCTCAAGATTGTTGGCGGAAATACGATCCAGAATTTCGAGGCCTATAGCATTCGGTTTCTCGGCGGTATCGAGAATTTTGTATTTTCCATCTTCTTTGACGATGAAGACGGTAATCGACTTGCCTCCAACCAGGAGTTTTTCGCGGTAGCCAGAACTATCGTTCCCTTCATCTTTGGGATCAATCATTTTCATTAGTATGTCGATTGTTACGTCGGGAGAGGCTCCACTACGCGCCAGTTCGGAGCGGAACTCCTTGCCGGACTTTAACGTTTTTGCTAACTCATCCGGGTCTGTGTTCTTCATGACAGCAGCCCCATTCTTGCTGCTGATCGCGACGAGTTGGTCCAGAGTTAGGTTCGCTCCGAGCGTGAGCACGAAGAATTTCCTGACGAGCCCGGAGGGGGTCTCGTCAAAGTGGAGGTCCTCGTGCAGCTCGGCCTTGCGAAGCAGCGAGGCCAGGCCCATTGAGCGGGCAGCATTGTCTCCCGAGGCTCCGGCCTGCAACAGGTCGGCGGCCAGCGAATACTTGCGGACGTTCATCAGCATCGAACCAGCAGTCGTCGCCGCCTGTTTCAATTCCGCATCTCCGCTGGACCGTTTGTTCAATTCGGTGATCGCGGCCTGGCTCCCCTTCAGCGCTGCCTCACACGCTACGATCAAGCCTTTAGGCTGCGGGTTGAGGACCTCGGCCGCCTTACGTGCTTCGGCGAATTCGCCAGCATAGAACAAAGCAAAAACCAGGTTGTTTTGCAGACCCAAGCTCGCGAGTTTTTCCTGGGAGAGGCTGCCATACGCCGCCACAGCTTCTTTCAATTTTGCTCCAGCGCCGTAGCGGGCTCCGTCTTCGTTGTATTCGAGAAGAATGGCCAAGTCGCCGACGGTGCTTTTGTCGTCAGGGTCGAGCTTGACGGCTTCGCGGTAGGCTGCGGACGCCCCAGCGTAGTCGCTGCCAGGCCGCAACGAGCGCCCGACCCTGTCGGACTTGAGGATTTGGGCGAGAGTCTTTTCCGCGAGCGCTGATTTCGGTTCGAGCTTGACGGCCTGGCGTGCCTCGTCCCTGGCAGCATCCCCTAGCCCGCCTTCGAGGAGCGCCTTGGCAATTTGTAGGTGGTGTACGGCTTCCTTCGGATGCTGCGCGATCAATCCGCGATAGCTCTGAAACGCCTCTCGCGACTTTCCTTGACTCAGCAGCGCCTGCGCCGTGAGCTCGAAATTGATCAGGATGGGTTCGCCTTCGCGCACTTCGGCAATCTTGTTGCGCATTTCCGTCATCTGCGCCACGGTGAGGCGTCGCTGCACCGTGTCGAAACGTATCACTCCGCGTACTGTACCGTCGGCCTCCGCGGCGAAGTGCTCCGTCAGTAGCGCTGGGCCAAGAGTCAATTTCGTGTCTTGGGGAAGCGGCTTCGCCTGAAAACCAAGAGGAGGAACGATTCTGTACCGCCACTCGACCACAAGCGGCTCTGGCAACTGGTAGTCGGCGGTACGTTTCTTCTTAGGCTTAACGGGGTCAGCAGGCGTATCGTCCGTGCTTTCCCTCTTTTGCATCTCGTCGGGCAGGCGCGAGAATAATCCTTCCAAACGGATCGCTGCCACGGCTGTATCCAAATCGGTGAAACCGCGCTTGGCTTTCTGACTTTCCAGCACGAGCTCGAATTGCTTCGAGAAGTCGGCAGGATCCGACCGATCGAGCCGATCAAGTTTTTCAGCAAGATATTGATTCTTGACGTAGTTTGTCAGACTCTCCCGATGGTCTTTGTTTTCCTTATCTGTATAAAAACGCCGGAACTCAGATTCAAAGTAACCCTGTGGCTGCGAAGTTTCCACGATGCGCGCAGGCCCGTTTTCCGCAAGAAAAATATCACGCAGCTCCAGCAGAACATTGTTCTCGTGGGAACTTACAGAGGTTTGGAGTAGCGCATCGGTACCTGGGCGCACGATGAGGGCGAACCGTCCCTGATCGCCCAGTGGAAGCTGCCCCAAACGTGCATAGTCGTCCGTTGCATCAATCCACAGATCTGGATTGCCCGGAACATACACGATGGCATGATCAAATAGGCCCATTCCGGGCAAATCGGTAGCAACATCCATCCTTTCGCTAGCATTCAGCAAGGCAACGAAGGCGGGGATATCAGCAGCACGCAACATGGCTACCAACAGCGTGGATTTATCCTTGCAATCACCATACTTGTGGGCCAAAGTCTCTGCCGGAGAATGCGGAACAATCGCGGCCTCACCAAACTCAACACCGGTATAACGGATATTCTTGTCCAGATACTCCAAGATGGCCCGCGCTTTATCGTCGCGTGATTGCTTACCCTGCGTCAGCTTTTCCACGAGAGCTTTCACATCAGCTCCGCTCACATGGCTATCCACGGTCTTCGCGTACTCTTCCGCCATTTGGCGCCATGAGGTTCCGGTGGAAAACGCCAGGACAGGGAAAGCAGGCACATCGCTCGACAGGTTCGTGTCGCTCTTCTCCAAGGCAGTCATCGGACCGTGGTCGAATACGATCTTCACTCTTCCATCCGCCTCACTGCGCTGTGGCTGCAGCTCTGGCAACAATTGAGTTACATAGCGCAGCGTCACGGACGATGGCGCATCCAGAACTAGACGGCTGTGCTGCACAGGCACCGAGACGCGCCCGAAAAAGTAGCGTCCAACGGTTCCTGCGCCAAACAGAGGGGCGCTCTCTTTTATCACCCACTCCTGTTCGACCACGGAACCAGGAGCCATTGCAGGCAATGGCGCGCGAAACACCCTGCTGTCACTGTACATATCGGGTTCATCTTCTCTGGACGGAGCATCAATGATGGTCTTCGCGTCGAGTTCATGGACGGCAAAATCCGGAGTAATGACACGCGCCCGGAGAACCGGGCGTTCCTCGTGCCAGGGCTCCCAGCCGGAGGAAGCATCGGCCCATCCCTCAGCTCCCTTTTGAGTGAGCACCTTGAAGACAACGTACGTCGCATGCACGCTGCGTCCATCCGCATCGAAGACGTACGTCTCCTGGTCTTCCAGAACTACGACGTCAGTGCCTTCAGGGGACTTGTCTTCCGAGGCTGCCGCATACAAGGCTTTCGCTTCCAGCGAGAAATGTGGAGCCGTCGCGGAAGCATGGTCCGCCCCCAGAGAGAAGGTTGAGATCAACAGCGAGAAGGCAAGTTGTGCGAACAGTATGCGTGGCGAAATGGCAGACGACAAAGTGGTCCTCACGGCGTGAAGGGTTAGTAGAAGGTAACCCGGAGTGGAAGAATTCGCAAGGCACGTTTGCGGATACCGAGGACTGAAGTTTCCTGGCAACTCGCGGGTGATCTCGGGCTGGTACCCCCCTTTCCTCGGCTTTGTTTTCTTTCCTGGCGAGACAAAGGGTGGCCCATCTTTGCATTTTGTGCAAGAGCCTGCCCTGAGCGGAGCAGAAGGGATGGGAGGCAGGGATGCTTGCGACTGTACTGTTTCGTGCTGCAGTCGGTGATCATCGTGTTCCGTTATAAAAACATTCCAATTCCCAACCTTCGCAAAGTGCGCGAAGAGCCTGCCCTGAGCATAGCCGAAGGGATAGTGCACCCCTTGTTCTGTTGCGCTAGCCAGATCAAAAACGTGGGCCATCCGCCAGGTCAAGGGGAAACACGGATTTTTCACGGGAATTTGATATGCGGGGCAGGCACTCAGCTCATCAGTAAAGTCCTTAGTGAACAAGCCTCGCGGATAAGCTCTCAGGCAATTCCCAACACTTGATTGAGGAATCCCACCACATACTTCCATACAAGGTAATAGACAGCCACGACGAGACAGAACCAGGGCACGATCAGAAAATATGGAACGTGGATCGCCTGGAACCAAGTGACGCCGTGCGTGCCGATGGTCAGGAATCCTCCCCACGTGGCGGCGATAGCGCCCGGCACCACCAGGATCACCGGCAGCAGCGCGCCATGGAAGCCAATGGGCAAATGGCTATGCCGCCGTGACCACATGTAAATTATGTTCCATACACCAAACGCACTGGGTATCAGCGCCATCGGGAAAATGATGACACGCTCAATGGGAATGGGGACGTGGAACACAAGTCGCGTCAGGACGAAGACAGTCAGCGCAACTAGCAGGGCCACGCTGGGCGCGACTATGCCTGCCATGTAAGCACGAAGATAAGGGTGCGTGTTCATAGTATCCTCCAAATACAAGCGCCAGTTACACTGCGAGTCACAGGTGATAGAGCAGCACCGGAATCGCTCCCGGAAAAAATACGAGCCCCGCCGCCACCGTTGCGAACAAAGCCCAGTCAAACCACGGCACCGCAGTAGGGCGTGCTTCGAGGCGTTTTAACATCGCGGGCCAGAGGTCGCGTCGCGGTTCCGCGCCAACTCCGGCGCTGGCCGGCGGCAGCGACTGCTTCAGCAATTGCTCGATTCGTTTCTCATCGTGTTCATTCATGATTCGAGTCCTTCATCGTTAGAGTCCGTCTATGGTTCAAACCCTCATGGTTCGAATCATTCATGGTTCGAGTCCTTGCCGCTTCAATTCTTTTCTGAGAAGGCGGAGAGCCCGGAAGACGCGCAACTTAACGGCTCCCATGGAAATGCCCAGCGCCTCGGCGATTTCTTTGTAGGGCTGTTCCTCAATCAGGGCCAGCGTGGCCGCAACCTGCAGCTTGGGTGGGAGCCGCCGGAACGCACGCGCCGTTTTCCGGCGGAGCTCCTCCGAGACGCCTGGATCTGGCAACGGTGGTGATGCCAGATCGTCGGGGAGCTCAGTTTCAGTCGGTGCGGTCCTCAGGTGATCGAGCGCCGCGTAGGTGGCGATACGTCGCGCCCACGGCCCGAAGCCGCGTGCAGGGTCAAAACGGGCGTGAGCCCGATGGATGCGCCAGAAGGTTTCGATGGTGAGGTCTTCTGCGGCTCCGGGATCGCGGACGATGCGAACGATCCAGCCGTAGACCTCACGCTGATGCTGGCGGAACAACTCCTCGAAGGCGTCGAGGTCGCCGTGACAAAACTGCCGCAACAAGTCGGAGGGCGGTTCGAGCGCTAGCATCCTCTCCCCTTCATGCGTCCCCTTCTATATACGCTTACGGCGTGCAGCGCACGAGGGTTACAAGGATTGTTGCGGTTTTTAGCAACGAGCTGGCGGGGAGACCGCTCCCTCGCCGAGGCCGAATTGCAGCTAGCGCTGCCGCCGAGAAATCAGAGTTGGCGCTTCACTGCGCTACGGTATTCGTGTTGACACTGATGATTCTATGCACTCCCTTTTCCATCTCGGTGAACCATATTTCGCCATCGCCCACCATGAACCCCTGCGAATTGCCAAACAGACACTGGGCCGTCTGCTCGTCTAACATCTTCTTGACATGCGGTGTCATGATTTTCGCGTAATCCCGCAAGAACACAGCGCGACTCTTGATGCGGAGCCTCTTGTCGCCCACAATTACCTTTAGGGGATACTGCACCATGCGGGCAACCTTGGTTAGATCATCGGCACGAACCGCTGCTTGCAATCCGCCGAGAAACGCTCTCGATTGGCTGGCGATTTCAGGTCCCATCCGATCCACAGTGTCCCCCTTGCAGCCGGTTGCGGCGTTTTCCGGAGTCTGTGCGGACCCTGGCGAACACAACATGCACAGCAGGAAGACAGGAACGACGACGTATCGTGTTGCAACGGCGATCGGAGTCCGTGCATTTTTGCCCCATGAGTTCATCCTGTTGGTCCTCGTTATGGTGTGCGCAGGAACTAAAATATCAAAACCTCATGCATAGCCACAGCATCCAACCGACAGCCGTTTGCCATCCCCTGCCCGCTATGTTAACTTCATGAGCGGACGAGGGTTACCTTTGCAAGCCACAATTCCCGCCGGCCTCGACCGCAAGGAAGCGGCGATCTTCTTGCAGCTCGATCCGGCACGGCTCCCAAGACACATCGCCATCATCATGGACGGCAACGGACGCTGGGCGCGTCGCCGGCATATGCCGCGCGTGGCCGGCCACCGCGCCGGTGTCGAATCCGTGCGTTCCACCGTAGAGACCGCTGCGCGCATTGGCGTGCCCTGGCTCACCCTCTACGCCTTCTCCGAGGAAAATTGGAAGAAGCGGCCGAAGACCGAAGTCGGCTTCCTCATGAAGCTGCTTAGCCGTTTTTTGAAACAGGAAGTCCCCACGCTCAACAAGAATAACGTTCGTCTGGAATATATTGGACGCCGCCATGAGCTGCCTGCTGACGTCAACGAGCGTATGGAGTGGGCGCGCGAAGAGACCTCAAGAAATACCGGCTTGGTACTGACGCTGGCTTTGAACTACAGCGCGCGGAGCGAGATCGTGGATGCCTTCCGCTCCATGGCTGAATCTGCTGCCAGGAATGGCGGACTCGATCACTTGCGCGTGGACGAAGAAGCCGTGGCGCAACATTTGTATACGCGGCATCTACCCGACCCAGATTTGTTGATCCGCACCAGCGGCGAAATGCGGTTGAGTAATTTCCTGTTGTGGCAGTGCGCGTATGCGGAAATCTACGTCACTTCGACGCTGTGGCCGGATTTTCGCGGGACGCACTTGCTCGAAGCCGTCGCCGAATACCAGAAACGTGAACGGCGCTACGGCGGGCTGAAAGACGAGTTGAGCGAAAACCGTAGCCACGAGCCGGCTCACGGCAAACCTCACGATACCAAGCATGTCAGTCCGCATGTAAACCCGCACGAACCTGCCCGCCCGCGCAAAGCGGCGCAGCGCTGAGTCTGCTTTGATTCAACGCATAATTACGGCTCTGGTTTTGATCCCGCTGGTCTTGTTGCTGATTCTGCGGGCTCCGATCGCCGTGCTTGCGGTTGTGGCTGGGATTGTTGCGCTGCTGGCTATTAGGGAGTTCCTGGAGTTGACGCGGTACTACGGGGTCGAGCCGTTTACGACTGCGACTTATTTTTCGGCTGCCGTTTTCTTTGCGCGGATTGCCTTAATCGGCAGTCGAACGCCCGGGAAGCTCGACCTGCGTTTCCTTGACCTCGGACTTGCCACCATTTTGCTTGCGGTTCTCGCGCCATTCGTTTTTTTGACTCTGGGCATGAACCGGGAGCGCCTAAGCTTGATTTATCCGGCTGCGGCCGCATCCGTTTTTGCTTTTGCCTACATCGCTATTCCCATGGTATTGCTGGTCGACATCAGCATGTCTCCTAAGGGCGCGTTCGCGCTTATCTTTCTCATGGTGGTGGTGTGGTCGGGAGATATTTTTGCCTATTTCATAGGAAAGTCCATGGGACGTCACAAGATGTCCCCGCGAATCAGCCCTAAGAAGACGTGGGAAGGCGGTGTCGCTTCCCTGGCCGCCAGCGTCGGATTTGGAACGTTGCTGTTTCATTACTCTGTCCCAATCAGCGAATTTTTGCAGGCGCACGGCTTAATGGCCAAACATTCGCAGTTCTTTCCTCCCGGCCCGTGGACTCACGAATCGGAGACCTGGCGGGTCGTTCTTCTCTGCATCGTACTGAACATCGCCGCCCAGCTCGGCGACCTTGTGGAATCCGCGATCAAGCGCGGCGCAGACGTAAAGGACTCGGGATCGATTTTGCCCGGCCACGGCGGCATGCTTGACCGTATCGACGCTATGCTCTTCGCGATTCCGGTGCTGTGGATTTATCCCGTCTGGCACGGGCTGCCGTAGCACGGAGCTCCAGCAGTTCGCCTTGTCATACAAAATGTGATATATGTATGACATGGCCGATCATCGTATTTCCGTTCGCATTCCGCAGCATTTGGGGCAGCGGCTTCGGCAGAGGTCCAAGCTGAAGGGGGTACCGGAGTCCGAACTGGTTCGCGAAGCACTGGACAGTTATCTCCCCGCTCCGCAGAAAGTGCAGTCAGCATACGATGCGGCAGTGGCATTGGGAGTGATTGGTTGTGCCAAAGGCCTTCCCAGAGATCTCAGCACCAACCCGAAATATATGAAGGGGTTCGGCGAAGATCGGGGAGATTAGACTCTGAAGCGAGTTCTCGCCGACACCGGACCGCTCGTAGCCATTTTCTCCACCAGCGATCAGCGCCACCACGCTTGCGTGGAAGCACTTTCGACATTACCGACGCCGCTGCTGACCTGCTGGCCGGTCATTACCGAAGCCTGTTGGATGCTTCGTAGCCGTCCCGAAGCCGTGCAACGGCTCCTGGGGAGCCTGGGTACGGCGTTTCTGGACCTACTACCGCTCAGCGCGGACGAAGCTCAAAGAGTCGGAACGATTATGGCGCAGTACGAAAATTTAGACCCGGAACTGGCCGATGCGTGTTTGGTCTATCTGGCACATCGTGAGAATATCGACACGGTATTTACGCTCGATCGACGGGATTTTTCCGTTTATCGCACATCCGTAAGGAAACCTTTTCATCTCGTGCCATGAGGAATTCCATACAATAGTGGTTAGATGAAAAAGATCGCCATCCTCGGGTCCACAGGCTCTATCGGACGCAGCACGCTCAGTGTCGTGGAATCTTTTCCCGACCGCTTTCAAGTCGTTTCCCTGGCTGCTGGCGGAAACCTTGACTTAGCTTTCGAGCAGGGGAAGCGCTGGAAGCCGCGGGTGATGTCGATGGCAACGGAAGCCGACGCCGCAGCGTTACGGTGGCGATTGATACAGGCGGATCACGGGGAAATTGAAGTCGTTTTCGGCTCGGCAGGAACCGTGCGCGTCGCTACGCTCACAGAAGCTGATTTTGTGGTCAGCGCCATCGTCGGCGTTGCCGGACTTGAAGCTACCTACGAAGCGGTTCGCGCAGGGAAATCCATTGGCCTTGCCAATAAGGAATGCCTGGTCGCTGCGGGAGAGCTCATCACCGCTGAGGCTCATCGCCAAGGCAAGCCGCTACTACCGATAGATAGCGAGCACAACGCGGTACATCAATGCCTGCGCGGCGGCCGCATGCACGAGGTTGAGCGTGTCTGGCTCACCGCCTCGGGAGGCCCGTTCCTCAAAACACCTGCCGCCGATTTCGACAGCATCACGGTGGAGCAAGCTCTCAACCATCCCACCTGGAAAATGGGACGCCGCATTACTATCGATTCCGCCACGCTCATGAACAAGGGCTTTGAAGTGATTGAGGCTTGCCGCCTCTTCAACCTGCCCCCGAACCAGGTCGGCGTGATTGTGCATCCGCAGTCCACCATTCACTCTATGGTGGAATTTGTTGACGGCACGTTCCTGGCGCAGTTTTCTGTCACCGACATGCGCCTGCCTATTCTCTATGCGCTGACGTATCCGGATCGCATCCCGAGTGACTTGAAATATCCGGTGGAGAACCTTCGTCACCTAGACTTCGAGCCCCCGGATATGAGGAAATTTCCATGTCTGCGTTTAGCGTACGAAGCGGTGGAAGCGGGCGGCGGCAAGACGGTAGCCCTCAATGCCGCTGATGAAGTCGCGGTGGCGGCCTTCCTGGAAGGCCGGATTTCCTTTTTGGACATTCCCAGGGTGATTGAAGAGGTATTAAAGGAAACCAAAGCCGATCCGATGGAGTCTATATCGCAGGTGCTGGCTGTGGACGGCGAGGCTCGAAAAATAGCGCACGAGCTAACGCAGCGAACTGTTGCCGGCGGAGTTGCATCAAAGAAGTAGGTCAAAAAATCTATGCCAGCTATTCTTCTCTACCCGCTCTCGTTCTTGCTCGTTCTCGGTGTGATG
>Ga0210384_10001243_pt1 | contig 35536 bp, 21 predicted proteins | sample IncBWH2MmetaG_FD_160574 | JGI IMG/M metagenome (GOLD analysis project Ga0210384, IMG submission 160574) | Forest soil microbial communities from Barre Woods Harvard Forest LTER site, Petersham, Massachusetts, United States - Inc-BW-H-2-M | ecosystem: Environmental > Terrestrial > Soil >...
GCAGGCCGTATCGCTACTCAATGAGATCAAGGGCGAGCCTGGAGCCGAAAAACTGTTACAGCGCCCTGATTTGAAAATTATTTACGACGATTCCACGCACAGTTCGCAATCCGCGAAAAGCTAACTTCTCTCGTACGTCTTCCGGGGCCAAACTGACCGCGGGTCAAGCATTGACCGTATTGGCCCGCGCCCGTTCGAACGATGCGATGTCTGCTCAAAGCGAAGGGTGCTAACTGCCAGCATAATTCTGACGCCAAAATGTCCGGCCGGAACCTCAGCACCACCAGGACGAAAAATGTCGGCGCGCCGACATTCGCGTGTTTTCCTTAGGAAATGCAGTTCAGCTATTACTTTAGGGTTGGCATGGTGGTGCGTTCACGAGGTCTGAAAACAAAGCCAAAAAAGGCCACTACGAACTTTCCCAAAGTCTAGCGCACTCCCGATAATCGCCAGCTCTGAGAGCAACCGCGCACGCGCATGTTCTTTTGATCCGATGTTTTCCGTCAATCCTGAACAAAAAAATCTCCGGGGCATCCGCCAGATTGGCGGTGCCCCGGAGAAATTGTTACTTCCTGCTGGTTCTATTCTCTACTTCACCGTGGTCTTGACGGTGAAAGAGTTATTCGACATTTTGGGATCCGGGTTGAGTCCGCCGATGGCAATCGTGTTGGTGATGGTTCCGGGTGTCGAAGGTACCTTGATTGTGATGAAGGCCAAGACGGCTCCTCCCTTATTAAGGTTTCCGACAGGGCAACTGACCACGCCTGCCGAACTAGTGCAGTTCGCGAAATTGAATCCATTCAGGATAAATCCGCTGCTGAATGTGGCACCAGCCGGCAAGCGGTCGGTAATCGAAACTCCTTGCGCTTTGCCCGGTCCGAAGTTCGCTGCGATCACTCCGTAAGTAATATAGGTGCCGGACTTAACGGTAGTCGGAGGCAAACTGCCTGCCGCAATGGCCAAATCCGCCGGGTCCAGCAGGTCAATCACAAACGGCCCGAGCGCCGGAACATTGACGCAATTCCCGGCCAGGTCGCAAACGTTCGGAGAGTTGGTTAGTGCCGCTGGGTTATAGGTGTGGTCCGGCACATTGGTTGACAGCGCGACGATGGTGCTGGGGCTCCCCTGGATGCTGTTGGGGAGAAGAGGCGTGAAGCCGGAGCCGGAAACACCCGCGGAATAAGCTTGATCGCTCACAGTACAGTGGATCGTCACATTGGAGGTGTAGCGCCCGCCAGGTCCCGGGCTCGGCGGAGCATCGCACGAAGTGACTGTGGGTGCCAAGTGGTCAACACCGATCACCGTGATGGGGAAGGACGCCCAGTTGGCGCTGGCAGTCTGTAGTTGCGTTATATTCGGCCGGAACAAAAGACCTTCCGTGCTGCCGCAGTCCGTCGGGAAGTGGTGCAGGTTGTAGATCCCGTCGGCGAGAGAAAGACTGTCGTTTACGACGAACGCCGTGCTGGCATTTGTCGGGCATGCACCATTGCTCTTAACGGTGTCGCCCGCGACTGGTCCTCCATCTGGATCTGGTATCGGTGTGCTTATTGGCGCAGTTCCGTAAGTCTCCGTCAGAATTCCGACGGGATTGAAATTATTGGTTCCGGGGAAGAAGGGGTTATTCGAAGCCGGAACGTATGTCGCTGCATTCGCTGTTATCTTCACCGGCACGGTGTTGGTGTTGACCCAACCATTCCCGTTCTGGCCGGTAACGGCAACAGAATCGGTCGGCAGCGGCATGTTCACCACCGGAACGAACAGCGAGTTCGTGTTCTTGGTGGTGACGGTGTGGCCCGGATCCTCCGCACCGCGGAAGGCGGTGAGCGGATTCTGCGGGCAAGCCGAACCGTTCAGCAGATCGCCCGAAGGGAAGGAACAAGTCGCTGCGGATACCCAATTATCCGGACCTTCAAGCAGAGCCGGTCCTGTGCCATGAGCGCAGACTGCACCCGTGGGCGTTGTGATGTTGCTGCAGGCGCTGCCATTGGCATTGGTGCCGTCCGGCAGGAAATTGCTGTAGCCGTTTGTTGCGCTCGGTATCGGCGCATCGGGCGAATCGAATTTCGCCTGGAATTTCAAGTTGTCCGCCGCGGACTGCGGGCAATTGGCACCGGACCGAGTGGAATCGCTTGCGGTCGTGCACTGGATCAGGAAGCCCTTGCAAAGTACTTCGTGGGTGGTGGGGTCGACTTCCGCGTTGAGGCGCAAGCACACGGCGGGTGCCGCACTGGTCCCAGCCACAAAGGCGGCAAAGTCCGACTGCCGAATACCGACGTCGGTAACCGTTGGCGCCGCGGTAGCGTTATCGCTGCCTGCTGTACCGGTATAGTCCGCCGCGAAAACAACGTTGTTGCCAGGGGTCGTGCTAAACGCAAATTGCGGAGTCAAGGACGCAGGGATATTCGGATTGATCGGATTGCCGGTGATCGAACCACCCGGTTGTATTGTGCCTGGAGTTGAGCAGTTGGTCTGCAGGAACACGGTGCTGCCAGCCACGTCGCCACCGCCATCGAGGAGAGTGAAACTCACCGGCGTACCATTCGTGGACATTCCGAAAGTGAGAAAGGACGAGATATCGATCGCAGGTACACCGCCAGGACCGCCAACGATATTATTTGCGTTGGTAATCGAATCGGTATTCGTGCCGAGCAGGCTGCCTGCGTTGTTTTGATACGCGGATGTGAAACAATCCTTTTGCTGCGCGTCGCCATTCTGGTCAAACAGCGGACCTGGGCAAACGTTTCCGGCCGGCGCTCCTCCGTTCGCTACCGGAGTGCCGCTGATAGAAAGTACGAGGTAGTTATCTTCGAGCAAGTGACCGGGGAACGTCTCGCTATTTGCCGGCGCGTTCGAAAGCACAGCGGTTACGGCAGCGGGGCAGCTGAGGTTCACCGTCCTGGAGCCGTAGGTGACTGGATTGCTCAAGTAAATTCCGGGCGGCGTGGATGTTGCCACGTCAAGTTCGTCAAATATCTTGATCGCGCCGAGCGCGCCCGTCAGAGGGACGGTAATGCCGCCATCGACCGCGCTGGCATTGAAGGTAAGTGTTCCCGATTCCAAAGTTCCTTCGGGCCCCGCCGGCGTAAACGTTATGCCGACCCTGCAACTTCCCGGCGAGCTCAAAGTGCTTGGGGCGACCGGGCAGGTGTTGCTGGTTATCGCGAAATGGGTGTTCGATGAAGTCGAGAACGCGGTCAACGTCGTGGTTCCGCCACCGGTGAACGTAATTGTGATCAATTGTTCCGCGCTCACTGTCGATCCATGCGGCACGCCGAACGCGCTACTCGTCGGCGAAGTGGTGACGCTTTGTGCGAGTGCCACGTTTCCGCCGACCAGCAGCGCACACAGTAGCAGCAGACACAACCCGACCACTCGTAAATCAAAAAATCTCATTGTGCCCTCCTTCGGGCATACCACGTTCATATAGTTTTGTACCGATCATCCATCTGCGGCGAGAGAATGACGACGGGCCTAGGGGACAAGCACCGACCATCGAAGCGACCAAGCGACGCAATTCTGACTCTGACCTACTGCGCTGTCAAGAAAATATAGGATTTTTATCGCTCCAGGACGCCTAAGACAGTTGTGGGAGGACGCGGTCGGGCGGGGAAAACCCGTAGAACTACTAGTACCTTGCGATGCACCGCTTTCAAACCCTTCGTGGAAAATGCTCTGTCAGCGAGTCGCTTCGAACGATTGCAGGGACCTACCAGCTGTGCATGGTGCCATCGAAATTGCGATTCACGGGCAAATACGCGCGGCGATAGGGATATTGCGACGCCAAAGATTCATCGATCTCCACACCTAGGCCCGAAGCATCGCCAGGATGCATCATCCCGCCCGAAAAACTATACGAATGCGGGAACACGCGATCCGTTTCTTCGGAATGGCGCATATATTCCTGAATGCCAAAATTGTGCACGCTCAAATCAAAATGCAACGCCGCAGCCATGCACACGGGACTCAAATCGGTGGCGCCGTGCGAGCCTGTTCGAACATGGTAAAGCTCCGCGAGGCTGGCGATCTTCCGCAAATGCGAGATGCCACCGGCATGCACAACCGTCGTCCGGATATAATCGATGAGCTGTTCCTGGATGAGTTGCTGGCAGTCGTAGATGGAGCTGAACACTTCGCCGACCGCCAGAGGGGTAGTGGTGTGCTGGCGGATCAAGCGAAAGCTCTCCTGCAGCTCGCTCGGAACCGGATCCTCGAGCCAAAATAAATGAAACGGTTCGAGGCTGTTCCCCAGGCGCGCCGCTTCGATGGGAGTGAGGCGGTGATGCACGTCGTGGAGTAACAAAACATCCGGGCCGAACTCCTTTCGCAACCGCTCAAACAAGCGTGGCGCGAAGTTCAGATAGAGAGCCGAATTCCACACATTTTCCGGAGGAGCGTCTTTCTCCGCTGGTTCGTAATACATTTTGCCGCGCCCAACACCGTACGTGCTCTGTAATCCGGGAACGCCGCTCTGTGCGCGAATCGCGCGATAGCCGAGCTTCAGGTATTCCGCAACGGCCTGGACAGTTTCATCGATGTCCTTGCCGCTCGCGTGTCCATAAACGAGCACACCGTCGCGGGAAGCGCCTCCTAATAATTGGTAGAGCGGCGCGTTCAAAGCCTTGCCCTTGATGTCCCAAAGAGCCATGTCCACCGCGGCAATCGCGCTCATGGTGACCGGGCCACGGCGCCAGTAGGCGCCCTTATAAAGGTATTGCCAGATGTCCTCGATTCTCCGCGCGTCGCGTCCGATCAAGAGCGGAATGAGGTGGTCGGAGAGATAACTGGCGACCGCGAGTTCACGCCCGTTCAGCGTGGCATCTCCAAGACCGTAAATGCCGTCTTCGGTTGTAATCTTGAGGGTGACGAAGTTGCGTCCGGGACAGCACACAATCACTTTGGCGTCGGTAATTCGCATTTCAGATTTATATCACCAATTCAAGCGGAAGCAGCCTTTGGCAAGTCTCGGCGTTTCTGATTTCCAGCCTTGGCTTACGGTCAGTTTGCTGTGGTAGTTTATGGTTGAGTTTGGCGAAAAGCTTGGCGCCTCTGCGAATGCAAAGGCGCCACTCGGAGTCAGGCAAATCTCATCGAGTTTTGGAGGTCGTATGTCGGCACGAAATGCGTCGAGGCGAGATTTTCTGAAAATCACTGGTGCCGGTGCGGCCGGCGCGGCTCTCAGCGCTTCTGCATCGAGTTACGCAAGAATCCTGGGCGCGAACGATCGTGTCGGTGTGGGCATCGTCGGTTTTTCGGATCGTACGCGAAGCAGCTTGATTCCGGCTTTCGTGAAAGTCGCCGACGGACTGAATTTCGAACTGGTAGCGCTCTCCGACATTTGGAATCGCCGCCGCGAGGAAGGGGCGGCATACATTGCGAAGCTAGCCAATAAACCGGTAACGCTGGCTCGCAATAACGACGAGTTGTATCAAAACAAGGATGTACAAGCGGTCATGATTGGCACCGCGGACTTCCAGCACGCGTTCCACGGAGTCGAAGCGATTCACGCAGGTCGCGACGTCTATGTCGAAAAGCCGCTTGCGCACACGATGGAGGATGCGCGGGCCATGCGCGATGTGGTGAAAGGCAGCGACCGCATTTTCGCCGTGGGCACCCAGCGGCGCAGCTCTTCCACGTATCAAAAGGCCGCTGAATTCATCCAGTCCGGCCAATTCGGCGACATCGTCAGCGTCGAAATGACCTGGAACGTGAACCAGCCGGGCCGCTGGCGGCGGCCGAAACTAGTTGCGCAGCTGCGGGAAGCGGACACGGATTGGAAGCGCTTCCTGATCAATCATCCTTACGAACCGTTTGACGCGCGCAAGTATCTGGAGTTCCGGCTGTTCTGGCCTTTCTCTTCGGGCATTCCGGATCAGTGGATGGTCCATCAGATCGACACGGTCCATTGGTTCACTGGTTTGCCGCATCCGCGCAGCGTGGTCGCTAACGGCGGCATCTACAAATGGCACGATGGCAGAAAAAATTGGGACACCATGACCGCGGTGTTCGACTACGGCCCGCTGAACGATCCCACAAAAGGCTTCCAGGTGATTTATTCTTCGCGCATGACCAATTCCGCCGGGGACGTTAAAGAGCTGTACTACTCGAATGGCGGGACCATGGATCTGGCGAAAAACCAGGTCACTTCCGGGGGCGGACTTACCCAATCGTTCGCATCCGAAATGGGGATGAAGGCAAATCTGCTTCCCTCCAGTTCGCTCGCTCAGAGCGTCTCCGGAGCTGCGACGTCTGCGAATACCGGTGACGATGAAATGACCGTCGCCAACGTTCGCAACTGGCTGGAATGTGTGCGCAGCCGCAAGACCACGAATGCCAACATTGACGCGGGCTACAGCCATTGCATGGCGCTATGCATGACTATTGCGGCGATTCAAAGCGGACAGAGAATCACGTTTGACGATGCCAACCAGCAAGTGGTTATCGGAGGTCGCGGCTAGGTAATTCAATGAACATCCACGTCGGCCTAATTGGTGGCGGCAACATTTCGGAGACGCACGCTCGGGCTGCAGTTGCCATTCCGGGAGTCGAAATCTCCGCAATTTACGGAACCAACATCGAGAAGATCACGGGCCTCTGTCGCGAACACGGAGGAAGGCCATATCAGGACTTCGACGCGTTTTTGAAGCACAAACCTATGGACGTCGTCATTATCGGGAGTCCGTCGGGGCTCCACGCCGCGCAAGGAATCGCCGCGGCGCGATGTGGCCTACATGTCCTTACGGAAAAACCGATCGACATCAGTGTGAACCGCGCGGACGCTCTGATCGAAGCCGCGAAAGAATCGGGCGTTCAGCTTGGTGTGCTTTTTCAGGACCGCATGAAGCCGCACATTCGCGAGCTTAAGAAATGGATAGAGCAAGGATTGCTTGGCACGATTTTGTTCGTGGAGGCACGCGTGAAGTGGTATCGCCCTCCCGAGTACTACGCCAACTCGCGCTGGCGCGGTACGAAAGCGCTGGACGGAGGCGGTGCGCTGATCAATCAAGGAGTTCACACCATCGATTTGCTCTTGTGGCTACTGGGCGACGTTGTACGGGTGCAGGCGCGTATCTCGACGCAGCTCCACAAGATCGAAGCAGAAGACACGGCCGTTGCGATTGTGGAATTCGCCAGCGGCGCTGTGGGCCAGTTCCTAGCCACCACCGCTGTCTACCCCGGCTATCCACGACGCTTGGAAATTAGCGGAACGGAAGGAACCGTTATTCTGGAACACGATCGCATTGTCGCGGCTAACCTGAGAAATGCTTCCGCTGCTACCGCAATTCTGATCGAATCGGGTGGCGACCAGAACCGAAGCGCTTCGACAGCAACCGTCAGCGACTTTCGCGGTCACCAGGCGGTCGTGGAAGATTTTCTGGCGGCCGTAAAGGAAAATCGTGCGCCTGCCTGTGATGGAGTCGAAGGACGCCGGAGCGTTGCGCTCATCGAAGCCATTTACCGAGCGGCAAATGTCGGCGCTACCGTTTCCGTTGGCTGACTGCGGTTGGTGCCCATTGCAACACCCTGCTCGCCCGCGCGTATGTATAAAAAAGGATGGATTCTCCTAAAGCCCTAGCCGCCGCGCGCAATCGCGCAGAATTTCGGTCTCCCAAGGTGGGCGCTGCGGATTCCGGGGATGCGTCTGATCGCTCGGGATTCTGCCCGTAAGGTGCAAGAACACGGCGGCAGAGTGTTTGTACGCGGGAACCGGCGCACGAAACGCAACGTTGCCCAGATATTGCAGCGCATCGGAAAGCGCGTAATACGCGGGGTCTCCCGCTTGCCAGAGCCTGTCACGCTCCGCAAATTTTTCCGGCGAAAACGTGGCGAGTCCCAGCAAATAGTCCGAGCCGTATTCGATCATGTCGACGCCGAGGTCGTTCCCGGTGTAGATGCGGAAGTCCGGGCGCTGCGCGTCGCGAAGCGCCAGCCGCTGCAGTTCGACCAACCGGTCCAGCGACGAATGCTTCATCCCCTTGATCTCCTGAATGTCCATCAGGCGGCGGACCGTTTCCGTGTCGAAAATCTCTCCGTTCGGGGCAAACATCGATCCCAGTTCGAACGCCAGGACGTGTGGGTATCCACGACTAATTTGCCGATACGTTTCGGCTTTGTCGGCGGAAGATTTTCCGTGCAGCTGGCTGCTCTGGAAAAGAATTGGAATGCCATCGTATTCAACAATTGCGTCCATCTGCTTCCGGTAGAGCACGACAATCTCTCCCTGCTGCCCTTCGATATAGGCACCGGCCACAAACGGAATATCTTTTCCCAACGCTTCTCGAGTCCATCGCAACACGTCGCGTTTTTCCGCTTCGTTGAGATAGTTCACGTAACCTGTGTCCATATTGACGGCATTCATCAACCCAGCGGCTTGCGTGGCGCGAAGATGATCTTGGAAGGAAGCGACCGCGACCCGGCCATCCGTCCCAAATGGTAAGAGGGCTGCGGCGATGCCATGCACCTTGCGGCTGACTTGTTGGCGCTTAAGAATGGATGCGATGCTCATCGCTTGGCCTTCACGGCTTTCAAACGCTCCGCCATTTCGGAATTCTTGTAGTAACTGTCCAGCGGATAGCACCCCGAAGGCAGCCCGTTGCGTGGCGCAGTGGTGCAGTCACTGAATGTTCTGCAGATTCGTTTGTGTTCGATGACCGCGCCCTCGGAAGCGTCTCGCAGCAGTTCAGGGTACGTCAGAATCATTCGTCCCATGCCAACCACGTCCACCCATGCGTCGCGCACGGCGGCTTGTGCCACGTGCGGTAGAAAATCCTGCAGATAACTATAAGCGGTCCCAACGAAAATCATGTTTGGAAAGCGCTGCTTCAATTGTCGCGCTACCGACATCTGCAACGCCACGCCAACCAGCGGATCTTCCGGAGGCGCGTATCCGTCCGAAGGAGGATAAAGCGCGGGTCGCTGAATGTGCGGATTGTAATAGGGACTGCCGGCGGTAATGTTTACGAGCTGAACCTCCAGTATCTCCAACAGAGACAGAAATTGAATGGTTTCGGTTAGGTCCGCTTGCGTCGGACGTAGCGGATCTACCCCAAATCCCCAGCGGTATGGAATCAGGTTTTCGTACGGCTCGGGAATTCCCGGACCCAGCTTGCCGTTCCCCGATCGCGATGGATCCGGATAAAACGGAACTGTATCGAACGCGGAGAGCCGCACACCGATCGAGAGACCCGGAGCAACGGAACGAATACCCGCAACAATTTCCTGCAAAAATCGCGTTCGATTCTCGAAACTGCCGCCGTAGTTCCCCTCCCGTACATGAGCGCTGAGAAATTCGTGGCCTAAATAACCGTGGCAATGTTTGACATCTACGAAGTCGAACCCTAATTCTTGCGCGATTTTTGCCGCTCGGTGAAATTCCTCGATGATTGCGGCGATCTCGCCGTCGGTCAGAAGAGGGTAGTCACTAGGCAATTTTAACTTTCGGTCAAGAATCGGGTGGTGATACAGAATGCGAGGTTCGGGCTTGTCGTGCTTGTTTGGGCGGCAATAGCGGCCGGAATGCGTGAGCTGCACGCCGATAAACAGGCCCTTGTCCGACCCCGTGGTCCGGCGATGTTGTTCGATCAGCGTATTGCGGAGTGCGGCCAGTCCTTCCCGGGTGTGTGCTGCCATCACCAGTTGTTTGGGGTTCGCGCGGCCCTGGTGCGATACGGCGATCGCTTCGCCGCCCCAAATCAACTTTGCTCCGCTCTGACCGAATTTTTTCCATCTTTGCGTGCTGTACTCGCTCGGATTTCCATCCGCGGTGCCGTCCCAACCTTCCATCGGATGTACCGCGATGCGATTGCCGATCGTGATTCCACCACGACAGAGCGGTTGTCGTAGCGGCGATTCGGTTCCGGAAATCAACTCCGGGTCACATGGAATCATCAACCCAAGCGAGCGAAGGTGATCTTGAAACCGCGAGACATCCTTGACGGTTCCGAGACGCAGAATCGGGAGGCTGCTCATGCCAATTCTCGCTCCTTGGGTATCAACATTGCGAGTTCCGTTTGAACTTTAGACGCACTTCTTGGCAAACGAGCATGCTAAAGATTCTCAAGCGCGAAGTCGAGGAGCATTTCGCGGACAGTTTACGGAAGTTTCGATTCCACTCTTGTTTCCGTCGGTCTTCCTCCAGTATATTTCGCGCGGCACGTCAAAAAGCGATGCCCGCGCTGATTCTCATTTGAGGGCTTTTGAAGTGGATTCGGAGCTTATGAGCAACGACACCTTACTGGTTCTGGCCGATTCGGACGACCCACAGATGGATTGGCTGAGAAGATCGTTCGCGGAAGTGCAAATTGTTGTTGGAAATACGGCTGGCGCGTTTGAGAAGACGGCTGAGAATGCGAGCGTGCTTCTGAATTGGTCGGGCTCGCTGGAGCTATTTCGAAATGTGTTTGGAATGTGCCGCAACCTGCGTTGGGTGCATTCGCGTTCTGCCGGGCTGGACAAAGCGCTGTTCCCGGAACTGATCGGAAGTTCCGTGCCGCTGACAAACGGCCGCGGAGTGTTCAGCGCGTCGTTGGGCGAGTTTGTGGTTGGCGCGATCTTGTACTTCGCCAAGGATTTTCGCCGCATGATTCGCAATCAGACCGCAGGCGTGTGGGAACCCTTCGACATAGTACCCGTATCGGGCCAAACCGTCGGCATCATCGGATATGGCGACATCGGACGGGCAACCGCCGACAGAGTGCGATCGCTAGGAATGAGGGTACTCGCCCTGAGGCGCCGTGCTTGCCATGTGACCGCCGCCGACCCGCTTGTGGAAGGGGTATATGGCCCGGAGCAGCGCAGGGAAATGCTTTCGCGCTGCGATTACATAGTAGTGGCCACGCCGCTAACGCTGGAAACGCAGGGAATGATCGGAGCGCCCGAATTTGCCGCGATGAAGCCGACCGCAGTGGTAGTCAATGTCGGCCGAGGTCCGGTGATCGACGAAAATGCGCTGATCGAAGCGCTTTCCAGTGGTCGAATCAAGGGCGCGGCGCTAGATGTCTTTGACCAGGAGCCTTTGCCGCCGGGTCATCCATTTTACAAACTAGAAAATGTTTTGCTTTCTCCGCACTGCGCCGACCATTCGCCCGACTGGCTCGAAAACGCCATGCGGTTCTTTCTCGAACAATTTCGGCGATACCAGAGGGACGAGCCTCTACTAAATGTGGTCGACAAGAAGTCGGGATACTGAAAAGTCTCGATGGTCGTCTATTTCTATTTCGCCGATCAGCGCGAATTGCCGTCGGCCGTAACATCGGTTTTGGCGAATCGCGACGGTTGCAAACGGTATCCATTACGCGTGCGTACGTGACATTTCTTCAAACCCTCTGAAGTCAATTTAACGGAAATGCTGCGCCAGCCGCGGTTGGGGTTCGCCTGAGGGTAGTAGCTAAGAGAATAAAGATGCGCTAAATCGTCTCTGATCGACGCAAAGGCTCGTTTCTCGTCATTCCAGTTCTTGGCGAAGTAGGCCTTCCCTCCCGTAGCCGCAGTCATGCGCTCGAATACTGCCGTCGAGATCGGCTCCAATTGGGCTTGTTGGGTGCTTATCATGTAGATCACTGTCCCCGTCGACTGGGCCAACTCCGCCACATCCTCCGGCGGAATGATGCTGGCGTTGTCCGGCCCATTTGAGAAGACGACAATGATTTTGCGTCCGGAGACTTGAGCCGCGTCCTTCACCGTCAGCAACAAGCAATTGTATAGTGCCGCGTCATCGCCAGCCACCGTTGTGCGTACGCCACGGAGGACAATGGATCTATCCGAAGTGAGCCGGGCAGCTCTCGACAAGTTCCGGCTATAAGAATAGAAGGCGATTCGATCAGCGGCTTCGAGAGAGCGAATGAAATCGGATATGGCATCCTGAGCAAAGACGAATCCACGGTACATGTAGTTGCTTGTATCGAAGAGCACAAAAACGTGCGCGCCAGTTGCGATAGCGTTCATATCTGCGGCGGTCAAGGCTGAACGGTCTTGATCGGTTTGCTGAGTGACGTTAGAAGCGGTGCTAACATCTTCTTTGGGAGGTAGCGCATCCGCCATTCGGCGAATTGGCTCATTACCCTCTGCAAAAGTAGAAATTTTCTGTGGGATTCCATCCTCCAATACGGTGAAGTCACCGGGTCGAAGACCTGTGACGTAGTTGCCGTGGTTGTCTGTCACCGCCACGTTCAGTTGCACCAGGTCAACCACCACGCGGATGTGAGAATTAGTCGTATCTTGTGGATACACGGCATTCCCCGCACAGAGACAAAGTCCAAAACAGGACCACAAGAACAAGCGAGACGTTTTCTTCCTCATCGGTGCATCCCCGTTTCTTTTGTCTCGGGCATGGGTTTTCCCGTACTTCCCGCCGCTAAGGAGATTTTTCCCTGGCGGAATTCTTCTCCGGTTTCTTGCAGAGCAGTGAGTATCGCTGGCCAGTCTTCGAGATCACTGGCGAAGATCCTCTCTATCATGCGACGGGTTAGCTCCGGAACCATGCGGTTTAACAACACCGGGGAATAGCCCATTTCATCTGCCAGACGCGCCCAGTACAAGTTGCCTGAATCCCAACTCTCGGCCATGAGACGGCTGTTGTTCCCGCCCAACGCCGGAAACGGTTTCACATTCAGAAACTCACGAGAGTAGCTCCAGGCCAACACGGGATGGATGATGCCAAAGTCTCGCGACAATCGCTCCCTGCTCACCTCGCCAGGGTTTCTCCGTGATAGCGCTTCAAGTTCTCGTCCCGCAGCGCTGAAGGTGTTCAGGTCGCCAACGAATCTCTGCCGAAATTCGGCCGTGACATAAAAGGTTTCGGCCGGCATGATTCCATCCAGAATTTCACTTGTTCTTCCCGCCTGAATCGTTTGTTCCAACCACGCCAACCGTGCCGGAAGCATTCGATCCGAGAGAACGGTCATCACTTTGCCGCGCAACTCTGTGTCCCCGCGCGACGCGGTCAATAGTTCCTCTCCGGCTCGTTGATAGAGCGCCACCGCGTGCAGCTCGTTTTGGCTGACGTCCCACCAGCGAGGCACAATCGCGCTGCTCAAAAGCCCAGGGACCAGCTGTTCCCAAATTAGCGCTTGCACGTGATCCGGGACAATTAAATCCTGCTCCGTCGCGGACAACACGTATGCTAAGTCAGCTAGTGATCTGATTAGATGTGCACCGCCACCGGCTGGCAGGCCCGAACCAAACAGTTCCGCGGACTGCCACAATTGTTCCACCCCCATGACCGTGTCACCGGAAAAGTCGTGCGAACGAACAAAGAGCGGGTTATGGTGCAAAACTTGTGAACCTGGCGGTTCATAGTACGCGTAGTTCATCCCCACGAGCGTGTCTCTCAGGAAGGTCGCAAGCTGCCCTCTTGCTTCTTCTCGTTGCTTCAGAGAAGCGGGAGAGCTAAGCACCTTCGCAAGGTCCGTTCGCATCTGTCCTTCTGTGTGTCGATTGTTATAGGTTCCTGCGGCCCAACGTTCTCTTTCTCCGCTGGTAAAGATCGGTCGCGGCATTTCGAACTCCCGAAGCTCACCCGCGAGCGCGATCAATGTATCTTTCCGGATGGTAGCCTGCGCTGAATCCCTTAAACCGTCATCCAGGGCAAATAACGTGTTGAGGGAAACCAGTTCCTGATCCTCCATCGCCGACCGCATTTTGTTGGCTATTTCCGCTTGCATCTTCTCGCCCTCGGCGGTCCTTTGATGTGCCCCGGCAAGCAGACTAATCATTTCGTCTTGCGATATACACCCTTTCCCTGTAGCCACTCGGAAAACTTGACAAATCGAATTGCGTCCCGCCGTAAGGAGTTGTGTCGATGTGGAGAATCTGCCGAACGGCTTAATCAGGTCTTGCCATGAAGAATCTAGATGAGCGTGGTCGATTTCACCTTGTCTCGCCAAGATCTGCCACAGCCCCACCGTCGCCTGAAACGTTCCCATGGCATTGGCGCGCAGGGCGTGATCCGAGATCTTAGTTAGATCCTCGGCTGTAGTCAGGAAGTGTGCGATGGAAACATCCGTGAGTTCCGGGAATTCGGAGAAAAGCAAATATTGATTGCTGAAATCTGCGAACTTCTCTGCCATCAAGGCAACCGTATGATCACTCAGTCTTCGCTCGACTGGACGACGGCGGTCCAATTCGCTCAAACAAAGATAGATTTGCAGGGGACCTGTATCCGTCTCCAACCGAGAGAAGGCGAACATTGCCTCTGCAAGTTGGTCCGCGTGGCGCCAGCCCTCTGACCTTTTGCCCCATTCGCGAATGATTTTGGCGTTCTGCTTGCGACGAAGAATCTCGCTCCAGACCTGCAGATTTCCGGGCACATAGGGATTGCCATCGGCACTCCATTGCAGGCGCGACACCAGCACCATCAGCGCTGACGCTGGTCTAAACACGGAACTCGCCGCGGCGTCGGACGAAATTCCTGGGGATCGGAACGCTTCGTAAAAATGCTTCAATCGTTGGCTCGCGGCAAAGTGTTCTTGCTGTTTCTGACCGGCTCGGGCCATTGCGTCAAAATAAGCGGCCAGCCACCCCCGATCTTTCTTAAGTAGTTGAGGAATAAACTCTGCCGGCGTTCTGGGGTTGGCCCCGACCAAGCCGCGCCATTCCTTCTCAGCGTTTTGTCCGCCCGGAACAACCAAAATACCTGCTCGAACATAAAGTTGGCTTCCATAGAGATCCAAAGCTGGGGCAAAAGGAAGTAGTTTCTCTAGGCCAATGTCCTTCTTTAACTCAGCTCTGGTTTCAGGATCGATTCTAGATAACGCCGCGTATAGCTGAGCCAAATCAGGTTCGTACAAAAGACTCTCCACTAGGTCTCTGTTCCCTTGCTCCCTTTCCCTCGTAAGTGTTGTCCAGTCGCCTGGTGTGAACAGAGCCGGTACCGTTGACCCGGCATAGGCACATTCGAACGGTGAGGACTTCTGCAATGCTTCCTCGAGATCGAGCAGGGGAAAGCCCGAATCAATGGTCAGAAACGCTCTCTGCGGGTCAGCCGTGACTAAAGTCATATCACTGTGCCCGCATTCGCCTTTCGTTCTGTAGCCAAGGGCACGAAGCAAAGGTTCCGCGTGGCGGCAATCATTCACGCGGATGTTTCCGTCCGGTCCTGCCAGCTCACCAAGCTCTTTCGCTTGATGGAAATAGCGACGTAGCAAGATTAGATACTCCGTCGCTTTTCTGGTCTGATAGCCATGGAGGAGTACGTTGCGGGCAAGTATCGGCAACACCTCGTTAGGCAAAATCTTCTGACGTATGCCAGCCATCCGCAAAAAAGATCGCAATGGGCCTGGAATAGTCACGCTGTTGTCCAATTCCGCGGAAGAGACGCTCGGTTCCGAAGAACCTTGGGTGGTTGCGGCACCGGCCGCTACGGCAGCAAGAATTCCGAAGATAGAGACCGCAAAGAAAGGCAAAAGAAAGAGACGACATCTCATAACTCACCTCCGTCCGCCTCCATAGGCAGGAGGGGCCAAGCCAAAGAGAGTCAATCCAGGGAGAACAGCCTACGCCTCCGCTTCGACATAGCCAACGGCATTTTTGTCAACAGAGCACTTTCCGTCTTCATTTGCCAAAAGGCCTGCTGTCCTCACTGTATAGACAACTCGACTCACGAACCGAACTCAGCATTCCTAAGATTACAAATGGAGCCGAAACGTCCCGGTCGGGCCAAGCTTGACGAGTTGGAATCGGTTGAGTAATGACGGCACGATAAGATGAGGCCCGTTTACTACCTATCGGAGAGTGGTGCGAAGCGAGAGCTTGAACCCGAAGATTCAGCTGTCTTGATGTGATTGAAAATGAATGGCTTAACCGCCTCTTAGCGCTCTAGACTCCTAAACTGAAACTCCTGGCCAGCAACAATTGATGGTTTCGCCTAAAGCACCGGTATTTTAGAACGACTAGGCTTTTGGAGCTGTGCTGAATATCTCGACTAGGCGGTCTGCGATCATTTTTTCCTCGCCTTGTTTGATCTGCCAGACGGCAAATCCGAAGCTGTTGGGGTCCCGAGGGGGACGACGATTTTCGGGGTGGTTATCACCAGCAGGGGCATCCGGATTGCGTCCGCGCATGCCGCTCGCATTGGCACCCATGCTACCAATGCCTATGGGCCGCGTGTCCGCCAATTTCTGCATAACCTCCGGCCCCGTTATTTTCAGTTTGGACGGGTCGATCTGCCAACTGTAGCGTGGTGTAACGTTGCCCAGAGCTTGCGGGTTGAACTGCCGGGGAAGCGCGGTTACTCCAAACTTTTTCACAGCATCGGTGATGACTTGTGCGCGCTCGTCGTAGACTTTCAGCGTGCCCTCGAAGTCCTCATTGACAAAGATCTCCAGCGCCTTGAGCAGGCCAAAAATCGTTTCTTTGCCGACCTTACAGCAACGGCCGATGCGATCTTCCTGTGGACTCATGTTCAGCAGTGAGTAGCGGATCAGCTCTTCCTTCCCGATCAATACACCCGACGCCTGTGGACCGCGAATATCTTTGCCCCCGCTGAAGGCTACCATGTCGAAACCCATGGCCGGGTACTCCCACAGTCGTTCTTTGGGCGGAACGTCTGCAGCGGCATCGTTAAAGGTATAGAGATTGTGTGCCTTGGCGATCTCAACGGTCTCGGGTCCGCTGACCTTGCCTTTGTCCGAGAGGATATTAGTGAAATGAATCGCCACTGTCTTGGGATTGATGGCTGCGATCATCTCTTCGCGCGTCTCGACTTCCACCAGCTTCGCGCCTGTCTGGCGGATTTGGTGGTCAAACGGATAGCGATGGCTCTTCTGGATGATGACTTCGTTTTTAGGAAAATTGCTTACATCGGGAATGTCACGCATGCGAGGTTCCAGGTCTTCGGTCATCATGCCTGAATACCCGACGACCATGGCGGCGGCCGCGCCACCCGTTACCAGACCCGTGTATCCGGCCGGAGACTTGCACAATTTGGCGATGAACTTGCCGGCTGCGACTTCCAACTCGTCGATCAAAACGAAGTGCTGGTTACCTCTGCGTATGAGTTCCATAACTTCGGGCCGCATCACCGACCCACCAATGACAGTGACTGTGCCATTGATATTGACGAGGGGCGTTACGCCAAGCTCGGCATAGATATCGCCCGTGGAACCAAGACCGGTTTTGATGGGCACGATGGGGCTGCCGTCAATGGAAGGCACCGGCGGCTTGGTCTTTTTTCCCAAGAGGCTTGCAGCGTTTGATTCAGCCGGAGCGAATAGGCTGCCGCTGATTGCTCCCAGAGCGGTGAGGAAAGACCGGCGACTCCAATCAAGTTTCCTGAAATTCATTTGTATTTCCCTTTACGGATTTTCCCGTGCTGTCGCCAATTACTTTTCCGCAGGCGAGGTCGGCGGATTGACCACCAACGCGTTGCCCACGATTTCGATCAGTGAATCACCGGGAATCCATTCCACCGCCAGGCAAGCGCGGGACGGAGATTTTCCGGGAGAGAAATAGGTTCCGTAGATTTTGTTCAGCGCATCGTATTGTGCCTTGTGCGCTTCGAAGCGCGCCTTGCCGGTGGGCATAGGGATACTGTCAGCAAGGGGCAGGCAGAGAAAGACATCGAGATGGATGATGCTGTCCATGCTGGAGCCAGCACGTTCGACCGATCTCTTGAGGGCGTCCATGGTACGGGTGACATGTTTTTCGAATGGGTCAGTGACGAGCAGGTGATCGTCCTTGCCATAACCGTCATTGGAACCTGTACCGGAGAAATAATAGATCCCATCGTGAACGTGATTGCCGCCGCTCGGACGGCGAGGCACGTCTCCGCCAGGTGCACCCACGGGCGTGCCGGCCGCGGGTGTCTGCTGAGCGAGGAGTTTTGGCGCACCGGTTAGAAGAGCAGCGATCGCTGCGAACTTGCCAAAGAAGTTGCGTCTAGCGTTGATTTCCATGGAGTTCTCCTTCGGATCTTTCGGTTGAACGAAGCATCATAGCGCGCAAGGGAAGGTTGTCCCAGGAGATTCCGTTTTCACACTGTGGAGCTGGGCTATTTTCATTTTGGAAGTTTCGAGTGCATCGTCACAAGCGCTGCGGAAGGATTGATGTGCCTTTATTCGGAGCAGGCGGCTTGTGCAGCCACAAATTCTTCTACATATATGTCCACCGAAAAGTCTCTACGCAACTTAACGACTAACCGGACAGGCGGATTTTCGTATCTTAAGGCGCAAATCCACCATCGTCGTCCCGTTTACTTGGCGCCTTGCAACGATGCGCCCCGAGATATTTTTCCAGGTTCGTTTGATTATCTGGTCTACCTTTTTTGTGGAAGCGTGCCATCCCACTCCGGATGGGGAGCGTAGACCGTTCTTTTTCGCCAATCTTCCCGGCTGATTCCATTCAGATCCCAAACGACCAGACCGTTCCGAACGGTGAGTTCGCAGGTGAGTTTTTGATGGCCTTCGAAGCGGCCACCCAGGCTATCCACGAAGCCATACGTGCCCGTTTCCACGCGCAAAACTGAGATGTCTGCAGGGGCTCCGACGGAAAGCTGCCCAAGCTCCTGATGCTTAATCTCCTTCGCGGGGTTCCATGTGGAACGAAGAATTACGTCTGGCAAAGGCATTCCCAGGTTCAGGAATTTTGACATGACGTTCATCATGTCCTTCATTCCCGCGTTCATGCTGGTGATGTGCAAATCAGTAGAAATGGAATCCGGCAGAAAACCTTGCTGGATGGCCGGGACCGCCTGGTTGAAAACGAAGCTGCCACCACCGTGTCCCACATCAAAAATAACGCCGCGTTTTTTTGCTTCAAACAGATAGGGAAGGACCTTCCCATTCGCGTCCAGCATGTGGATGAAATCTATGTACATGTGGGTGGAGATGTCGCCAGGACGCAACTTGGAATTAACCAGTTCTTCATAGGGGCGTTCGGTTCGAAAAACTCCGAAGTCGACCATCACCGGCAAATCGGCCAGCTTGCCGGCTGCAACTGCGCGATCGACGGCGGTCCACTGCGGGCCTTCGAAGTGGGCGGTTTTTAAACCCACGATGATGTCCGGATACTGCTTAGCCATAGCCGCCGTGGCTGCAGGGTCCATGTCCTCGGTATTTTGTTCGACGGAACCTCCGCCCATTCCATTTCCTACAATGTTTATGAAGGCCAGAATGCGAGTCTTCGACCGGTCGATGACCCGGTCCTTAAAATCCGGAAAGTTGCGCCATCCGGAACTTCCCGCGTCGACTACGGTGGTCACACAACTGCGAAACGAAAAACCGTCCGGATAGACGCTGTTGTCCCCATCGTAGGCGTCCCTCCTGCCAGTTCCGGCGTAGTCGTGGGTGTGAATGTCCACAAGTCCTGGGGTGACCACCAATCCGCGAGCGCTGATAACCTTGATCGAAGCCGAATCCGGAATGTCCGGTTCGATGGCCGAGATCTTGTGATCGCGGATGGCGACGTCACGCACGGCTTGAGTACCGCTGCGTGGATCAATCAATTCCCCGCCTTTAATCACGAGGTCGTATTTTGTTTGTGCTGCCACGCAGGTGGAGATCAATAGCGATGCGAGCAGGAGATGCATCCGCATAATGGACACGCCGGCCTTTCTTTTGTTCGGTAGAGTCTTAATGTTGTCGTACTTTTTGAAAGTTTCTGGAGGAATCGCCGGAACTTGCAAGTAATCATTGGGAACCGAGGCGAAACCTTAGCACGGCATCGTGACTAGGGTTTAGGGCAAATGTCCTACGCGGGAAGCCCGGTGCGGGCATATGGTTAAATCATATCGAGTCAGGTGCGCGCAGAATCGCACGAAGACAGCAATCTCTAAAATGGAAGGCCGGCAGGCATGCGAGTGGGCTTTGACCGCTCGAACCGGATGATATTATGTGCATTATTCGGATGTGGAACCGATTCACTTGCTTGGGCCTTTGCCGGTGGATGCCCAGTTGCCGAAATGTCCCAAGCGGTGGCTGGACTAGTCTTACAGCTTTTGCGGCGATGCAGATGGGACGCCAATGAAGGCTTTAGCAATCCTCTGCTCTCTCGTGATTCCGGCCCTTGCGGCTGCCCACGCCGACGGTCCTTCTATTTCTTTGTCCGAATATCAGAAGCAGGAATGGCATGTGGAGGACGGGCTTCCCCAGAGCAACGTCCGCGCAATCATCCAGGCGAAGAACAGATTTCTGCTTATTGCCACGTCGGAAGGCATAGCAAGTTTCGACGGCCTGCACTTCACTCCATTGAAGTTCGGCGCACCTGGTGAAACAAGTCACGAACCCGTTAACGCCTTGCTGATTAGCAAGACGGGCGACTCTTGGATTGGGACGGACGATCGGGGGGTAATCCGGCAACGCGGAGAGCAAAGCTTCGCAATCAGTGAGGAAGCGGGTTTCCATCAGGAGAGAGTTCGCGCTATGTACGAGGATCGCTCTGGGACCATTTGGGTTGCCACTCAGAACGGAATCGAGCGAATCCTTGGAGACAAAATCGAAGCGATTGATTCTCTTGGGCTGGTCTCCGGAGATATCACGGAACCGTTTGCAGAGGACGAAAGTGGGCGGATATTTATCGTTACCTCCAATGGCCTGTTTCTTGGCGACCACTCGAGCGTAAGGCCCTTTCGATTGCGGCACCATGAACTGGGAAGCGCCACGGCAGTCTTCAGCGATAGAAGCGGAACGGTCTGGGTAGGCCTGCAGCGCGGGTTGCTGAAGTTGAGAACTACCTCGCGCGGAGAATATGAGGAAGAGTTATTGCCCACTGTGCACGGGCCAGTTACATCGCTACTTGGCGACAAGGATGGATCGATTTGGGTCGGCTCCCAAGGTCATGGGATCTGTCATGTCTCTCCGACAGGAATCGTCTCTCATTGGACGACGTCTCAAGGCTTGAGCGACGACATCATCCACACCATGTTTCAAGACGACGAAAACAATCTGTGGATCGGATTCCTCAGTGGCGGCCTGAGCCGCTGGCGAAAGTCAACGCTGATTCCCTTTGGTCAGCCCGAGGGTCTTCCGAATGGTTTTGCCTCGAGCGTTTTGGCCGATCAACGCGGGGACCTCTGGCTGGGTACCTGGGGTAGCGGCCTGCTGCGGATCAGAAAAGGCAAACTCCAGCAGCAACGCCTTCCTGGCGCGGCGTTGAGAGACCCGATCCGCGCGCTGGCCGAGGACCGAAAGGGCTACATCTGGATTGGTACTTGGTTCGATGGGCTGTTCCGCTATGACGGAACGTCGTTCAGTCATTTCCTCACTGGCGGAGAGTCTTTGGTAAACGCTGTCAGCGCCCTGTTTAGCGATCAAGGTGGCAGCCTGTGGGTTGGCACCTACAAGGGGTTGCTCCGATTCCCGACGGGTATTCCTGAAAAAAGTGGAGGCGAGCCATTTCTAAATGGGATGCTGATCACATCGATAGGAGAGGACCTGGACCACTCCATTCTCGTCGGAACTTTCAAGGGGCTTTATCGCCTGCGGGGCTCCGTTGTGGAACCGATCACACACGAAAATGGGCTGTCCAACAGTTTTATTCTTTCAGTTTCGGTCGACGATTCCGGGGCAGTCTGGGTAGGGACAAAGGAAGGAGGTATTGATTTTGTGCGGGGTCAAAAGGCGGTTCACGTGACCCCCGAGAACGGCATCCCGGCATTCCCGGTCTTTTCCGTTCTTGACGATAGACGCGGGATGCTGTGGATGAGCACAACGCAAGGGTTGCTGCGAGTGCCCGCTCAGCAGATGCACGAGCTGGTTGGTGGGCAGCGGAAGACTGTTGACGCACATCTTCTCGGAAGAAGTGACGGAATGCGGAGTAGCGAATGTGGCGGGATGTCGCAACCCCCGGCAACCAGAACCAAAGATGGCGCGTTGTGGTTTACGACTGCAATGGGATTTGTTCATACGAACCTGTCGCAAGAATCCATTACTGTTCCGCCGGCGCAGGCTTCCGTCGCGGGCTTCACGGTGGAAAACAATCTGATCGATGCCTCCGATCATGTGGTTTTGGCACCTGGATCCGGTGAATTGGAGGTGAGGTTCGATGCCGTGCGCCTGTCGAATCCGTCGCAGCTTCAATTCCGCTACAAGCTTGATGGTTACGATCGCGACTGGACGACCACCCTGGCACGCCGGGCTTTGTATCAACACTTGCCGCCGGGCCGCTACCGGTTTCTCGTCAATGCCCACGATGCCGGACAACCTTGGAGCAGCCAAGTAGCAGAGGTTGGCGTTGTCCAGAAGCCTTTCTTTTTTCAATCGGTCTGGTTTTACGCATTGCTTCTGGCCACTCTGGGGCTTTGCGTGGTGGTAGTGTTCCGCTGGCGGGTCGCCCGTGTAAAAGGGCGCCTGCGGTTGATTATGGAAGAACGCACTCGAATCGCGAGGGAGTGGCACGACACCCTCATGGCCGGGTTTGCCGCGATTTCCTGGCAATTGGAAGCGACTCGAGAGCACATTGGAGAGGACACCGCGCAGACGAAGTCGGAGCTTGATCTGGCCCGAAACATGGTTCGCCACTGTCAAACGGAAGCGCGGCGGATCATCTGGGATATGCACGACAGCCCGGAACCCGTCGGTCCGTTGTCCCAGGCCCTGACTAAGGCTCTGGATGGGATGAGCGCGAGGCTTGAAGTCAGCACGCGGCTAAGCGTAAGCGGAGAAGAGCGCGTATTGTCTCCCCTTGCCGTTCATCACCTCACCTGCATTTGCCAGGAAGCCGTAACCAACGCGATTCGTCATGCCGCTCCCAAGTCCATTCAAATTGTCTTGGAATATCAATCAACGCGTGTGTCCCTCTCTGTGAAGGACGATGGCCGCGGGTTTCGGCCTACCAACGCTTCTGTCCCCGGCCACTTTGGGCTTTCGGTGATGGAAGAGCGCGCGAAAAAATTGGGCGGAAATCTTCAGATTCTTTCGTCCCCGGATGAAGGGACGCAGGTTCTGATCGAGGTTCCAGCCACTCCGGTAGGTGAAACGTGACTTCCGTGCCCGTCAAGGTGTTGCTGGTAGAGGATCACTTCATGGCTCGAATAGCGTTGCGCTCCATTCTGGGCGGCCGCTCCGATTTATCCATCGTCGCCGAAACTGACAGCGGTCCGGAAGCAATACGGCTTTTTGGGAAGCTCCGCCCAGACGTGACGGTCATGGATCTGGGGCTTCCGGACATCAGCGGTTTCGAAGCCATTATCGCGATCCGAAAGCTGGATCGCAGCGCAAAGATCGTGGTACTGACAAACTTTGAAGGCAGTGAAGATGTTTACCGCGCGCTACGCAATGGCGCGATGGCTTACTTGACCAAGGACACCAGCGGGCAAGAGTTGGTGACTGCGATTCTTAGCGTTCATCAGGGATCGCGTTATTTGCCCAGAGCGGTGCGTGATCGGTTGGCCGAGCGAATTCCCTGCACGGAGCTTACTCCGCGGGAGCATCAGGTACTGGCCCTGATTGCACAAGGAAACAGCAACCGCGAAATTGCCTCCAACCTGCAAATTGCCGAAAAAACTGTGCGCATTCACGTCAGCAGTCTGCTGGCTAAGCTGGGGGCCCGCGACCGTACCCAAGCAGCCATCTATGCCATCCAGCGTGGATTCGTGCACCAGGACTAACTCCGTTACCCGAAATTCGCGTAGCCCTATGTAGGACTCATGTCCTAGGCCCCGGTCGGTCCCCTGCCCCATGACAGTCCTCGCAATACATGTTTGACTTTGCGACAGGAAACCGGCCGTTCGCGAGCGACGGCGCAAGGGACTGCTTGCACTGCCTTTCAATCTTGAGACCGGGGGTTTAACGTGATCCAGTGGAGAGTATTTCGGTTGTGGTGTCTTCCTCTTATTCTCATTTGCCTTGTGGAATGCTGCGTTGCTAGCGCACAAGTTGCAAACAACACCTCTTTGGTAGGAACTGTCATGGATGAGACCGGAAATGTTGTGGCCGGTGTGAAAGTCCGAGCGACCAATGTCGGGACAGGCTCAACTTATCCGGCAACGACGAACGCGGAGGGCTACTACTCCATCGATTTTATTTTGGCGGGAACGTATGACATTACTGCCGAACAGCAAGGCTTTGCGAGAATTGTGAAAAAAGGCATCGTAGTCGAGAGCAATCAAGCAGTTCGCTCCGACCTGGTCCTGAAGGTTGGTACTGGGAACGAGATCGTCACGGTGGAGGCGTCGACTCCCCCCATATCCACCGACGAAGCGACTCTCGTGGAGACCCTGAATACGCGATCGATCACCGATCTTCCCCTGAACGGCCGCGATGCACTGAGACTGGCCGCAACGACTTCGAACGTCATCGTGGGCCCCAAATCAGACTTCACGGGCATTCCGCCGGGCGAGGATTTCATTGGAGCAGGCACTCGGGAAATCACCAACAGCCTGACGCTGGACGGCATCACGATCATGAACAACCTGATCACCGTGACCTCGGTGACGCCCAATCTGGACGCGGTCCAAGAAGTGCAAGTCCAGAATGGAAACTATACGGCGCAGTACGGCAGTTATATGGGAGTGCACGTAAATCTAACGACAAAAACGGGGACGAACAACCTTCACGGCGCGCTGTACGAGTTTGTGCGCAACGATTTGTTTGATGCCCACCCCTACTTTGACACTCCAGGCTCGCCAAAGCAGCCCTTGCGCATCAATCAATTCGGCCTGGAGGTGGACGGCCCGATTTACCTGCCCAAGCTCTACGATGGCCGCAACAAAACATTTTTCACGGCGTCTTATGAGGGATTGCGACAGATAAAAAACCTCACTCAAACGAGTAACTCCTTAACCTCCGCGATGCGCCAGGGAGATTTTTCCTCTTTGCTGCCAGACACGCAGCTCATGAATCCCTACACCGGTCAATCATTCGCCGGCAACATCATTCCCACGCAATACATGAGTTCTGTCGCGCAGAGTATTCTCCAATACCTTCCCTTGCCGCAGTCGGGGACCACCTACACCAGCAATTCGCCGTCCAACATCACCACCAACAAAACCCTCGAGCGCGTGGACCAAAGCATCGGTGACAGGGTTCGTCTCTTTTTCCGTTACGATTGGGAAAACTTGACTTTCTTTGGTGGGGGCGATCCCAATCCCTTTAATCAAACTTCCGGTCCGGCGAACAACCGAAATTTTGCCTTTGGCTATACCCATGTGTTCACGCCGAATCTGGTGAATGACTTCCGCTTTGGCAGGAACCACCTTGTGACCAATGCGCTGAACTTTTTTTACGTAAACGGCTTGAAGGATGCGGGCACCAACCTCGGAATTCCCGGCTTTACTGGGGATACGACCTACGGCAACCCCGGTGTGCCGGATATGAACACTGATGGCTACCTAACTGTCGGAAACGCGGGCTCCAACTGGCTTCAGGATGACACTACCTGGCATGGTTACGACCAGATCAGCTATACACACGGCAAGCACACTATCATGGCCGGCATCGAATTCCGAAAGCTGACTACCGGACGCGCGGCCGCAAATAGCCCGCGCGGTGTTTTTAACTTCACTGGGGAACTGACCGGAAATGCTGCGGCGGACTTCATCGTGGGCACTCCCGCCAGTGATCAAACCCCTTTGCAGGAGATCAAGGGAGTCGTGGCCGAATGGCGCGACGGCTTCTTCGTGTTGGATAACTGGCAAGCCACGCGAAAACTGACCCTCAATATTGGCCTACGATATGAACTCCCCACCGTGCCTCACAGCGTGAACGGATTTGCACGCATTTTGAATGCGGGTGATACAGCTCTGATTCCTGACACCGTGCCTTCCCCAGGCTTCCAGTTCATCCGCCCGAATCACGACAACTGGGCGCCACGGCTGGGATTCGCATACCGTGTGACAGAGAAGACGGTTGTGCGCGGTGGTGGTGGCTTTTATTACAATCCAAATCAAACGAACAGCTTCACCCTATCTACCACCAATCCGCCATTCGGCCTGTCGTCGACCTATTCTTCCCTCGCTCCTTACAACACATCGGGGTGCCTGCTTGCCTTCGATAATCCGACGCCGGCATCCTGCTTGAACGGCACGTCACCAGTGGTCAACGTGTTTACAGAAAACCCCTATTTGCCTACGCCCCGGATGTACCAGTGGAACCTTGGTGCCGAAAGGGAATTGTGGAGGAACGCTGGGTTCGAGTTGCAATACCTGGGTTCGCATTCCCTGCACCTGGATCGCAGCTACTACAACAATCAGCCGACCCCCGGACCGGGTTCGATTCAATCGCGGCGTCCCAATCAGTTGTGGGGGCAAATCCGCACGATCCAGAATGATGAAATTGCCAACTACGAAGGACTGACGGCAATTTTCCGGCAGCGGATGGCTCGTGGGCTCCAAGTGCTGGCGAGCTATACCTGGTCCCACACACTGGACGTCTCCTCCGACTCAAATGACGGTGGCTATCCCGTTAACGCCTACGATTGGCACGCGGACTACGGCAATTCGAATTGGGACATTCGCCACCGGTTCGTGGCGAGCGTGGTTTACGACCTGCCACGGTTAACCGACAGCAATCGGTTGGTTCGTGCCGTTTTTGGCAACTGGCAACTAAACGACATCACCACGCTTCAGAGCGGCAAACCCTTCAATGTAGTCATGGCAGCCGACGTCGCAAGCATCAGCCGGGCGGGCAACCAGAGGCCGAATTTGGTGGGCAAGCCTAGTTCTAACTGCAGTACCAACCACCTGACGGATTGCATTGATGTTTCGGCTTTTGCCATTCCGGCTGCTTACACCTTTGGCAACGCTGGCCGAAACATTTTGACCGGGCCAAGCTTCCTGAACACCGATTTCTCCCTGTTCAAGACCTTCCCGATCTATGAGCAGACAAAACTCCAGTTCCGGGCAGAATTTTTTAACGCTTTCAACCGGCCCCAATTGGCCAATCCTAATGCCACGATCGGAGATGCGTTCGGCCAGGTCCAATCGACCGTTGGGGACAATCGGGAAATCCAGTTTGGGCTGAAGTTTGTCTTTTAGGTTTCAAGGATATTAGCTCTCCCCTGAACCACCCCGGACCGAGAGGCGGAATTGTAAACCGCCTCTTCGGTCTTACTTGTCGGTCCACCTTCCGGTTGACTCCAAACAACCTAGCAGAGCGGGACTAGACGATTCGCTTCAAGGCAAAAGCGAATCGCGAGAGGCTGCGCATGGGATCGAATCGTTTTTGCTGGCCCGCAACCACAGGCCAGGGTTGCCCTCAAGCCGGGCACTGACGATGGCAGGGGTGCGCCCGGCACGAACAAATCTTGCGCGCAAGACAAGGGGCGTCGGCGGTTGGTCTACCCGCCGTTTTCCCTGCGATGTAATCCTCGTCTAGGGGTGTCTTTTTTGTCTGGTCCACAGCGGGTTGCAAAAAACAAACAACCGCACCGGTCACCCTCTTCTGCTGGACCAGGGCTGGGTGAGCAAAGATTTCTTGGACAAACAGGAGGAACTGGTTAAACGTCGCAGCGCTCTTGGAGTGTACGGAATCTGGTGTTAGCTCAACCTTCCTACCTTCGTCGGGGCATCATCACTCATTTCACTCGATCATCGGTGCTCAAGTAACATCAACATCTGTAAAACACTGTTCTCCTTGACGGTCTAGGGCTACTCGCTATATACCTAGATCCTCTAGGAGAGGGAGCGACATTGGCCAAGCAACTTGACCTTCTGCAAGGCACACTCGATATGCTGATTCTGAAAGCCATTTCCCTAGGGCCATTACACGGCTATGGCATTCTGCTTCGCATCCAGCAAATCTCGAAAGACCGCCTCGAAATCTTGCAGGGTTCTCTGTACCCAGCCCTGTATCGCATGGAGCACCAAGGATCGATCACCAGCGAATGGAGTGAGTCGGAAAATAAGCGAAAGGCCAAGTACTATCGTCTCACCGCGCTCGGGAAGCGCAAGCTACAAACGGAAACCGAAAATTGGAACCGCATGGCGGACGTCATTGCAGGAATCCTGCGGACAACTGCCGAGGAAGTCTGACGATGTGGAACCGCATCCGCTCCTGGTTACGGGCTATGTTTCAGCGGTCCCGCCTGGAGCGTGAAATGGATGCGGAACTCCGTTTTCACGTCGAAACCTATACCGAGGACTTGATTCGGACTGGCGCGCCTCGCCCAGAAGCAGCGCGCCGCGCCCTCATCGAATTCGGCGGCATCCAGCAAGCCAAAGAACAGTGCCGCGATGCCCGCGGGCTGGAGTTGATCGACGCCTTCTCTCAAGACTTGCGTTATGGGCTTCGCATGTTGTGTAAGTCGCCCGGCTTTACGAGCGTCGCTGTGCTCTCGCTTGCGCTAGGGATCGGTGCCAATACCGCGATATTCACACTGCTCGATGCGTTGCTTCTCCGCAGCCTCCCGGTCCCAAGTCCCCAGCAACTCGTGCGGCTTTCGCCGAGCCGTCCAGACGGCACAGTTCTCTTCTCGTTTCCTATGTTTCGGGAAGTCGAGCACGGTCAAAGAGTTTTTTCCGGCCTGATAGCCTGGAGTCCAGGTTCGATGGTCAACGTCGAAGTAAAGGGCACGCTCGCGCAGGACAACGTCCAGGCTGTTACGGGTAATTATTATTCCGTGCTCGGCGTCAATCCCTTTCTTGGGCGATTAATTACCCCGCAAGACGCAGTGCCTAGTGGATCATCATCCCAAGTCGCCGTTCTGGGCTACGAGTTCTGGCAGCGCATTGGCGCTCCTTCCGACCTAGTCGGAAAGCAGATTCGTATCGAAGGGCAGCCTTTCACCGTTATTGGCGTAAATCGCCGCTGGTTTACGGGAATGAGTCCAGGCGAACCACCTGAAATAATTATTCCGCTCACCGCAGAGCCTCTCATTCACGGCAACAGTAATATCCTACAGAGCATCGAGGACCGCTCGATCCTGTGGCTGGACGTCGCTGGCAGACTAAAAGAGCATGTAACGATTGCTCAGGCGCAAGCACAACTCTTATCGTTCTGGCCTGGAGTCCTTCAGGCCACCGCTCCAACCCAGACACCAGGAAATCGGCTTCAGAGATGGCTCTCGATGAAGTTGGATGTCACATCCGCTGTCACTGGCATTGCGCCCGACCTACGAGACCAATTCACACGTCCCCTATACGTTCTGGTTGGTGTAGTCGGCTTGATTTTACTTGTGGCATGCGTGAATCTTGCCAGCTTGATGCTGGCGCGAACTGTTGCACGCAGCCACGAAATGAGCGTGCGTGTGGCGCTGGGAGCAAAACCGTGGACACTTGCCCGCCAAGTGTTGATCGAAAGCCTGACTCTATCCTTTGCCGGGGCTTTACTGGGGCTCGCATTCGCCTATTGGGGAAGCAACTTTCTCGTAAGGCTCATGACTCGCTATTACCTTGCGCCAGTTGTGTTTGACCTTCGCCCTGACCTGCTCATCATGAGCATTACTGCGTCCGTTGCGATAGTGACAGGAATTCTGTTCGGTCTTGCGCCTGCCTTGCGCGCGTCGCGAGGAGACCCCGTTTCGATTCTGCAACAAAATTCACGGAGCGTAGCTGGCGGGGCTGGAAAACTGAGCAAGTTACTCATCGTCGTACAGATTGCGCTGTCCTTCATGCTTTTGCTGGGGGCAGGGCTTCTCGTGCGAACTTTCCAGAAGTTGTATTCCCTCGACCTGGGTTTCGACAGAGGGAATTTGTTGGAAGTTACTCTCAGCCCCAGGCCAAGCGGGTACCTGAATTTGGACATGAACGCCTACCACAGGCAACTCGTCGAACGTGTTTCCGCAATTCCGGGCGTGCATTCAGTCAGCTTTTCCGATTCTCATATTCCTGCCCAAGAGGGCTGGCGGGACGTGCTTTCGGTGCTTTCAGAGGACCCCAGCGCTGCGTCCGGTCCAATGGTAAACGGTACGTTTGTGGCACCGCGCTTCCTGCAAACGCTTGGAATTCGACTCGTCCATGGCCGCGACTTTGACTGGAATGACGATGACCGGCACCCACCTGTCGCAATCGTTAACCGTAACCTCGCGGAGCGCCTCTTCCCAAAGGGACAGGCCATCGGCCAGCGTGTTCGCTTCGGCGTGATCCCGGACTTCCAATCGCTCGAAATCGTCGGCGTGGCGGACAATGCGCGCGTTTTCGACCTTCGCGATCCATCTGCGTATGTTCTCTATTTCCCCAGCCTCCAGCATCTCAAATGGGCCCAATGGGGCAACCTTTTTGTACGCGCGAGTGCGGCGCCCTCTGTTCTATCACGCGCAGTGATGCAGGAAGTGGAGTCTCTCGGCCACGAGTATATTCTCCGGACCCAATCAGTTGCAGAGGTGACCAGTGAATTGCTTGTCACCGAACGAGCCACGGCAGCGCTGTCGGCACTGTTTGGAGGTTTAGCTCTATTGCTAGCTTGTGTTGGTTTATATGGACTGATGTCTTACACGGTCACGCGGCGCACCAATGAAATTGGCATTCGTACGGCATTGGGAGCGCAGAAGAGAAACATCCTGTGGATGGTGCTACGCGAGGCAGTTGAGATAGTCCTGCTCGGAATCGTGTTTGGCATACCTTGTTCGCTTGCGGTGAACCGGCTAATTGCTAGCATGCTCTTCGGAGTTTCACCGACCGACTTTCCTACGATCCTTGCAGTATCGCTGCTGCTATTTACAGTGGCATTGCTCGCAGCGTACTTTCCCGGTCGTCGTGCATCAGCCATCGATCCTATGGTCGCGTTGCGGTACGAATAGTTCCACGGCCAATCGTGCCCTCATCGGCGGCTCCCACGCGGCCAAGATCGCATTATCCGAACCGGGACGGTCTGTTCTCGGGCTCTTTCTTTCTCTCCAACACTCCGGAGCTTGTCCGTGTCTGCTCCTCCCCGACGATCCTGAGACTGGACATTTCCTTTTCTTCTTTCCTCATTTTCTTTGGGCTTACCGCTCAGGCAATTCCCCGCCGCCCCGGCCTAAACGTCTTCTGGTTGGCTTTTTCTGATTTCTCGTTTGTGTAGACAGGCTGCACGACGGGAGGGGCTTACGGAGTTCCCGCAATTTCGAGTGCCCTGTTCAAGGCAACGTCATGGCCCTGCTTTAAATCCTGCGCCTGAGGATGAATCTCAATATCCGGGGCGATCCCGACTCCCTCAAATTGCGATCCATCGGGAAAAGTGTGCCGGATTGATGCGACGTTTAACAGCATTCCGTTTTCAAACGCATTGAAGTTTGTAAACGAAAACGTCCCCGCCGTCGCTTCTCCGATCAGGAGGGCTCGTTTCGCCATCTTGAACGGCATGACAAAATCTTCGCAGGCACATGTACATCCTCGGTCAATCAAAAGAAGGAGCCGCCCGCCGAAAACGGGTTCCCCGGGGCGAGTCACGGCGTCGAAGGTTGTGACCTCAGATCGTTCGGGGTAGGCTACGTCGTAGTCCCGCAACAGCAAACCACCTTTCAAGGAACTGGAAATCGTCCACGTGTTGTAGGGCTTCACCATCAATGCCAGTTGCAACGCAGTCGGCTGGCCAAGGCCGGGATTTCCGCGAACGTCGAGAATCACGGTTTTCGCCGAGTGAAACTCCCGAAAATACTGAAGGGCTTGCGCCTGGGTGTCGATGCCGCGAAAGTTTGGAACCCTGATGTAGGCTATCGCTCCGGTCCTAAGCCAACGTCCTTCCGTTTTTGGCGTTCCCTCTTCTCTTTTCTTGTCCTGTACACGGTCGATGATCACTTGGCGGCTATCATCTAGTGTGAGTGTGAACCGCCCGGGAAAAATGGCTGGAGTATCGAAAAAACTCACGCCGGAATCGCGGTCACTCGAAGCCGAAACGTATTTGCGATTCGCGGCGTAAAAGTCCTCGATCGGTGTGCCGTCGATACGGGTAATCACATCACCCTCTTTCACCGAGTCGACAAGAGTGTGTATTACGACCCACTTCCCTTCGATAGGATATGCGGTGAAGCCGACTGGCTGACCGTAGTTGCGGTCCAGCCAGTTGTCGTAGAACCAGGTGTGCCCGTCGTGAAGCCCGGCGATGAATTCCATAGAGACCAGGTCGAATTCACGCCGATCCTCTGTTTGCAAGATACGTGCTACGTAGTCGTTGTACTTCGTGTCGAATGTTTTCTGCGATAGATGGGGGAAGAACGTGCTGACAATTCGATAGATCTTCGATGCCATCAGCACGCGTTCCTGCAAAGACAATCTCTCAGTAGCCTGAGGTTGGACCTGCGCCCTGGTCCTAGCACCAATAAAAATTAGCAGTATGAAAACTCCAATCAGCCTTTTGTACATTTTTTGCTCCTAGACTGCAGTCACTACCTTTCGACGCGCGACGCATCACGCAGTAAGCTGTTCTATTCTCCTGTGACGCTCTACCTGAAGGGTAACCGGTGGTGAAAGCCTATTGCCGGCCCATCGCGGTAGACTCTCGCTGGAATTCCGATGCAACAGGGAGCACTTTTGTGGCAATTTTGCCGGTGCGGACTTCGAGCATCGAGAACAAAACTGTTCGGCTCAGGTGTCCTAGTTCTGAATTCAGTTCGATGAGCGGGTGCCCAGCGGTTTCACACCGGGCAATTATGCCCGCGACGTTGTTGGACGCTCGTGCAGAATCATCCAGTTAACGCCAAAGCGATCCTGGGCCTGCCCGAAGCGGGAAGCAAAGAACGTCTCTTGTATTGACATCAAGACCCGGCCACCGTCAGAAAGCGCGACGAAAACGCGCTCCGCCTCATTATCACTATCCACTCTCAGCGTCAGGTAAGCGCTGCGCATCGGCTCAGCATTTGGGATGTCCGCCGCCATCAGCTCGTTATCACCAATCAAAATGCGGGCGTGCAGCACCGCCTCGCTCCATTCTGGGCCGACGCGGCTCTGGTCAGGCGACTGCGCGTGCGTCATCATCATGACCACCTTGGCAGCGAGATGCTTCTCGTAGTACCGGAAGGCTTCGGCGCAATTACCACGGAAATTTACGTAAGTGTTCATTCTCATGGCTCAGTCTCCTTATTCCATAATTCTATTGATCACTTGTGGACACCAACTGGTTTCGCTTCGTCGGGGTATCGGTTGTTTGCAGCCCTACAAACTTTCTGCGAATGTCTTGCCAACTTGCGACGCGTTGGTATGCCGTTTCCAACAAATTGTGAGGCGCCGAAAAAAGGATTCCATTCCCACGAAAACTGCGGAAGTGTCTCGCCTCATCATCAATCAAGTAATCGGCATCAATGATTCCTTTGTCGCCACAGAAAACAACCTTGCACGCGGGAATGAACGGGAAATGTCTCCGCAGCCAACGGTGTTTTGCCGTGAACGACTCCGGGATTTCCATCGCCGCCGACACGATGAATACCTCATGGTCATGCGCAAGCTCCCGGATTACCTGTTGTGCATCCTCGATCACGCTCAGGCACTCGAAAAAAGATTCATCTCGAATCATGCTCCGCACGGCGTCAGAGCGATCCAAAGGTACAAATTCCTCAAGGTGCTTGCCGTGCAGGTCGTCCGCGGTGATCTGTTCAGCGAACTCGGAGTTGTAGCGGCGGATGTGTTCTTTGAGGCTGTCTGCAATAGTCTCGTCCATGTCAATGGCGATCCGCAGTCGTCTATTTGCATGCATCGTTCCGAACCTCTCAGTGCGGAGCTCAACAGTGCCGGTGGCGTTGCTTTAGTTCTCACTCCGATTGTGGATTTGCATAGCGATTCCGTCCAATGAATTATTGGACTAAACTTGATAACATACGGTTATGGATCTGGACCTGAATCAAATGCGCTCGGTAGTTGTCCTCGCAGAGCATCTTCATTTCGGGCGAGCCGCCGCCGCTCTGTACATCTCCCAGCCGGCTCTTACCAAACAAATCCGCAAAATCGAAGGCACATTAGGTGGCCCGCTCTTTGTCCGAAGGCCACGTCAGTTGACACTGACCCGAGCGGGCCAGGTGTTGGTCGAACAGGCTCGCTTCTTGCTGCGCGATGCTCAGCTGGCAATCGACGTTTCCCGAGGTGCTATACGAGGAGACGCAGGAGTCTTGCGCATTGGTTTCGGTCTTCCTTCGCTTGCAACCGGCCTACCGGACCTGATTCAACGATTTCGTCGCCGCTTTCCTGGAGTTCAGATTTCGATGCGGGAAATGTCAACACCCCCTCAACTGGAAGCTCTTGAAAACGGCACATTGGACGTTGGGTTTGTCCGACTTCCAATTCCGGCCAGTGACATTTCCAGCTTCCCCCTGTTTTCTGATCGACTCGTAATTGCTGTTGGTCGTCACCTAGCCAAGGACTCCGGCAAAGGATTAAGATCGTTCGCCCGTGAACCTTTTGTTCTGGTGAATCGCTCCGCTTCGGCCAGTCTTCACGATCATATTATTCGAACCTGTCACGCCGCGGGATTTTTGCCTAAGGTCGTTCAGGAAGTTAGCGAGCTCTTTACTGTGCTCAACTTCGTTCGGGCAGGTGCCGGAGTTGCACTGGTCCCGATGTCATGCAAGGTCATGAATGTTCCTCGCGTCCGATATTTGGAAACGAAGATTCCAGCGGCTGGTTGGAGCATCGGCGTGGCCTTTCACAATTCCTCGGCTTCTGATCCAGCGCTTCGCAACTTTGTATCCGCGGTACGCGGGGAGTTTCGATCTGGGCATTAAGTTTCAAAGACAAGTCTGCCGGTTCTAAAACCGAAAACATCGAATGTTCGGAGCAAGACCCGGCAGGAAAGAGAATGAGAAATCTGAAAACGAAATAACACGTCGATGAGTACAAGTCGATGTCAACTCGAACGCTGTTTCCGAGTATCCCGTCCCATTGCGCTGATTTGTGAAACTTGAGGCGGCTGTTCTTCATGCACTTCTGGGCAGTTGGCAGCCCGGAGTCTGTGGGTGGTATTGCGGCGTTGAAACACGTTTCGACCAAGTAGTGCTTGGCAATTTCGGAGGGTATATGCGAACGACGTTGCTGTTGCTTGTTGGCTGTCTTGGCCTGCTTGCACCACGTATGAATCCGCAAACGAACGGTCCGACACTCAAGAAAGTTGCCGAGTTCGATCTGCCGGGGCCCGGAGGCCAGCGCTTCGACTATCTCGCCATCGACACTGACGACCATTATTTGTTTTCGGCCCATCTGGCGGCAGGACAGACGTACATCATAGATCTCCGCACGAATAAAGTAGTCGCGACGGTGAGGGATACGCCCGGCGTCGAAGGCATCGAGTACGTCGCCGAATTGAAGAAGTTCTACACCTCGAATGCCGGGGACAACACGATCGGCGTGATAGACCTACATCAGATGAAAGTCGTCAAGAAATTGCACACCGAAAAGAAACCAGATGGCAATGCCTACGCCGCGCCTTTCCACAAACTCTACGTTTCAAACGAGCGCGGCAAGGCGGAGGCTATTCTCGACGTAACGAAGGACGAAATCGTCAAGACCCTGCATTTCGACAGTGAGACCGGTATGCCGCAGTACGACCCGGTAGCGCGCAAGGTTTACGTCAATCTGCAAGACCAGAACATTTTTGCGGTCATTGATCCGGCAACGGATGAAGTCATTGGCCGTTATCCCGTCGGCCGATGCAAGGGAAATCATGGCATGACGCTTGACCCCGAACATCACCGCGCCTTTCTTTCCTGTGAAGGAAATAACCTGATGACGGTCTTCGATCTTGACAAACAAGAGCCAATCGCGTTTATC
>Ga0210384_10001246_pt1 | contig 35401 bp, 30 predicted proteins | sample IncBWH2MmetaG_FD_160574 | JGI IMG/M metagenome (GOLD analysis project Ga0210384, IMG submission 160574) | Forest soil microbial communities from Barre Woods Harvard Forest LTER site, Petersham, Massachusetts, United States - Inc-BW-H-2-M | ecosystem: Environmental > Terrestrial > Soil >...
CTGCTGAAAGCTCGGGTGGTAATCTACGCCAATCAACATGTTCGGCTCCTTTCTCCCGAGCCAATGGTCGTTAAGCAACCACAGTCTACTCGGGTCGAGGAGCCGACATTGTTATGCAATCAACTTGATCCTCGTACGTATTTACGAAGCGAAGCGATGAACAATATCGACTGCGCGGTAGACGCAAACATCTCCGCAGGCTTTACAAGATAAGGTTTCTCCATTTGGTGCCGGAAGGAATGTTGGTGCAGGCTTCTGCGGCGGGTCAAATTCGTAGGAATTGATTCTGATGAATGACCTACAATTTACACAGTAGACGCCGTATTCTTTGAGGACAATTTCCATCTCCTCAAGGGCAGCATGGTCTAAGCAATTAGAGCCGAGAACGTCGGCCAAGTCCATCCCGTGCCCCGGATTTCTGCATAACTCCTGGTAGGTCGGCGGATCGGACAATCAGTTCATTCTGAAGGTCATACATAAGACGGTCTGGAGCTGCCCGGAAAATGCGCTATTCTCTACCGGTCGTGAACACCCAAATCACTCTTCAATCCGCGATTCGATCGTAAAATGAACGAAGACTCCGGCAGCGCGGCGCTGCAATTCTCTTCCACGATCATCGGCGTTTTGCTCACCGGACTTTTTGTCTCTGTCCTCGCCGTTCTCTTACCGAAAGCCAGCAAAATCTTTTTCGCCAAGATTGAGCATACTCTCTCGCGCTTGGCCGAACGAAAGGTTCTCGCTCCGCGCGTTTTATTCTTCGCCGTTCTGGGAATTCGCTTGCTCCTTCTTCCCTTACTGCCCGTTCCGGTTCCGGGAATCCACGACGAATTCAGCTATCTGCTTATGGCCGATACTCTTGCCCATGGCCGCCTCGCCAATCCGCCTCATCCCATGTGGATGAGCTTCGAAACTTTTCACGTCAACTGGTTCCCTACCTATTCCTCGATGTACCCGCCCGCACAGGGCTTCGCACTAGCATTCGGCCAGCTCCTCGGCCATCCGTGGCTCGGCGTGCTCTTGAGCGACGCCGCCATGTGCGCCGCGATTCTGTGGATGCTCCAGGCATGGATGCCCGCTCGCTGGGCACTTCTCGGCGCCGCCTTGGTGGCGCTCAAATTCAGTTTCTCCAGCTATTGGATGAATAGCTACTGGGGCGGAGCTGTCGCCGCCACCGGAGGCGCACTCATGCTCGGCGCGCTTCCGAGAATTCTCCGGTTCGCCACAACTCCATCAATAATCCGGGCAAGCACCTCTGCAATTACAAAGAACGCGCTCCTTCTGGGATTGGGAGCCGCCATTCTCGCAAATAGCCGGCCCTACGAAGGACTCCTGCTCTTTCTCGTTGCGGCGGGATACTTTCTCTACACCGTTGTCCAAACGCGGCCATCGCACGTGAATCCGCGCGCGCTCGTTCGCAGAGTGTTCCTTCCCCTTTCCGTCACCCTGCTGCTCACGGCCGCGTTCATGGGTTACTACGACTGGCGCCTCACCGGCAACCCTCTCCTCCTGCCGCACACCTTGAACGTGCGCACCTATCACACCGCCCCTATGTTCATCTGGCAGCATGCCGAACCACCGAAGCAGTACAACAACCCGCAATTCGAGGATTTTTACAACGACTTCGAGCGCGAGGAGTATCACACCACCTTTTCGGACTTCAAATCCATTTCGTGGCTGAAAATTACCCGCTACACCACGACTTATTTCTGGATGGGCTTATTGCTGATTCTGCCTTGGCTTCCCTTTGCTTTTCGCGATCGAAAGATGCGGCTTCTTTCCCTCTCGTTTTTCATTTGTGTACCCGGCCTTTTCGCGGTGGTCTGGTCAAATTCGCATTACGCCGCGCCCCTCACTTGCGTATTCTTCGCGCTAATTGTGCAAGCTATCCGTCATCTTCGCACCGTGATCGTCGCAGGACGCCCACTCGGAGTCGCATTGTCATGGGCTGTGGTCGCGCTACTGGTCTTCGATGTCGGCGGCGCAGTCAAGAATCGCTCCTGCGATCCGATTTGGTGGACTTGCCAGGGCGACGTCAGCCGCGCGGCAATCCAGAAAAAGCTGGAGAGCACCGCGGGCAAACATCTGATCATTGTTCGCTACGGAGACGACCACAACATTCACGACGAGTGGGTTTACAACGGCGCGGAAATTGACGCAGCCAAAGTCCTTTGGGCACGCGAGCTGACCGCGCAGCAAAATCAAAAACTATTCGAATTCTTCAAAGACCGCCAAATCTGGCTGGTCACTCCCGACACCGACAACACTTTCCTCGAACCGTATTCCCCACCGGGCAACTCACGAGCGCAGTAGACCGAATGTGCGTAGTTTATTGTCCCGCTGCAATCAGTTCTGCAATTTGTCATCCTGAATCCATCCGACGAGGATGGGCGAAGGATCTCACTTAAGAATCCGGGCACGATGTGTCCGTTGAAATCCTTCAGCTTGATTCCCTTGTGGCGACCATCAAATTATTCAACCCCAATTCGAATCGCTCGTGCAGGAATGTCCTGAATCCAATTTTCTCCAGCATCTGCCGCAACGTTACAACCGGAATCCGCTTTTGATGCTCGTCGCTTTCCATTTCATCGCTGATTAAGCGCAGTCCACGCATCACGCCGAGAATCGGATCCACTGCGGCCGCCGGCCACGTTAATATCAGCGACCCCCCCGGCGCCAGCACACGATGCGCTTCCCGCAACACTGGCTCCGGCTCTGTCAAATGCTCGAGTACCGCCAGCATCACGACCTGATCGAAATGCCCCGCCGGAAACGGTAATGGCGAACGCAAGTCCGTTCGAACGCGCTGCCATCGGCTTTGCGCATCTTCTCTCAGCTGGTCGTCCACGCCAGCGCCATACGCAATGCGATCCGCGGAATAATCAAGAAAACCCGTCTCCAGTCCGCAGCCGAGGTCGCACACGCGCGATCCGCTTCGAATGTGGGGATACGCCGCCCGAAAACGCATCCGCGCGATAAATCGGTCGATTTTTGTGTAAGCCATTATTTATGAGAATAGTCGCCGCAACGCTTGCCCGGGTTCCCGCTTGCTTTTTCGCATTTCGCCAGTATCATGGCCCCTTATCATTGAAGCGTTCCAAAATCTTGCCTGAGATCCACATTGTCTAACACAACGGACGCGTCTTCCACTTCCGCCGCGAAATACACGCCGCATCGCGGGCACTTGTTGCAAGTGCTGGGCACGTGGTTTGGCATTGCCGTCGCCGTCGGCAACGCCATCTCTGCCGGAATCGTGCGCACGCCAGGCGACATCGCGCAAGGCCTTCCAAACCCTTGGCTCTTCCTCGGCGTTTGGATTGTCGGCGGCCTCTACGCTCTTTTCGGCGCTTCCTCAATGGCCGAACTCGGCGCAGCCATTCCTCGCAGCGGTGGCCAATACAATTTTTCGCGGCGCGCGCTCGGCGATTATGCCGGCTTCATCGTCGGTTGGAGCGACTGGCTTTCCACGTGCGGCACCGCCGCCGTCGCCATCGTCATCGCCGAGTACAGCGGCCATCTTTTTCCCCCGCTTGCCGGTCACGTAAAACTCGTCTCCGCCGCGACCGTCCTCGGATTTGGCATCCTGCAATGGCGCGGCGTCCGCTGGGGCAGCGCCGCGCAACTCCTGACTGCGGCGTTGAAAACCGCTGCGCTCATAATTCTTATCATCGCCTGCTTTATCATGGGCGCGCATGCACGCGCGGCGGCTCCAGCGGCAACCGCGGCTCTTCCCTCCGTACCCATGGGGTGGCCGCTCGTCGTTGCCATCGTTCTCGGATTGCAGGCTGTTGTCTACACCGTGGATGGCTGGGATGGAGTTATCTATTTCGGAGAAGAAGTGCGTGAGCCGGGCCGTGATATTCCGCGGGCCATCTTTGGCAGCGTCTTTACCGTGATGGGGATCTATTTGCTCCTAAATCTCGTGGCGTTGTACGTGCTCCCCATGAACGAAATCGCCGGTAACGATTTTGTTCTCGGCACTGTCGCCGATCGCGTCTTCGGACGGTTCGGCGATCCCATCATCCGCTCGATCATGATCGTTTCCATGTTGAGCTGCGTCAACTCCAATTTGCTCTTCTCCTCGCGCACCCTCCATGCCATGAGCTGCGATGGTCTCTTCTTTCGCCGCGTGGCGCGCGTCAACACCGGGGGAACGCCCGCGCTTTCGCTTCTCTTGAGCACCATCGTCAGCTTGTTTTTTGTTCTCGGCTCATTCGAGCGCGTAATTGCCATGCTCTCCTTTTTCTTTGTGGCGAATTACACGCTTACGTACACATCTCTCTTTGTTCTGCGCAAGCGAGAGAAGCAGATGAATCGCCCCTACCGCGCGTGGGGGTATCCCTGGACGACGGCAATCGCGCTCGGCGCATCTATCTTGTTTCTAATCGCATCGATCGCGACGGACCGCGAAAACGCACCGTTGGCTTTATTGATGCTGGTGCTCAGTTATCCGGTGTTCTTGGTGATGAAGTGGTTTCAGAAGCGCGCGCAGTCAAGAACGCCCGGCAACTCTTAGTTTGATACTTTTTCCGCAACCGCCTTGGCCTGCATGAACAAAAGCAAATAATCTTTTCCGCCCGTCTTGGAATCCGTTCCCGACATATTGAAACCGCCGAAGGGATGGGCGCCCACCTGCGCGCCGGTGCACTTGCGGTTCAGATAGAGATTGCCGACGTGAAATGCTTCTTCGGCTTTCTTGATTTTTTCGGGATTCTTGGAATAGACCGCGCCGGTCAGCCCGAATTCCGTATTGTTCGCAATTTCCAGCGCGTGATCGTAATTTTTCGCCTTAATCACCGCCAGCACCGGGCCAAACACCTCTTCCTGAGCGAGCCGCGCCTTGGGATCGACATCAGCGATAATCGTCGGCTCGACAAAATATCCGTCTCCGGGCGCGCGCTTTCCGCCGGCGAGTAGTCTTCCTTCCTTCTTCCCTACTTCGATGTAATCGAGAATCGTTTTCATTGCCGACTTGCTGATCACCGGCCCCATGTAATTGTCGGGATCGTCGCTCGGCCCGATGGTGACTTTCTTGGTGCGCTCGACGAGTTTCTGCACAAACGTATCGTAAATTTTTTCGGAAACGATCGCTCGCGAACACGCCGAGCACTTCTGCCCCTGATAGCCGAACGCAGCCTGCACCGTGCCCTCCACGGCCGCGTCGATGTCAGCTTCCTCATCCACCACGATTGCGTCCTTGCCGCCCATTTCCAGGACGGTGCGCTTGATCCAGATTTGCCCGGGCGACGCTTTCGCGGCCAGTTCGCTGATGCGCAGCCCGACTTCCTTCGATCCGGTGAAGCCGATGTAGCGCGTCTTCGGATGCTGCACCAGCACGTCGCCGATTTCGCTTCCCGGGCCAGTAAGAAAATTCACCGCCTCCTTGGGAATGCCGGCCTCGAACAGAATGTCGATAAACTGCGCTGCAATCGTGGGAGAGTCGCCGGCCGGCTTCACCACCACGGTGTTGCCGGTAACGAGCGAACCCACGACAAGTCCCGCCATGATGGCCGAAGGGAAATTCCACGGCGGAATGACGGCGCCGACGCCAAGCGGAATGTACACAAGATAATTCCGCTCGCCGCGCATGGGAGTGAGCTTTTGCGGTTCCCCGAGGCGCAGCATCTCGCGGCCGTAGAACTCGCAGAAGTCGATCGTTTCCGCGATGTCGCCGTCCGCTTCCGCCCAGCTCTTCCCCACTTCGTAGCACACCAGCGCGCTCAACTCGAATTTCCTCTCGCGCACAATCTGCGCGGCGCGGAAAAGACATTTCGCGCGCTCCTGGAAGGGGACTTTCTTCCATGTATCGAAATATTTGTGGGCGGCTTCCACGGCCTGGCGCGCCATCTCCGCGTTGGCGTGCTGGAAAACGCCAATGACTTCCGACGGCCGCGAAGGATTCGTCGAGGTGCGCTTTTCCGATGTCGTGACCTTCTTCCCGCCAATCCACATGGGATACTCGCGGCCGAATTCCGACGCGACTTTCTTCAGCGCGTCCTCCATTTTTTTGCGGTTTTCGGGTTTGCCGAAGTCAACGTAAGGCTCGTTGGTGAACTCGGGCAAATGGAGTTTCGGTTCTGCTGTCGCCATGGCGTACTTCCTCCTCGATCCGCAAACAGTCTATTGTACTGCGTTCGGAAATGACGCGACAAGCGCAGCCGGTGAGCGATTTGGAGTGCGGCAGCTTGCTGCCGCTTTTCTCCGCAACTTGCACGACTCTAATATTTGGCAAGGCTCAATAAGTTTGGCAACCCTGCTAATCGGGCACGTGTAGAGGCCACGGACCGTCGCGGGCATTCTTGCGGTGAGTATTCCCTATATGGTATAGGATGGCTTCTATCTCGAATGGAGGTTACGCATGGCCAGGAAAAGCAGACTCACACGGGTCGCGACGAAAATCGGTGCCGCAATGGGCAGGGCGGATCGCACCGCTCATAAGGTTGCCAAGGCTGGAGTGCTTGCCAAAAGGGAGCTTGAGGACATCTCGAAGCAAGTGGACGCTCTTAAGCACCAATTGCAGAAAACCACGCGGCGTCTCAAACGCGCCCTGAGCTAGCTGAAGCGCGGCAAAGAAAATCCGCCCTGCGCTCACAACAGGCTCCTTCACAAAGCGCAAAATGGCATCAGCGCGCAGCAATGCAAAACTGTATTCTGTGCCTTTGCGCAGCGAAGAGCAGGGATTTGCGCTGTTTTGCAGGGGTTTGGCCGCGTTTGTCGGGCGGAGAGACGGGCATATCCGCCGTGCGGCGCGTTTTTGTTCTCCCGCGACCTGTCTGTGCTCCGGCACTTTGTAAGCGCTGGAATCGGCGGCGGCTTGGATCGCGATTTGCCCCTTGCTTGGTGGTTCGCAAAGACTGCGTAAATCGTTGAAAACAGAAGGCAGATGGTGGGGGGAGTACCTACCCCCCGTGTTTTTGTGAAAGAGTGCGGAAGCCTCTGATAACACGAGAGTTGCGGAATTCCCATTTCCGAAAGAGTGCGCAAGGGATTGAAAAGAAAAGTGATAAGAAATGACGTTTTGGCGGTTAGAGTAACCAGGTTGTAAACAACGCGGCGGGTCGGGTGGGCGCAAGGGCCATTGTCCTTAGCGGAGAGCGCCCAAAACATGAACTAATACAATGCGAAATTGTTTTACTGTCAAGGCAATTCATCGTGTGATACCGTTCGAATGAGATGAGACGCGAGTAAGCAAAAGGACGGAAAGAACTTAGGAGAAATCACAGGGAACGGGCCTACGAAAGCAGGTCAGTGCGGTGCCAGGCTCCACGGTAAGCACATAGGTCGCCCCCGCGCCAGTGTAAACGATACCGAGATGCGCAGTCTGTTGGGCGCCGGAAACTCCATGTAGCAACTGGGTGAGGGGAGGGAGCGGCACTAAGCATCATAAGGCCCGCCAAAGACACACTTCACGTTACTTCTTTGGAAACCCATAGAGCGAAAAGTACCAACGTACTGAGTCCGTAAAGTGTCCGCTTCCCTACACTGTTCACGATGGCCTTCCGGGGGTATCCATGAAGAAAATGCTCGCGTTTTATTTTGTTTTGGCTCTGACGCAAGGTATTCCTTTTCGGGGAGACGCTTCAAAACCTTCTGCAAACGCGCTGGGAGAGAGCAAGCTGCTCGCGCTGGTAGCGGGAAATGCGCTGCCCGACGATGTGGCCCGCGAAATCGGGAGCGCGGGACTGAGTTTCCATCCCGATGACGCGTACCGGTCGCAACTAAAGGAGGCCGGCGCTGACGCGAAGATCCTGGCCGCTGTGGAGGCCGCCAAAGTCGTGGTCTCAAGCACTCCTCTGCAAAAACCCGACAAAGAGGTGCTGCAACATATCAGCAATGCCGGGAAGCTCCAGAGGGAGAAACGTTACGACGAGGCCGCCGACGAACTAACGGAAGCGCTCACAGTCAGCTTCGAAGCCGCCCAGACCGGATTCGTGATGGGCGAGGTGCTCCGGAAGCAAGAACGATTTTCGGAGGCGGCAGGAATCTACAGGGAGGTGCTACGCCGCAACTCCGACTTTTTCTATGCACACACCAAGCTCAGTTACATTCTGTATAAGAACGGAGATTCCGAGGAGGCACTGAGCGAAGCCAAAGCAGCTCTGGCCCAGATGCCGGAAAGCGCTGAGGCCCACAAAAATGCCGGACTGGCCCTTGATGACTTGCGAAAATTCGACGCCGGGGCCCAGGAATTCAAGGAGGCGCTGCGAATCAAGCCGGACTACGAAGTGGTTCATTACGATTTCGGGCTGCTCCTATACAACAAGCACGACTTCGACGGATCAATCGTTGAGTATAAAAAAGCCCTTGCGCTCGATCCGAACGATGTGAACGCGCACAACAATCTGGGGTTCTCATATAAGGAGAGGGGCAACTTCGATTCCGCCATCCGCGAGTATCGCGAAGCCAAACGCCTAGACCCCATGAGACTCGATGTCCGCCAGAACCTGGGATCGGCCCTGACAAAAAACTATTTGTACGCTGAAGCCGTCAAAGAGTTCCGTGAACTGGAAGCCATGGCGCCTGATTCTGCTATCTGCCACGACTGTCTGGGCAGCGCTCTACTCAACCTTGGGAACTTAACCGAAGCGGAAAAGGAGTACAGGAAAGCGGCCGAGCTGGACCCTTCGGACTATTACGCACATATGGGTCTTGGCGCGATTCAGGAGCAAAAGAAAAACTACGATGCGGCTCTCGAAGAATATCGCCGAGCGGGAGATTTGGGGGAGGATTCCGGCGACGTGCATATGCATGTCGGGAGAACTCTGCTTGCGAAAAAGGATTTTGCCCATGCAGCGAAAATTCTGAAACAAGCCGAGGCTTTGAATCCGAGTTCCTGGTACATCCATAGCCTCTACGGACAGGCACTGGCTGGAGGCGGCGATACTGACGGGGCGATTGGGGAGTTCCGACAGGCAATTGCGCTCGATTCGAAACAGACTGCGGTTCGACTCGATTTGGGCCGTGCTCTGGAGAAGAAAGGCGATTGGGCGGGGGAGCTCGAGCAATATCGCCGGGCAGCCGCCGTCGACGACAGCCGCGAGACCCAAAACCAGTATGAAGCTGCTCAGCAGCGCTTTCAAGACCACCTAGCCTCCTTGAAGGCCGCTGGGAAAACTTCCGAGGCTGCAAAACTCCAGGAGGGCGCTGGCTCTCAAATTGCGGCGTCGGGCCTCAGCGAGAAAATCGATGCGGCTCTCTCCACCGGAAACAGCGCAAGGGCGAAGCAAGATTGGCCCGCATCTTTGATCGCGTACAAGGAAGCGGTAGGGTTCGCGGAGAAACTCCAGCCTCATGATGGAAGGCTACTGACCGCGCTTCAGGCGCTCGGACTTAGTTATCTCGGACAGCACCACTTCGCCGGTGCGGAAGAGACGTTTGAGCGAATGATTCAGGTTACAACCGAGATGGACGGCCCGGAGTCCATGGCGATGGCTCAACCGATTGAGTTTCTTGGGTTGACGGCTCAGGAGAAAAAGGATTACGCCGCCGCCGAACGCTACTACACACGCGCCATGGCGCTGAACGAAAAAATTCTGGGTGCAAACAGTTCGGGCGTCGCCCTGGATCTATGGAGGCTGGGCGGGGTGTGTCTTGTTCAGCAAGATTATAAGAAAGCGGAATCTTATTTCTCTCGCGCCTTAAGAATCAGTGAGGACCTGTCTGGCCCGGATTCGATCGAAACCACTTTTTATGTAAACGCTCTTTGCGTCGTCTACGACAAACAGAGTTTGTTTTCCAAGTCTGAAGGGTGCTATCACCGAATTCTCCCCGTACTCGAAAAAACGTTTGGGCCAGACAGCCCGAGGCTGGCATCGACTCTGACCAGCGAAGCACAAGCGCTAAGGGCACTGGGACGCAACGAGGAAGCGGAACAAACGGAGAAACGCGTGAAAGCGCTGCAAACCGTTGCGGAAAAGCCAAACTGAGAGACCATCGCTGCCGAGCAGCTTATTCAGGGGAGTAGACCAGGACAGTGCGGCCCGGGACACCCGCAGACAATCGTCGCAGCGTGTACTGAAAGGGACGACGCCCCATCCCCTGCGAGCACGCTTCCAGCCGGTAATAGGAATCTTTAAAGCGCACCACCCGCGGAGGAGTCCAATCTTCTTTGGGACGGCAGGCAGCAATCTGCAGGATTTCCCCTGCGCCATCGCTGCGGAAGGAAAGTTCGTCGGAGACCATCGGGAGAGTCGCGGTTAACATCTTCTCGCGAATAGCGCCTGCAAAAGATCCCGGCGGAGCGTCGAGTTCGTGCCCCGGTCGCTTCTTCTCCAGCCGGAAGATGGTTACGATCGCCTTGTCTAATAGAAATAGCGGCAGAGTGCCCAGAATGCTGTCCGCAAACACGGCGCTGCATAGGCGAGTGGCCCCTTCTACGCTGAAATAGCCCAGGATCCAGGTCAGCGGATGGTTAGCCCAGAGTAGAAGCGCAGCCGCGCCAACCGCGTGATCGCTGATGCCGCTGCCGACGCCGCCGTTCATCGCCACTTCCAGGCCACGCTGCACCCAGTTGGTTACCGAGTACGAATACCAATACATGAACGCGTAGACGGCGATGGCAAATTCGGCAAGGCCGCTGATGAAGGTGGCGTGCACCCATTTGATGGACTCAGTGGCGAATAGCGATTTACGCCAGCGCTTCGGGAGAAACGAGAGGAATGGCCCAAGAATATAGGTCCACATGATGTCTTCTCGATTGTCAGTATACAAATGGATAAATGGTTTCGGGAGTTCAAAGGCCGCGAAACTATCCAAACAGTCAACGCGAAGGCACGCGCATCAATAACTCTTTTTGCGGGCGGGCTCGAATTCGTCGCCAGGTTGCCAACCTTGGAGCTGAGGCGCCGCGGCGGCGCGCTGGCCCAGGACAAAGCCGAAGCGAGTCATTCTGGCGAGGCCGGAGAAATCCCAATCGGCGTGATACTCGTCGCTGGGCTGGTGGTAATGGTGGTCGACGTAATCCTGCGCGGCGGCATGGCCCCAGGCGGAGTCGTGGCCGCGAAATTTTTCGCCCTGGCTGATGGAGAAGGCCGGAACACCAACGCGGGCGAGGCTGAAGTGATCGGAGCGATAGTAGTGGCCGGCCTCGGGCCGCGCGTCCGGGCGAATCGCCAGGCCGAACTCCTTGGCGGTGGCTTCGACGACGGGATAAAACGAAGTGCGCTCCGCGCCGCTGACTTCCACTTCTTCGGGATCGCCGATCGGCGCGAGCGCGTCGTAATTCAAATCCAGCGCGACTTTGCCGGGCGGCACGGGAGAATGTTTGCCGAGGTATTCGGAGCCGAGCAGGCCCTGCTCTTCGGCGGTGACGGCTGCGAAATAGATGGAACGCGCCGGCGGCGTTTTCGCGACCGACCAGGTGCGCGCGAGCTCGAGAAGAATGCCGCAGCCGGTGCCATTGTCGATGGCGCCGTTGTAAATGTTGTCGCCCTTCATGCTGGGATCGATGCCCAGGTGATCGTAGTGGGCTGTGTAGAGAACGGCTTCGTCCTTGTGCCTGGGATCCGCGCCGGGGCGCATGGCGACGGCGTTGCGCGAAACAAAGGGACGCAAAGCGCTCGCGACGTGCGCTTGCAAATGAACCGGGAGCTCGATGGGCTTGAAATCACGCGACTGAGACTGCTCGAAAAGTTTGTCGAGGTCCAGACCGGCCATGCCAACGAGCTTTTTGGCGACGTCGAGCTGAATCCAGGAAGCGGCTTGGAGCTTGGGAGTGGCGTCGCGGCGCAGATAGGAGCGCTCGCTGCCCCAGGAGTTGCGGACGACTTCCCAGCCATAGCTGGCGAGGTCGGTGCGATGGATGATCAGCGTGGCGACGGCGCCGCGGCGCGCGGTCTCTTCAAACTTGTAGGTCCATCGGCCGTAATAGGTGAGCGCCTTGCCTTTGAAAAATTTCGGATCGTCGGAAATCGGCTCGTTGACAAAGAGCAGCGCCACTTTGCCTTTGAGGTCAACGCCCTTGTAGTCGTCCCATTTGTATTCGGGAGCGGTGATTCCGTAACCGACGAAGACGACGGGGGCATCGATGTCGGCGGTTTCGGTCTGACTTTCGTTGTTGGTGACGAACTCGTCGAGGTTTTTCAGCGGGAGCGATTCACCATTCGCCGGAACGAGCTTGAAGGAGCTGTCCGGCAAAGTCTTCACGCCGACCATGGGAACATTTTGAAAAAATGTGCCGTCGTCGCCCGCGGGCTGCAAGCCGTAGAGCGCGAACTGCGTGGCGATGTATTCGGCGGCAATGTCGCCGCCGCGCTGGCCGGTTCCCCGCCCCTCGAGAAGGTCGCTCGAAAGAAATTTCACGTGCGCGCGGATTTTTTCGGGGCCGGGCTGATCGGGAGAGTTTGCGGGCGATTTAGTGGCAGTCTTAGATTGCCCAGCAAGCGGCCGAACGCTAAGAGAGAGCCCGAAGAAAACCGCAGTGGAAAACACACAAGCAAGCCAAATGGACTTTCGCATGAACGCTCCTTCGAGGTGGTGAATTATTTTTTCGCGCGGTCCTTCAGGAGATTTTTCAGCTCGGCCATGAACTCCTGCACGTCCTTGAAATCCATGTACACGGAGGCAAAGCGCACGTAGGCCACTTTGTCGAGTTTTTTCAGGCGGTGCATGATCATCTCGCCGATTTCCGTGGTGGTGAGTTCGCGATCGGTGGCTTCCTGCACGATGCCTTCGATCTCGTCGACCAGGGCCTCGAGCTTGGGCGTGGGCACGGGCCGCTTCTCGCAGGCTTTTAGGAGGCCCTGCAAAATTTTTTGGCGCTCGAAGCGCTCGCGGCGGCCGTCCTTCTTGATGACCATGTAGGGGATTTCGTCGATGCGCTCGTAGGTGGTGAAGCGGCGAGAGCATTTGAGGCACTCGCGGCGGCGGCGGATGGTGTCGCCGGTCCGGCCCTCGCGGGAATCGATCACTTTATCGTCCGTATGCGCGCAGAATGGGCACTTCACTCGGGCTTCTCTCCTAACCGCATGTTAGTTCCAGCGCCTGCGACAGCTTCTTCGGCGATGACTTCCTTTTCCTGCTCCGCCATCTCGCGCAATTTCCCGAGAGAGAAGCCTTCGCGGATCAATAGCGGGACTCCCGCAAAGCTGCACGCGGCGAAAGTAATCAGCCACATGACAATAGCTGCCGCGGCGGCGGGCTCTTTTTCTACTCCAAAGATCGTGGTGTACGCAAGGAAACAAGCGACCTGCGAGCCGCCTCCCACGCCGGGCAACTGGACGGCCGAGCCGACCAGCGTGAACGCCAGAACCAAGATTACATCGCTAAGGCTGAGCGCCGCGAGCCCGCCGCCAAAGCTTTGCGTGACCAGATAAAAAACGAGGAGAACCAGGAACCAGTGCACTGCGGAATAGATCACGGCAGCGGCCAATTCGCCCCAGCTGCGAATCGTCTGGATGCCCCGGATGAAGCCGAGCACAATACGCGCAAGGCTCGCGCGCCAGCTGTGCGCCGCGAGCCAGCCTTGCAGGCGGCGTTCAAGAAGCGCGGTGCCGCGCAGCCGCAAGTACACCAGGACAGCGATGGCAACAGATACGCCGGCAAAGAGCAGCGAGCCGGTGGTCTTCGCGGCGGTCTCCAGTGCGTCCGCCGCGGCGCCTTGATGGACATGCGAGGAAAACAGGACCAGGCCAATCGCGGCGAGGACTGCGGTGCTGGCGGTGTCGAGCAAACGTTCCAAAACGTAAATTCCGAAAGTGTCGGCAATGGGGAGCCCGGCCTTGCGAGAAAGGAGCAAGGGCCGAACAGGCTCGCCGGCGCGGCCTAGAAGAAATACGGCGGAAAATCCCGCGAGCGTCATGGCATAAATATTCCAGAAGCGCGCTTGGCCAACGTGCTTTTGGAATTCGCGCCAGCGCAGCGCACGAACCGCGTAACACGCGTAAACCGCCAGGATCGACAGGAGCAGGTAGGATTCGCGAGCGTCACGCACCGCGGCGAGCAGCTTTGCGCCGCTGAAATCGCCGAGATGGAGCATTCCGCTGGAACGGTAAATAAGCAACCCGAGCACCAGCAGGGCGAAAACGATGATGCCGAACTTCCTCGACGAGCGGCGCATGCGTTGACGAGCCTACTGGCCGCGGGCAGCAGCGTCAAGTTGACGATGATGAGATCAGGAGATTCCGAGAAGCGCGGAAATGAGTTCGAGCATTTTTTGAAGCTGCGAGCGCGGGATTTTCCCAATCTTTTGCGCCCGCCGCTGCCGCCAATCCAGGCTTTTCACGTGGTCCGCGAGGATCACGCCAGTGATCCGCGAACCGGCCGGGACTCCGACTTCGAAGGGATAACCTTTCGCCTGGCTTGTTACCGGACAAACAATCGCGAGACTCGTCTTCTCGTTGTACGCACGAGGTGATAGGACGACTGCAGGCCGACGGCCAGCTTGTTCGCGCCCCGCTTGCGGCGAGAAATCCAGCCACACGAGATCGCCGGCATCCGGCACGAAGCTGCGTGTTACCACAGCTCGCTCCCTGTGGGCTCACCCCAATCCGTTTCCGTGTGGAGATTATCCGCGTTGATTCTTCTCAGAAGGTCACCGAGCGCAGGCTTCTTGCTTGGTTTGCGGAGGCTCACGGTGCCGGGACTTTCGACTGCGAGTTCCAGAACGTCGCCGGGACGAAGCTTGGCAGCGTCCGCCACGGGCTTGGGGATGCGGACGGCCATACTGTTGCCCCAGTTAGCGAGATGGGTTTTTGCCATGTGGCCTCCTTTCCATGTATATACGAAGTATATACCAAGATTGGCGAGATGCGCTGGCAAAATGAGGATTGTGTGCCGCTCTGTGGCTAAAGTCTTTCTTCGTCCGGGCGTTTTCACGCGGCATCTAAAGATGCCGTTTGCCCTGACTGAAGTTCAGGGGCTTCCATCTCCATGCTCTTGTGTCTTTTGACGGGCGTGAGTAAGATGCCCCCACTACGGTCGGGACAAGGGCCGAGGCTGCGGGGAACATTTGGCGAGCATTTTTCGTTCCATAGTTGGCAGGCCGAGGTCGATAGCTTGCGGGCGCTCACAGCGTCCGGGCAGGATTCGAGGCTGATGATACGTTGGAGCAGGATGCTCAACTGGTCCAGCAATGCCTCCAGGGCGACAGTTCGGCCTGGGAGGAGCTTGTGCGCCGCCACACGCGTCGGATCTTCAACATTTGTTACAGGTTTACCGGTAATGGCACGGACGCGGAAGACCTCTCGCAGGACGTGTTCCTGAGGGTGTACCGTACACTTGGGAGTTACAGGTCGGCGCACGGAGGCTTTGGGACTTGGGTCACGAGCGTGACGCGGAACCTGCTAATCGATCATTACCGGCGGACGAAGCGGGATCGCATGACCAGTTCGCTCGACGATGCCATGCCGGTGGTGGAAAACAAGGAGTCGAGCGCGCGGCGGCCCGATGAGCAGGCGCTTCTGGGCGAGCTGAGCAGTCAGGTGCAGGTGGCACTGACGAAGCTTTCGCCGGAGTTGCGGGAAGCAGTGATTTTGAGGGATTTGCAGCAACTGGAATATGGAGAGATTCAACAAGTTTTGGCGGTCCCGGAGGGAACAGTGAAATCGCGGATCAACCGGGGACGCATCGAGCTAGCGCGGGTGTTGCAACAAATGGGAGTGCGGCCGGCATGAGATTGTTTGAAGGAAGGTACTTAAGAATGTGGAGTCGCATCAAATTCGAGATGAATTGTTCCGACGCTAGAAGGAATGCGCCGAGGCATCGCGATGGAGATCGACAGGAAAGTGTCGGTCCGACGAAGTTTTGGAGCTTGTCATGGTGAACTGGACCTGCGAACAAACCGAGCTGCGGCTTAGCGATTATCTGGACGGCGCGCTGAACCAGGGCGAACTGCGCGCCTTCGATGAGCATGTGATTGGGTGTGAGCGGTGCAAGCCGCTGGTGGCCAGCGTTTCGCATCTGCTGACGAATCTTCATGGGATGGAAGAAATCGCAGAGCCGCCGCGGCTGGTTTATGCAATTCTCGACAAGACGCTTGGCCCGCGGGAAGCGGCGAGTTGGAGCGGCGCATTCGGATGGTTCCGTGGACTGGTATCGCAACGCGTGATGTACGGGGCAATCTCCGTGGCGGCCACAATCACGGTTCTTCTTACTGCTTCGGGGTTTTCGTGGCGCAAACCGAAGCTCGCGGATTTGTCGCCGGTCAACGTTTACCGCAAAGCCGACAGTCAGGCGCACCAGGTTTACGCGCGGGGCGCGAAGTTTGTGAGCGACCTGCGCGTGGTCTATGAAATCCAGGCGCGCTTCCGGCAGGACAGCGACCTGCCCACAACGCCGGAGAGCACAATGCCGGAAACTTCTCCGGAAAAGCAGCCGGGACGCACTGATGGTTCCAAGCCTTCCTCGCCCAAGCAGCAAAACCGCGCGAACGGAATCGACCGCGAATTGCGGGTGCTCGCAATGGAATTGCCCATGCTGAGCGTAAGGAGCATGCAATGAAGTGTGCGGTTCATGCGGAGGCCGACGCGACCGGGTACTGTCGCAATTGCGGCAAGGCCTTGTGTGGAATCTGCGCGCGCCCGGTGCGAGATGTTCTCTACTGCGAAGATTGCCTGGCCACGGTTCTCGGTCATCCAGCACAAACTGGGGCAGCACAAACTGGGGCAGCGCAGACAGGAACAGCGTCGCAGGGAGCGGCATACGCCGCGCCAATTGCACCCGCTCAAGCTGCACGGATGCCATCCAGCGGCAGCCCCATCCTCGCTTTGTTCCTCGGATTCCTTCCCGGCTTCGGGGCGTTCTATAACGAGCAATACGGAAAGGGCATGATTCATCTTTCTATATTTCTGGTGCTGTTTATCACTGGTGTTAATGGTGATATAAGCGGCGGCGCTGAGGCAGCTCTCTGGATCTGCATCGCAGGACTTTGGGTCTATATGCCGATTGATGCATATCGCACAGCCAAAGCGAAGTTAGCAGGCGAAATTCTTGCGGACCCGTTGGAATCCTTGAGCAAGGATCGCCCTATCGGGCCTATCATCCTGATCGTGATCGGCGCAATTTTTCTTTTGCGCAATTTCGACTGGTTCCCGTTTTACAGGTTGGCACGCTTCTGGCCGCTGATTTTGATCGGCGCGGGTTTGATGATGTTCCGCAACCGGCTGGGCGGGCGTTTGTAGTGGATTGAGAAACACGACGCTTGCGTGCGAGAATTTTTTCTAGCGGATCTTGGGAGAAGAAGAGCGATGAGTGATCGATTCCGTTGTTCCTGCCGGCGCTGCACGATCCGCAGCCTCATGGGTCCCGCAATTGTCATCACGATTGGAGTGTTGTTGCTACTCAGCCAAATGCGAGGCGAGTTTTTTGATTTCTGGGACACCTCTCCAATAATTCTGATCGTCATCGGCGCGGTGAGCCTCGCTGCCGCCCTTTCTCCCACAGAAGGGCATGTTTCTCCTCCGGGTGCAACGGGTGTTCCCCCGGCACAGGGACCACCGCCCGCGCAAGTGCCCGGGGCCTCCTCGGGAGCACCGCAAGGACAGAGGACGTAATTGGCGATGGCTTCCTCCCACCCAGGCCGGGGTTCGATCTTCACAGGGCTGGTATTGATCTCCGCCGGATTTTTGCTTCTGCTGCACAACTATCACGGACTGGAGATCGACAGCATGCTGTATCACTGGTGGCCGCTACTGCTGATCTTCTGGGGCGCCATCAAGCTATACGAACGAACGCCGGGTGCTCGGACGGGAGATCCCGCGGCAGCGCGGGTTACAGGCGGCGAAGTTCTTCTTGTTCTGGGGCTGCTTAGTTACCTCGGTATTGTCGTCGCCATCGACATCGGCAAGCAGAAACTGAACATGGATTTCGGCGACATGTCGGGTGATTCGCACGAATTTGACCTCGACGTAGCGCCGAAAACAGTGCCGCCCAATGCCCGCATCAGCATCCGCAATGGGCACGGAGACCTCAGCGTTCGCGGGGCTGATTCTACAGAAATCCGTGTGTCGGGGAAAAAGAACGTAAATGCGTGGTCGGACAACGAGGCCGACCAGTTGGCCAAGAAAGCAAACCTGCAAATCACTCAGAACGGGGACGGCTACGAAATTGTCACGCCGGGTTTTGAGACCGCCTCCTCGCGTGTCGCGATGGATCTGGACGTAGCGGTTCCCCAGAAATCGTCGCTTACGGTCCGCGATGAACGGGGAGATGTCACCGTTTCCGACATGCTTACGGGAATCTCGGTCACGGCGCAGCATGGCGATGTGGAAGTCCGCGACACGGCGGGAGATGTGGACATCGACATGCGCAAGGGCGACGTTAAGGTTACCGATACCAAGGGGGACATCAAAATCGCCGGCAAGGGCGGTGAGGTGAACGTTCTCGGAGCGACCGGCGGTCTGACGCTGGACGGCGAATTTTACGGACCGATTCGCGCGGAGAAAGTTTTGAAGGGGGTGCGTTTCATTTCCCAGCGCACCGATTTGACGCTGACGCAGCTCACCGGGCACCTGGAATTGGGTTCCGGCAACCTAGAAATCGCGGATACACCCGGGAATCTGACGTTGCGTACGAGTTCCTACGACGTGAGCATCGAAAATCCGGGCGGAAGAGTAAAAGTGGACAACCGCAACGGAAGTGTAACGGTCCGGTATTCCGCCGTGCCGAAGGAAGACATCGAGATTACGAATTCTTCAGCGGGGATTGATCTCAGCCTGCCTGATTCCGCGAGCTTCGACTTAGTGGCCGACTCGCGCTCGGGAGATATCAATTCGGAATTTTCCGGAAGCGGTCTGAAGCAAACCGGCGGCGACTCGGGCAGCGCGCATTTGGAAGGAAAGTACGGGAACGGCCGCGGCCCCAAGATCACGCTCAAGACCAGCTACGGATCCATTTCGATCCACAAGACCAGCGGGGTCGCACCTCCTCCTCTGCCGAAGCCGCCGAAAGTGATTCCGCCAGCCGAAGAGCAGTAGCCATTTTGCAATGCCACCCGCACACGGCTAGAATTTCGTTTATGCCTGCACAGAAGTTTTCCATGAGATGGCTGTTGCTCGGCCCGCTTCTAGTTCTGGCATCCGCCACTTCTCAAGCTCAGGAAAAACCGAAAGTTTCTCTAGCTCAGCAACAGTTTCTGCTGAGACTTTCCGGAGCAGCGATTGAGCGCACCCACCACTCTGTCCGGTACGTTTCTTCCTATGTGAAAATTCCTTATCCCGGTGGAGATGTGCCAGCGGACACGGGCGTGTGCACCGATGAAATTATCCGCTCGTATCGCGCCGTGGGAATTGATCTACAGAAGGAAGTCCATGAAGACATGGTAAGAAATTTCTCCGCCTACCCCCACAAGTGGCAATGGCTCCTGGCGCGCCCCGATTCCAACATCGACCATCGCCGCGTTCCCAATTTGATGGTATTTCTTGGCCGCAAGGGCGAGACGCTGCCAAAAAGCGCCCTGGCGGAAGATTATTCGCCGGGTGACCTAGTCACGTACGATCTCGGCGGAGGAGTTCCTCATATTGGAATTGTCGTGGACCACAAATCGCAGCAAACGGGGCGGTACATGGTCGTTCACAACATCGGAGAAGGGCCGAGGATGGAAGACGTGCTGTTCAACTGGAAAATCACGGGGCACTACCGGTATTTCGGCCCGAAGTCTTAGTTTGTTGCCAAGCTAGGGCTCAGCCTGCTGCACCCCTCCAACTGCGTGCGGAGATGCACTTTCCTCTGAATCAGCGGTTGAGTCGGCACCTGCGTTGAGTTGTTGAGAGAAAATCCGTGCTATCGCTCGGCCATGCGGTCCAATTCTTGAAAAAACGCTGGGAATGAGACGGCGGCGCAGCCGGCATCGCGGATCACGGTTGGGCCGTCGGCAGCCAAGCCGGCAATGGCGAATGCCATGGCGATGCGGTGATCACCGTGGGGCTCGATTTCCGCGCCATGCAAGCGGCCGGCTTTGCGGCCCTCGACGCGCAGACCATCCGGACGTTCTTCTACTTTGGCACCCATGCGGCGCAAATTTTCGGCGAGAGCGGCGATGCGGTCGCTTTCCTTGACGCGCAATTCGGCAGCGTCGCGAATCTCGATTCCCTGCTCCGTATACGGCCCGAGCGCTGCGAGCACCGGCAATTCGTCGATGACCAGCGGTATGCGCGACCCTTCAATGACGCCTCCCTTCAGTGCCGAGCCTTTCACGGAGAGATCGCCGATCACTTCGCCGTGGGAGGTTTTGAGCGAAACCATGCTGATGGAGGCACCCATTTCCGCGAACAGGTCGAGAATCGCGGTGCGTGTGGGATTCAGGCCGACATTGTGAATGAGGATGTTGGAATCGGGCAGCAGAGATGCGGCAGCGATGAAGAACACGGCGGAAGAGAGATCGCCTGGCACGTCGAGCGAGCGTGGGCGCAGTTGTGCGTTGCCATGGTCTCCAGCGAGCCCGTGAATGCGAATGGTGCGTCCATCCCTTTCGACGTGGACGCCAAACTCGTCGAGCGCCAGCTCGGTGTGATCGCGAGTGCGCGCCGGCTCCGTAACCGAAGTGATGCCGTCCGCAAACAATCCGGCCAGGAGCACGGCGGATTTCACCTGCGCGCTGGCCATGGGCATTTTGTAGTCGATAGCACGGAGTTCTGCGCCACGGATTTCGAGCGGCGCAAAATTATCTTCGCGCGCGCGGATGTCCGCGCCCATCTCACAAAGCGGCGCGACCACGCGCTTCATGGGACGCTTTTGCAGGGAGGCGTCGCCGGTCAGCTTCGAGGAAAACTTTTGCCCCGCTAGAATCCCGGCGAGAAGGCGCATAGTCGTGCCGGAATTCCCCGCGTCCAGGGCCTTGCGGCTTTCTCGTAACCCTTGGGAGCCATGCCCGGTGATCCGGACGGTATCTTTCTCGGTTTTTACGTCCGCGCCGAGGGCTTGCATACATGACAGGGTGCTGTGGCAATCCGCGGCGGCGGAAAAGTGGCGCAGCTCGCTCGTGCCGTCGGCCAGCGCAGCGAGCATCGCGTAGCGGTGGGAGATGGATTTGTCTCCAGGCAAGTCGACTCCGCCGGTGAGAAACTTTGCGGGCCGAATGGTTTGCTTTTTCACGCGGCAATTTTAGCACGCCGCTTCGCCGCGGCCCCTGGCGGCGGATGGCGAGACCTGTCCTTGAGGACAGGTTTTCAACCGGAACGCGTCAACTCCGCGGCTGAAATCTCCATCCACTCTTATGCGTATGATTTGTGAAGGAGAATTCGCATGTCAGCGCGCAGCACGTTGTTCCATTTAGCAGGGAAGGCCGGACTGGTGCTGGGGGCCATCTTCGTCATGACCGTGTTGCTGGCGGCGATGCCGGGCCATCACACACCAGCTTCGCAGAATCCCACGCCGCAAGAATCGACCGCTTCACAATCCCAGGAAATGCCAGAGATGGACATGAGCGACGAGCATGCCACCGAGAAGGACGCGGTCCATGCGATGACGCCGGGGCATCATGACACGCACAACCTCCACATGACCATGACGGCCATGCGGCCGGAAACGCCGGGAGACGCCGCGCGCGCGAAAGAAATCGTGACGGAGTTGCGCGCGGGAATCGAGAAATACAAGGACTATCACGCGGCACTGCATGACGGGTTTAAAATATTTCTGCCGAACATTCCCCAGCCCGAGTATCACTTCACGAGCTATCGAAATGGGTTTCTGGAGGCGTTCACTTTCGATCCCGGCCGGCCAACTTCCCTGCTGTACAAGAAAACCGGGACGGGTTACGAGCTAGTCGGAGCGATGTACACGATGCCGAAGCGTGCCACAGAAGACCAGCTTAATGCACGGGTGCCGTTGAGCGTGGCCATGTGGCACCTGCACACGAACCTGTGCATGCCGCCGAGAGACCAACTGCGCATGGCCGATTGGTCCAAGTTCGGCCTGAGAGGTTCCCTCGCGACGCAAGATGCGTGCGAGGCTGCCGGCGGCCGCTTTCGCCCCTCCATCTTTGGCTGGATGGTGCATGTCTATCCCTACGAAGATTCTCTCGACAAGGTCTTTGCCATGCACCACCATATGGATTGACGAGTTGAGGTAGTTGGACCGACTCGGGTCACATGCCGCAAAGATCAGGCCGGAAAACCGCAAAACTCCTAGTGCTAGTTTCCTAGTCCGCCCTCTCCTGCAGTTGGATTGCTTCGCGGTACTCCGCCGCGTATTATTAGCGATTCATGCTGCCGGTCCGGTCAACTCTTTCTATGTGGCGCACACTCCCTCGGGTTCTCGGCCTGTTCCTTCTGGCATTCGGCGTCTCCTCGTCAGTATCGGTTTCGGTATCGGGGGGACAATCCTCGGTGCCCGACTCCAAAGAAATCATGCCCCTGGCTGAGGTGCGCCCGGGGATGCAAGGGTATGCGTACACCATATTCGCGGGCGATCAAGTGGAGAAGTTTGATTTGGAAGTCATCGGCATCATGCCCAATTTCCTGGGGCCGAAACAGTCCATCATCCTGGTGGAGTTGAAGGGGCCGAAGGTCGAGCACACGGGAGTTGTCGCGGGAATGAGCGGCAGCCCGGTCTATATCGATGGGAAGCTTGTTGGAGCACTGTCCTTGAAATTGGGGGTGTTCACGAAAGAGCCGATTGGAGGCGTCACGCCCATCGAGGACATCCTGCATCCTCCCATGCAATCGGCATCTGGGGAAAATTCCGGCACAGGGCCGTTTGCTCCGCCCGCGAATACCGCGGCGCGCATGGGGCTTCCTTCGGGGTCGGCTCTGGAGCCAATCGAAACGCCGCTAGTGTTCTCCGGGTTTCAGCCCGCGACGCTGCAACAGTTTGCGGCGCAAATCCAGAACTATGGCTTTGTGGCGGCGCAGGGCGGCACGGCCGCTCCGCGCCCCGAAGATGCGCACCTTGTTCCCGGTGATATGGCCGGAATGGTTCTCGTGCAGGGCGACGCTTCCATCAATTCCGCATGCACGGTCACGGCAGTTCAGGCCGATCGCGTGTATCTCTGCGGACATCCGTTCCTGAGCCTGGGAGATGTGCAGCTCCCCATGGCGCGAAGCCGCGTGCTCGCCACGCTATCGTCCGAGCTGGCGTCCACCAAAATCGTCAACGTCGGCGGGTCGATCGGGACGATTACCGGGGACCATCTCACCGCAGTGACGGGCAAACTCGGAGCGCCGCCGGCGATGATTCCGCTGGAGCTTACGATTTCCGCGGGGGGCGCCGAGAAAAAGCTGCATTTCGAGGTCGTCAATCATCCGAAGCTCACGCCGCTGCTGGTGGGCTTAACCACGTTCAATGGGCTTACGCAAAATTCGCTGTACGGCGAGGGCACGACGCTGCATCTTTCCGGAGAAATTGTGCTAAAAGGGCATGCTCCCGTGCGGATCGAAAACACTTTCGCGCCGGGCGATACGTTGAATCCCGACGGGCTGCCTATCGCGCTCAACATGCAAAGCATTTTTGCGCGGCTGTTCACGAATAATTTTGAGGCCGCGGCGGTGGAACGAATCGCGCTGCGCGTGGAAAGCGTCCCGGGCCGCAAGTCGTTCAGCATCGAGAGCGCCTGGCTGGAAAAGGGCGAGGCGGCGCCTGGAGAAACCCTGCGCGTCCGAGTGCTGCTGCGGCCCTATCGCGGGGCCGCGGTAATCAAAGAAGCGAGCGTGCGCGTGCCCGACCAGATCGCGCGGGGCACGACGCTGCGCGTCCTGGTCAGCGACGCGGACTGGCTCAACCGTGCGTCGCGAGGGTTCGCGTTTGCAGGAGTGGGCGGATCAGGAGATCCAGCAGGACTCGATCAATTGATTGCCCTGCTGAACCGTGAACGCCGCAACGACCGGCTGTACGTCGGCCTCTTTTCCCCTTCTCCCACGATGCTGTGGGACGACAAGGAGCTGCCAAACATTCCGCTTTCGCAGATTAATGTCATCGACGGCCGGCCAACTCCCGGAAGCGTGCAGGTATTGCGGGAATCGCTCGCCAACGAGGTTTCGCTCGACCTCGGAGGACCCCTGAGCGGCGTCGTGTCGCTGAATCTTGCCGTGCGCTGAAAGGCATGAAAATCGTGGCCCTATTTCCAAGAGAAGCTTGTTTCAGGAGTGTTTTCGCTCTTCGCGCCTGGCAGACCTCGCTGCTGCTTCTATATTGTTGCGGCGTCACGTTCACTGCGAACGCCGAACATACGCGCCGATGGCGGCAAGCGACCTATGAAGAATTTCTGAAGGGAACGGCACACGGCGTCGCGGTGCGCAGTGACGGGCGGCTCGAGCTGGCGCCGAAATTCGCGTTGCTCGCGGATGCTGACGCATCGTACCTGTGGTCGCTCCGCCTCGATCCCAAAGGCACGCTTTACGCCGCGGGCGGCTCTCCCGCCAAAGTTTTCCGCATCGATGCAAACAACGGGAAGCCGGTGACGGCGTTCGAATCGAGCGAGCTTTCGGCGCAAGCGATTGCATTCGACGCCAAAGGCACGCTGTACGTTGGAACATCTCCCGACGGCAAGGTCTACCGCGTTTCTCCTGCGGGAGAAAAGACGGTCTTCTTCGATCCCAAGACGAAATACATTTGGGATTTGGCGTTCGGACCGGACGGGACACTGTACGTGGCGACGGGAGACAAGGGCCAGATCTTCGCGGTGTCACCCGACGGCAAGAGCGAGCTTTTTTATTCGACCGATGAAGCTCATGTTCGCGTGCTGGCCTTTGACGGCGGAGGCCGCCTCATCGCGGGGACGGAACCCAGCGGGCGAATTCTGCGCATCTCTCGCGCGGGCACGAAATCTGCCCACAAAGACGATAAGGATCCCGGTGGATCGTCCGCGGAAGGCTTCGTTCTCTACGAAACATCGAAGCGCGAGGTGACATCACTCGCCGTGGCTCCCGACGGAACAATTTATGCCGCAGCGATTGGCGAGAAACCGCGCATCAGTGCGGGACAAGCCCCGACGATGGTCATCACCGGCGGACAAGGGACAACAACCATCACGGGCGGAGGAGCGATCGGCGCCCCGCAGGGGCAAGGGCAATCGCCGTTCATTCCTTTTCCCCCGCTTCTCTCCAGCAGCATTTATCGCATCTCCTCCTACGGCGCTCCCGAAGAGCTTTGGACTTCGCGCGAGGACCTGGTATATGCGCTTGGGTTCGGCCAGGATGGCCGGGTGCTGGCGGGCACGGGCAACAGCGGCTCGCTGCTCGTCATTGATGGCCGCGGCGTTTACGCCCAATTGGCCAAGGCAGGCTCCGCGCAGATCACCGGCATCGCGCGAAATGCGGCCGGCAAGGTTTTCCTTTGTACCGCGAATCCCGGCAAGATTATTTCCGTTGGACCCGAGTACGAGGCCGAAGGAACGTACGAATCCCGTTCCTTCGACGCGCAACTCTTCTCGCAGTGGGGGCGTATTGAATGGTGGGGCCCGCCGCCGGCCGTTGAGGCGAAGTCCGCGGCTTCGAGCGAACCACGGACGGAGTTTTTCGTGCGTTCGGGCAATACGGAAGATCCGGGAAAAGAGTGGTCGCGCTGGTTCGGCCCGTTTTCGAAAAGCGGCAGCAGTGTCGAGGCGCCGTCCGCGCGGTTTGTTCAATGGAAGGCGGTGATTCACGGCGGGCGCCCCGGCGACGGCATCGACTGGGTCAGCCTGGCTTATCTTCCGCACAACGTCGCACCCCTTATCGAATCCATCGTTCTTCAAGATCCCGGAGTGCGTGTGCAGAGCCCCGTGGTTCTATCCACTGGCCAACAGCAACCCGCAAGTCTGAAGATGCCGCTTGCGCCCAGCACCAGCGGGATTCTCATCACGCAAAACACAACGACCCCGAAATTCGACACCCCGCCCCAGGGATTTGCGCAAAAAGGCTATCAGTCCGTTTTGTGGAGCGCGCGCGACGAGAACGACGACGAACTGCGCTTCAGTGTCTACTACCGCGGCGAAAACGAAACCGAATGGAAACTCCTGAAGGACAACCTCGAACAGAAATTCTATTCCTGGGACACCACCACGCTGCCAGACGGGGCGTATTACCTGAAAATCGTGGCAAGCGACGCACCATCCAACCCACCGGCCGAGGCGTTAAAAACCGAGCGCGAGAGTGAACGGTTTGAAGTGGACAACACACCACCAATCATCGATAAGCTGGAAGCCGATTCCTGGAACAGATGCACTGGCGTATGCGGAGACTCCAACGTAATCGTGAAATTCACGGCGCGCGATGCTACCAGCAGTATTGAGCGCGCTCAGTACAGTGTTGACGGGGGTGAATGGGTCTTGGTTGCCCCAACGGGCTCGATAAGCGATTCACTAGAAGAACGCTACCAATTTACCCTAAGCTTTTCGTGGAGCGGGGCCGGTACAAACGAAAAAGAACACACCATCGCAGTACGCGCTTACGACAAGTTCGAAAATGTGGGGAGTGCCAAGACCACGATCAGTTTGCCCACCCCAAGGAAATAATCCTTGCGGTGCAGATGCCCCGAGCAAAGTTTCAGTTCATCCAACGTTACAGGACCGGGGCGGCTTGAAACTTTTCAATCTCCGCGCCGAAGCCGATGCGGCCGTCGCCGTAGGGTTCATTCCGAACGTGGACCACACGCGCCGTACAGCGCGTCTCTTCCATCTTGCCACCGGTCACTTCCATTGGCATGCGGAGCGTGGCTTCGATGGGCATGCCAATTTGAAGCGGCGCCGAGGTCGCGAAGAAAAAACCACCGCGTGAAATGTTGAGCGCTTCCGTGAAATGTTCCGTCTTGTCAGAAGACAAACCGAGTGCACGGAAACGCAATGGGGTGCGCATGGCGTAGCGCGTTCCTTGGCGTCTCTCGGATGATCCCATTTTTCATTTCCTCCTCCGCAAGCGGAAGGCTAAGATGCGGGTCGCTCGACCTCACGGAAGGGTTGCACACAAGGCTAGCAGAGCCTCAGGGAGGGTCAAGTACCAATTCCCCCGCAAACCGAGGCACCAGTATTGCGTCTCTTTCTCCTTGTGTTCGCCCGCGAACAAACTTTCGCCATGTATAATGACAGGGTTGCATTCGGCACTGGATGAGGGTCATGAGCGCCACGTCACCAACCACACCCGCTATCACCCAGCAGCCGGACTGGCGCACCATCGAGGCCACCCATGCGCGAATCGTCCCGCACATTCATCGCACGCCGGTGCTCACCTCCGCCAGTTTCGACGCTTTGACGGGCGCGCGGGTGTTTTTCAAGTGCGAGAACTTCCAAAAAACCGGGTCGTTCAAAATTCGTGGCGCCTGCAACGCGATTTTTTCGCTCTCCGATGAAGAAATAACACGCGGCATCGTCACGCCATCCAGCGGGAACCACGGTGCCGCGGTCGCTTGCGCGGCCGGCTGGCGAGGCGTTCCCGCCTGGATCGTGATGCCCCGGAACGCGCCGAAGTCAAAATGCCGGGCTGTGGAAAGCTACGGGGGGCGCATCACTTTCTGCGAGCCGAGAGTCTCGGCGCGAGCCGAGGCCTGCGCACGCCTCCAAAAAGAAACCGGCGCAACGCTGATTCATCCTTACGACGACGACCACATCATCGCCGGACAGGCTACCGCGGCCAAGGAACTCCTCGAGCAGGTTCCGGACATCGACGCCGTCTTCGCGCCCGTCAGCGGTGGCGGCTTACTGAGTGGCACATGTCTCGGTGCCAGAGGTCGGAGTCCATCCGTGCGGATCTTCGGTTGCGAGCCGGAACGCGCCGACGACGCCTCGCGCTCCCTCGCCACCGGCACTCTGCAAGCGCTTGAATCGTCGGACACGATCGCGGACGGACTTCGCGCATCGCTCGCAGCGCGCACCTTCGCCATTCTTCAACGCTACGTTGACGGTATCCTGCTCGTCAGTGAAGAAGAGATTATCTCCACCACACGCCTGGTCTGGGAACGCATGAAAATCGTCATCGAGCCTTCTTCGGCGGTTGCGCTTGCGCCATTGTTGCGCCCCGGAGCGGTCTCCACGCTGAAGCTGCCGATGCGTTCCGATGGCGCGGCCCCAAAACTCGGGGTTATTTTCTCCGGCGGCAACGTCGATCTTTCTTCCCTGCCCTTTTGAAAAACTGTCTTCTCTTCCAGTTGGCCACATTTGCAACGTTGACTTCACGCCGTAAACGCCTAGAATCGTGTGCGCTGGCATCCAGCCCCTGATTCTGAAACAACTCCGTTTTCAGTATTCAGGAGGTTCAAGATGATCGATAACCTCTTCGAGATGATCGGTGGGAGGCGCACGATCTGGGCGGCTACCGAATCCTTCTACAAGCGAGTCCTGGCAGATGAACAAATCAGCCATTTCTTCAAAGGGACCGACATGGAGCACTTACATGCCCGGCAGAGCATGTTCATTTCCATGCTATTGGGAGGCCGGGTCGTCTATACGGGTAAAGACATTTGCGCGGCACACGCCCAGGCACGCATAAAAGGACTGAATGACAGGCATTTCGATGCTTTTGTGAAACATTTTCGCGATGCCTTGACGGAAGTAGGGGTCAGACCGGACAGACTGGAAAAAGTCATGCAACTCCTGGAAAGCAAGCGCGGAAGCGTTCTGCATCGTTGAACACGGCGATCGGAACAGGACAGGAGCCCTCATGTCACAGGACAGCCCCAGCAGTTCCACCCGGGGTTTCCGGGTCCATAGCTATTCCTCCGAAGGCGCGACGGTGGTCGAGTGCCACGGTAAGTTGACCTCAGAGAACGCGCCGCTCCTGAAAGCCGAAGTTCGGGGCATGATTCGGGCTCATGCACGAATCTTGCTCGACCTCGAGGAAGTTCCCCTGATGGATAGCTCGGGCCTCGGCACACTCATGGGTCTGTATGTGTCAGCGCGAACCAATCGCTGCGCCTTCGGGTTGATCAACGCCAACAAACAGATTCGTGACCTTCTTGGCGTCTCCAACCTGCTCTCGCTCTTCGAAGCCGCCGGACGCCATGGCGGCAAGATGATTTAGCTGAGCGTGAGGTTACGCTAGCTAGCGAACGACGCCAGAGAGTGGCGAGGACGCAGTAGCGTAGAGGCGCTTCGGCATGCGGCCGGCAAGCCAGGCTTTGCGGCCGGCGCTGACGGCGTCGCGCATAGCCTCGGCCATCAAGACAGCATCTGCTGCTTCCGCGATGGCGGTATTCATGAGCACTCCGTCCGCGCCGAGTTCCATGGCCACGGCAGCGTCCGAAGCCGTGCCCACACCCGCGTCAACAATCATCGGAACTTCAGTGATGCGTTCACGAAGAATTCGCAAATTGGCGGGATTCTGAACGCCGAGCCCTGAGCCAATGGGGGCGGCCAGGGGCATGACCGCGGCTGCGCCCGCATCGATCAGCTTGCGCGCCGCGATGAGGTCATCGTTAGTGTACGGGAGCACCACGAAGCCTTCCTTGACGAGAACGCGCGTGGCTTCGATAAGCTGCCCGGTATCCGGAAAAAGCGTTTGCTGATCGCCGATAACTTCGAGTTTTACCCAGTTCGAAAGGCCGACTTCGCGAGCCAGCCGCGCGGTGCGGATGGCTTCGTCTGCCGTGTAACAACCCGCGGTATTCGGCAGAATAAAGATTTTTTCGCGATCGATGAAATCGAGCAATGATTCCTTCGTCCGATCGGTAAGGTTCACGCGCCGGACGGCCACCGTAACCATGTCCGCGCCGGAAGCGGCGTGAGCACGGGCCATTTCCGGGAAGCTGCGATATTTGCCCGTGCCGACAATCAAGCGGGATTTGAACGGGCGGCCCGCGATAACCAGTTCGTCTGACATGCTTGACCTCTACTCGAGTTTAGTCCTGAAAGATAGGGCGCGGCTCAGCGACGTCGGCATAAAGCCGCTCGATCACATCTTGAAATTGTTTCTCGACCACGCGCCGCTTGAGCTTGAGGGTAAAAGTAAGGGCGCCGTTGTCAAAGGTAAAATCTTCGGGGAGCAGTGCGAACCGTTTGATCGATTCGTACTGCGCGAGATTTGCGGTTAGACGCTTCAATTCACCCTCGATGAGCGTGTGAACCCAGGGGTGGGCAGAAAGTTCAGCGTTCGAAGCAAACTTGATTCCCTGCTCCGCGGCCTTGGCCGAAACCGTCGTGACATTCGGAACGAGCAGCGCGACGATAAACTTCCGGCGGTCGCCCAGCACCATGGCATTCAGGATATAAGGGCTCGTCTTAAGCGCATTTTCGATCGGTTGCGGAGCGACAAATTTTCCCGCGGCGGTCTTGATCAGATCCTTCTTCCGGTCGGTGATGAAAAGATAGTTGTCCTTGTCGAGATAGCCGATATCGCCGGTGCGGAACCATCCGTCCTCCGTAATCACTTCGCGCGTAGCCTCCGGGCTCTTGTAATAACCCTGCATGACGCAGGGCCCTTTGGCGAGAATCTCGCCGTCCTCGGCAATTTTCAATTGAACGTTGCGAATCGGGCGTCCCGCGCTGCCCACACGGTTTTTTGGGTAATTTGTGGTCAGGACCGGCGACGTTTCCGTCAAACCGTAACCTTGAAAGATGGGAATCCCCACCGCCCAGAAAAACTCGGCGAGATCTTTGGAAAGCGGTGCCCCGCCGGAGAAAACAATTCGCAATTTCCCGCCGGTCCCCTGGCGAATCTTCGAATAGACCAGCTTGTCGGCAATCAGCCATTGCAACTTCACGCCGGGGTTCGCGCTGCCTTCGCCAGAACGCCACGCCCAGGATTGTTTTGCGACTTCCATGGCCCAATCAAAAATCTTGCGTTTGAGGCTGGTGTTCTTGCTGCCCTGCTCCATAACTTTCACGTAGATTTTTTCGAAAACTCGGGGCACCGCGGCAAGTATCGTGGGATGCAGCTCCAGCAGCGCCTGCGCCACCATTTCCACGGCCTCGACGTAAGCAATGGTGATGCCGTTGAAAATCTCGACGTAATCCAGCATGCGGCCATAGACGTGAGCGAGGGGAAGAAACGAGAGGGAGATGTCTTCGCCGGGCCGAAACTCGACCCCGTCGTTGGAGTCGACTACGTTGGAGCAAAAGTTCGCATGGGTGAGCATCACGCCTTTCGGCTCACCGGTCGTGCCCGAGGTGTAAATGATGGACGCAAGTTGACCCGGCAAAACCTGCGAGGCCCGCATACGGTAGGATGATACATCCGCACCGCCGGCGGAAGCGATCAGCGTTTCATATCGCAAGCATTCCGCGGGCACATCAGCGCCAGCGTCCGCGACGATGATCTGGTCCAGCTCGGGTGTTTGCGAGCGAATTGCAAGCAGCTTCTTCAATTGCGCTGCGCCGGAGGCAAAAATCACTTTCGCGCCGCAATGGTTCAAGATATACGTCATGCGCTCCGGAGATTCGTTGAAATAAATGGGCACGGTGACGCTGCCCGCGCCACTGATCGCGAAGTCTGCGGTGTGCCACTCCGGACGATTCGTCGCAAACAGGCAGACTCTGTCCCCGGGTTTCACTCCCAATTCGACAAATGCGGTGGAAAGGCCGGCGACGCGGCGGAGAAATTCTTCGGAGGAAATGGAGTCCCAAAGGTTTGCACGGCGCGCCATCTGGGCGCGCGGATTGGGGGTGCAGTCGACCGCGTTAAGGAATCGACCGGGAAGGGTGCCGTAGTCCATGAGAAATTTGACTGTACCGCATGGATTCGCAAGGTGCAATCCGTCCGGAGGCCGCGGGCCAGACCATCGTGCAAAACGCGGAACCCTGCGATACCATAAACGGCAGGGACATTCTTCATGAGCGCGATTACATCGGGAACAGCGAACGAGACCAGTTTGTCCAAAGGGCCGTTCCGCGCGCCGCGGGGGACGCAGATTTCCTGCAAAGGCTGGCAACAAGAAGCCGCGCTACGCATGTTGATGAACAATCTCGACCCGGAAGTCGCCGAGAAGCCGGAGGATCTGGTTGTCTATGGTGGAACCGGTAAAGCGGCCCGGAACTGGGAATGTTTTCACGCTATCGTAAAGTCATTGAGAGCGCTTGAGGCGGACGAAACTTTGCTGGTGCAATCCGGAAAGCCGGTCGCGGTTTTTCGCACGCATGAATACGCGCCCCGCGTGCTCCTCTGCAATTCGAATCTCGTGGGCCACTGGAATAATTGGGACCGCTTCCACGAACTCGACCGCGCGGGCTTGATGATGTATGGCCAGATGACCGCGGGAAGCTGGATTTACATCGGCACACAGGGGATTTTGCAGGGCACGTTCGAAACATTTGCAGCGGCCGCCAGGAAACATTTCGGCGGCAGCCTCGCTGGAAAACTGGTGGCGAGCGGCGGCATGGGCGGCATGGGAGGCGCGCAGCCCATGGCTGCCACCATGAATGGCGCGGCCTTCCTGGGAATCGACGTTGATCCGGAACGCATCAAGCGCCGTGTGAAGGCCGGCTATTGCGACGTGATGGTGACTTCGCTCGACGAAGCGCTGCGCATCCTGAAAAATGCGGTGCGTAAGGCTGAAGCTACTTCGGTCGGGCTGGTAGGCAATTGTGCAGACGTGATCCCCGAGATGGCAAAGCGCGGCGTGGTACCCGATCTGCTGACCGACCAAACCAGCGCGCATGATCCCATCGGGGGATACGTCCCCAACGGTATGCCGCTTTCAGCCGCGATGGAGCTGCGAGCAAATGACAGTGAGGAGTACAAGAAACGCTCTCTGGCTGCGATGGCGCTGCACGTTCAAGGAATGCTGGAACTGCAGAAGCTAGGCGCGATGACGTTCGACTACGGAAACAATATTCGAACGTTTGCCTACGAACAGGGCGTGAAGAACGCCTATGACTTTCCGGGATTTGTGCCCGCGTACATTCGGCCGCTCTTCTGCGAAGGCAAAGGGCCGTTCCGCTGGGCGGCGCTTTCGGGCGAAGCATCGGATATCGCGCGGACGGATCAGCTGGTTCTCGAGATGTTCCCGCACGATGAGCATCTCGCGCGCTGGATCAAGCTGGCGCAGAAGCGCGTGAAGTTTCAGGGGCTGCCTTCACGGATTTGCTGGCTCGGGTATGGGGAACGCGACAAATTCGGATTGCGCCTAAATGACCTGGTCGCGCGCGGAGAGTTAAAGGCGCCCATCGTGATTGGGCGTGACCATCTCGATTGCGGCTCGGTGGCTTCACCGTTTCGCGAGACGGAATCGATGCTGGACGGATCAGATGCCGTGGCGGACTGGGCCCTCTTGAACGCGTTGATCAATACCGCCAGCGGCGCTTCGTGGGTTTCTATTCACAACGGCGGCGGCGTCGGCATCGGTTACTCGCAACACGCCGGCCAGGTAACCGTTGCCGATGGAACAAAGGAAATGGCTGTGCGCATCGAGAGAGTCTTGACGAACGATCCGGGGATGGGAGTCGCGCGCCATGTGGACGCCGGCTACCCCGAAGCAATTGAGTTTGCCAAGAAAACCCGCATTAAGATTCCGATGTTGTGAACAGTCGGAACCCAATCGAGTGTCCTCCCCACTACTTATCATTGGCGCATCACAGCTCATCACGCTGCGAGGCCGCGGTCCGCGGCGCGGCGCAGCCCTTTCCAATCTGGGAATTATCAAGGATGGCGCGCTGCTGGTGCGCGATGGCACGATCGCGGAAGTGGGGGCGCGTGCGCAGGTTGAATCCCTGCCGGAGGCGCGTGATGCCGAGCTACTCGACGTCGGGGAACGGGTAATCCTGCCCGGGTTCGTGGATTCGCATACGCATTTGATTCATGCCGCCAGCCGCGCCGAAGAATACGAGCTAAAAATTGCGGGCGCATCCTATGAAGAGATTGCGCGCAAGGGCGGCGGAATCCTGAATTCCGTGAAAAAGCTGCGCGCGGCGACGACGGAGGCCCTCGAACTACGGGCACTGTCAGCGCTTAAGAAGTTCGCTGCGTACGGTACGACGACGCTTGAGGCAAAGAGTGGTTACGGGCTCGACCTAACAAGTGAGCTGACGATCCTGGGACTTCACAAACGCTTGCAGGCACTGCAACGGATTGAGATTGCGTCAACATTCCTAGGGGCACATACGGTACCTGCCGAGTACCGGAATAAGCCCAATGGTGCCGAGCGTTACATAAGCTTGCTTACGGAAACAATAATTCCGGAGATTGGAGAAGCCCGGCTGGCCGAATTTTGCGATGTATTTTGCGACCGCGGCGCGTTCACGGTGGAACAGTCCAAGCGAATACTGCAAGCCGGACGGCAGTGGGGTATGTCGCCGCGGCTTCACGCTGAGCAGCTTTCACGAACCGGTGCGACACAGCTCGCAGTGCAACTGGGAGCAGTGAGCTGCGATCATCTCGAACACGTGAACCGCGCCGACATTCGGGCGCTGGCGAAGTCGAAAACGGTGGCAACGCTTCTTCCCGGCTGCGATTTTCATTTGGGGTTGAAGCGCTACGCCCCAGCGCGTGACTTGATCGAAGCAGGCGCCATCGTCGCCCTGGCAACGGACTACAACCCCGGCACCAGTCCGACTGTGAGCATGCCGATGATTTTGTCTCTCGCATGTTCACAACTCCGCATGACACCGGCTGAAGCCATCACCGCGGCGACAATCAACGGCGCTTACGCCCTGCAGCGGGAAAAAACGATCGGGTCGCTCGAAGTAGGCAAGCAAGCCGACCTCGCGATCTTCGACGTTGCCGACTATCGGGAAATCCCGTACTACTTTGGCGTGAACACTTACTGGAAAACTCTGAAGCGAGGCGAAGTCATTCCTTCGGAACATTCCTCGCAGAGCAATTCGTATCCGCAGGGGACTAGCACGACCCTAAGCAAGTGAGGAGTAGCATGAAAATTCTCTCAGTCTTAATGTTCGCGCTGCCTGCTCTCGCGGGAAATAGTACCGCTCAAATCACGCAGCCGAATGAATCGTCCTACACAATCAATATTGCCGCATTGCCCAGCGTGGTAAAGGCTGGTTCGGAAGTGAAGCTGAGTATCATAGTGAAGAATATCTCGGATCAGATTATTTACCATGTCGTGACGACTGGCAAGCCGGGTCGGAACCTCGATATCGCGATCCGCGATAGCAAAGGCGATCCCGTCCAGGAAACTCCCCACGGACGAAAAGTTCACGGTACGGACCCAAACCGCCAGCCTTGGTCAGGAAGCGTTTTTACGGGGCGTTACCCCTTAAAACCAGGTGAGACGTTCAAAGAAACCATAAATTTGAGCCAGGAGTACGATCTAAGCCAGCCCGGCACGTACTCCGTTCAAGTGCTACGGTCTGATCTAATAACCGAGCGTGATATTAAGGCGAAATCGAACGCGGTGGCGGCCGTAAAATCTAGCACGATCACTCTGACCGTGACTCCGTAGCCCCATCAGTAGCTCAATACTCTTATTCAGTCTGGGCTATCACCTGCCGTGGTGGCACCTTCCTCTACATTGGAGTTCTGAAGTTGTTTTCCGCGGTTGAGGACGAGAATCTGGACCACAAATACCGGCTTGGAGGTGTTCGCTAGATTTCCACCAGGCGCTTTGTAGCTGGCGGCAACAAAATCACCTATCATAGACAATGAGGCTTCGGAGCAGCGGACGGAATGAAACGACT
>Ga0210384_10001248_pt1 | contig 35299 bp, 34 predicted proteins | sample IncBWH2MmetaG_FD_160574 | JGI IMG/M metagenome (GOLD analysis project Ga0210384, IMG submission 160574) | Forest soil microbial communities from Barre Woods Harvard Forest LTER site, Petersham, Massachusetts, United States - Inc-BW-H-2-M | ecosystem: Environmental > Terrestrial > Soil >...
TCCTGGTCCACCCACCAGTGCATTTCCACTGAGCCCTCAGCAGCGGTGTATTTCGCCGCGTTGTCCACCAGGTTGGAAAACGCGGAAGTGATTTCCGACTCGCTGCCGACCAGGCGCGCGGTGGAGTCAATCCGCACCCGCACCTCGCGCGGGTGCACGGTCCGCGCCAGGACGTCCTTGCGCAACAGCGCCGTCAGCGCGGTCACATCCAGCGGTTCCCCGACGATAGTCTCGTTGGTCTCCTCGAGCCGCGACAGCTCGATGAGATCACGGATGATGGCCGTCATGCGTACCGCCTGGCGGCGCATTTCCGCCAGTGGCGCCTCGAGGTCCGGATCCAGCGCCGGATCGCTGCCGAGGGTCTCGAGGTAACCGGAAATGACGGTGAGCGGTGAGCGCAGCTCATGGGAGGCATTGGCGACGAAGTCGCGGCGCACGGCTTCCAGGCGCATCTGGCGCGATACGTCGCTCACCAGCAGCAGCAGCTGGCCGTCGCCGTAAGGCGCGACCTGCAGCGACAGGTAAGCGTCCTCGCCGCTCATCGGACGGATCACGACGGGAGTGGAGTAGTCGGTGCCGGCGAGGTAACGGACGAACTGCGGCTCGCGCAGCAGGTTCTCGATGCGCATGCCGAGGTCGCCGGTGCGGCGCAGGTTCAGCAGTCGCGCAGCCATGCGGTTGAACCACACGATCTCGCGCTGCGCGTTGAGGATGACGACGCCGTCGGGCAGCGCCGCCGTGGAACGCTGCAGCTGGCGCATCAGCTGCACGAAGCGCTGTTTGTGGAAGCGCTTGCGGCGATGCAGCCGCACGATCTGCGCGATGATCTCGCCCCAGACACCACCGACGTTGGGCGGGTCGGCGTAGTTGCGGTGGCGCAGCCACCATTCGAGGCGAAACAGGTTCGCCAGCACCCACGCCAGGTGCAGCGTGAGTGCGCACGCGAGTCCTTCCCAGGGGTGCCCCACGAGCCAGCCAAGGCCGGCCCCGATGAGCACCGTCCCGAGCAAGCGACCCGCCGCGAACCACCATGCCTGCGTCGCAGGTTGCACGTGACTGACTCTCTAAGGCTCTCTCACACCGTGCGTGCGGAAAAGCGGTAACCGGAACCGCGCACGGTCTGTACAAAGCGATCGTACCCGAATTCCTCGAGCGCCTTGCGCAAGCGGCGGATGTGCACGTCGATGGTCCGCTCCTCCACGTACACGTTGCCGCCCCAGATGCGATCGAGGAGCTGGTCGCGGGTATAGACCCGCTCCGGGTGCGTCATGAAGAACTCGAGCATGCGGTACTCGGTGGGTCCGAGGCCCACGGTGCGAACGCCCACCATGACCCGGTGGCTGCCCTGATCGAGCGCGAGTCCCTCGAACTCGAGGACTTCATCCCCGCCGGTGGCGCCGCTGCGGCGGAGCACCGCGTTGATGCGCGCCAGCAGTTCGCGCGGCGAAAAGGGCTTGGTGACGTAGTCGTCCGCGCCACCCTCGAGGCCCGCGACCTTGTCGCTCTCCTCGGCGCGCGCCGTGAGCATGATGACCGGCAGCTCGCGTGTCTCGCGGTCGCGCTTGAGTGCCCGCGTGAGCTCCAGTCCGCTCATGTCCGGCAGCATCCAGTCGACCAGCACGAGGTCGGGCCGTACGTCGGCGAGCGCGGCGCGTGCGGCACGGCAGTCCTCCGCTTCACGGACCTCGAATCCGGCGCGCTTCAGCCCGAACGCGATCATTTCGCGAATCGGTCGCTCGTCCTCGACTATCAAGACCTGTTTGGCGGGCATCGCGTTCACCCTGTATGGCGCGCGTATTACAGAGGTACCGTGTTGCAAATTCATGACACACCGCCCCCGTGATATGTCAGTTTCATGACGATTTGACGGCCGGGCGCGCGACATCATCCCTTAAATAGACCGGAAGCGCCTGTTCCGGCCGGAGCAGGTGGCCATTCGCGACCTCCACGGCCGCCAGGCGAACGATCTCGGCGGCACGCGGCAGGAGGCGCTCCCTCACTACAGTAACGCCCGCGGATAGGGATGCCCCCAGCTGCGGATAGGCTGCAAACCCGGATCCGGCGCCCGCCACGGACGCGGGGCCGTCCCCGGGCGAATGACGCCACGGCGCAGGCAGCGCCACCGCTGCGGGACTCCCGACACGCTCCTCGGTGACGGCCATCGCAAATCCATCCGGCGAACGCTCGAAGCAGGCCCAGTAGACCTCGTGCATGCGCGCGTCGTTGCAGACCAGCACCCGCGGTGGCGCGGCAGACAGCTCCAGTGCCCGCTGCGCCACCGCGCGCAGATCCGACACCGGCACTACGCGAAGTCCCGCGCCCCAGGCCAGACCCTGGGTGACGCTCGCTGCCAGTCGCACGCCCGTAAAGGAGCCCGGGCCACGCCCGAATGCGATCGCGGTCAGGTCGGCAAGCCGCAGCTGCGCTGCGCGCAGCAGCTCATCCACCATGGGCAGAATCCGCTCGGCGTGTCCGCGGTCGAGGAGTTCCTCCGCCGCATGCAGCTGCCCATCTATAAGGAGTGCGGCGGAGCAGTTCTCGGTCGCGGTATCGAGCGCGAGAATTCTCACGGCACGACCGCAGCCTGCGGCGGCGCCGCAGGGCGCGGCGCGTGCGCGCGCAGGAAGCGCAGGGTTTCGCTGCGCTCCTGCGTCACGCTCATCGGCGGCAGCGCCGCCAGGAACACCCGGCCATAGCTGCGCGCCGTCATGCGCGGATCGCAGATCACGACGACCCCGTAGTCATCCTCGCTGCGGATCAGCCTGCCGGCGCCCTGCTTGAGGGCCAGCGCCGCTTCCGGCAGCTGGTAATCGCGGAACGCGTTGCCGCCGCTGGCGGTGAGATGCTCGATGCGCGCACGCACCAGCGGATCCTCCGGCGACGCAAAGGGAAGTTTCTCGATGACGACCAGGCGCAGGGCTTCGCCCTTGACATCGACGCCCTCCCAGAAGCTCGCGGTGCCCAGGAGCACCGCGTTGCCGTCGGCGCGAAATTCCTGCAGCAGCCGCTCGCGCGGCCCTTCGCCCTGCACGAAGAGCCGCAAGGGGTGCTCGCTGCCCCAGCGCTCCCGCAGCAGCGCTGCGCCCTGCGCGAGCGCGCGGTGGCTGGTAAAAAGCACGAACGCGCCGCCGCCGGCGGCCTCGATCAGCGGCACGGCGGTGTCGATCACCGCGGCCACGAAGCCGGGCGCGGACGGCTCGGGCATCGACGGCGGCAAATACAGAAGACTCTGCCGCTCGTGGTCGAAGGGACTGTCGATGCGCAGCGTCTGGCACTCGCCAAGTCCCAGCCGGCCGGTGAAGTGTCCGAACTCTTCCCCGACCGAGAGCGTGGCTGAGGTAAAGATCCAGGCGCCGCTGCGTGAACGTACCAGCGAGCGGAAACGTTCCGAGATATCAAATGGCATCAGGCTCAAGGTCACGCCGCGCGCGCTCACCTCGACCGTGCGGGCGCCATCTTCGCTCGCGACCGCGGCGATGCGTTCCAGGTTCAGGGCCAGCTCCGCGAGCCGCTCGCCCAGTTGGGCGAGCGGCCCCTGCGCATCGCTCATCGCCACTGCCCCCTGCAGCTGCTGCAGTGCCTGCGCGAGTGCCTGCGCGGCCGCGCCGAGCGGGGAGTGCGCCTGCGCCCACGGATACCGTCCCGGCGTTGCCGGGCAGGTGGCGCGCAGATGCACGAGCGCGTCGTGCACTTCGCGAACCGCCTGCCCCGCGCTGCTGAGCCGCGCACCGTCGTGTGGCGTGGGGCGCGCCAGCGCGACGATGAGCTCGCTCTGCACGTCCTTGAGCAGATTCTCCAGCTGGCGGCTGCCGATGAGACTGCCGAAGAACTGGGTGGCGAGATCCGGAATCTGGTGCGCCTCGTCGAGGATCACCGCATCGGCGCTGCCCAAAAGATCGCCAAAGCCATCTTCCTTCAGCGCCAGGTCCGCAAGCAGCAGGTGGTGGTTGACGATGACGATGTCAGCATCCAGGGCTTCACGCCGCGCGATCGCGACGTGGCAGCGTGAGATCTCCGGGCAGCGCAGCCCGAGGCAACTGTCGCGCGTGGAGGTGACCTGGGCCCACACGGAGTTGGTGTCCGCAAGCCCGCGTACCTCGGCGAGATCGCCGCTGCGGGTGGTTCGCGCCCAGCGCTGAATGCGCGCGAGCATGCTGTAGGGGCCCCGCGCAGACCGTGCCTCGCCGTCGAGCATCGTCAGCTGCTCAGCGCCGTCCTGGAAACGCGCCAGCGCATGCCGGCACAGGTAATTTGCGCGCCCCTTGAGGAGCGCGACCCGCGCCGGGCGGCCGATCGCGGCGCTGACCAGCGGCAAGTCCTTCGCGAACAGCTGGTCCTGCAAGGTGCGCGTGCCGGTGGAAATGAGCACCCGCTTGCCCGAGAGCAGCGCCGGCACCAGGTACGCGAAGGTCTTGCCGGTGCCGGTACCCGCCTCCACGACCAGCGATTCGCGGCTGCGCAGCGCATCGGCCACCCGCTCGGCCATGCGCAGCTGCTCACGCCGCACGCGGAAGTCCGGCAGCGCGCGCTGCAGCGGGCCGTCGTGGCCGAATATGTCCTCAAGATCCAACATGCTGTAGGGGATGATCGTGCGGTGTGCGCGCCGCGCGTGTCCAGCCCTGTATCTTGCTGAATTTCCTGAAAACTGCTGTGGGCGGCGCGCGCGGGCAGGCATTGCCCCGCGGCCGCACTTTATCAGGGCCGAGGAGCCGCCCGCGATATACTTCGCGGATGGCTACCGCCGCGCAGTCGATGAGTCCGCTGCCCCAGTTAAGCCGCGACGTGACCGAGTGGGTGAGCACGGTACGCGAGCTGACACAGCCGCGCGATATCCACTGGTGCGAGGGAACCGAGGCGGAAGCGCGCGAGCTGACCGCGCAGCTCCTGCTCCGCGGCGAGCTGACGGCGCTCAATCCGCAGTATTTCCCGGGCTGCCAGCTGGCGCGTTCCGCACCCAGCGACGTCGCGCGGGTCGAGCATCTCACCTACATCTGCACCCGCTCGCAGCAGGACGCCGGCCCCAACAACCATTGGATGGAACCGCAGGCCGCGCACGCGAAAATGCGCGAGCTGTTCCGCGGTTGCATGCGCGGGCGCACGCTGTACGTCATCCCCTACTGTATGGGGCCCATTGACTCGCCACTGTCGCGCTGCGGGGTGGAGATCACCGACAGCCCCTACGTGGTCATCAACATGCTGATCATGACGCGCGCCGGGCGCGCGGCGCTGGAGCGCATCGCGCATGACGGCAGCTTCGTGCGCGGACTGCATTCCACCGGCGAGCTCGATCCGGAGCGCCGCTTCATCATGCACTTTCCGGAAGAGCTCGCGATCGAGAGCTTTGGTTCCGGCTACGGTGGCAACGCGCTGCTGGGCAAGAAGTGCCACGCGCTGCGCATCGCCAGCTGGCAGGCGCGCACCGAAGGCTGGCTCGCCGAGCACATGCTCATCGTCGGCCTGCAGAACCCCCAGGGCGAGACGCACTACATCGCCTGCGCGTTTCCTTCCGCCTGCGGCAAGACCAACCTCGCCATGCTCATCCCACCGGATTCACTGCCGGGCTGGCGCGTGTTCACGGTGGGCGATGACATCGCCTGGCTGCATCCGGGCAAGGACGGGCGCTTGTGGGCGATCAACCCCGAGGCCGGCTACTTCGGCGTGGTGCCGGGCACCAACCCGCAGACCAACCGCAACGCTTACGAGATGATCCGCCGCGACACCCTGTTCACCAACGTGGGGCTGACGGCTGACAACCAGCCCTGGTGGGAGGGGCTGCAGTCCGGCACGCCGGTGCTCGACTGGCAGGGACGCCCTTACGATCCGGCGCGCGGTCCGGCCGCGCATCCGAATTCGCGTTTTACGGTGTCGGCCAAGCGCAATCCGGGCTACTCGCCGCACGCGGAAGATGCGCGCGGGGTGCCGATCACGGCGCTGGTTTTTGGCGGACGGCGCCGCGAAGTGGCGCCGCTGGTCTACGAGGCGCGCGACTGGCAGCACGGCGTACTGGTCGGCGCTTCGATGGCATCCGAGACGACCGCGGCGATGGTCGGCCAGGTCGGCGTCACGCGGCGCGACCCGATGGCGATGCAGCCGTTCTGCGGTTACAACTTCGGTGACTACTGGCGGCACTGGCTGAACGTCGGCGCGCAGCTCAGCCGCGCGCCGCGTATCTACCACGTCAACTGGTTCCGCCGCGATGCGCAGGGCAAGTTCCTGTGGCCAGGCTACGGGGAGAACCTGCGGGTGCTCGCGTGGATGCTGGACCGCTGCACCGGCAAGGCCGACGCCGTGGACTCGCCCATCGGCCGCCTGCCCAGGAGCCTCAATACCGCGGGACTGAACGTGAGCGCAGAAGCGCTGGCGGCGCTTTTGTCCGTGGATGGGCCGCTGTGGCGCAAGGAGACGTCCGAAGTGCGCACCTACCTCGGGCAGTTCGCTGAACGTCTGCCGCAGGAATTGCTCGCCGAGTTGTCGCGGACGGAAGCCGGGCTCGGGACTTAACTCTCTTCGAGCGTGAAACGGATCGTCTGCGGTGAGCCGCGCTCGGGCAGGCGGCCGAGCCCGATCATCCCCTCCCCCTTGATCTGCAGGCTGTCGCGGCGCACGAACGATTCCTCGCCATCGGCTGCCTGCACGAAAGTGCCGTTGGTGCTCTGATCGGTGAGTACGAACTTGTTGCGGCTGATCTCGATCCGGGCGTGCAACCTCGAAATCAGGTTGCCCTTCACCACCACATCATTGTCCTCGGCGCGGCCGATGGTGATGCTGGAGTGGCGGTCGTCCACCAGCAGCTCCTGGTCCTCGCACTTCAGCCGCAGCCGTGTGGTGCGTGCGGCGCGCGAATCGGACGCGATTCCCGGCACCATGCTGGTGATGTCCTCGGTCTGCCACAGTACTTCGAAGAGCACCACCTCGTTACCCTGACCCTTGAGCGTGGCAACGTCGATCTGGCGGCAGGCTGCACGCCACTCCGGTGAGAGCTTGTCCACCGTCGCCGCGGTGGTCACGATCTGCCCGGCCTTGGCCTGGCTGGTCATGCGGTTGGCCGTGTGCACCGCCGCGCCGAACACATCGCGGTTCTCGAGCATCACCGGCCCGTAGTGACAGCCAATGCGGATGGCAACCGGCTGGCCGTCGACTTTGAGCCCGGCGTGATTGGAGATCTGCTGCTGCATCTGCGCGGCGGCGTTGAGCGCCGCGTCGGCATTCGGAAAGGTCGCCATGATCTCATCGCCCATGGTCTTGATGACGGTGCCCTGGCGGCCTTCGGTGGCGCTGCGCATGACGTCGATGCAGATCGACACCATGTCGCGCGCCCGCAGGTCGCCCATGACGTCGTAGAGGCGTGTCGATCCCACGACGTCCGCGAACAGGATGGCGAGCTCTATGTCTTTGCCCATGAGTGCAGGAGAGATTATACGCAAGCGTCCTGAGCCGCTAGCAAACGGCCGACCTAGGCGGCGGCGGGAATGGCCTGGCGCAAGAGTTCAGGTCCCGCACCGGCCGCCCGGGCGCCCTCGCTCAGCGCGCGCCGGTAGTCGCGCGCGCCCGGCTCGCCGTTGTACAGGCCGAGCATGTGGCGCGTGATCGCCGCCAGGCGGCCTCCGGCCGCAAGCTCGCGGGCGGCGTAGGCCGCCATGCGATCGATGAGCGCCGCGCGGGTGGGCGCCGCGGCACCCGGGTGCAGCGCCTGTTGCAATTCGGCGAGCACGAAGGGCCGGTGGTAGGCCTCGCGACCGAGCATTACGCCCTCGCACCAGCTGAGCGCATCCAGGATTGTCCGCGGCGCGCGCAATCCGCCGTTGACCACCACGGGCAGGGAAGGAAAGGCAGCCTTGAGTTGCCGCACGATGTCGTAGCGCAGCGGCGGGATCTCGCGGTTGTCCTTCGGCGACAGCCCCCCGAGCACCGCCTTACGCGCGTGCACGATGGCAACCGCGCATCCCGCCTGCTGCAGATGCTGTACGAAACGATGCAGGGCCTCGAAGTCAGCCGCACTGAATTCCGCCACTGCCTCGTGCACGGCGCGACCCGCCGCGCTGACGACGCCGATACGCATTTTCACCGTGACGGGCACCTGCACCACGGCGCGCATTGCGGCCACGCATGCGGCGACGCGTACCGGATCCTGCATGAGGCAGGCGCCGAACGCGCCACTCGCCACGCGCTCGCTCGGACAGCCGCAGTTGAGGTTGATTTCGTCGTAGCCAGCCTCCGCGCCCGCGCGTGCGGCGGCGGCAAGCTCACGCGGCTCGCTGCCCCCGAGCTGCAGCGCCAGCGGGTGCTCCTCGGGATCAAAGGCGAGGAGCCGCGCGCGATCCCCGCGCAGGATGGCAGCGGCGGTGATCATCTCGGTGTACAGCAACATGTCCCGGGAGAAGCCGCGCAGGAAATAGCGGCAATGGCGGTCGGTCCAGTCCATCATGGGAGCGACGGAGATTCGACGATCCAACCCGTTCATCTACTGCGAGTGCATTCTGGCCATAAAGGCGAGCGCCTCGTCCAGATCTCTCGGAGTGATCGCGTCGGCACGCCAGTATTCACCGAAAAGAAAGGCAGCCGCAGTCTGCCCGGTCCGGGAACACATGGTGGCAAGCGCACGTGCCAGCGCGGCGCTTTCCAGGTGCTTTTCCATCATTGGCTGCGCTCGTGCTACGAATGCCTGGGCCGCCGCGCTGTCATGCGGCGAGCTGTACAGATTCGCAAGGCCCGACCAGGAGCGCAAATAGTCCGGATCAAGGCCAATGGCATGCTCGTAAGCGTCCCTGGCGCGCCGACTCAGCGTGTCGGAGTCCACTCCAATCGCCGCCTGCTTTGCCGAGACTTCGCGCGCCAGTCGGGACAAGACCTCGCCGCCGTCGGTAAGCGCCGCTGCAGAAGGCGCGGTGAGTGCGACAAGCTTGTCCACGGCCGCCAGGGAGGCGTCAAAATTACCTTCCTGCAGATTCGCGCGTGCCAGGACACGCAGCGATAGCTCACTGTGCGGATCTCCCTGGAGCGCCTCCGACGCCAAACGCAGGGCGTTGGCTCGATGCTGCCACTGCAGGTTCAGGTCCGCCAGCATGGCTTTGGTCTCGGCCTCTGATAGCTTCCGCGGCTGTTGGTTATCTGGCGGTTCGCGCGGCACGTCCACGACGAAGACGTGTGTTGGCTCGCTCATCGCGTCCACCAAAAGTTTATCCAGATCCTCGTAACTGAGCTTGAAACTCGTGGCAAACGCATCCGCTTCACTCTTGCCCTCGCGCATGAGAGCCAGGTAACGCCAGAACTCAGTCCGCAGCTTTCCCTCGACATACACCTCGCGCGCCAAGTACCAACTCTGCGCTTCAAACAGACTCTTAAACGCAGATGGGGCACGCAATTGCGGATCACTGCCCTGCATACGCAAGAAGATGCGCGTCGGAATGAGTTTGCCCCCTCGTAGCACCCGTGCGAACCCCACAGATACGCCGCCGGTCTTTATCCGCCCCGACTCGAACTCGGTGTTGGCGAACAACTGTGGCACACCGACCTGGAACCAATACGGGGCGCGCACTGCTCGCCCGCTTACCAGGAGGCTTCCGGTATAGCCGAAAAGCGCGCCCCAGCGCGGACTGTTCCGATCAGCCCGCGTATCGGTGATCACCGATACCTCGTACCCAGAGAACTTATAGGAGACCACGCCTACCTCGCCGAGCAGGTCCTTTTCCTGCTTCGGCTCCAGTTCGTAGATGTGAGTAGGAGGGTGTCTTTCTGACAGCTGCAGAATGTGGTTCAGTGCCTTGTCGAAACGGGCTACGTCGTGAGCCAGCGACACGGTGTAGCCGCTGCTACCGACTGCAGTAACGTCGAAGTCCTTGTACGCGTAGCTCCAGTAGTCCGCGGCGATGGCCGCGTGACTCACGGGGCAGAGCAGCAAAGCGGCTGCGCGGATGCTGGAACGTTGCATGCTGTCACTTCCTGCGATTGGCAAAGCCCCTCAGAACATGACCCCGGGCAGCTCATAGCTGCGTATACGACCATAGGCTGCCACGGCCTGGCGAACCTCCGGCCGGTCGCGCAGCGCCTTTTGTCGCTCACGCCAGGCGCTGGTTCTTGCCGGAGCCGGGCGCTCCGCGTAATCCTGCAATTCGACGAGCGCATCGGCTCGCAGGGCCGGATCGGCGAGCCGCGCAAGCAGTGTGGCGACGGCCTCGTCTTCTTTTCCGGCAATGATCAAGGCGCTCTCACGGATGAGTGGATAGTCCTGCGCGTGAGCGCGTAGGTCAGCCAACGCCGCCGCAAGGCCTGCCGCATCTCCGAGCTCCGAGGCAATCATCACCTGCACCTTGGCCGCGACGGCGCGTCCGTACACGCTCGCGCGCTCAAGAGGCGGAATGGCGGCCAGTGCCTCCTGCGGACGATTCAGTGCCGCGAGCAAGCTCGCAAGATCGAGTGAATGGCTAACCAGGTCATCCTTTGATTGTTGGCAGGCGAGGCGCACAACCGCCACTGCCTCGTCGTACCGTCCGAGTGCCGTCAGGGCGATTGCGCGCACCTCGAGAACCCAGGGAAATTCCTGCTGCAGATCCTCGTAAGGAGCGGACTCCGGAGTTGCCGCCTGCTTGCCCTGTAGCACCGGATCGGTCAGTTGCAGAACGTCGTCATAGCGACGCAGCCGTATCAGCCCCCAGGCGACCTGCACGATCCGACTGAGATCGCGCGGGGCCTGCCTGGCTGCAGCCTGCCGCCGTTCGAGTTCTTTCTTGGCAGCCTTGAGGATGTCCCGTTCAACAAATTCTGATTTTGCGATGCCCTTGTAACGGTTGTCGACCTGCACCGCGATCAGGGCATAGGGGTCGGTGATGTGTGCGGCAACCGCAAGGGCCTCCGCCCGTTGGTTGTGTTCAAGAAGATTCAGGCTAAGGTGCAGCCACCAGCGGCTGGGTTCGCTACCGTCACTGTGCCGCCAGCGCAGGTCATAGAGAATTTGAAGCACTTCCATACGAGCTGGCCCCAGCTGTGCCAGCTCGGACTCCCGGACCGCTTGTTCGATAAGCCGCTGCGGCAGTGTGTTTAATGCCCAGGACCAACGCTCGCCGATCGTCGTGATACAGAGGAGCTCCTCCGCAGCATCGTGACGTTTGCCGGCGGCGGCCAAGCGATCACTCCACTGTTTGTACTCAGCAAGGCTGTCATCACTTGCGCGGGCAGGCGCAGAATATCCCCATAGAAGCGTCGCCACTGCGAAGACCGGGAAAACCACGGCGCAAACCCTCAAGCGAGGAGCATGCAATACCGGCGAACCACCGGCATGAAGAGTTGAGGCGGCGGCCTGCTGCGTCGTGGGGGTTATGTTCGCAAACTCACCGTCGGCCATACGGGATGTTCCGCTCGAAAAAATTGCGCTGCGAGTTTCGCATGCCTGAGGAAACCCGGGGAACGCTATCGAGCGGCAACGAACTCGCCGCACCCCCCCGAGGCTTCTACAGGTTAAGATGCCAGCGTGAATCGCCGTTTCATCGCCTTGCTGGTTATGCTCGCGATCGGCCTGCAAGGGCCGATCCTCGCCTACGCGGGCACCGTGACAGAGAAGCCGGCAGGCTGCGCGGACCACACGCTCGTCCACGGCAGCAACGCCGACTCATCCTGCTGCCCGCAAGGCATCGCACCCGGCCTCTGCTGCGCCGGCGGCATCGTTCTCACCGCCGTCCCATCCGCGCCAGTCATCCGGCTGGCAGAACCGCTGCACCTCTCGCCGCCTGCTTCGGGCCCGGTCGCGTTTGCGACGCAACGCCCGATACCTCTTATCCGACCCCCCATCGCCTGAGTCCGCACTCGATCGAGTGAGTTTCAGCGGCGTTCGCGCCGTTCGAAATCGTGTCTTGCGCGCTGCGCACAGCGCCTCTTGCGGACTTCAGGAGAAATTCCATGCTGCGTTGGTCTATTGGACTCGCGGGCGCCTGCGCGCTCGCCGGCTACGTGAATGTGGTGGCCAAGCCCATCGCCTTCGCCGGCGGCTACACCGTGATGGCGGAATACGGCGCCGGCACGATGACGGAAGAGCAGTTCTTCTACGCCCCGCGTTACGACTTGTCCTTCGGCGGCGGCCACGTCGAACTCGACAGTGACGAGACGGCGAAAACCCGGCGCATCAGTTACGCCCGGCTGAACTACCTGCTCCACCGCTGGAACCTCGATGACGCCCAGGGGAGTCTGTTCGTCTGGGGTGGATTGGGTAGCGCCACCGGCAACACCTTCAAGGGCAGTGTCCTCGCAGAAAGCGCCGGGGCGCAGGCGGACTACGAGACCCGCAGGATCTACGCCTCGTTCAAGACGGACTGGCAGGGAAGCTCAGCGTTCTCCCATCGAATCGACACCCTGCAGCTGGGGCTCGCGCCCTACCGGCACGACTACGGGGGACTCGCGACGTGGTTCCTGATCCAGGCCCGCCAGTACACGGGCGCAATTCACCGCGGCACGGAGTCGGCCGTATTGCTGCGGCTGTTCAAGGGCGGTGTCTGGGTCGAGGCCGGCGTCACCAACGGCGGCAAGCTCCAGGCCATGGCCATGCTCAATTTTTGAAAAGGAATCCACCCCATGGACTTCTTACCCAGAATCCTGATCGCCCTTCTGTGCGTGGCGGCGAGTACGTCAGCGACGGCCACCACCATCGAGATGAACGTCAACGGCCTCGTGTGCGCGTTCTGCGCGCAGGGCATTGAGAAGCAATTGCGCAAATTCCCGGCGACCGCCGATGTGATCGTGAGCCTCGAGAAAAAGCTCGTCGCGGTCGCCTTGAGGGACGACCAGGATATTCCCGACACCGATCTGCGCCGCGCGCTGACCAACGCCGGCTACACCGTCAAGGCCATCGAGCGCACGCAAACGCCGCTCGCGGAACTGCGTGAGTGCCTCAGACAGGGCAAGCCATGAGCCGGCTGGATCCTGAGCTGTCACGCAATGCAGGCCTCGCGGCCGGCGCCCTCCTCGCGAGCTCGGCAACGCTGGTGTGTTGCGTGCTGCCCGCGGTGCTCGTCGGGCTGGGGGCCGGCGCAGCCCTGGCGGGACTGGTGACAGCGGTGCCGCAACTTATCTGGTTGAGTGAGCACAAGCCGCTCGTATTTGGCAGCGCGGCCGCGCTGCTGATGATCAGCGGCGTTGCCCTGTGGTACGGACGCAGCCTGCCGTGTCCCACCGACCCTGGCGCGGCGCGGATGTGCCGACGCTTACGGCGCGTCAGCGTAGTTCTCTACGGCCTTGCCGTCGCCAGCTTCGCACTGGGTGTCGTATTTGCCTTCGTGCTGCCGGCCGTTGCCCGGTAGTGGCGAAGCGCCCCGGGGTAGCTGCTAGAATTCACGACCCCGCCAAGTACAACATGCAACACGGGCGTCGTTGCCCCGATCAGGTCAGAGGAGAATCGCATGAAGGAACTGGTTGATGAGTCCCGCCGCCAGCTGCTCAGGAACGTCGCGCTCGGCATTGCCTTGGTGCCGCTCACAGGGACACTGACGGCAGCGAACGCCGCCGATGCGCCGTTGGTTGCTGCGGATGATGCGACGGCCAAGGCTCTGAAATACGTCGGCGATGCCAGCAAAGCGGCGGACGCCAAGCCCGGCAGCAAGTGCTCGAATTGCACGCTCTACCAGGGCGCCGCCGGCTCTGCCCAGGGCGGCTGCCTGTTGTTTCCTGGCAAGTCCGTCAAGGCCGCCGGCTGGTGCAGCTCGTGGACCGCCAAGCCTTAGATGATGCTGGTGCCCGCCAGCGCCCTTAAAAGCGAGGCCGGCCAGGTAAAGTGACCGCCGCCGCCGCGCGCCCACTGCGACCTGGCGCGGGCTCGAGAAAAGCGCCGCGCGAGCGTTGACGTGCGCGGGTGGTCGCCATTTGGTTGCAGCATGCCATGACACTAAACTAACCGGACCCGCGAGATAAGCCGCAGGCACTTAAGAGGGAGCGCCGCATGCCAAGCAGAACAATGGTCGAGAGCGCACGGACATTCGTTCCTCCCACGGTCCTCCTGGTGGCACTGCTCGCAATCGCGCCTGAGGCCGTGGCGGTACCGAGCTTTGCACGCCAGACCGGAATGGCGTGCGAGGCTTGCCACACCGTCTATCCGGAGCTCACGCATTTCGGGCGCGTTTTCAAGGCCAACGGCTATACGCTCACAAACCTCAAGCAGGTGCGCGGCGTCAGCGGCAAGAAGGAGGAACTGCTCGCGCTTTCGCAAACGCCGCCGCTGTCGATCATGGTGCTGATCTCCGACACGCAATTGAAGGGCTCCTTGCCCGACGTCGCCAATCCGGCTGCTCCCGGCCTGGCTCAGAACGGCACCGCCGGTTTTCCCCAGCAGGTGGGCCTGTTCTATGCGGGCAAGATCGCTCCAAACTTTGGTGCTTTCCTGCAGCTCACCTACTCCAACAGCAGCGGTAGCATCTCGATTGACAACACGGATCTGCGGTTCGCGGATGTCACGGTGCTTCCGGACAGCAGCCCGCTCATCTATGGGGTGTCGCTGAACAACAACCCAACAGTGCAGGATCTGTGGAACTCCACACCCGCATTCGGCTTTCCGTACACCGGCAGCAACGCCTCCGTTTCGCCGCTGGCGAATCCTGCGATCAACGGGACTTTTGCCCAGAATGTCGCGGGGCTGTCCGGCTATGTCTTCTGGGATGAGTCGCTTTACGCCGAGGTCGGTGGCTACCGCTCCGCGAAGCAGGGGAGCGCCAACGCACTGACGGGTGCCGCCGGGCCCCTCGACGGGACCGCCTCGAACGTTGTCCAGGGGTTGGCGCCCTACTGGCGACTCGCCTACGAGCACAACTGGGACCGGCATTCTCTCGAGGCGGGACTCTACGGCGCCACCTTCAAGTTGCTCCCCGGCGCCGGGGTGCCGCTGACCGGCCCCGTCAACCGTTTCAACGACGTCGCCGAGGATCTGCAATACCAGTTTGTGGGCGATGAGCACCAGTTCAGTCTGCTGGCAACACGCATCCATGAGGCCATGACCCTGGATGCCAGTTTTGCTGCCCTCGGCGCGGCCAACCCTAAAGACGACCTGACGACCTGGCGGGGATCGGCCACCTATTATTTCCGCCGCAAGATCGGCGGAACGGTGAGTTACTTCTCCACCACCGGCAGTACCGATACCGGACTGTATCAGGCAACTGCGCCGGGGGGGCCCGGGGTGGTCACGAGCGCCAACGGCTCACCCGACACGCGCGGCTGGACGGCGGAGCTGAATTATCTTCCCTGGCTCAATGTGAAGCTGACGGCGCAATACACCTGGTACAGCAAGTTCAACGGCTCCGGCAGCAACTACGACGGGGTCGGGCGCAATGCCTCCGACAACAATACCCTGTACCTGCTGCTGTGGTTCGCGTACTGAGGGCTCGCATATGCACAACCTCAAAAAGATCAGTCACGCGCCGCTGCGAACGGAGGGCTGGACGCGCCGGATGGTGTTGCTGGCCGGCGCGATCGTGCTTGGCGCCAGCGCCACCGGCGTCGGCGCCGATGAGGCCGCGGTGGCAATTCAGGGACACGCACAGATGATCGCCATCACGGTCTGCGGCACTTGCCACGGCAAGCAGGGCAACAGCACGCACCCGAAATTCCCACGCCTCGCGGGTCAGAACGCGCACTACCTGGCAGCGCAGCTCAAGGCCTTTCGCGCCCAGACACGCGGCGACCCCGACGCGGTTGGCTACATGTGGGGGATGGCGGGCGAGCTCGACGACACTACGGTCGACGCACTCGCCGGCTACTATGCCGGGCAGAAGCCGGAAGCCTCCTCAGCAGGGCGGGACGCGGCCATGGTGGCGCGCGGGCGTGAAATCTATGAGCACGGCATCGCGGCCGAGGGTGTGCCCGCTTGCGGCTCCTGTCACGGGCCGGACGCGCACGGCCTGCAGGAGTTCCCGCGCCTCGCGGGTCAGCATGCGCAATATATCCTGAAACAGCTGGCCTCCTTCCAGAGCAACATGCGCAACGTCGCGATCATGCACGGTGTCGCGCAGAATCTGCGCCTGCCGGAGATGCAGTCAGTGGCGGCGTACCTGGAATCGCGGCCCTGAGCTGAGGAAGCACTTGCGCCGGAGGGCACACGTCACTGACATCATGCGCTGCCTAACAGCACTCCTCCTCGTCTGTACGCTCATGAGCGCGTGCAGCGCGAACCGGCCGCGACCTTCCGGCGTGGATCTTCGTCAGCAGGTGACGGACACCGAACGCGCTTTTGCGAAGACCATGGCGGATCGAAACTTCGCGGCGTTTCAGGAATTCTTATCACCCGAAGCGGTTTTCTTCTCCGGACAGCAGCCCACGATTGGCAAGGCCGAGGTGGTGCGCCAGTGGCAGTCGCTCTACGAAGGGCCCGAGGCGCCTTTCTCGTGGGAACCGGAAAAAGTCGTGGTCCTGCCTTCGGGCAAGCTCGCGCTGAGCACGGGCCCCGTGCGCGACAAGAACGGGGTGCTCATCGCCACCTTTACCTCGGTCTGGAGGCTCGAAGCGCCCGATACCTGGCGCATCGTCTTTGATAAGGGCAATGGCGTTTGCGACTGCAAGAAGAGCCCGTAGACCGTCCGCCATGATCCCCCTGCCCCACATTCCGGCGCCGGACCTGATGCTCTCGATCGCTCTTGGTGTTGGCCTTGCGGCGGCCGTTGGTTTCCGGGTGTTTCTGCCGATGCTGGTCTTAAGCGTCGCTGCGTTCACGGGTCACCTGACGCTCGGCAGCGGTTTCGCGTGGCTCGGCACGCCCGCCGCGATCGTGATGTTCGCGGTGGCGGCGAACCTTGAGATCCTCGCCTACTACATTCCCGGGGTCGACAACCTGCTGGATGCGATCGCGGCGCCCGCGGCCCTGATTGCCGGCACCGTGGTCGCCGCGGCAGTGATGACGGATCTGCCGCCGCTCGTGAAGTGGACCACCGCCGTGATCGCCGGCGGCGGAGCTGCGGGTGTCACCCAGGGTCTGACGTCGCTGTTGCGGGCAAAGTCGACCGTCATGACCGGCGGCCTCGGTAACCATGTGCTCGCGACCGGCGAGTGGGGTGGCGCGCTGTTGGTATCGTTGCTGGCGCTCGCCTCCCCGGTGATCGCGGTGGCACTGGTGGCGGTGTTCTGTTGGATTGCGATCCGCCTCGTGCGGCGCCTGTTCCGCAAGGAGACCTCAGCCGCGTCACCCCGCCCGCTCGCAGACCGCAGCCGCTAGCAGCCCCGCACGCTCACAGCCGTGGCGAAGGCACATCCTTCGCGGCCGTGCGCAGGCACTCGCGCAGTGCACTCGCTGCCGGCGGCAGCTCTCCGGGCGCGCGCACGATCACCCCCACCGGGCTTTCGAGCGCTTTCAGCTTTACCGGCAGAATCGACAGCAGGCCGTGCTCCACGTCATCGAGCGCTACGTGATACGGCATCACACCCAGGCAGTCGGACTTGCGCAGCAGCACGCGGTTGGTGAGGATCGACACCGACTCGATGACGTTCCTGGGCAGGGTCGTGCCGGCGTCGATAAAGGCGCGCTCGATCTGGCGGTGCAGCTCGGTCTCCGGTAACGGCAGCAGCCACGCCTCGTCAGCGAGTTCGCGCAGCGCCAGGCGCCGCTTGCGTGCCAGCGGGTGGCCGCGGCGCGCCACCACACAGATCGGCTCGGCGTAGAACTCCTCGTACACGAGTGCACTGCTGTGCCCCTCGGCGGGCAGCCGCCCGAGCACCATGTCCAGATCCCCCGCCAGGAGCGAGGGCATCAGGATGTCGTACGTGCCCACGATCACGCTGATCGCGACCCCGGGGCGCTCCTTCTTCAGGAGCACGATGGCATCAGGGAGGATGCTGGCGGAAGCGGCCAGCAGTGTCCCGACCGACACCTTGCCGCTGTAGCCGACGCGCAGGTTCTCGAGTTCCTCGGCCGCGTGCCGCAGCTGCGCGAGCAGCACCTTGGCGTGGCGGGCGAAGATCTCACCGTACTCGGTGGGCTCGATGCCGCGGTTGGTACGTTCGAACAGCTTCAGCCCCAGGGTCGCCTCGACGTCCTGCAGCGCCTTGGTGACCGTCGGCTGGGTGAGGCTCAGGCGCCTGGAGGCCTTGAGGATGCTGCGGCAGTCGTAGATTTCAGCAATCAGTTCCAGATGCCGCAGGCGGAACTTGCGCCCGATCCAGCGCTCGAGGCGTGATGAACCCATGCCGCATCATAACTATTAAGCGCTGCGCCGTGCGCCCACGCCGCGTGCCATCGGGGACGCGCCCGCATCCAGCCCGAAGAAGCTCGTGGCGTTGGCGTGCAGAAGCTTGGCGCGCACCCGCGCCGGCAGCGGCGTGTCGGAGCTGATGAGCTTCCCGACCTGCTGCTCGCCGAGCGGAAAAGGGTAATCCGATCCCAACATCACCCGGTCCTCACCCATGGTCTTGATGAGAAAGCTGAGCGCGTCGGCACTGAAGACCGCGCCATCGACACAGAAGCGATCGATGTAGGAGGACGGCAGCTGCGGGCAGTCCTGGCGCACGATGTCCCGGTGCCGCCAGGCATTGTCGACGCGGCCGAGCAGGTAGGGAAAGCTGCCGCCACCGTGCGCGAAGCACAGCTTCAGCGAGCGCGGCAGGCGCTCGAACGCCCCGGAAAGAATCAGCCACAGAATCGACAACTGCGTCTCCGCCGGCATGGAGACCAGCCACGGCAGCTGGTACTTCGGCATGCGCTCCTGCGCCATCATGTCCCAGGGGTGCACGAACACCGCGGCGCCCTCGGCCGCGCAATGCTGCAGGAAGCTGATGATGCCCGCGTCGTTGAGCTCCCGGGCACCCACGTGGTTGCCGATCTGCACCCCGAGGTGTCCGTCGGCCATGGCGCGGCTCACCTCGCGGCAGGCAAGGTCCGTATCCTGCAGCGGCACCTGGCACAGCGACTTCAGCCGCCGCGGCGCGTGCGCACACAGCTCGCGCGCGGCGTCGTTGAAAATGCGCGCGCACTCGAGCGCCTGTGCGGCGGGACGGTGGTAAGCGAACAGCAGCGGCGTCACGCACATGATCTGCACGTCCACGCCGTCGCGATCCATCGCCTCAAGACGCACCGCCGCATCCCAGCAGGCTTCAGTGACCGGGCGAAACTCAACGTCGCCCACCATCAGCATCGCCTTGCCCTCCCCTGAGTGCTTCATCCACGGCCAGTCGGCGCCGCCGAAGCGGGCCGCCAGGTCCGGCCAGGTACGCGGCAGGAAATGCGAATGAATGTCGACCATGTTCATCGGCTGTCTCCTAAGGCGGCGCAGCGTCGCCGGCCGCGGGCCGCGGCCTGAAGGCCACGACCTTGATTTCAATGCGCAGCTGCGGGTGCGGCAGCTCGGCCACCGCCACCGTGGTGCGCGCCGGACCGTCGTGGCCGAAGAACTCGGCATACACCGCGTTGTAAGCGGCGAAGTCCTGCATGCTCACCAGGTAGGTGCTGACCTCGACCACGTCGGTGAGCGCAGCTCCGGCGCTGGCGAGAATGGCGCGGATGTTCTCGATCACCGCACGCGTCTGCACGCGGATATCGAAGCTGTAACCACCGGCGGCGTCGGCGTGCGAGCCGGCGATGGAATCGTCCGCGCGCCGCGAGCTTGTGCCCGAGACGAAGATGAAGTCCCCGGCGCGGCGAAAATGCGGAAACGCGCCGCGCGGCTTTGCCATCCCCGGGATGACCGCGCTCGCGGCCTCGGCGCCTGGCGCTTTGCCACTCATAGCTTCACGCAGATATTCATGGCTTCCGAGAAGAACGCCAGTGAATGCGCCCCGCCCTCGCGGCCGATCCCGGAGAGCTTCACGCCGCCAAACGGGGTGCGCAGGTCGCGCAGGAACCAGTCGTTGACCCAGGCGATACCGACTTCCATCTGTCGCGCCACGCGATGCGCGCGCTGCAGGTTCGAGGTCCAGATCGCGGCCGCGAGCCCGTAGCGGGTGTCGTTGGCCATGTGGACGGCCTCTTCCTCGGAATCGAACGGCGCCACGTGGCACACCGGCCCGAAGATTTCCTCGCGGACGCAGCGCGCGCTCTCGGGGAGGCCGGTGAGGATCGTGGGTTCTATGAAGGCGCCCTGGTCGCGCTCATCGCCGAAGGCGGGCACGCCGCCGCCGCAGACGATGTTCGCGCCCTCTTCGCGGGCGAGCCGGTAGTACGCGAGCACCTTGTCGCGATGGCCGCGCGAGATCAGCGGGCCCATGTCAGCGCCCTCGAAGGGCCCGCCGATCTTGAGTGCGCGCGCGCCCTGCGCGAGCGCCTCGACAAAGCGCGCGTACAGCGGCCGCTCGACGTACACCCGTTCGGAACACAGGCACACCTGGCCGGTGTTGGCGAACACCGAGCGCATGGTGCCGGCGAGCGCGGCGTCGAAATCCGCGTCCGCGAATACGATAGCGGCGTTCTTGCCGCCGAGCTCGAACGACAGTGCCTTCACCGAGTCGGCGGCGTTCCGCATGATGGCCGCGCCGGTCGCGGACTCGCCGGTGAAGGCGATCGCATTCACATCAGGGTGCGCGCTCAGCGCCGCGCCCGCGGATCCGGGTCCGAAGCCGTGCACGAGGTTGAACACGCCCGGCGGCACGCCGACCTCCTGCATGACCTGCGCGAGCAGCGTCGCCGATGAAGGCGTCTCCTCCGAGGGCTTTGCCACCACGGTGTTGCCGCAGGCAAGTGCCGGCGCGACTTTCCAGGTCAGCAGCAGGAATGGCAGGTTCCACGGCGCGATGACCGCCACCACGCCCACCGGCTTGTGGACCGAGTAGTTGAGTGCGCCGCGCCCGTCCGGGGTCGCGGTCTCAAAGCACTCCGAGGGTCGCGCCAGCGCCAGATCCGCGTAGGCGCGAAAATTCGCCGCCCCGCGCGGGATGTCGAGCGAGCTCGCCTGTTTGAGCGTCTTGCCGGTATCGGCAATCTCCGCGCTCACGAACTCGGCAAAGCGCTCCTCGATCCGGTCCGCGACCTTGCGCAGCAGCGCGCAACGCTCAGCAAGTGACATGCGGCCCCAGGGGCCCCGCAGCGCGCCGCGTGCAGCCTGCACCGCGCGATCAACGAGCGCGGCGTCCGCCTCGGTGACGCTGCCAAGGACGCGGCCGTTGACGGGGTTGATGTTCGCGAAGGGCTTGCCGTCGCGGAGGAACTCAGCGCCGATCAGGCATGGCAGCTGCTGGTCGGCAAAGGGGTAAGGATCCGACGGGGTGGGGCTGCGCACCGGGGGATTCTAGGCAGTGGACCACCTGCCAAAATAATCGTTTTTTGCCACGTTGGTATGCAGATTCTCTATATCAGAAATCAACTAAAAATCGCCGCGCGCCGCGTGAGGCTGGCCGGGCTCCAGACTTCCTTGCTGCTGTAGTACTGCGGCACGGCCCGGGCACCCGCAGGCAGCACCACCCATGGTTGCTTCGACTCGGTGTAGATGTGAATGTCGGGGGGAAAGCGATCCGGCTCATCGAACGTGCCCACGCGCACGAAGCGCAGCTTCTCCCCTGCCCCGGAGTAAGTGCTCCACAGCGCCACCCTGCAGGTGGGGCAGCGGGCGATCCTCTGGCCCTTGCCGCTGTTGCTCGGGGTGTCGATGAGATCCGGCGTTCCCTGCAACGTCTGCATGCGATCCGTTTCGATCAACACGTTCAGCACGAACGCGGAGCCGGTCTCGCGCTGGCACCAGCGGCAGTGACAGCAGTGCACGATGAGTGGCGCGCTCGTCATACGGTAACGCACCGCGCGGCAGGTGCAGCCGCCGTCGGCGGCAAAAGCGGATGGTTCAGACATGGATTCTCAGCCTGGCTGGAAATGCTCCACCACCGGTGGCCCGGTGAGAAACGGCGCGAGCTGCGCGCGCCACTCCCCGAATGCGGGCGAGCCGCGAAAGCCCACCGTGTGATCCTCGAGCGTGCGCCAGCGAATGGTGAGCGCGTAGCGGTTGGGGGTTTCAATCGAGCGGTGCAGCTCGTGAGACACGTACCCGGGGCTGGCGCTGATCAGGCGCACCGCGGCGGGAAACACCCGCTCGAACTCACTTTCCGTGGAAGGACGAACCGTGATCATCGCCAACTCGAGAATCATGGGGACACCCATGCCGCACCCGTCAGTGCGGACATCGCTGCGTAACGCCCCGCCGGGAGCGATCTCCCGGCGGGAACCGAAGCTGCGAGCCTCGCACCCGCAGCGTGCAACGACCTAGTGCGCCGTCGCGGCAGGCGTGGCTGGCGCGGCCGGCGCAGCAGCCGCCGGGTGGCCGGACAGGCACTCCTTCATGAATGCCTTGTGCGCATCTCCCTTCGGAGCCTTGGTCTTCGCTTCCGCATTGCAGGCCTTCATCTTCTCCTGCTGGCTGCTTGCCTTCGTATCCGTCGCGGCAGCGGGGTGGCTGGACAGGCAGTCCTTCATGAACGCCTTGCGCGCGTCGCCCGTCAGCGCCTTGGTCTTCGCATCCGCATTGCAGGTAGTCATCTTTTGCTGCTGCGCGGTCTCGGCGGCTGCGGCGGACTGCCCGACTGCAACTGCCAGCACTGCGCCCATCGCTACCAGCCAGATCGAACGTCTCATACGGTCTCCTTTTGCGAAACTTGGGACGGGGTAAGCTAGCGCATGTTAACCCCAGCACCGCCGCCTACTCCATGTCAGGGTAAGGGCCGCGTCCGCCCTCGGCGATAAAGCGTTCGATCCGCGCCGTCAGCACCGGCAGGGGTACCGAACCGAGCTCCAGCAGGGCATCGTGAAAGGCGCGGATGTTGAAGCGCTCGCCGAGCGCATGTTCGGCGCGGCTGCGCGCTTCGAGGATGGCCTGCTCGCCGAGGTAATACGACAGCGCCTGTCCCGGCCAGGTGATATAGCGATCGATCTCGGTGGCAATCTCGTGCTCGGGGAGCGCGGTGTACTGGCGGAAATAGTCCAGCGCCTGCGCGCGTGTCCAGCCCTGCGAGTGGATGCCGGTGTCCACGACCAGACGTGCGGCACGCCAGATCTGGTAGCCGAGCATGCCGAAGCGCTCGTAGGCGTCGTCGTACAGCCCCATCTCCAGTCCCAGCCGCTCGCAGTACAGCGCCCAGCCCTCCCCGTACGCGGACACGTAGGTCAGCTGCCGAAACGCCGGCTGATCCTTGTGCTCCATGGCAATCGGCATCTGAAAAGCATGGCCGGGAGCGGACTCGTGCAACGTAAGCGCGGTGAGGTTGTACAGCGGCCGGCTCTTAAGATCATAGGTGTTCAGAAGATAGACACCCGGACCGCCGCGTCCGGCGGTGTAGAAGGGCGCGAGGTCCTCCGGCACCGGCTTGATGGCGAAGCGCGCGCGCGGCAGGTAGCCAAAGAACTGCGCCGCCTTGCCGTCGAAACGCTTCGCGATCCAGGCCGCCCGCATCAGCAGCTCCTCGGGTGTCTTAGCGTAGAAGCGCGGCTCGGCGCGCAACATCGCCAGGTACGCGGGGAACTCGCCCTGGAAGCCGCTGGCGCGCATCGCCGTGAGCATTTCCGCGTGCAGACGCGCGACTTCGGCGACTCCCAGATCATGGATCGCAGCCGGATCCAGATCGAGCGTGGTGAATTCGCGAACCTTGGCGCGGTAGTACTCCTTGCCGTCCGGCAGGTCCGTCGCGGCGATGGTGGTGCGCATTCCCGGCACGTACTCGATGCGCATGAAATTGAGCAGTTCCCGATAGGCGGGCTGCACCACATCCCGGATCACCGTGAGCGCCTCGACCCGCAGCGCCGCGCGCCTTAGCGCAGGCACGACCGTCATATCCTGAAACGGCGTATAGAAAAGACTCGCCTCCGGGGTGGCGCCGGTGACGGCGGTAATCGAGCTGTCGCGCCCTTCCATGGTGACGCGCGGCGGCGTGAAGCCGCGCTTCATGCCGGCACGCATCTCCTCCATCTGTTCGTGGAAGTAGCGCGGGATGTCGCGCATCTGCGCGATCCAGTGGCGGTAGTCCTCCGGGGTGCGGAACGTGCGGCGGGCGGTGTAGCCGATATCCGTCCAGAAGGTCGTGTCGGAATTGGCCGGCATTTCGAAGTCGCGGAAGCGCTGGTTGGCGATCAGGACCAGGATCTGCGCCCGGTAGATATCGAAGTTCACCTGTTCCCGGGCCGAGAGGCTGGTGCGCGCAATTGCGTCCAGCTGCCCCAGCACGTCCTGCCAGTACCTGAGGCGCATCGTCTGGGTGGCGGGATCCACCTTCGCGAGGTGATCGGCGATCGGCCGGGTGCTGTCCTCGTCATCCGGCAGCTGCCCCACCCGCCATTGCCACTCGCGCGTGTAGATGCTCTGCAGGCGCGCATCCGCGGAAGGTGGAGTCGCGTGGCGGGCGCAGCCGCACAGCTGTGCGCCGGTGAGTGCCATGACGGCGGTCACCCGCAGTGCGCGTCTCGAAAAAGCCATGGGATCCTTTCGCAGCCCAACACCAAAGCATACTGGAATCGTTGCGCGCCGCCCTCGCCCCCGGTACAAGGACTCCCATGAGAACAGTACTCGCCATCAGTTGCGGCGCGAGCCTCGGGGCGCTGTTGCGCTGGTGGCTGGGGACGCGATTGAACGCGCACCTCCCGCAGATTCCGCCCGGCACGCTGGCGTCCAACCTCATCGGCGGCTATGTGGTGGGCATCGCCATCGCTTTCTTTGCGACCTACTCGGCGCTTGCCCCGGAGTGGCGCCTGTTCGTCATTACCGGGTTCTGCGGCGGCCTGACGACGTTTTCGACTTTTTCCGCCGAAATCGTGGACCTGCTGCAGCAGGGGCGGACGGGTTGGGCGCTGGGCGCGGCCGCGGCGCACCTCGCAGGCTCAGTGCTCATGACCTTCGCGGGTATCGGCACCGTGGCGCTGGCGCGGAGCTGATTTAATGCAGGGCTCGTTCCTCAGATTCTACGTACACGAGGGCCAGCGGCATCACGGCCGCCTGGTGTGGGAGTGGCTGCTCGAGCAAGCCAACGGCCTCGGCGTTGGCGGCGGCTCGGCGTTTCGCGCCATGGCCGGCTTCGGCCACCATCACGTGCTGCACGAGAGCCGTTTCTTCGAGCTCGCCGGCTCGCTCACGGTGGAAGTGGAGTTCATCGTGACCGACGCGCAGGCACAGCAGCTGCTGGAGCTGGTGCGAAGTGAGAAGATCCGCCTCTTCTATGCGAGCGTTCCGGCGCTTTTCGGGGTGCTCAACCCCGACGCCGCCGACCAGCCCGCGTTGGCGCAGCCGGACTAGCGTACGCAGCCGGGGCGCCGCGAGGATCCCTACTTGCGTTCGATGGTGTGCAGCGGCACCGCGGGCGAGGCGCGCGACACCTTGCGGTTGGCCTCGGGGGCGCTTAAGGGTTGACACTCCTTCAGGGAAGCAAGGCAGCGCGCCGCGAGCTCCTGGTACTCGCGGGTGCCGGTGGCTTTCCAGGTGATCTCCTCGGGCTTCAGCTCGCGCACGATGCGCGCCGGGACGCCGGTGACCAGCGTGCGCGGCGGCACGACGAAGCCCGCCGGCACGAAGCTCGCCGCGCCGACGATGGCCTCCTCCTCCACCACTGCCTCGTCCATGATGATCGCGCCGATGCCGATCAGGGCGCCGCGCCGGATGGTGCAGCCATGCAGCACCGCGCCATGGCCGATGTGGGCGTCCGCTTCCAGCAAGGTGGTGCGGGCCGGGAAGGTGTGCAGCACACATGAGTCCTGCACGTTGGAGCCGTCGCCGATGATGATGCGGCCGAAGTCGCCGCGCAGCGAAGCGCACGGGCCGATGTAACAGCGTGCGCCGACGATCACATCGCCGATGAGGACCGCCTGCGGGTGCACGAAGGCGCCGGCTGCGACTACCGGAATGAGTCCGTCAACAGAGTAGACCGCCACGCTGGTGCGCCGTCAGCCCGCGCGTCCCCGCGTCAGCACGGCGCGCGCGGCGGCGCGGAATTCCTCCGACTCCAGCCGCTCGCCGAAAACCTTCGCCTCCTCGTCAATCCGCGCCAGCACCTGCGCCGGGTCGCCGCGCAGCAGGCGGCGGGCGGCGAGCAGCGCTTCGGGCGGCTGCGCTGCGACGCTGCGCGCCAGTGCGCGCGCGGTACCGAGGAGCTCGGCATCCTCAACCACCCGGTTCACGAGTCCCAGCGTATGCGCGGTCGCCGCGTCAAACGGCTTGCCGAGCAGCAGCAGCTCTGCGGCACGCTGCTGACCCACGAGGCGCGGCAGCAACAGCGAGCTTGCGGCCTCGGGGACCAGTCCGAGCGCCACGAAGGGCATGGAAAACATCGTGGTGCGTGCCGCCACCACCAGGTCGCAGTGCAGCAGGAGCGTCGTCCCGATACCGACCGTCTGGCCGTGCACGGCCGCCAGGAGCGGCTTGCCGAAGGTGGCGAGCGCGCGCAGCAGCCGCAGTATGGGGTTGTCGCCGCTGAACTTCAGGCCGCCCAGAAAATCGTTGAGGTCGTTGCCGGCGGTGAAGCCGGCGCCCTCACCGCTGAAGAGCACCGCGCGCACCGTCGCGTCGGCCTGCGCCTGCGCGAGCGCCGCGCACAGCGCCTCGTACATCGAAAGCGTGATGGCGTTGCGCTTCTCGGGACGATTGAGGCGTATTTCACACACCCCGTCCGCGCTGGACACCAGGATCTGTGCGCTCATGGCGCGGGCTAGCGGGGCGGCGGCGCGGCGCTCAGCGCTGCGTGGGCGCGAAAGTCGACGTCACTGTCCGCCGCCAGCCACACCAGCGCCGCCCACGCGGCCACGTTCTGATCGAGCTGCTGCCGGTCAATCTTGTCGAGCGTGTCGTCAGGGGTGTGGTGGATGTCGAAGTAGCGCGTGCCGTCCTGCCGCAGGTCAAACGCCGGCACCCCCGCCTCCACCGACGGCCCGATGTCGGTCTCGCCCTCCGCCGGTTCGCGCGCCATCAGTACGCCGATGGGCGTGAGCACGCGTGCGACCGCGTGGGCGAAGTCGCTGTTCGCGACTGCCGCCGGCAGCGCCACGCGGTAGACGCGATCGGCGCCGAAATCACTCTCGCCGGCGATGACGTGGGTCGGCAGCTCCGCCTTGTGGTTGTCCGCGTAGGAATGCCCGCCGAAGGCACCATATGGCGCCACCGGCTGCGCGACTTCTTCGGAGCCGAACAGCACCACCCGTACCGTGCGCCGCGGCTTGTGCGGCAGGTCGCGAATGAGCTTCGCCGCCGCGACCATGATCGCCGTGCCGGTGCCATCATCAATCGCGCCGGTGCCCTGGTCCCAGCTGTCCAGATGACCGCCGATCAGCACGACCCCCGGGGTTTTGTCGCGGCCGCGAATGTCCGCCACCACGTTCTGCGAGTGCGCGTCCGGCACGTAGGAGGCGCCCGAAAACAGTTTCACACGCACCGCAAGGCCAAGAGCCGCGAGGCGCTCGAGCTGATCGGCATCCGGATTCGAGAGTGCGAAACTTGGCAGCGGCACCTTGCCGTCAACGTAGCGGGTGGTGCCGGTGTGGGCGATACGGTGATTGTCGGTGCCTACGGAACGCATCAGGTAGGCGCTGGCGCCGCGGCGCGCAGCCTCCGCCGGGCCATCGGCGCGTATCGGGAACGCCGGCCCGTAGCCTGCGCCGTCCTGCATGCGCACCATGCGGTACGAAACCATGGCGATCTTGCCCGCGAGCGAGCCGGGAGCGGCGGCCTTGAGCGCCTCGAAAGTCGGGAAGATCACCACGTCGCCTTCGAGCCCCGCGGCCGGCGTGGGCGGCGATTCCCCGAGCGCGGCCACCACCAGCGGCTGCACCGAGGGCGCAACCAGTTCCGCGTGTTCGCTTCCGCGCACCCAGGCGGTGATCGGGAACGTCTCAATATGCACGTTCTCGAAACCGAGCGCCTTCAGGCGCGCGGCGGCCCACTCCGCCGCCTGACGCTCGTTTGCGGAGCCCGCCGGGCGCGGCCCGAAACGGCTCGTGAGCTCACTCACCCAGCTGAAGGCGATATCGTGGCCCGCCATCGCCGCATCGCGCAGCTGCGCGGCGACTTCTTCGGCGGAGGGCGTGGCGGTCGCGGCCGCGGCAGTAAGCGCCGCGCCGGCGGCGAGCATGAGGAAACAGGCGGTCACGGACGGGTGGCGCACGGTGAGGCTTTCGGTTGAGGCTCAAGGAGCGCGCATTCTACGCAAGCGCTGCGGCGCACACCATGCGCGCGCTGAAGTTACCTGGGCAGCTGCGCTACCGGGAGCGGCTGGGCGAGGTGAAAGCCCTGCGCGAAGTCCACGCCGATGCGCTTGAGTTCCTCGAGCACTGCCTGGCTCTCGACGCATTCGGCCACCGTGGCAATCCCCAGAGCCCGGCCGACCTTGCTGATCGCCTCCACCATGCTGCGGTTGACCGGATCGTCGGTGACGTGGCTCACGAACTGCCCATCTATCTTGAGGAAGTCCACCGGCAGGGTCTTCAGGTACACGAAAGAGGAAACGCCGGTGCCGAAATCATCGAGCGCGAAGCTGCTGCCACGCGCCTTCAGCTCGCGCATGAGGAAGCGCGTATTGGCGAGACTCGTGACCGCGGCGGTCTCGGTGATCTCGAAGCACAGGGCGCGCGCGATCTCGCGCTCCGTAACGCTGTGCAGCATGAAATCGACGAACGATTGCTCGTTGAGTGAGGTGCCGGAGAGATTCACCGCGAGCCGCGGCAGCGCCACGCCGCGGTGCCAGCGCTCCGTCAGCAGCGCAATCGCCTGGCCGACGACCCAGCGGTCGATCACCGACATCACGTTGTAGCGTTCGGCCGCCGGTATGAACTCGCTCGGCAGCACCAGCTCACCGGAGTCATCGCGCAGCCGCACCGTGAGCTCATGAAACGCGCGCGCGGCTGGCGCGCCGAGCGAGACGATCGGCTGGAAAAACAGCTCCAGCCGCTGGTCCTCGACCGCCCGCGTGACCCGCGACACCCAGTGCATTTCGCGGTGGTGATGCGAAACGCCGTCGCTGCCGTAGACGTGGATGCGGTTGCGGCCGGCGTCCTTGGCGGCGTAGCAGGCGATGTCGGCGGCGCTCATGACGCTCGCGACGTTCTCGGTCTCGGCGCTGATCTGCACGATGCCGATGCTGGCGCCGACCGAGAGCGTATTGGCGCCCCACACGAAGCGAAAGTCGCGGATCCCCTGGCGCACCCCTTCGGCAATGCGCGCAGCCTGCTCGGGCGTACAGCCCTCGAGCAGTACGCCGAACTCATCACCCCCCAGGCGCGCGATCGTATCCGAGGTGCGCACCCGGGTCTGCAGCAGGCCGGTCACATCGCGCAGCAGCCGGTCACCGGCCTGGTGGCCGCAGGTGTCGTTGATGACCTTGAACTGGTCGAGGTCGATGTAGAGCAGCGCGTAGGTACCTTCCTCGCGCTGCGCCGCGAGCAGCGCTGCGTGCAGACGATTGTCGAACTCGCGGCGGTTGATAAGCCCGGTGAGCGCGTCGTGGCTCGCCTGCCAGGAAAGCGCGCGCTTCAGACGCCGCTCCCGCGTGACGTCATGGAAGACGACGACGGCGCCGATGATATGGCCCTGGCGGTCGCAGATCGGGGCGGCGGACTCCTGGATCGCCACCTCGGCGCCCGCGCGCGTGATCAGCACCGAGTGGTCGGCGGCGGTGCCGCTCTCGCCCCGCCCCAGCGCGCCGGCGAGGGAGTTGCCGATCGGCTCACCGGTCAGCTCGTCCACCAGCTTCAGCACCGCGGCGAGCGGCTGGCCGCGCGCCTCGGCGAAACTCCACGCGGTCAGCGTTTCACCGACCGGATTGATGTATTCGATGCGCCCTTGCGCGTCGGTCGTGATCACCGCGTCGCCGATGGACTGCAGCGTCACCTGCGCGCGTTCCTTCTCCGCGAACACCGCCTGCTCGGCGCGCTTGCGTTCGGTGATGTCGGTGATGGTGCCTTCGTAGCCGGTGATGGCGCCGCTGCTGTCGCGCATGGGCCGCGCGTTCTCGAGAATCACCACCTGCTGCCCGTCACGACGGCGCATGAGGAACTCCGCGTCGCGGATCTCCCCTTCCGCCTCGATCCGGCGGCTGAACTCGGCGCGGTCGGCCGGGTTCCAGTAGAGCGCCTCGGCGCTCGGCAGCGCGTACAGCTCCGCGGCGCTCTTGTAGCCCAGCATCGACACGAACGCCGGGTTGACCGACAGCAGCCGGCCGCTGCGGCCGCTCTGGTACACCCCTTCCGCGATGCTCTCGAACAGGCCGCGGAATTTCGCCTCGCTGCCGCGCAGCGCTTCTTCCGCGAGGCGCCTGCCGATGGCGATACCCGCAAGTTGAGCCGCGCGCGACATGATCTGCGACTCCTGCGGCGTCGGCAGGCCCGGTTCCGGGCGATACACCCCGAGCGCGCCGAGCAGATTCCCGCCGGGTGCCTTGATGGGCGTCGACCAGGCCGCCTGCAGGCCCGCCGCGAGCGCGACGTCCCGCCGTTCGAGCCACAGCGGATCCTGGCTGACGTCCGCGACCAGCACCTGGTATCCGGTATGCGCGGCCGCGGCTGAACCTGCCAGGGCGGCGCGCACGTTGTCGGCGAGCCGCGGTGCCACCAGGTGACTGAAGCTCTGATCGCCCTCGGCGAGCACGCTCACCGAGCACACCGTGCCGACGCCGACCGATTCGACGAGGCGCGTGATCGCCGCCAGCACCTGCGGCAGCGGCACGTTGCCGGTGATCTGTTCGAACACCTCGCGCTCGGCGGCGGCCATGCGTTCACTGCGCTTGCGCCCGGAGATATCGGCGATGCTGCCGCGCACCAGCTGGCGGCTGCTGCTGGGAATGCGCACCAGGCGCACCTCGCAGACGATTTCCCGGCCGGCGCCATCGCGGTGCGACCATTCGAAAACCTGCGCCTCCCCGGCAAGCGCCTGCTCTACGTACTTGCGGGCGCGCTGCTCCGAGGGCTCCCCGTCAGGTTGCAGCGGCGGGCTCAGGTCAACCGGACCCACCGCGAGCAACTGCTCGCGATCGAGCCCAAAGAGCTTCTGCGCGTTCTCGTTGGCATCCACAAAGCGCCCGGTGTGCACGTCGAGCACCACGATCGCCTCCGGCGCGTGGTCGACGAGCAGGCGGTAGCGCGCCTCGCTCTCGCGCATCGCCTGCTCGGATTCGCGCCGCTCGGTCACGTCGCGCAGGCACAGCACGAACATCTCGCGCCGCGAGGTCGGCGCCTTGCTCACGGCGATTTCCGCCGCGAAGCTCTCGCCGGTCTTGCGTCGCGCCCATTGCTCACTGGCGGCCAGATCGAGTGCGGTGTCACCGAGCGTCTCGGCCAGGCGCTGCAGCGCCTGCGGAATCGTCTCGCCGTCGACCGCGAGCTGTGGAATGAGCACGTCAATGCGGCGGCCAATCACTTCGGCCGCGTCGTAACCGAAGACCCGCTCGCCGGTGGGATTGAAGGTGCGGATGACGCCGTCCACGTCGAGTGCCAGCACCACGTCCTTGATGTGATCGAGAATGACCTGCAGGTGCTCGGAGCTTTGGGCGCGCGCCTCCAGGGCGAGCGAGCGCGCCTCATCCGCCATCAGGCGCATGGACTCGACGATGCCGCGTCGCTCACGGTCGATGGTCTGATAGTGCGTGTTGATCAGGTTCAGCAGCATCCCGACTTCCGGGGTCGCGCTGCCGGTTCGCAGCTGCAGCTCACGCAGTTGCGCGCGCAGCTGCGGGTGCAGATCGGAGTCGTCCGCGCCGCGCGGGCGCGCGTCCGCCCTGACGAGGGTGGTCGTCGCACCGGTGGCCGTATCGGGTACGGCGCCCGTCTTCAGGATCCGCGGATTTGACATAACACGGGGAAGCAAGCCCAACAACGATCATACGAGTCGCAGGCGGGCTTCCCCGTGAAGCCCCTCCCGGTTCTGTTGAACGGGGCCTGGAGTCTATTGCGCCCCGGTTGCCGGATGCGCCGCGCCCGCCTCGCCGGCGGGGCCCGAGACCGCTGGGGTGAGTGCCCCCGAAAAGCCTGCACCGGCTATCACGGGCATCGAGTAGGTCTCGGTCGTGCTGCGGCCGGCGGCATCCACCGCCAGGATGGCGGTCAGGGTGAAAATTCCGTCACGCCTGGGTAGGACCTTGACGCTGTAATGGATCGGGGTGCCTTCCGCAGGCTTCTCGGCAACCGGTATGTTCTGCCCGCTCACCACTTCCAGTCCGTCATCGGCGCTGAACTTGCCCGAGATCCGTTCCACATTCCCCAGCAGCGGCACGATAACCACGTCCACGTCTAGGGGCTGCGCCACGTCCGGGTGCCCCAGCAGCTCAAACTTCACTTGCACCGAAGAGGGGCCGGCTCCCGGGGGGGCTACCGCAGCCACCATTCCCAGGCCGCTGACTGCCTGCATCGCCTCCTTGTGCGCCTGGCTCGCGGCGGCCGCGGCCGCGCCCGGTTCCTGGTGCGAGCCACAGGCGCTTAAGGCGGTGCCGAGGCTGAAAGCTGCGAGGTTAACAATGAGGTTTCGCATGGGCTAACAATAGCGCGTCCGCACACCGGCGCGCACGTGCGCGACTCGGCACTTTCAGCTACCTGCCGCGCAACAGCGGCGGATCGGCGATGGTCTCGATCTGCTCGGCGAGATCCTGCAGGTACCCCTCCCAGTAGCGCGCCTCGCCGAACCAGGGAAAGGCGCGCGGGAAGGCCGGGTCGCGCCAGCGGTGCGACACCCAGGCGGCGTGATGCAACATGCGCAGTCCGCGCAGCGGTTCGACGAGCTGCAGCTCCGTGAAGTCCAGGGTCGCGAACTGCTGATAGCCCTCGAGCAGGTCCGCCCACTGCCGCTGCTGCTCGGCGGGGGAACCGGAGATCAACATCCACAGGTCCTGCATGCGCACCCCCATGGCGCAGTCATCCAGATCCACGAACACCGGGCCGTGCTCGTTCCATAAGAGATTGCCGAGGTGGCAGTCGCCGTGGATGCGGATCGCGCGCACCCCGGCAGTGGCGGCGAACACCGTGCTCACGCACTCGAGCAGCGCGCCGCTGACCGTTGCGTAGCGCTCGCGCAATCCATCCGGCAGCAACGCGCTCCGGAGCACCTGGGCGCGCGCCTGCCAGCCGAGTCGCTCCACGTCAATCCGCGGCCGGACGCTGAAGGCGCGAGTGGCGCCGATCTCGTGCAGCCGCGCGAGCGAGCGCCCGAGGATCTGGCGTGCCTCGGGGGCGTCGAGCTCCGGCGCGTGCCCGCGCATCCACGGGAAGGCGGCGAAGCGGAAATCCCGGTAGCGGCACAGCGTCTGCCCGCCGAGCAATAGCGGCGCGGCGACGGGCAACTCCGCGGCGGCGAGTTCCTGCGTGAACGTGTGCTCTTCAACAATCTGCGCATCGCTCCAGCGGCCCGGGCGATAGAACTTCAGCACCACGAGCCCCGGACCCGCGCCGAGCTGGTAGACGCGGTTCTCGTAGCTGTTGAGCGCGAACAGCCGGCCGTCCGGATCCAGGCCCGCGGCGGCCGCGGCGTCGAGCACCACCTCCGGCGCGAGTCCGGAGAAAGGTTGCGGCCCGTCAGCGCCCGTTTTGTTTATCATCTCCGCCATGAGTCTGCCGAGCATATTAGTCACCGGCGGCGCCGGCTACATCGGCAGCCACGTGGTGCTGCAGCTGCGCGCGCGCGGCGAGCGCGTCGTGGTGCTCGATGACCTGTCGCGCGGCTTTCGCCAGGCGGTGATCGATGCGCCACTCGTGGTGGGCAAGGTGGGGGATCGCGAGGGGGTCATAAGCCTGCTGCGCACCCACGCCGTCGACACGGTGATGCACTTCGCCGCCTTCACCATCGTGCCGGAGTCCGTCAGTGAGCCGCTGAAGTACTACGGCAACAACACCTGCTCGACCCGCACGCTGCTCGAGTGCTGCGGCGTCGCCGGGGTGCGGCATTTCGTGTTCTCCTCCACCGCCGCGGTGTATGGCACGCCGGCCGGCGGGGTCGCCGCCGAAGACACGCCCACCGCCCCGATCAATCCCTACGGCACCTCCAAGCTCATGAGCGAATGGATGCTGCGCGACCTCGCCAGCGCCTCTAAGCTTACGTACGTGGCGCTGCGCTACTTCAACGTCGCCGGCTCCGACCCGCAGTGCCGTATCGGCCAGGCGAGCCCCAACGCGACCCTGCTCGTGAAGGTCGCCTGCGAGGCGGCGGTCGGCAAGCGCCCGGAGGTCCTGATCTACGGCAGCGACTACGCCACGCCCGACGGCACGGGTGTGCGCGACTATATCCACGTTGAAGATCTCGCCACCGCGCATGTCGATGCGCTGCAGTACCTGCGCGGCGGCGGCGCATCGACCACGCTGAACGTCGGCTACGGCCATGGCTACAGCGTGCGCCAGGTGCTCGCGAGCGTGGAGCGGGTGTCCGGCAAGCGCCTGAGCGTACGCGAGCAGCCGCGTCGCGCCGGCGACCCCGCAGCGCTCGTCGCCCGTGCCGAGCGCATCCGCGCCGAGCTGGGCTGGCGGCCGCGGCACGACGACCTCGACGCCATCGTGCGCACCTCGTTTGCCTGGGAGCAGCGGCTGCTGTCCGATCCGTGGCAGTGAGCTAAGCGCAGATTGCGTAGAATGCGTCCTCATGCAGTGGGGGCGACCCAAGTCCTTGAGTGGTTTGATGCTCGTCGGCCTGGCGTTGATCGCCGTGCCGCTGCTCGCCGCCATTTTGACCGCCGTCCTGCAGATCCGGGAACTGGCGGACACCGGCCAGAAGATCGTCATCCAGGGCGTCACCGGTGCGCGCGCCAGCCAGGCGCTGTTCGGGCAGATCGCCTCGCTCGAGCGCACCGCCCGGCTCCATGAGGTGCTGAACGACCCGAAGCTCCTTGACCTGTACCGCACGCAGGACGAGCGCCTCACCAACACCCGCGACCAGCTGCGCCAGCAGGCCGCGACCGACACGCAGCAGACCCTCGGGCAGCTCGGGGATCTGCAACGCAGCATCCGCGTCACCGTGATGAGTGCACCCGCGCAGAGTACGGCGGGTACGGCCTCGGATCTCTCGGCACGCTTCGCGCAGCTCTCGAGCCTCGTGGAACGGGTCGCCGAGCAGAGCAACGCCCAGGTCGACGCCGAGGTCGCCGCGCTCGAGCAGCAGACCCAGCGCACCCGCAAGGAGCTGCTGTGGTGGGCCGCGGCGCTCCTGCCGCTCGCCCTGATCGCGGTATTCGTCCTCACCATCGGGGTCGGCCGGCCGCTGCGCCAGCTCGATCGGGCGATCAGCGAGCTCGGCGAAGGCACCTTCACCAATCCGATCGCGGTGCGCGGCCCGCACGACCTCGAGCGCCTCGGCGGGCAGCTCGAGTGGCTGCGCCAGCGACTGCTGGAGCTCGCGCACGAACGCAACCGCTTCCTGCGTCACATGTCACACGAACTGAAGACACCGCTCGCGAACATCAGAGAGGGCACGGAGCTGCTGATGGATGGTGCGGTTGG
>Ga0210384_10001251_pt1 | contig 35282 bp, 28 predicted proteins | sample IncBWH2MmetaG_FD_160574 | JGI IMG/M metagenome (GOLD analysis project Ga0210384, IMG submission 160574) | Forest soil microbial communities from Barre Woods Harvard Forest LTER site, Petersham, Massachusetts, United States - Inc-BW-H-2-M | ecosystem: Environmental > Terrestrial > Soil >...
CGGCTCGGAGCAACCTCGCGATCTCACTGTACAGGGACGCGAACTTAAGGGCATCCATCTTGCGATGGAATTTTTGCCGCAACAAAACCGGCGCTGCGCGGGGGATTCCGTCGATCCGGAAATGGAAATCCTTGCAACCGGCAAGCGTGTAGTGATTATTGGTGGTGGCGATACTGGAGCGGATTGCCTGGGTACGAGCCACCGGCAAAAGCCGCTGTCTGTACATCAGTTCGAAATTATGCCGATGCCACCGCTGGAACGGTCTCCGCAAACACCGTGGCCTCTGTGGCCGATGCAGTTGCGCGTTGAAGGCGCCCACGAAGAGGGTGGGGTGCGGGAATGGGCTGTGGCTACGGTGAAGTTCACTGGAGACGCCGCGGGCCGGGTGACGCAGCTTCATGGCGTGCGAGTAGGTCCGCCGCCAAAGTTCGAACCAGTGACCGGCAGCGAATTTACTTTGGATGTGGATTTGGTATTGATTGCAATGGGATTTTCGGGTCCTGTTCGCAATGGGATGATCGAGCAATTAGGCATTGCGCTCGATGCGCGTGGAAACGTGGCAGCGGACGAAAATTACATGTGCTCCGTGCCAGGAGTTTTTGCAGCGGGTGACATGCGCCGCGGACAATCGCTTGTGGTATGGGCGATTTCTGAAGGCCGCAAAGCCGCCGAGGGCGTGCACCGTTACTTGCAGGCCTCCACGAATGAGAAATTGGCTGCTCCCGTAGGGGGACAATTGCGGCCCATAAATCAGTCCGTGGCCTGATGGCATCGCTAGAGTGCAAGTCAATTCCCTCTCCGTGTGTTCCTTACAAAAGCCCAGCCGTTCGCGTCAGGTAAGATGGCAAAGTCTGGTTTAATCGTGACAAAAATCGAATGGTGACGATTTCCGATATCCGAGCCGCCGCAGAGCGCATTCGCGAGTCCATTTATCTTTCGCCGTGCGCTCGTTCCGAGACATTTTCTGCGCTAACCGGAAACGAAACTTACTTAAAGCTAGACAATCAGCAGCGTACGGGCGCGTTCAAAGAACGGGGGGCGTTGAATAAACTGCTGACTCTTACCGAAGCGGAGCGGGCGCGCGGCGTGATCACAGCTTCGGCGGGCAACCACGCGCAGGGTCTGGCGTATCACGCCGGGCGGCACGGCATTCGGGCGCAAATTTGCATGCCGCTGACCACGCCCTTGACCAAGGTGTCTGCCACGCGAGGCTACGGAGCTGACGTGGTTCTGTTTGGCGCGAACTATGACGAAGCCTGCGAGGAAGCCCTGCGGATCAGTCAGCTTGAAGGGTTCACGTTCGTTCATGCTTTCGACGATGACGCGGTCATCGCCGGGCAGGGCACGCTCGGTTTGGAGATTTTGCAACAGCAACCGGAGATTGAAGCGGTCGTCGCTCCAATTGGTGGCGGCGGATTGATCGGCGGCATGGCCTGCGCCATCAAGGAGACGAATCCCAAGGTTCACGTCTTCGGCGTTCAACCGGCGCGGCTGCCTTCGATGAAGGTTGCCCTCGCGGAAGGCAAGCCCGTCACGCTCAGTCCGGCGGCTACGATTGCCGATGGCATTGCGGTGCGGCGCGCGGGCGAGCGCACCCTGCCGCTCGTTCAGAAGTACGTCGATGACATTGTGACCGTAGATGAAGAAGAGATTGCCAATGCCATTCTTCTATTATTGGAACGTGAAAAAACCTTGGCCGAAGGCGCCGGCGCCGCGGCAATCGCCGCGTTGCTCAACCACAAGCTCCCGCTAACCGGGAAGAAGGTCGCGGCGCTGGTCTGCGGCGGAAATATCGACGTAACGCTGCTATCCCGCATCATCGAGCGTGGCTTGGTGAAGGACGGGCGATTGGTGAGGCTAAGGGTGCATCTCCCTGACTATCCCGGCGCCCTCAACAAATTGACGGGAATACTGGCGCAGCATCGCGCGAATATTGTCGAAACGAGCTATGACCGGGCCTACTACGGAGTGAATCTTGGAGACACGGCGATCGATATCACGATGGAGACGCGCGGCCCGGATCACATTGCGGAACTTCTCTCAGCTCTCAGTGCTGGTGGCTATTCGCACGAACGAGTACTGTGAAAACCGACGATTCCTCATCTCCTCATCGTCCTAACTTCACGGTTTCTGAACGAGCAAGTAGAGCACCGTGGTCGTCGACCACATAGACATCAGCGACTGCATTCCCACTCGTGCGTAGCGAGTCGGCTGCCACGGGGAACGTGATCAGGGTGACGTCCGACGTGCAGCCGGTAAGCTGCCGCCACTCGGACGCTGGCTCCCTTTCAGCTAGCGCCGTGTGGGCCGCGATTTGCACCTGCAGTATCACCTCCACTGCCCCGCTCAGATTGCTGCACCGCAGCGGAATGCGAATCTCCACATCACTATCGCTGTGTTTTTTCGCGCTGAGCTCTCCCGCCGACACCAACACCGGCGGATTGCCGCCCGGAGAGGCATAGGCCTCGGGCCAAAGCCGCTCATACTCGTGTCCGGCGGCGAAGTAGGCTTTGCGAAGTGTCTCTTCGCGAGAAGCCCATTGGGGATGGAGGGGGTCATTGGTCGGCCGAACCTTTTCCGCAGCATGGGCGCGAAGCAAGTGATGGAGCGAAAACATGAAATCCGGATGGTATCCAGCGCGTGCCATCAGCATGAGCCCGTAAGCGTCGGCATCAGTCTCCATTGATTGCGAGAATTGCGACGTCATGTGAGCCACACTTGCGGGATCCGTCCATGTACCGGAAGTGAAAGCATTTCCAGGCCCCACGACCGAAACGCCTTCGTTCCGGATGGACTTCTCGTAGAGATAGCGGCGCGCCCAGTCACGACGTAGAATGTGCGCGACTTCGTGCGAGAGAGCTGCGGCCCAGAGTCCGGGTTGCGCGCCGAGGAGCTGCACCAGCGTGCGGTCGACATACACTGTGCCGTCGGGCGAGGAAAAGGCATTGAGATCTCCCACTACCGTAGTGATGCGTAATTCCCACGAGAAGGATGCGGGGTTGTCTCCAGGAGCGGCTTGCTGGGCAAGTCTCTGTAAAACCTGCGTTCCAAGTTTGTCAATTCCTGCGGGCTCTTCACTTTCGCGGATGAGTGCGGGACGAAGCCGCGCCGCAACCTGACGGTCGAGCTTGAAGTTGGCGGGAACATCCACTGGGGCAAACAGTTGGGCGCTGGCTGGGACTATAAGGAGTAAGCAGAGGAGCGCAAAGGTAAGACGGAGAAGCGGATTTGCTGTGGAAACCATGGGCCACCTCCTTTGGAAGCGTCCTCAATTATCGCGATTGTAACACTGTGTTAACAATTTGTTCGCTTTATTGTCGCTGGCACTACCAGGAATTTCTGGAATTCAGTCGTTCCGTTGGCGAAGATAGGACGCGAGCGCATCCTGCCAAGTTGGGAGTTCGATTCCGCACTCACGAATGCTGCGGTCGGAAAGAACGGAATACGCAGGCCGCTTTGCGGGGCGGGAAAACTCCGCTGTGCTGACCGCTAGCACGCTGGTCTGCGGGCTTTTTACGGCCAGAATGGCGTTGGCAAATTCGAACCAGGAGCAACTCCCGCGATTGGTCGCATGCACGATTCCAGAAGTCTGGCTGCGAGTCAGCTCAGCGATGGCGCGAGCCAGATCGACGGTGTAAGTCGGGCATCCATGCTGGTCATTTACCACGCGAAGTTCGGGCTGAGTTTTTGCCAGCCGCAGCATAGTGTCCGGGAAGCACTTTCCGCCGATGCCGTATAGCCACGAGGTGCGGACGATACAGCAATCCGAAGTGATCTCCAGCAGGCGGCATTCCGCCTCTGCTTTCGAGCGACCGTAGACGTTGATGGGATTACGCGGGTCATCCGTTTCGTAGGGCGTGCGCTTTTCTCCATCAAAAACGTAGTCGCTGCTAATGAAAATAAGGCGCGATCCAGACTTTGCCGCCGCCCGCGCTACGTGTATAGCGCCATCGCGGTTGATCGCGAACGCTCGTTCTGGATTGGTTTCACAGCCGTCCACATCGGTGTAGGCAGCAGAAAGAATAATCCAATCCGCGCGGGCTCCTTGTACCACCCGCAGAATTTGGTGTTCCTCGCGCAGGTCGGCATCCCGAGATCCGAGCCCTGTCACCTCGTGACCAGCAAAGGCTGGCGCCAAGTCCTTGCCCAGCATCCCGGTGGCACCGAAAATCAGGATACGCATATCACTCGAATACTTCAGCGTCGCGAAGTGTGCGGCCTTGTTGGTCTTTCGGCGAGAGAATCGGCGGCCCGTCGAGTTGCCAGTCGATCTTGAGGTCGGGATCGTCCCAGGCCAGCGTGCGCTCGTCGGGAAGAGAGTAAAAGTCGGTGGTCTTGTACATCACGTGTGCCGTTTCTGAAACCACACGAAAGCCGTGAGCGAAACCGGCCGGAATCCACGCCATACGATTGTTTTCGCCGGACAGCGAAAACGTTTCCGCGTGCCCGAAAGTAAGGGAGCTACGCCGGAGATCCACCGCGGCGTCCAAGATCGTACCTGCGATTGCGCGGATGAGCTTGCCTTGCGGTTGCCGTATTTGATAATGCAGGCCGCGAAGAGTGTTGCGTATGGAAAAAGAATGATTGTCCTGAACGAATTCCTCATGAATGCCAAGGTCGGCGAATTTCCGCCGATTGTAGCTCTCCAGGAAAAAACCTCGGTCATCGCCAAAGACCTGCGGCTCAAGCAGTAAAACTCCAGCGAGAGATGTGGCGAGGACTTTCATGCGGTGATCAGAATACCCGCTCGTTGAGCAACTGCAGAAGGTATTCGCCATAGCCGTTCTTGATGCTGGATCCCAGCTTTTCCAGTTGCGGCGCGGAGATGTAGCCGTAGCGGTAGGCGATCTCCTCCGGACAGGAGACTTTGAGTCCCTGGCGGCGTTCGATGGTCTGGATAAACATCGACGCTTCCAGCATGGAATCGTGTGTTCCAGTATCGAGCCAAGCCATGCCGCGGCCCATCACTTGAACCTTCAGTTGTCCGCGCTCAAGGTAGGAGCGGTTGACGTCGGTGATTTCCAGCTCACCACGCGCTGAGGGCCTCAAAGACTTGGCAATATCCACGACCTGCGCGTCGTAAAAATACACTCCTGTGACGGCGTAGCGCGATTTCGGCTTGGCGGGTTTTTCTTCCAGGCTAATAGCACGCCCAGAGGCATCGAACTCAACCACGCCGTAGCGTTCTGGATCGTGAACAGGACAGACGAAAACACACGCGCCTTGCGCGGACTGCGTCGCCGCAAGTAGATACTTTGGCAGATCGTGGCCGTAGAAAATGTTGTCGCCCAAAACCAAACAGCTGGGCAATCCAGCAAGGAATTTTTCGCCCACGAGAAAGGCTTGCGCGATTCCGCCCGGTTGGTCCTGGACCGCATATTGCAAGCGCAAACCAAACTGGCTTCCGTCACCGAGTAATTGCTCAAAACGAGGTGTGTCCTGCGGCGTCGAAATCAGAAGAATGTCACGAATGCCCGCCAGCATCAGCACCGAGAGGGGATAGTAAATAAGTGGCTTGTCGTAAACAGGCAGGAGACTCTTGCAAACAGCATGGGTGACAGGGTAAAGGCGCGTGCCTGATCCGCCAGCTAGCAGAATGCCTTTGTAGGAACAGCTCTGTGTTTGCGTCATCGTGTCGGCATCTCAGGTCGAGGCTTGGTTCTCGCTGAAGCGATGCTGCAAGTCAGAGTACGTACTGTTTCGAAATCCACTCTCGATAAGCTCCAGTTGTAATGTTTCTCACCCAGCCCTCATGGTCAAGATACCATTGCACGGTCTTGCGAAGTCCGCTGGCAAAGTTTTCCCTGGGGCGCCAGCCCAGTTCGCGTTCGATCTTGCGGGCGTCTATCGCGTAGCGGCGGTCATGGCCTGGCCTATCTTGAACGAAGCGAATCAGTCCGCGATGCGGGACTATAGGATCGTTGGGACACAGCTCGTCGAGCACCGAGCAGAGTGTTTCGACCACATCGAGATTCTTCTGCTCGCTGCACCCGCCAATGTTATACGTCTCCCCCACGCGTCCACGGGCGAGGACTGCGCGGACCGCTGCGCAATGGTCATCGACAAACAGCCAGTCGCGCACATTCTGCCCGTCCCCGTAGACCGGCAGCGGTTTCCCGACGCGGGCATTGAGAATCATAAGGGGAATCAGCTTTTCGGGAAACTGGCGCGGCCCGTAATTATTGGAACAGTTCGTGGTGAGCGTGGGCAGGGCATAGGTGTGGTGGTAAGCCCGGACGAGATGATCGGCTCCTGCCTTTGACGCGGCGTATGGGCTGTTGGGCGCGTATGCTGTCGTCTCGCTGAATGCGGGATCTTGTTGGCCCAGCGAGCCGTACACTTCGTCTGTGGAAACGTGCAGAAAGCGAAAGCTCTCGCGGTCCGAGCCAGTAAGGGTAGCCCCGTATGCGCGGGCTATTTCGAGCAGTGTGAACGTCCCCGTAATGTTGGTGTGAATAAACTCATCGGGGCCGTGAATCGAACGGTCGACATGACTCTCGGCGGCGAAGTGAACCAGAGCCCGCGGCTCATGTTCTGCGAAGAGCCGTTGAACCAGATCGCGGTCACAAATGTCACCATGTACGAACTGGTACTTGGGGCTATCCGCAACAGAGGCCAGATTCTCAGGGTTACCGGCATACGTTAGCCTGTCGAGATTGATGACGGCTACTGCCTCCCGCTCGAGCCATTGCAGGATAAAGTTCGACCCAATGAATCCAGCGCCACCGGTAACGATGATCTTATTTTGCATGAAGGGTGCGTAGCGCGAAACCGCGAATCGCCATGCGGTTGCGGCACCCAACATCAGAGCATCTTTTGTGCTTACGCACAAGGGCGGGGCAAGTTCTGACCTTGGCGCTTGCAGTGAGCTGTCCTAAGCCGAAATCGACGTGAGAGATCTCCATTCGATTCAGAAAATTTTACCTGGCCGGAATCGGTGGCGGGACAATCTGGTTGTCGTCAATTCGGGCGGTGGAAGCTCCCTGAAGCACGATTGCCTGAAGTTTTTGCCCCACTCCGTTGGCGGTCAGACGGTTGCGGGAAGCCCAGTTTTCCGAGTGCGCCCCTGCGTCCTTGATCAGAATGCCAGAACCATAGGCAGAATTAACCACGTTATCTTCGACTCCCGACTTCTGCACAAATAACAGCGCGATCCCGGCGGAAAGTTCACCTCCTTGTCCTCCACGCAAGCAACGGTTTCCCTCAACATGAACGTTGTAGGTGGAATCCGGAGCGTCCACGCTGTGAACGACGATGTTGTATTCGCGGTCGAGATCGGCGTCATTGTTGCGAATGACGATGTCGTGGCTGTCCTTCACATCAATCGTATTTTCGCCGTTCCCGCCACCCTGGTTGAGGGCAATCTCGCCATACGCAGAGTGCCAAATGGTGATCGCATCTTCTCCCGAAGGTCCAAAGGTGTTTTCGTCGATCCGGAAATGCTGGACACCGCCAACCAGATAAACGCCCCAGTGGTTTAAGCCCCGTGGGTAGGGAATGAAGTGGTTTCCAAGAACATGAAGTTCAGAAATAGTGCCCGTCCGTACGTTGGCATAGACTCCAGCAGATGCTTGGCGGGGTGGTACTGGTGCGACTTCGGTCTGGACCAGGCAATTCTGCATCGTGATGTCCCGCACCGAAGCGGACCAAGCATAGACGCGCAAGCCTTCCAACACATGACGCAGTTCTAAGCCGTCATAAACAATGTGGCTCCGTTCGTTGTTATCGATGGCGACATCACGAGTTGGTGTTTTTTTGCTGGAAGTTCTGGATATGGGGCCGTTGTGGTCTCCGCTGCCATCGCCGTTGCCATCAAGGATGGGGCGTGGGCCGTTGCCGTAGCTGGTGAAGACAATGGGCTGGTCTTGTGCGCCGGAAACCGGCGGGCGGAGTTCTTCGCGCCACGTCTCGCCCACATGCAGGAGGACCCTGTCTCCCGGCTGCAAATCAGCGTGGTTGACGCGGGCCAGCGACTTCCACGGAGCTTCAGGAGAAATTCCGCTATTGGTGTCGTTTCCGCTCTGCCAACTTACGTAGTAATCGGCGGCAAGGATTCGGTTCCCGCCGCCAAGAAGCAGGCTCAGAAAGAAGGAGGCAAAGATGAACCGCACGTATCGATGCTGTGTCATCTAGGCGACATCTCGTTTCTGCTCGCGTACGGGAAAGTTCCCCGCTCGCAATCTGCGGGAGGATGTGGACAAGGCAGGTTGAGCCAACACATCGAGGTAAATGCGCTCAAGTTCCCGTGCAACCTGGGGCCACAAGTGCGATTCCTGAATGCGGCGTTGCCCGACGGCTCCCGAGCGCTTCCGCATCTCCGAGTCCGACAGCAGCAACTCCAGCATGCGGGCCAACTCGGCTTGGTTACCCTGCGGGAAGGTGAATCCGATGTCATCCACGACTTCGCGATTCTCTGGCACGTCGCTGGTCAGCACACAAACCCCCGCGCCCATGGCATCGAGCAACGCCAGCGACAAGCCTTCCAAGTCTGAGGGCAGCACAAACACGGCGGCGTTGGTGAGGAGTTCCCGCAAGGCGTCGCCGGATACCCAGTCGAGGATTCGGACCCGGTCACTAGCCTGCTGGCGCAACTGGGTGACATAAGCATCGGTATAGCTCGATCCCCCAGCTAGCACGAGCTTCGCATCTGTCGAGATGCTCTCGAAAGCTCGTATTAGTAGATCGCAGTTTTTTTCGGGAGAGAATCTTCCCATAAACAGAACGTAGTTATCCTGCTGGAGTCCCCAGTTTGCCAGGTGAGGTCCATGCGTGCGCGAGTGCAACGCGGTTCCATTAGGAATGTATGTTGTTTCCACACCATGGACGCGCCGAAAATATTGTCGCAACGTCTGGGAGACCACAACCGTCTGGTCAGGTAGCGCCGCAGCAGCCCACTCGCCCACCCGTAAAACTGCAGAGGCGATCCGGCCCCACTTCTTCCTTCGCCAGTCGAGGCCCTGCACAGTGACGACAGTGCGTGCGCCAAAGAGGCGCGGGATATAGGAGAATAGCGCCGGTCCAAGAGTGTGGTAATGCACGACGTCATATTTTTCTTGGCATGCGTGGAGTGTACTGAGGAACGTATGCAGCAGTGTGTCCAGGTGTTTGGTACGAAGCGTGGGCAGCCGCACCAGGCGCATGTTCCGGTAATGAGATTGCTCGGGAGTGAAGTAACTACGGCAGTATAGGGTGACGTCGTGTCCCAGATCGGCGAGACGGCTGCCAGCTTCTTCGTAATAGGTTTCGATGCCGCTGTAACGGGAGATCACTCCGCGCCCGCCGATAAAGGCAACACGCAACCGAGGCGGCGGTGGGGTGGTTCGAGCAGCCAGCTTCGTTTTCACTGGCGCCAGTTTTTTGTAGATTTGCAGCATTGCCTCGTAGTGCAGCTTGGGCGAGTGGTGTTGTCGAACCATTTCGAGCCCTGCCTCGCCCATTGCTTTCGCCAGCACAGGGCGTGCGTGAAGAAAGGAAATCGCCGCGGCCAACTCATCGACATTCCCAACCCGGTAGAGAACACCGGTCTCGCCTTTGTGGACAAGCTCGCGACGGGAGCCAAGGTCAGTTGCGATGACCGCCCTCCCTTGAGCGTAGGATTCCAGGATTGTTTTGCCCAAAGTTTCGTAGGCGTGCGACGGGAGTACGGTGAAGCAGGAGTCCGCGATCAGCCGGTCAAGCCGCTTGCCCTTTACGTGACCGAGGAACTCGACATTCCGCAAATCCATCTGGCGGGCTTGCACTTCGAGTTCAACGCGCTGGGGTCCGTCTCCAGCAATGAGCAGGCGGATGTTGGGAAGCACGCGCATTGCTTGCAATAAATCCACAACGCCCTTTTCAGAGGAAAGACGCCCGAAATAGAGCACGGGCGCATCCGCGGCGGGGGCAGGAGGAGGATCTGTCGGAATGCGCTGAAAGTGAGGCAAAACTGCCACCTTTTCCGAATCCCAGCCGTTCTCCACCATCTTGTCGCGAACAAATTTCGTGGGAGCGAGAAGCAAGTCCACGCAGGTTGAGTAGGTCTTGAGCCACTTGTGGACGTAGGCTTCAGTAGCGAGTACGGCGGCGGAAGCGCGCCCGCCGGAATAGCATCCCTCAGAGATGGCGTTCCAGAATTGACCCTTGGCGCAGCGTTCGCAGGCTTCCCCGTGCGAAACCATGTTGTAGGTTGGGCACAGCATCTTGAAGTCGTTGACGTGGTAAATCACGGGCACGCCCTGTTGCCGCAACTCCCAAAGAATAGACGGTGAAAGATGGTGATAGATGTTGCGGACGTGGGCGAGTTGTGGACGAAAGTCTCGGATCAAGCGGCGAATCCGGGCGCGGGCGTCGGGGCTATAAATCGCGTGCATCGCCAGACGCAGTCGTTTGAGCGGGTTGCGTGCCGGGCGTTTGAAGTCAATGGCTGGGACAGCATAGTCATCGTACGGCGTCGGTTCGCCCCGCTCGTCAGCCATGGAGAACAGTGCCGTTTCGTGCCCCTCCTGGCGCACCAGCCGCATCAAGTCGAGGAGGTAGACCTCGGTCCCAGAAAATTCAAAGTTGTACTTGTTGCAATAGAGAATCCGCATGAACGCTTTCTTGTTCCCCTAGGATTTGTTTTAGAAACACGTCGCCGAACTGATGGAGGTTGGTTTCGAGGTTGAAAGAAGCATGCACGTGCTTACGGGCAGCTTCGCAAATTGGAGCCAGAGCCGAATTAGTGCGCCGAATCCGTTCCACATGATCAACGAAATCGGTGATGGACCCGGGCCGGTAAAGGAAACCCGTTTCGCCATCCGAGACGAGTTCCGGAATCCCGGTAATGGCGGGCGCAAGAACTGGGCGGCCCAGGGCCATGGCTTCCATCAGCGTGAGCGGAATTCCTTCGCTCTGGCTGGTAAGGACCACGAGGTCCGTCTCGCGATAGAGAGTCTGGAGTTGGTTTCGCGAGACATGGCCGAGAAGCTGAATTTCCCCAGTCAGACCCAACCTGCGAATCAGCTCTTGCAACCGCCTGCGCTCCGGTCCCTCCCCTGCGATTCGGCAAAGAACCCCGGCTCCCGAGGCCTTAAGCGCAGCGCAAGCACGAATTAGGAAGGCATGATCCTTGACGGAATGCAATCGACCGACAGCGAGCAGAGTGAATGGCGGCTCAAGGTGTTCAAGTCGGCGTTCCAGGTGTTGCGATAAAAGAACAGGCACTCCCATGCGCTGCACCAGAACGCGGGCAGGATCGATCTGGGGATAGTGCTGCAACAAATAGCGCCGATTGTATTCAGACACCGTGAAACAAGCGGCACAGTGTTGTAGTTTGACGTCGAGAAATACAGGCCTCAGAAGTAAGTCAGATCCATGCAACGTCAAGCTATAGGGGATGTCGAGCAGAGTCGCCGCCACCATGCCGATCCATGCCGCCAGATAGCCGTGGTGTATGTGAATGTGCCGCACGTTCTTGCCCTTAAGCTGCAAGGCGAGCCGTGCTCCGAACAGTGTGTGGATCAGCGCTCGGGCGCGCTGGTTCCAGGATTCGTCACCGCTTCCCGGCCTGAGGGGTCTTCCGAGAAGCTCTTGCAATTCCGCTGACCGGACCATGCAGAGCCAAAAGGCGCTCAACAGCACTCCGGGCCGCCAAGTACCAACAGTCAACGCCGCCAAGTCGATTCCCTCACCAGACGCGGCAGTCGAACTGGTTGGCCATACGCTGCAGGCTACGACCCGCACCCCGCGCCTCCGGAGCTCGCTAATTTCTTCGCTGACGTACGGTTCCACCGTTGCGGGATACGAGTTAGCAAGGTAGGCGACCACGGTCCCGATGGAATTGCCTTGTTCGGTGGCTGACATGCGCTGGTCTGTGCTTTCTTTCTGACGCAAAACTCGAACGGCTCGTGGTGCAAGTGAGATTCTTTTCAGGGCATGCCTTCAGGCGTGCAGTGGTTGCTGTGTTGTGAGAGAGCCTTCAGGCGCTGAAACCTGAGATTGGAATTTCATTGTGGACTGCTGGGCATATGCAATAGCGCCTGCCGGGACGATCCGGAAATGGAAAGTGATTTCGTAAGGCAACTGAGCTTCGGCCTCTACTTCCAATACCCAGGCTGGTGTGACTTTTGCCGACGTTTGCGCTACCCATCCTTGCCTGGGCAATTGTTGCCCTCGAACTAAGCGCAAGTTCGGGGCCGGCCCGGTACGACGAACTTGGCAGATCAAAAGTTGATGCTTGCCGCGAGCCAGTATCGTGTTGGCTTCTTCTTGCTCGGCGTCCAGATCCGCAGCGAAATGGAAAAACCACTGCAGGCGATAGGTCTTTGCCTGATTCCGCAGAACCTGATCTTGCAGAACCTGATCGCGCAGAACGAGGTCGCGCACGGTGACTTCCCCGGTCTGGTTCAGAGCCACTTCCCGGCGGTGGACTACTTCGCCGCTAGACCAGTACGGTTCCACTTCCCCGCAAATGGTCACTTCTTCGGAATTGGAGCGGTACCCGGCGAGCCGGGTCTGAGCGCGGCGACCAATGTCCCAGTGCTGAGAAAGTTCGGATTGCTCTTTGCCGTCGATGAGCAAGGTGTTGTGGGCCGCCGTGCTACGGAAGTAGCTGCCCCAAACGGCGGCGTCCTTCCAGGGATAGAAAAAACCGGAGTCCACAATCCAGGGACGGCTCGCTGCATGAAGCTCAAAACTCAGGGCGTCGGCGTGGCCGTGATTGGCTGCAGCACAACGGCTGAAGGGACCGAAGTCGAAGGTTAGATGGGTCTCTGTTGCCGTGTTGCGCAAGATGCCATATCCCGCTTCGGTAAAGAGGTCGAGGGAAAGGAGGGATGGGATAGTGACCGCGGGGAGGTTTTTGTCAGGCGGCAGCCAATACGCGAGATTGCCGCCGGGCTCGCCCGCGTCGAATCGAAGGCATGTATCGGGGCACGAGGAATCCCCTAGAAGAGGGAACGAGCCATCGCTCCGGCGCAGCGCCACAGAAAACCTCCGCATGGCACGGATGCGTTCTTCCATGGCAAGCGGAATCGGGTGCTTGAGTCTGTGGCAAAGACGCGCAAAGGCATTGAGTTCGTGGGCGGCAATCTCGTGATACATGGGGCAGAGCTCGCCATGAACTCCATCCGCCAAGATCTGGCGCTGAACCTGCTCCGCAAGAACTCGAGACGCGAGCGGCAAATAACGCTCCCCGCCGCACGCTTTGAAGATTACTGAGAACTCGCAAAGCGACAACGCTTCCAACAGGAGATGGTTGTTGGGCCAGTGATATTCCAGGTGATCGGCCAGGAATGCGGCGTGCTGGGAGAGTCCGCTCCAAGCCCAACGCAGGAACATGGGGCTAGCTTCGGGAGAAGCAGCAACCAGGAAGTAAGCCCAGACCCAATTCCGTAAGCGCGTTGCAACCTCGAAGGGCGATTGCCAGTTCCGTCCCTTCCCGGCAGGATTGTGCCGCATCCAGTTGTGCCAAAGCGCGATGAGCCTGTCGAGATAAACGGTGTCCTGCGTGTAGTGATAAGCAGTGCCCAGCGTAAGGAAGAATCGGTGCCGGTTCAAATCCCACGACCAGGAACGGTTGTTTTCGGGAGCAAAATCCCAATCAACTGCTTTGGGAAAGTAGACTTCCGGCAGGCTTCGGAAGGAAAATCTCCCCTCCACGTACTGGCGCGCTTCGGAAAGGGTGGCCGACTTGGCCGACTCCGGAATTCCGGCAACTACAGCGGGTATATCCCTGGGATCGAAGTGGAATGGCGGCCGCGGCGCCTCGCTGGTTATGGCGGCGGAACCTCCAAGCTGTTTGGTAATTGCCGCCAGCTGGTACCGTACGGAATGAACGTGATACGTGGAGACGGCTTCGACGTAACTCAGGCCTCGATGTCTTGCTTTGCCTGCGAATGTGAGGACTCGGTCCATCATAAGTTAGTCTCCTGTGGCGCTTGACTGGCACGGGTTCTGAGAAACCAAATTCGGCTGGGCCAAGGGGCTACTGATTAGCCAGCGGCGCGCTTCCCACCACAGCAGAAAAGCAATCGGCAGCCAGAGCAACCAGCGCATGGGGGACGTCAACAGCGAACCCAGGAGCATGGCGACGAATGCGGCGAGCCAAGGCATAGTTGCACCCAGAGATATGCGCAGGCCCGGCTGCAGCCCTCTGTGGAGAATGACGTAGGGGATGCAGGCCACTAATTCTGCCCAGCCGTATCCCACAATGCCAAGCGACGGGACCAGGATTGCTGTTCCAGTAACGAGAATGATTACGTGCCAAAGATACGAGCGTGTGACCACCCATTGCTTCCCTTCGACAAATAGGGCTGAGGCTTCCAGCACGAAAACGCTATTGATGAGCGCACCCGCCGCGACGAATGGAAGAACAAGGAGTGCCGAAGACCAGCGTCCGCCAAGGAGCCCAGGCAAGAGCGGCGGTCCTAACAAACAGAGGAGAACCAATATCGGTCCCAAAGCGAAGAGCTGCAAGCGGGCGCCCTTCTGCATCATGCGTTGGCAGCGCTCGGGATTCTCGCGAAGCCGTGCCAGCGCGGCGATGGCGACACGCCCAACGGCGGTACGAACAAAGCTTAAGGCCTCAACGGCTCGCACCGCGAGGGCGACGAACGCTACCGCTTCCGTTCCCAGAAATCGGCCGACGATCAGAGGATTGACCAGGTTGCGAAGCTGCCAGACGCGAACCGAGGCGGAGAATCCAAGGCCGAAGCCGATCATGCGCCGAGCCCGCGTCCAATCTACGGTGAGGCGAGGCGAGTAACTCGATATCCTCTTTGCGGCCAGGAGTACAAACATTTGCCAAACGAGGTGGCCCGTGACGGGAGCCCAGACTCCGATTCCGCGCCATGCCAGGGTTGCCGCTACGAAAAACGCGGTAAGTTGTCCGCCAAATTCGATCTTGGCAACCTCTTGGAATCGTAGTGCACGCTCCAGCTTGGCGAGCGGAGGCCCCGCCAAGCCAATCAACGGGACTGTCAACAGCAGAACAAGGTAAGGAACGGCAAAACTGCGATCCGGCAACCAGCGGGTGAGAAGTGGCAACGCCAGCACACCCAGGGCACAGAGCGCAATCGAGATCGACAAAATGAGCGTAAAAGCTGTGTCGTAGTCTTCGCGGCTGGGAGCTTCTTCGGCGCGCACCAAATGTGTGTCGAGTCCGGCGCGGGTAATGCTTGCCAGAAAAGTAGTGACACCAACCCCGGTAACAAATGCCCCATATGCTCGCGGCCCGATCCACCAGGTCAAAACCAGTACGTTCGCCGCATTTACCAGCGCACTGCACCCGTAGCGCGCAGCAATATATGCCACGCCTCGCTGGGAGAGTGAGGCCACTGAAGGCGGCCTGGGAATTCCCCCGCGCATCTCTCCCGAACCTGCTGCTAAAGGCTCAGCGCGCGGCCGCGATAACACGGGCATGGAGAGTCCTTTGTGGCGCGGGTTGTTGTGCTGCGAGGATGCCGGCCAAAGTGAAGACCAGCGCGTTCACGAATTGATAGTTCATGACGACGAAGCACGCGTTGAACAGGTATATACACACGAGCACGGGCCAGAGGCGTCGAAACTTGGGACCCGCGAGAGTTCCGGGCCACCGATTGCTCGTAGGCTTTTCGCGACCGACCCGGAACAAGCCCACTGCAATCGACAAATAAAGCGCGAGGCCAACGATCCCGTTCTCGACCAGAATCTCCAGGTAGGAGTTGTGTGCCCAATACGCCTCCAAGCGGTAGCCTTCCACGCGCCGCACAACTTCCTGTGGCATTTGGTTCACACCCCAACCCAAGATTGGTTTTTCGCTGGCCATCCCCAAGGCGGCTCGATAGACTGCCAACCGGATATTGATCGGTCCCTGCTCCTCCGCACGGTCGAGTAGCGCGCTTTCGCTCTTTGAAGTCGAAAAGCTCACCAGCAAGCCGAGAGCAGTCACCCCGATAAGCGCGACACTGGCTTTCCGGAGAATGCCTCGTTGCGAGAGGCCGAGCCATGCCACGGAGCCGGCAAACGACAGCCATACAGCCCGCGTCATCGTGGCCAGAATCGCAATGGGGAGAGCCGAGAGGATCAGAACCGCAATCGCTCCTCGAAGCTGACCGCGGCAAACCTTATTGAGGGCCACCAGCCCCAGCAGGCTCAACGTGACACCATTGGCCACGGCTTGTAGAAATGGTCCTCTTGCCCGGTCGAGATGAATGCCAATGCTCGGATCCAAAATGTAACGGGGGAAGACCAGGGCATCCCAGCCCCACAACTGAACAATCGCGGTGAAGCTTAAGTACGCCAGCACAAAGAGCAAGAAGATTTCCAGAGTGTGCAGTGATTCCGGCGTGTCGAAAGTCAGTCCGGCCAGGTAGTAGAGGGTATAAGGCACGCCAAACTTGGCTGCGAATAGGCTCCAAGTCTGAGAATCATAGGGCTGGCCCAGCGTTGTTATGACCGCGAGCAGTGACAGCAAAAGCATCGGCCAAATTAACGGAACTGAGGGCCAGAGTGATTTGCGGAGCAATACTGCTCGAAACAGACAAGCTGCGACCAGCAATAGGAATCCAAAACGGTCTAGCTCGTAAAAATCCACGTCCGGGGGCCGGAACAGAAAAATGAGTAGAGTTCCCAGAAAAAGCAGAGGAGTCATCCGCACCGCTACCTGCAGTGGACGGAGGGCAAACGTCAGCAGTCCTGAGGGGAAGACGCCGCCGCGACGTGGTTCTCCTAACTGCCACGGAGTGGTATTCATACGCCGCTACCCACAGCGACTTCACGCACCGTCCGGAACAGAATCCAGAGATCCATCCAGAAAGATTGTTTTGCGATGTACTCGCGGTCCAGCGCCATGCTGCGCTCGAACGAAGGATCGCTGCGCGCCGTCACCTGCCACAGGCCTGTCAGCCCAGGTGTCACCGTTAGTCGCAGCAGGTGCTCCGCGGCGTAACGTGCATGGTCGTCCAGTGGGTGGGGGCGTGGGCCTACCAAGCTCATGTCGCCAAGCAGGATATTCCATAGCTGGGGCAACTCGTCCAAACTATACTTACGCAGCCATTTTCCCACCGTCGTGATGCGAGGGTCATCCTTGAGCTTGAAGAATGGGCCCGAGCGTTCGTTTCGTACGCGCAACACATGCTTTTGTTCGTCCGCATCCGTTCGCATGGTGCGAAATTTGTAACAGAGAAAAGCGCGGCCCTTTCTTCCCACGCGTTGCGCACTGTAGAACACGCACCCCGGCGAGTTGATTCTTATCAGGAGCGCAATAAGACAAAGTGCCGGTGCGAGAAGCAAGAGCAGTCCTGCCGCCGAAGCTACATCAAGGGCTCGTTTCAGGATCGGGGCAACCTCTGCACGCTTGAGCGTTTGCAGGGTCAGCACGGGAATGTCTCCCGCCATTTCCGTACCGTCGTAGGGCAGCGTGCAGCCGTAAACTTCGGGAACCACCTTCACGTCCAGACTGAGCCTGCGAGCTAGGAATACGGCCCGTCGCGCCGCAGCCGGCTCGTCCGGCAGGCACACGATGACCTCATCCAGGAAGCGCGTCTGCGCCAACGACTCCAGATCCTGGATGAGCCCTAGCGTCTCGGGGCGACCCGGATGTGGGTCGTCGACAAACCCTTCGAACTGTCGTCCAAGATGCCCCTCAGCCCGTAGACGTGATGCAAGCACTACTGCGGTCCCCCCAGTTCCGACGATCACGATGTGGCGCACGGTAGTTCCTTGGTCGACCGGATGTTCCACCACTTTGGATCGAAGCGCTAGGAATCCAGCTATACACCCGAGGTGGAGGCAAGCCGAAACGCTGATCAGAAGCGACAAACCCGGCGATTCTTTTACAAGAAAGACGGTGCTCTCCACGACGAGCCACGCCCAAATCGCAGCTTTGAAAACTGAGGCGGCACCACCGCGGACAGCGAACCGCGCGGGAGGCCGATAGACTCCTTCAGTTTGGCAAAAAAGTGTAAAGAGCGTGCCGTAGAGGAATCCGATACCTGCGGGGACGCCGAACCAAGCGGGCCCTTGCACGGGCAGCGTTCCATGGATGGTTGCCAAGCCAAGAGGCCACGCGAAGAGGATCCTTGCGAGTAGTAGATTCACGATTCCACAGGCAACGGCGCGCAGACGATCCTTCGTGTCCGCGAATCCGGGAAACATGAACTCGCGCAGAACACCCTCGACTCGTGAAGTGGCTGGTTCGGGACAGGTGAATTGTTTTCCGCCTACGTCATCGCTGACAGGGCTTGCGTTCGTCCCCTTCCTCTTTTTCGACGCTGCGGGCCAGTTGGCCCGGCGAATCGCTCCCGGGTGCGGTCGTCCTTGCACTGCGGCGGTCTTCCCCATGTCAGGTCCCTAGCTGGCTCGTGAGCCCGAACGCGCATTGGCTTTTTAAATGTCGAATCGGCGGTGAAGTCCCGCAAGCAACGACGGCTTCAGCTCGGCGATACTTCTATATTCTTCGGTAGATCGATTCTGGAACAGGAAATGTACGTTGGTCGAGAATTGTTCCGAGAAGAGGGATCCCCATCACCTCCAACATATGGCGGGCGCGAATGGCCGCCGCCCGCCTGGTGACGTGAGCTTCCACAACAAGAACAAGGCCTTCCGACAATTGGCCCATCTGTGCCGCTTCCTCGCTGATACCGAGCGCGGGCGCATGAATGACCAGGTAGCCAAACTCCCGCCGTAACCGGCTCAACCGTTGACGCACCACATCGGCCCGCGGAGACCAGGTGTCTTCGCGCAAAAAACGAGAGGCTGGGCAGAGCCACAGATTCCGCTCAACCCGTTGCGTCAGGTCGTTCCCGAGAGAGCCAGAAAAATCAACCGAGGCCGGGGAATTTTCTCCCACAAACTCGCGGAATAGTCGAGTATTCCGGTCGGCTTCCACCACACAGACGCTCTCGGAAACCTGTTGGGCCAGAAGCTGGCCGATTCGCGTACTGAGCCACGGACGCACACCATGGTGTTCCAGGCTGCTGAAAGCAACATGTCTGTGCCCGTGGCGATGTCCCGGAACATAGATTTTTTGGATAAGTCCGCTCAGCTGCTCCAGGGCAAAATGATCGTCACTGGATGCCAAACTGGCATTTCGAGGCCCTTCTTCCGTTTCCACAGGATGTGCTTCGGGAGAGATGTAGGTCTTTGGAAAAGGAAGCGGTTGCCAGTTTGCTTGAGCACTTGGCGTCATGGTTAGAACCTCCGTTAGGTCTGGGCCCTGGCTGCTTTCAATCAATCAGAATTTGGCCTGTGCCATATGGCGGAGCCATGCCTCGGAAGCGAAGCCAGCACGGCAACCCCAAGCCCCCCCGCCAACTCATCCGGTGTCCGGAAGGCCGGATCCAGATGGTCTGCGGCAAACGCACAACCCGCACCAGTGGTTCCCGCCACAGCAACGGCTACAAAAGTGATCAACCAGATAGGGAACAGTGGCTGCGCCGGCACGAGCGGCGGCTCGGCGATCATTACATTCAGAATGCCGTGCTCATCGAGCGCATCTCCGATGCGGTTCTCCTCGAGCTTGCGCTGGTAGAGCACGTAGTTGTCCTCGGCGATCTTGGCGGTCCGTGCCAGGGCACCCTGCATGATGGCTTGCTCGCCCAGGTCCTGCGCCATCGTGTGATAGCGGGTAACGATCGCCTGATTCGCCGTAGCTCGGCCGCGTAAGCCATCGAGATCGACCTGCGCTTTGGAGAGCTCCGCTTCGACCCACGTGTACGTCGGCTGCCGGTCGGTTGTCTCTTCCCGCACCGGTTTGAGCTCTTCGGCGGCAATCGACGCCTTCGTGTCCGCGATTTGATCGTCGACCTCTGTCACCAGCCGATACTGGGGCTGGAATTTGGTGAGAAGCTCCCTGCGCTTCAGCTGCAGGTTCATCAGCGTCGATTTGAGCTGCTGCAGGAGAAATGGGTTATCTGCAACCTTGACTTGGGTGGTTTCACGGCTGGGAGTGGAGGAAAGTTTCTTTTGGAGCGTGCCGATGCGCATCTCTGCTTCGGTGATGGCGGTTCGTATCTGTTCTTGGGACGCCTGAAAATCGGTGAGCTTCTGCAACACAAGATCGCGCTCCAGGGCGGCGGAGACGACATTGGCTTGCCGCTCATAGGTCACCATGTTCTGTTCGGAGCCTTGCAAAATTTCGCCATAGTGCCGGGCCTGTTGATCGAAGAAGTGGGATTGCCCGCCTGCCCGATGCACTTCGGTGTGCTTGGCGAGATACAGCCGCATCAGTGTGCCGAGCACGTGAGTGGATTCCTCACGGTCGGATGAACGATAGCTCACACGCACCAAGTTAGTACGCCGAACCGGTTCCACGAGTAAGTGACGTTGCAAGCGCCGGACGGCTCCGTCAATTTGCTCTTCTGTACTGGACTGGAAGAGCGTGAGCGGCCATATCTTGCCCAACGTACTTTGGCGAACCAGCCCAACCCGGCTCACCACTTGCCGCAGCAGATCCTGATCGCGCAACATTTCCGCCTCCGAGTTAAGTTCTTCCTCGGTGACATCGGTGCGTATCAGAGGTGCCGTCAGATCGGCGGGGCCAACGACCGGGTTGATGCGCTGTTTTTCCACCAGAAACTTCATCTCGCCCTCGTATCGCGGCCGCAATAGTCCGTAAACTAACCCGATCACCAGGGTTCCGATGAAAGCCGTCAGAACCACCTTCTTCTGCCGGAAAAGAACTGCCGCTAGATCGCGCAGGGTGGGTGCCGAACGCGAGTCATCCCCTGCCAGGGTCAGCTCTTCCCGCATGGGTAGTGCCCTCGCCTTGCTCTCCGTCTCGTCATCAAAGTTTGGCCCCGTTCAAGTACATGCCCATCGCGCCCGTCGGAATGTATTTCTCTATTTTCGAGAACTGGCTCTTGGGGACGAACAACATGTCCCCAGGCCGGAGATGGATATCTTCCGCCAGACTTCGCGCCCGCAGGACGCGCTTCAGGTTGATTATTTTGGTTTCCACATAACCCTCGGAAACACGTCGAAACAAGATCACTTGCGAAGTCTTCGCCTTATCGGTAAGACCGCCGGCGATGGCAGTGGCCTGCAGCAGTGTGGTATCGCCCCGGAGGTCATACTTGCCGGGCTTGCCTACTTCTCCGGAAGCAAGGAAGTATGGATGTTCAAAATCCTTGAGAGTAGTATTGACCTCCGCCTGGTTCAGAATGGCCGAATAGGCGGTCTCAATCTGAGAGGTAAACGCCGGCAGTGTGAGTTCCGCCGCGCGCAGGCTGCCCACCATGCGCAGCGAGATGAAGCCGTCAGGCTGGACCGTGACGGTTTGATTAAATTCCGGGGCAAAGGTAAAGGTTAACTCCAGAGTATCGCTCTGTTGGATGTGATAGAGCTCATTCCTCGTTCCCTGGAGACCCGTTCCTGGCGACTCCGGCCCCGAGCCGGTTTTTGTCTCCCCGATTGCCAGGGATTTCAGGTTCCCATCCACCTTTGCCCCGCGCTGCGCCAGGAGAGTAGCCCCGCTCAGCGAAGTCAAAATGAGTACACCGCGAAAAATTTGTATGAAGAGCTTCATGTGCTGGTGAGTTTCCAGATGTGAGGTCCAAACGTAATGGCAGAAGCGCCACTCGCCAAGACTAGGAAAGTGTTGTCTACGGGCGTAGGGGGCGCTTGTGGATTGTGCCCGCTGGCAGGATTTTGGAACATAACATCGTGAACGCTGGCAGGGGCGCAGGTTCGCGCGGCACTGGCAAGAGTTCGCGCGAGTTCTAATAGCACATCAGTGCCGCACTACGGAAGGTGCATCCTCGAAAGTAGAGTTGCGTTCACTTTCGGTTCAGGAAAAACTCCGCAGGTGCCGGATATTGGGCAGAGATTGCACAGGAACAGCTTCGACAACACCAACTACGCATCGAAATACGGAACACGAATTGCGCTGACGCACTTTCAAAACGGGACAACTTCGTCAAGTTTATTTTCTCGCATGCTGTTTGTTGTTCCGTTTAGCGTGCGATGTGCACTAGGATGAGTTCACGTTGTCAAGGATTGAGGTGTACGACCGTGCCACTCACCGATACCGTATTCCAGCCGATTTCCGTTCTGGTCGCCGATTCCAGCCAGATGCAGTCTCAACTCTTAACCGGTGCTCTCCGCCGCAGGCCCGATTTCAAAGTCACCGCTTGTGAAATAGATGCTGAGTCCATCCTGCGCGGGATGCAGGGCGCGCCCATCGATGTCATTCTGCTGAACCCCAATCTCCACGATGAGGCCTGCTTCACTGTGATCCGGCGCGTCCATCTCACCCATCCGCAAGTGCCACTCATCCTTTTGGGCGAGTGCTATGAGCGGGACGTGGTTGTCAGTGCGTTCCGTTCTGGTGTGCGCGGCATCTTTTGCTTTGCCGAGGAGTCGGTTCGTTCGCTTTGCAAATGCATCCACAATGTTCGCGACGGTCAGGTTTGGGCCAGCTCGGAGCAGATCAGCTTTCTTCTCGATCTCGTCTGCCAGGTACCCTCGCTCCGCGTCGTCAACGATTGTGGGCGCAGCCTGCTCACACCGCGCGAGGAGCAAGTGGTTGCTCTGGTAGCGGAGGGCCTCAGCAATCGCGATGTTTCGCGAGAGCTTAGCCTGAGCGAGCACACCGTCAAGAAGTACCTATTCCGCATCTTTGATAAGCTCGGTGTTTCAAATCGCGTGGAATTGGTGCTCTACGCCGTGCATCACGGCGACGCACGCACGGCAGAGTGGGTGCCCGGCATTTCTGCGTAGGGAAAATGGATGGAGGCACAGGCGTCCGGCCACTCCGTGCTCACGTAGGGACGGCCGCCTCGGCCGTCCAGCGGTGCCAAGCCCCGCAGCCCCTGCTAGCGTAGGGTGGTGTCTCCGCCTACCGTTCGGAGCCAAGCACCGCACCCCGTTGAATTCCACATACGCCAATGCCGCAAGCAGGTCTACAATAATCTCCACTTGGACAACGGCACAAATTCCCGGCGCTGGACGGTTATCGTTGCCGGCCTCTTATGCGGAGTGCTCGCGTTGGTGGTCATCTATACCAATCGCGGAGGATTGAGCAGTCCGCTCGCCATCGTGGTGCTGGCCGCTGTGGGATTATTAGCGCTGATTTTGCAATTACGCTTACGCACGGGAGAGCAACGTCCTGCGGTTCACGCTCCACTCTGGCTCAATCTCGCTGGGATTCTCTGCGCGCTCGCCGCTCTAGGCGCCGACCTCAAACACATTCGGCCCGATCTCGCGCCGCTGCTCGCGCTGCTGGCAGTAGTATGCTTCGCTATTAGCAGTGTCTCCGTTCTCCAAGGCCTCCGCCGCGAGCCTTCCCGCCGCGAACCTTCCTAGCATGGCCAGCCCGAACATCGTCACCCGGTGTTCCGATATGGAGAAAGTAGAACAATGCTGGAAAACCCCGACCACCCGCCATCTCGAACCCGACCAACGCGCTTGAATCGCCGCGAAGCTCTTGCGCTCACCATCGCCGGAGCAATCAGCGCAACGAGATTGAGCTGGGCCTCTCCACCGGACGTCGCGGGGATGGCAACCAAGCGTCCTCCCGCAGGCGAACGCAAGTTCACCAGTGAAGCGGTGGAGGCAAAGATCGCGGAGGGGAAGCGCCTTCTTGGCCCTGACACCGAGCTGGCCTGGTTGTTTGAGAACTGTTTTCCCAACACCCTGGATACGACGGTTCGCCACGGATCGTTCGAGGGGAAGCCGGACACATTCATCATTACCGGCGATATCCCGGCAATGTGGTTGCGCGATTCCACCGCACAAATCTGGCCCTATTTGCCCCTGGTGGGGAAAGATCAAAGGCTGCAGGCGCTCATAGTCGGCGTGATTCACCGGCAGGCTCGTTGCATTCTAGTCGATCCCTATGCGAACGCTTTTAACTACGAACATGAAGGCAGCGAGTTCGACCACGACCTGACAGCGATGAAACCGGAATTGCACGAACGCAAGTGGGAAATCGATTCGCTCTGCTATCCTATCCGTTTGGCGCACGGGTACTGGAAAGCCTCGGGTGACATTTCACCATTCGATACCGGTTGGCGCGAGGCTATGCACTTGGTGATCAAAACTTTCCGTGAGCAGCAGAGGCGTGAGGGGCCGGGACCGTACTCGTTCCGCAGAAGCACCCTTACGCCAAACGACACTCTGAACCTAAACGGTTACGGCAATCCGGTGAAACCCTGCGGTCTCATTGCTTCTGGATTCCGGCCCTCGGATGATACCTGTATTTATCCGTTTCTGATTCCATCGAACATGTTTGCGGCAACGGTGCTAGGCAGCTTGTCAGAGCTGGCGGGCGCACTGCGGGACGGTGAACTGGTGAAGCTGGCCCAATCACTCTCCGAAGAAGTCCGCGATGCACTAAAACAGAATAGCGTGGCGCATCATCTCGGCTATGGTCCTACTCTCGCCTACGAGGTGGATGGATATGGCAATCAATTGTTTATGGATGACGCGAACGTCCCCAGTCTTCTGAGCCTGCCATATCTTGGCTGTCTGCCTGTCAGCGATCCGGTTTATCAGAACACCCGTCGATTTGTGTTGAGCACGGACAATCCGTATTTCTTCAAGGGCACGGTAGCGGAAGGAATTGGCGGCCCACACGTCGGCTTGGACATGATTTGGCCACTGGCAATCATCATGCGCGGTTTGACCTCTACGGACGAGCGCGAAATCGCCGCTTGCCTGCTGGCCTTGAAACACACGCATGCAGGCTCTGGTTTCATGCATGAGTCGTTCCACAAGAATGACTCTGCGAAATTCACACGCGCATGGTTCGCCTGGGCCAATACCTTGTTTGGAGAATTCGTACTGAAAATAATCAACAACTGGCCGCAGGTTCTCAGGCAAGTCTGAGACCGATTGCGCCAAGGCACAGGCGTCTCTGCCCGTGTCTGCTCTGGTTTTGATCACCGAGGCTCACGTGGGGACGGACGCCGCCTTCGACCTCGCTCAGGACCCGTCCGGCGGCGCATAGCGCCGCAACCCAGGCTCACATGGGATTTCAGTTACCCGATCCTCGGCATCCACCCCTCCCTGCGTTACACCCAGCGCCGGATTCTTGGCCGCTCCAGTGTGTCAGGCCTGGCCGTTTCCACAACAGCCGTCGGGGTATTCTCGGCGATGGAGATCTGCGCGGCTGCACTGCTTTGTGGTGGTTCGTCTTCTTCCGATAACAGATGCGCGACCGGCCGCAGCGCCGTTGCCGCCGCTTCCAGCCCATTGATCTCCAGGGCAAGCTCGGCGAACTGTACCCGCTTGTTTCGTAGAACGAAATTGATGTCCTTCACAAACTCCCTCCGGGAACTACAAGAGAAGTAACGTGAGTGCAGGAGCACGTGAGGTGCCAAGATTCTGAACGTGCGGCGCGGCCGTGAAAATTCCGCAGAGACCCTACTCTTTGCCGGAAACCATTGGAATCACTGGCGCAAATCGAGTTTTGATGTGACTCATCCGAAGCCAGCTTCGAGCCCAACTGGCGGCTTTCGTTAAGTTGTCCTTGCTCAGGGTTCCATGGTGGTACCGCAGTCCAGAAGCTGGTGTCGATTTGGGAAGGCTGCGAAGTTTCGCTAGGGCAGGTGAAGCGCCTCCCGCTCAGAGCTGCAAAAAAGACGGCGTTTGTTCCGCGCCCCCGCACAGTTCATAATGATTGGACGAAAATGACAGCGCCGGTAAATGGCAAGGCCCCTGACCGCCCCCGTCTCGGATTTCGCTACTGGATGGAGCGGGTTCTCGAGGAAGCTAAGCAGGTGGAGCAGGGGTTTGCCGCCGACCCTGTCCACGATCTGCGGGTCGCGCTGCGCAGGTGCCGCTCCATGGCGGATGGTTTTCGCACGATTGATCCCGATCCGGCTTGGCGGGCCATGAAGCGGGCGGGTGGGCGGGTCTTTCGCAGCCTGGGCGATCTCCGCGATGTGCAGGTGATGCGGGAATGGGTGAAACGGCTGCCTCCGCCAGAAGATCCTTTGCAGCAGGTGCTCGATCAGGCGCTGGCCGACCGCGAAGACGCGCTCAAGCGCGATGCTCAGACGAGTCTCGGACGGCTGGATCACGACCAGTGGCGCAAATGGGCGGATCATTTGGGGACGCGGGCGGCGCGGGTGCGGATCGAGAACCCTGTGTTCCAATATTTGGCGCTGGAGCGTTGGCACGAAGCGTATGAACTCCATCGGCGGGCGCTACGCAATCGCAGCAAGGTGTCCTGGCACGCGCTGCGCGTGGGGATCAAGCGTTTCCGGTATACGGCCGAGAATTTTCTGCCCGAGCGGCATGAGCGCTGGGGGAAGGATCTCAAAGATCTGCAAGACGCGCTCGGCGATGTGCATGATCTCGACGTGCTATGGGAGCAGATCCGGGCCTACGGGTTCGGAGACGGTGAAATTGTTTCGTCATGGCGTACACGCATCGTCGAAGAGCGCGGCTGCCGCGTGGAAGAGTATCGGCGAAAGATGGTAGGCCCGAGCGCGCTCTGGCACAAGTGGAGGGAGGAACTTCCGCAAGGGACCGAACAACACCAAGCGCTGTTGGCACGGGCGCAAACACTGGTCGGCTTCAGCAGCGCCAGCGTCCTGCATGCGCGGCATGTAATGCGGTTGGCGTTGCAACTGTATGACGGACTCTTGCAGTCGGGAGTTTTGGGCGCGACAGGAGCAGATCTAAAGAGCGCGTTGCAGCTCGCGGCGATTTTACAGGATGTCGGGCGCTTTCAAGCCAAACGAGGGCATCACAAGCGGTCCTACCGCATGCTGGGAAGGATGGCGGCTCCGCTGGATTGGTCCGCGGAAAACTGGGAGATCGTGGCGGCTCTGGTGCGCTACCATCGCGGAGCATTGCCGGAAGCGAGCCATGCCTGGTACGGGAAGATTCCCGTGCGGCAGCAGCACAGATTTCTTCAGTTAGCAGCGATACTGCGGCTGGCCAACGCTCTCGATGCCGGGCACGCACGCACGGTGCGATCGCTCAAGGTGCTCCGCACGGCTGAGACGATTACGCTGCTCGCGAGCGGATATGTGGAAGATCCAGAAACCACGCCAGGGATCGCCATCGCCAAGCATTTGTTGGAAACAGCCTGTCGCTTGCCCGTGGTCATCCGCCCAGTCGACATTCGAGCTGTGGGAGTGGGGAAACTGACGGTTCTCAGGAAGCGGACATCCAGTGCCGCGGCCCAGCAAAAACGCAGCCCTGTCAGCCTACGCCGCCTCGCGTTATCATAAGTTAGGCAGCAGGAATAGATCTCATAATTTGAAGCACGTTCCATCGGGGAATTCATGCTCAACGGTAAACGCATTGGTGTAGTTCTTCCGGCTTACAACGCGGAAAAAACGTTGGAGGCCACCGTCCGGGAACTCCCGGACATGGTCGACGTTCGCATTCTGGTGGACGATGGAAGCAAGGACGGCACCGTCGCTCTGGCCGAGCGGCTGGGGTTGCAAGTCTACGTCCACAACCAGAACTACGGTTACGGCCGCAACCAGCAGACTTGCTATCGCGAGGCGCTGGCAAACGGCGCGGATATCGTCATCATGGTGCACCCCGACTACCAGTACACCCCTCTGCTGGTAACAGCGATGGCCAGCATGATTGCCTACGACGTGTATGACGTAGTGCTGGGATCGCGAATTCTTGGAGGGCAAGCGCGCCAAGGTGGCATGCCGCTGTGGAAATACATTGCCAACCGTCTTCTGACCTTGTTCGAGAACACCTGCTTGGGCGCGAAGCTATCGGAATATCACACGGGCTACCGGGCGTTTAGCGGGAAAGTGCTGAAAGATCTTCCACTGCTGGAGAACTCGGACGATTTTGTCTTCGACAATCAGATGCTGGCACAGTGCGTGATGTTTGGGTTCAGGATGGGCGAAGTTTCGTGTCCTACAAAATATTTCCCGGAAGCGTCTTCGATTAACTTCCGGCGCAGCGTGAAGTATGGGTTAGGCGTGCTGTTGACGTCGGTGCAGTTTCGCATGCAGAAGCTCGGGTTAGGACAGTTCCGGATTTTCAACCACAAGGGCCGCTGCCTGGAGCCGGGTCTTGATTCCGGGTATTACAGTCCGAAGATTGCCGACGGTCGGTCCGGCGGCTAACGTTGCCAAACGAGATTTTGCCGAAGAATGGCGCGCCACCGGTAAGGACCTCGTTCCGGGATCTGTTTCTATTGGTTGTGGTGAGTGTGAGTGCTTTTTTTGTGCACGGCTACCACCCGGCTGCGGAAGATGCGGCCATTTATTTGCCGGGAATCAAGAAGTTGCTGCATCCCGGGCTCTACCCTTTCAACGATCAGTTTTTTGCGGCGCATGCGAGCCGAACGCTCTTTCCACGGCTGATTGTCGCGTCGATCAAAGTCAGTCACCTGCCTTTTGATTACGCGATTTTGCTTTGGCATCTGCTCTCAATTTTTTTGCTGCTGCTGGCGTGCTGGCGGATTGCTGTCCACTGCCTTCCGGAAAGCGCGGCGCGCTGGGGCGCGGTGCTGCTGGTCGCGGCAACGCTGACCGTTCCCGTCGCCGGTACGGCGCTGTTTATTCTCGACCCGTATTTGAACCCGCGGTCGCTTTCCACTCCGGCGATTCTGTTCGCCATCTCGAATGCCGTGGGGCGGAGGTATTTTCGGGCGGCTCTCTGGCTGGTCGCCACCGCGCTAATTCATCCGCTGATGGCGGTGTTCGGAGTCGCATATTTGCTGGCATTGCAGCTGATCGACCTGCAGCTTCTACAAAAGCGGATGAATGTGGCGCTTGCGTTAATTCCCTTCGGACTGCTTCTTCCGGGTCTTCAGCCCGCTGGCGATGCGTACCGCGATAGTCTCGACATTCCAGCCCACTCGTTTTTCTTTTTACTGCGTTGGCAGTGGTATGAGTGGGTCGGCATCTTTGCTCCCATCGCATTGCTTTTTGTCTATCGGGAAATCGCGCGGCGGCAGGGCTGGCAACGTCTCGCGCGTCTTGCATCGGCGCTGATTGTGTACGGATTGGTGTTCTTCGTTGTAGCGCTGGTGGTGACAATTCCCAAGCGTCTAACGAGTTTGGTGTTTATCCAGCCGATGCGTTCGCTACACCTTCTATATGTCCTCTTTTTTTTATTCACCGGCGGGATGCTGGGGCACTTTGTTTTGCAGCGGCAGGTCTGGCGGTGGGCCGCGCTCTTTCTTCCCCTGTGCGGCGGAATGTATTTCGTGCAACGCCAAACGTTTCCTTCTACACCTCACATTGAATGGCCGGGGATCGTTCCCGCCAATGACTGGCTGCAGGCGTTTTCCTGGATCCGGGAGAATACTCCGCAGGATGCATACTTCGCACTCGACCCGAATCACATGAACCTAGCTGGAGAAGATGAGCACGGATTCCGCGCGCTGGCCGAGCGCAGCATGCTCGCAGATCGCGTTAAAGACAGCGGGGCAGTGACCATGTTTCCCCACATGGCGGACGAGTGGCGTCGGCAGACACGGGCGCAATCAGGCTGGCAGGATTTTCAGTGGACAGACTTTGAGCGGCTCCACCAACAATTTGGAGTAAGTTGGTTCGTGGTTCAGCGCGCCGGCGGTGCCGGATTACAGTGTGTATACGAGAATCCGACGCTTAAGGTGTGTCGGCTGGACTAAAGGAACGTGGCCAGAGCGTTCCTATTTCTTCCCCGAGAGTAAGCCAAGAATCTTGCTGGCAAAATCGTCGGAAAAACCGAATCGCGCCTTGGCCCTGGAATAAAGATCGACCGCCTTTTTGTCCAGCCAGATCAAGGCTTTCTTGCCCGCGCCATCGTTCGGACGCCCCCGGTAATCTGTCGAGTGCGGCGTGAATTTTCCATCATGTTCCACAGTGTAGTAGTAAAACGCCAGGCTCTTGCGGGAGTTGCCCTCGGGGCATGTGAGCGGTTCCGGAAACCCGTGGAACGATTTGTCGTCGGTGTTGAAGATCAAGGCGTGGTTGAGGAATGGTGGATATTTCGCCACGCAACGACGCATGGTAGGTTCCCAAAGTTCAATGGATCCGCCCCACTCTTCATGCCAGCCGGGATTCAAATAGAGAATCAGGTTGATGCGCCGCCGCCAGTTCTTGTGATAGTGGTGATGCGAGAAATCCGTGTGGACATTCAAGAAGCCACCTGGCCCTGACTGATGCAGCCCGCCGCCTTCCAGACTTGGATCTGCCTGTAAACTGGGGATTCCCGTTAACTCCGAAAGCCAGGCCACGAATTCAGGAGAGTTCAGTTCGTCCGCCACTTCGCCCAGTTGTGAGGGGAAGCGCTCGCGCTTGGTCATACCCTGCTTGTTCTCGTTTTGATGCTTGTACTGAATCCAGGCGTCCGTATTGGGCGCGGGAAACTCTTCCGCCACCGCCTGCGCCACTTGGAGCTCAAGGAAGCCACTGAGTAGAAGATGGGGAACTGGGTCATTGTTCTGGTATTGCAAAGCCAGAGCTGGCAGTTCCGGATTCCACTTGGAATAGGGAAACAACTCCATCTTTTTCTCGACATATGCCACTTGCGGCATGAGTTCGTCCTTCGCGGTTAAGAGTCAATCCAACGGCAAGCCAGCACAGCTTGATTGCTGTATTGACAAGATAGGCCGGAAACGCTGGATTGTTACCAGACTATCCAGTTTACAGCGTAATCCTCGTGAAATCGACGAAAGTCTTGCAAAAATGTGCTCCATGAAAACGAAAGCGGGTACCATATATGAGTCGTCCGCCAGTGGGCAAGCTGGCATCTAAGACCCCATGCAGGTTCCACAACAACTGAAGCCCCGGCTGGCCCTGGGCGAAATTCTGTCTTTTTCCTACGATACGTTCGTCAGTAACAAAGTACGTTTTGCCCTTACTGCGCTGGGCATGGTAATTGGCACGGCAGCGTTGATTTTGGTGGTCACCATCGGCATGTCGGGCCGCCAGTATGTTCTAAATCAGATCCAAGCCATCGGGGCGAATCTGATTTACGCGGAATACTCCAGTTCCGGGGTTCGCGCGGGCACGCCGGATCCATTGATGGTGGACGACGTCCGTGCCGTGCAGGAGCAAGTACGTAGCGTTGTCGCCGCCTCCCCATTTCTCGCGCTCAACGACCGCATCGGTATCGGAAATGGAAAGCAGCAGGACATTCTGGTGCTGGGAGTCTTTCCCGAGTATAAAACCGTGCGCAACCTCACTGTTCTTTCAGGCCGGTTCTTTGATGAACAGGACCAGCAGGCGCGCAACAAAGTGGGCGTGATCACGGAAAAACTGGCGCGAAAGCTTTACGGATCGACGGAAGCAGCGGTGGGGAAGGAGACCAAAATCATCGGGTTGCCCTTTACCATTATCGGAACATTCAAAGAGGGTGGCGAGACCTTTGGCCAGTCCGAAGTGGAAGACAACACGGTGGTGATTCCCTACACCGTCTCGCGTTACTTTACGTCGAACTCCTCGGTGAAGCAGATTTATTTTTCGGTGGCGGATTCCTCGCTGGTTCCGGGCGCAACAGAACAGATCCGGCAAGTCCTGCACGCCCGCCATCGGCCGGAATCGGTTTATAACGTCCAGAATCTCACCGAACTGCTAGCGGTGGCGAATCGCTCGGCCACCGCTCTTACGCTGGTGCTGATGCTGGTGGCGGCCGTGGTCTTGCTGGTCAGCGGCATTGGGATCATGAACATCATGCTCGCCACCGTGAGCTCTCGAATCCGCGAGATCGGCATACGCAAAGCGCTGGGCGCGACCAACCGGGAAATTCGGTATCAATTCCTCGCGGAAGCGATCTTGATCTCTCTGGTGGGCGGGATCATCGGAATTGTGATTGGACTGGCGATTCCATTTTCGGTCCGGTTCTTTACGGATTTTCACGTTCCGATTTCTGGTTTGTCGGCCATCGTGGCCATCGTGGTTTCGACGCTGGTGGGAATTATCTTTGGCACCGTGCCAGCCGCGCGTGCGGCACAACTGGATCCTGTCGAGAGCTTGCGTTACGAATAGAGATTCTCCGTAACGCTCAGCTACACTAAGACCATGCCTGCAAGCGACATGTCGTCAATATCTTCAAACATATCTCCAAAAGAAACAGCGAAGACCGGTGGCCGGACGTCGTGGCGGACGTCGTGGCGGACGTCGTTACTCCTTGCCGTTCTCGTCGCCCTCGCGTTGCGCCTGGCCGCCATGGCCTTCTTGTATCCTGAGCAGCTCGATCCCTCACGCGACCATTGGCGGTTTGGTTACGAAACTGGAAGAATTGCCCGCTCAATCGCACTAGGAAAAGGTTTCGGAAATCCCTTGTTTGAAGATACCGGGCCAACTGCTTGGATGACGCCGGTCTACCCCTATCTGGTGGCGGGAGCTTTTAAGATCTTTGGCATTTACACTAAGGCCTCCGCGCTGGTTCTGCTATCGCTAAACGCCCTCATGTCCGCTTGCACGGGCATTCCGCTGTTTTTCATCGCGCGCAAAAGCTTCGGAGAGCGAGCTGCCCGCTGGACAGCTTGGGCTTGGGCGGTGTTTCCCTACGGTATCTACTTTCCGATGGAAAGAATCTGGGAGACGTGGCTATCCACTTTGCTGCTGAGCCTTCTGTTTCTCTTCGGACTTTACCTCGAAGATTCGACAAGCCTCCGAACGTGGGCGGGTTGGGGGGCTCTTTGGGGATTCGCTGCGCTGGTCAGCCCCGCGGTGCTAGCGGTGCTCCCGTTCTGTGGGCTCTGGATTGTTTATCGCCGTTATCAAAAAGGTCTCAAGTTTATTCCTCATGTCGTGCTGGCTTCGCTCCTTTTCATCGCCGTGGTCAGCCCTTGGTTTATCCGCAATTACAACGTGTTCCATCGTTTCATTCCGTTCCGCGACAACATGGGAATCGTCCTGCTCACCGGAACCCGGGGAAACAGCGACTATTGGGGGCCGCATGAATTCGGTCCTTGGCACAACGACTTTGAGTGGGGGGAATTCAAGCGCCTGGGCGAATTCGAGTACATGGCCGCGAAGAAGCGCTATGCCATCGAATTTATCCGCAACAACCCGGGCTGGTATGTGTGGACTACCGCGCGCCGCGCGGTCTTTATCTGGACGGGATACTGGAGCCTGGAGCGTTCCTACTTGCAGCAGGAGCCTCTCGATCCACCCAACATTTTCTTTTCCACGACCTTTACCCTGCTGACGTTGTTAGGCTTGCGAAAAGCATTTCGTCTCGGAGCCGCGACAGCGATGCCCTACTTCTTCGTGTTGTTCTTCTTCCCCTTGATTTATTACATAACGGTTCCGGAAATGTATTATCGGCGCCCGCTCGATCCCATTATGCTGGTGCTCGCCGTTTATGCCGTGATGGGATGGGGTTCCCGGAAGGAGCCGTTGCAACCCGAAGCGGCCCCGTGACAACCAGAAATTTGTTGGTTCCGTGGAACTGAGTCGCTGATGCTCCGCCGCGAAGCGGCCGAAGAGTCAAGCCCACGACATCAGCCGTGCTGTGAAGCTTTAAGGCCTCCTTGCGGAGCCGAAAGACCGGCGCACGGGCGCGCTTGTGACGGTATTTGGGCAGAAACGCCGGGCCGTATCAAGCTAGAAAATTCCCTTTTCGGGACAGGGAAAGCCCAGTACGATTTGGACGGGCCTCGATTTCCTGTTGTCCGGGGGAGCCAATGCCAACGCCCGCCTTAACTCCCAGCGCGTTTGGCTACGCGCCGTTTCAGAAACGACAGATCTGGTATGCCATAACGATTACCTTGACCGCCGCGATCGGCCCTTTTCTCCTCTGGCCAGCGCTAGCGGGCCGCATTCTCGCTGTGAATTTCCTACCTCACATTTATTGCTACCTGGGGAAACCAGCATTGGTGTGGACGCACGTCACAGCGGACCTGCTGACGGGCCTGGCTTACGTGTTCATTTCTGGAACCCTTGCGTGCCTGGTGTACATGGGGCACCCCGACATACCGTTTCATTGGATGTTTCTGGCGTTCGGTCTGTTCATCGTGGCCTGCGGATGCACGCATTTAATGGAGGTGGTGACGATTTGGATTCCCGTCTATGTGCTTTCCGGGGTCGTGAAGGTTGTCACCGCCTTGGCTTCCGTGACGACCGCCGTACTTCTGCCCACGACCGTGCCAAAGGCCTTGACGCTCCTACGTGCGGTCAAGTCGGCGGAACAAATCACGGAAAACAAGATTGAGAGCCTGAACAAGGAAATGGCGCGCCGGAACACGGAGCTGGTTGCGGCCAACAAGGAACTGGACAGTTTTTGTTATTCCGTTTCGCACGACCTCCGCACACCCCTGCGATCGATCGATGGCTTCAGCCTGGCATTGCTCGAAGATTGCCAGGACAGACTAAATCCCGAGGAAAAGGCTCACCTGCACCAGGTCCGCGCGGCAACTAAGCAGATGGCACAACTCATCGACGATATGCTCGCTCTCTCGCGTAGCACGCGGCGGGAAATAAGGCTGCAAGAGGTGAACCTGAGCCAGATGGCCAGAGAAATCGCCGCCCAACTGCAGGGCTCCGCGCCGGAGCGCCAGGCGACATTTACCATTGCCCCAGGCTTGATGGCGGAGGGCGACCCCAATCTCCTGCGAATTGTGCTTGAGAATCTGCTGGGCAATGCCTGGAAATTTACTTCCCGAGTGCCCCAATCTAGTATCGAATTTGGAACGATTCGCCAGAACGGTCAGCCGGCTTACTTTGTTCGCGACAACGGTTCCGGATTCGAGATGGAATACGTTCATCGGCTCTTTGGCGCCTTTCAACGACTGCACGACGTGCGGGATTTCCCAGGAACCGGGGTCGGATTGGCAACGGTGCAGCGCGTTGTGCACCGGCACGGAGGCCAGGTATGGGCTGAGGGTGCGGTAGGAAAAGGTGCAACCTTTTACTTTCTTTTAAGACCACAGAGTAACGGACACAGTGTCGAGGGGGGGCAGGGATGGAAACACGCGAAGGGGTCATTCTTTTAGTTGAGGACAACCCGGGAGACGAAGCGTTAACGCTGAGGGCATTGAAGAGAAACGACATCAAGAATGAGGTGGTCATCGCTCGCAACGGGCCTGAAGCACTGGATTATCTGTTCGGCAGCGGAATCCACGAGGGGCGCGATTTGCCGGTCCTGCCGGAGATCATCCTCCTCGACCTGAAGTTACCGAAGCTGGACGGGTTGGAGGTGCTATACCGCCTGCGCGGGGAAGAGCGCACGCGGCTCCTGCCGGTCGTGATTTTCACGTCCTCCAACGAAGAGCATGACCAGGCAAACGGTTATGCTCTGGGCGCCAATAGCTACGTGCGCAAGCCTATCGATTTCGAACAATTTTCCGAAGTTGTCCGCCAGATTGCTCTTTACTGGTTAGTGCTCAACGAACCGGCACCGGCCAGAACGAGGACTTGGGGAAGCAGTGACCCCGCTGCCATCGGCGAGCTTTTCAAGACTCAAGAACAATGATTCCT